>Ga0222419_100029_pt1 | contig 310152 bp, 290 predicted proteins | sample 1B20Ametagenome_FD_182474 | JGI IMG/M metagenome (GOLD analysis project Ga0222419, IMG submission 182474) | Enriched microbial communities from leaf-cutter ant dump, University of Wisconsin, Madison, United States - 1B20A (version 2) | ecosystem: Environmental > Terrestrial > Nest > Insects... | reverse complement strand
GCTCGGCTCGTTCCTGTTCACCGGCGACGACGTGCTCAAGCCCGCGGGCGTCCTGTCGGGCGGTGAGAAGACCCGGCTCTCCCTCGCGACCCTGGTCGTGTCCTCGGCGAACCTGCTGCTGCTCGACGAGCCGACGAACAACCTCGACCCCGCCTCGCGCGAGGAGATCCTCGGCGCCCTGGCGCACTACGAGGGCGCCGTCGTGCTCGTCTCGCACGACCCGGGCGCCGTGCAGTCGCTGAACCCCGAACGCGTGCTGATCCTCCCCGACGGCGTCGAGGACATCTGGAGCCAGGAGTACCAGGATCTGATCGAACTCGCCTGAGCGAGGCGGCTGCCGGCCAGTCCTCCGAGGGGATCCGGAACGTCAGCGGACCGACGAGCTCGCGGGCGTCCGGCGGGGCGGGGCAGCATCCGGCTAGCGTGCGTCGAGCAGCTCGTCCTCGATGTCCCCGTCGCGATCGCGGCTGCGCCTGCGCTTCTCCCTGACCGGAGCGTTCTCGCGGTCCTCGCGGCTCTTCACGATCTCGGTGCGGATGATGTACCCGATGAAGACGAACCCCATCACCGCGAACAGGATCCACTGGATCGCGTACGAAAGATTCATGCCGGCGTCCTCCTCCGGCCTGTCGAAGCCGCCCAGGGGCGTGGCCGGAGCCGGGTCCTCGGAGACGAGCTCGCCGTACACGCTCGTGATGGCCTCGGGCTCGTCGAGCGACGCGGCGATCGTGGGGAGGTGGATCGTCGGCACCTGCCCTTCGGGGGCGGAGCGTCCCGACGAGGGCAGGCGCTCGCCCGGCCGCACGCGGACGACCACGGTGACCTCGCCGGCCGGCGGATCGGCGATGGCCTCGGGCTCGTCGCCGGAGGCCGCGCCCACCCAGCCGCGGTTCACGATGAGCACCCGCCCGTCGTCGGTGCGGAAGGGCACGAGCACCTCGTAGGTGCTGGTGCCCTCATGCACCCGGTTGCGTGCGGCGACGCTCTCACCGGAGACGTACTCGCCGTGCAGCTCGACCTGCTTCCACTCGTCGGCGGCGGCGTCGAAGGCGTCGTGCGCGCCGAGGACGTCGTCGAGCGCGACGGGGGTCGCGTCGTAGTTCGCGTCCACACGGGCGATCGTCGCGTTCTTCTCCTCGGAGCGGGAGAACTGCCAGTTCGACAGGAATCCGCAGGCGACCGCGAAGCCGACCGCGATCAGCACGTAGACGCCCCAGCGCAGCAGACGCTCTCTCATGCGGGGACTCCGTCGCGGACGGTGACCGGGAAGTCGCGAGCGGCCAGGTAGTCGCGCAGGAACTCCACGTGCTCGTCGCAGGCGAGCCAGATCTTCTCGCGGTCAGCGGAGTGGATGCGGGGATTGCGCCACACCACGTGCTTCGTCGCCGCGTTCCGGCAGCCGGCGCGCGAGCACTCCAGCTCGCTCACTCCCGATCCTGCCGGTCCTCGTGCACGGTGAAGACCTGCGGGTCGGCGTCGTCGTCGACCGGCGCAGGGGCGGACGGAGCCTCGAGCTGCTGCACAGGGGACTCCGCGGTCGTCTCCGTGCTGTCGCTGCCCGCGTTCGCGAACACGACCGCGATGTACGGCAGCACGGCCGCGGCGATCGCGAACACCCAGGTGTACCAGCCGTACGGCTGCACGAGCACCATCAGACCGAAGCACACGATGCGGATGGTCATGGTGAGGGCGTAGCGGCGCACGCGATGGTCGGCCTCGTCCCGCGGCGACTGCGGCAGGGAGGTGACGGCGGGCACCAGACGCTTGTTCTTCACGATGCGTCCAGCCTACGCCGCCGGGGGAGCAGCGGCGTGCCGTGCCGGGCGCTCAGGACTGACTCGTGATGAAGGGGATCGTGAAGGCGCCCAGGAAGAGGAGGCTGAGGACGAAGAACAGGATCTCCGCCACGACGATGCCGATCCCGATGTATCCCGTGATCAGGCCCGTGATCGCCATGCCCCGGCCGCCGAGCACGGGGTTGCTCCTGATCTGCTTCAGCGCCATGTGGCCGGTGATCACGGCGATGACGGAGGCGATGACGGGTGCGAACAGCCAGAACAGGAGCAGACCGGACAGGCCGCAGATGAGAGAGGCGATGGCCAGTCCGCTGTTCGGCTGCGGCGGGGCGTAGGCGACGGGGGCGTACAGGGGCTGGGCGGGGACGACCGCGCCGTACGGCTGCTGCGGCACGCCGTAGCCCGGCTGCGCGGCGGCGCCCGGGTACCCCTGTGCGGGAGGAGCGGGGTACGGCGGCTGAGCGGCGTAAGGAGGCTGAGCCGGGTACTGCGGCTGAGCGGGCTGCGGACCGGAGGCGTACGGGGGGATGCTGTTGTCGCTCACGTCAGTGCCTTTCGTCGGTTTCAGCGTTTCAGTCGGGCCGGGTTCTGTCAAACGTCTCCTCCCGGCCCGCCGCGGCATCCTCGATAGGATCGATCCGACCCGGCTGTCGGCCGGTGCCCGGCCAGATCAGGAGTGGAAATGAGTTCTCAGCGCGTCGTCCTCGTCACGGGAGGCAACCGGGGCATCGGCTATGCCATCGCGGAGCGCTTCGTGCGCGACGGCTACAGGGTGGCGGTCACGGCGCGCAGCGGCGAGGGCCCCGAGGGTGCGCTCACCGTGCGTGCGGACGTGACGGATGCGGCGAGCGTCGACGCCGCGTTCACCGAGGTCGAGCAGCAGCTGGGGCCGGTGGAGATCGTGGTCGCGAACGCCGGCATCACCAAGGACACCCTGCTCCTGCGCATGAGCGAGGACGACTTCGACAGCGTCGTCGCAACGAACCTCGGCGGAGCGTTCCGCGTCGTCAAGCGCGCGTCGAAGGGGATGCTGCGCGCGCGATTCGGCCGCGTGATCCTGATCTCCAGCGTGGTGGGCCTGTACGGATCCGCGGGACAGGTCAACTACTCGGCGTCGAAGAGCGCCCTCGTCGGCTTCGCCCGTTCGCTGACCCGTGAGCTCGGCGGACGCGGCATCACCGCCAACGTCGTCGCCCCCGGGTTCATCGAGACCGACATGACCGCCGAGCTGCCCGAGGAGACGCAGAAGCAGTACAAGGCGAGCATCCCGGCCGGCCGCTTCGCGACGCCCGACGAGGTCGCCGGGGTCGTCACCTGGCTCGCCGGGGACGAGTCCGGATACATCTCCGGCGCTGTCATCCCGGTGGACGGCGGACTCGGCATGGGGCACTGAGCCCCTTCGGCTCCCGGTCGGGGCGTCAGCTCGCAGCAGCGGTCCGTCGGGCGATGGCAGCGTCGATCAGCGCCGCGAGCCGTGACGGCACGGTGAACTGCGGCCAGTGCGCGGAGCCGATGCGCACGACCTCCACGTCTTCGATGGCCTGATACTCCTCGGCGTACCGACCCCACTCGTCGAGCATCGACTCCAGCCCCTCCTGGTCGACACCGCCCATCAACAGGGTCGCCGGCACGCTGTAGCGAGCCCCCGAGCCCAGCGCGATCGGGTCAGTCGGCACGCGCGCCGGCACGCTCTTCGTCAGCGGCGCCGTACGAGCCCGGATCGCAGCGTCCATGTCGTGGACGTCCTCATCGGGGAAGAAGTCCCAGCCCGGGAACGGAATGACCCCGTCGACGACCTCGAACTCGCTGATCCCGGACCCGGAGGGCGGCGGGACCGTGTCCACGAAGATCACCCGCGCCACCTTGTCGGCGCGGGCATCGACGACGCCCCACGCGACATTGCCGCCGCCGCTGTGGCCGACCACGACGACCGGCCCCTCGACCTCGTCGACCGCCGCGACACCCGCGGCGACCCAGTCGGAGATGCCGATCTCGGAGGAGTCGGCGGCGGGGGAGCCCACGCCGGGCATGGTGAGCGCGTGCGCGCGGTGTCCGGCCGCCTCGAGGGCCGGGATCACCTCGTTCCAGCTGGAAGCGTCGAGCCAGAGTCCGGGGATGAGGATGATGTCCATGCCACGACGTTAGCCGCGGCATCCGACATCCTTTACGGGAGCAGTGCGATGACCTCGCGGAGATCCTGCGGGCCGATGACGAGGGCGGCGGCCTCGCGCACCGCCGGCTTGGCGTTGAACGCCAGTCCCAGACCGGCGACGGCCATCATCCGCAGATCGTTCGCGCCGTCGCCGATGGCGATCGTCGCCTTCGGGGAGACCCCGAGCTCGGCGGCCCACTGCTGCAGCGATGCGGCCTTGGCCTCAGCATCCACGATGTCGCCGTCGACCCGTCCCGTGAGCTTCTCCTCGGCGACCTCCAGACGGTTCGCCCGCCACCGATCGACCCCGAGGTCCGGGGCCACGCTGTCGAGGATCTCGTGGAACCCGCCCGACACCACCCCGACCACTCCGCCGCGCTCGCGCACGGCCGCCGTGAGCTCGCGCACCCCGGGGGTCGGCTCGATCCGTGCGAGCACACGCTCGAAGGACGAGACAGCCACGCCCTCGAGCGCGGCGACCCTGGAGCGCAGACTCGTCGCGAAGTCGACCTCGCCGCGCATGGCGGCCTCGGTGGCGGCCTGCACCTCCTCGCGGCGTCCTGCCTCGTCGGCGAGCAGCTCGATCACCTCGTTGCGGATCAAGGTGGAATCGGCATCGAGGACGACGAGGAAGCGCGCAGCAGTCACGGCATCGAGCCTAGCGACGCTTCGACGGGCTCAGCGACCACGGCGTCCTGCCGGAGGTCGTCAGCGATCGACGATGACGCCCTTGCCGACCACCGTGATGCCGGAGTCCGTCACCGTGAACCCCCTGGCCAGATCCCGCTCGCGGTCGACCCCGACGGTCGCGCCCTCGGCGAGGACGACGTTCTTGTCGAGGATCGCCCGGTGCACGCGGGCCCCGGCGCCGACGCGGACGTGGTCGAAGAGGACGGAGTCGGTGATCGTGGACCCGCCGCCGGCCAGGGTCCACGGGCCGACCACGCTGCGCTCGAGATGCGTGCCCGAGAGCACCGAGCCGAGCGACACGATCGAGTCGATCGCGTTGCCGATGCGCCCCACCGAGTCGCGCACGAACTTCGCGGGCGGGGAGTTCACCGCCTGCGAGTGGATCGGCCACTCCATGTTGTAGAGGTTGAACACCGGCAGGGTCGAGATCAGGTCCATGTGGGCGTCGAAGAAGGAGTCGATGGTACCCACGTCACGCCAGTAGGAGCGGTCGCGCGGGGAGGACCCGGGGACCTCGTTCTGCTTCATGTCGTAGTAGCCGGCCTCGCCGCGCTCGACGAAGTACGGCACGATGTCGCCGCCCATGTCGTGCCCGGAGGTCGGCGACTCCCCATCGGCCTCGACCGCCGAGATCAGCGCGTCGGCGTCGAAGATGTAGTTGCCCATGGAGGCGAGCACCTCGTGCGGCGCGTCCGCCAGGCCCTGAGCGTCCGTCGGCTTCTCGAGGAACTGCTTGATGCGGCCCGACTCGGCGTCGGCGTCGATCACGCCGAACTGCGAGGCCAGGGCGAGAGGCTGGCGGATGCCGGCCACGGTGGCCTTCGCGCCGGAGGCGATGTGGGCGTCGAGCATCTGCCGGAAGTCCATCCGGTACACGTGGTCGGCGCCGATCACCACGACGATGTCGGGCTTCTCGTCGTTGATGAGGTTGAGGCTCTGCAGGATGGCGTCGGCCGAGCCCGAGAACCACCGTTTGCCGAGACGCTGCTGCGCGGGCACGGAGGCCACGTAGGAGTCGAGCAGCGCCGACATGCGCCAGGTCTGCGAGATGTGGCGGTCGAGGCTGTGCGACTTGTACTGGGTGAGGACGACGACCTGTCTCAGGCCGGAGTTGATGAGGTTCGAGATCGCGAAGTCGATCAATCGGTACTGTCCGCCGAAGGGCACTGCAGGTTTCGCGCGATCGGCCGTGAGGGGCATGAGTCGCTTGCCCTCGCCGCCGGCGAGGATGATGCCGAAGATCTTCTTTGGAGCGGACATGGCTCCACCCTAGAGTGCCATTCGCTTCGTGTACTAGCGTTTCGCACATGCGAGTTGAAATGATCACGAAGGAGTATCCGCCGGAGATCTACGGCGGCGCCGGCGTGCACGTCGCGGAGCTCGTCGCGGCTCTCCGAGAGAGCATCGACGTGAGCGTCCGGGCCTTCGGAGCGCCCCGTGACGAGGCCGGCACCTACGCGTACCGGACACCGTCCGGGCTCGCGGACGCGAATGCCGCGCTGCAGACGCTCGGCACCGATCTCGAGATCGTCTCGGCGATCTCCGAGGCCGATATCGTGCACAGCCACACCTGGTACGCGAACTTCGCCGGGCACATCGCCTCGCAGCTGCACGGCATCCCGCACGTGCTCACCGCGCACAGCCTGGAGCCGCTGCGCCCGTGGAAGGCGGAGCAGCTCGGCGGCGGCTACGCGGTCTCCAGCGGCATCGAGAAGCTCGCCTACGAGAACGCCGCCGCGGTGATCGCCGTGAGCGCGGGGATGCGCAACGACATCCTGCGCAGCTACCCGGCCGTCGACCCAGCGAAGGTGCGGGTGATCCACAACGGCATCGACGTGGAGCGCTGGCGGCCGGTGCGGAACCCGGAGTTCCTGGCCTCGATCGGCATGGACCCGGACCGCCCCTCGGTCGTCTTCGTCGGCCGCATCACCCGCCAGAAGGGCCTGCCGTACCTGCTGCAGGCGGCGCGGCGGCTGCCCGCGGAGGTGCAGCTCATCCTCTGCGCCGGCGCCCCGGACACCCCTGAGATCATGGCCGAGGTGCAGGAGGGCGTCCGGCTCCTGCAGGAGACCCGCGACGGCGTGATCTGGATCGAGCGGATGCTGCCGCGAGACGAGCTCTCCGCGATCCTGACGGCCGCCACCACGTTCGTCTGCCCGTCCGTGTACGAGCCGCTCGGCATCGTCAACCTCGAGGCCATGGCCTGTGGCGCCGCCGTGGTCGGCACAGCGACCGGCGGCATCCCCGAGGTCGTCGCCGACGGGGTGACCGGCCGGCTCGTGCCGATCGAGCAGGTGCAGGACGGGACGGGGACGCCCGTGGACCCGGAGAAGTACGTCTCGGATCTCGCCGCGGTGCTCACCGAGGTCGCCTCGGATCCGGCCACCGCGCGCGTGTACGGCGAAGCCGGACGGGAGCGTGCGAAGAGCGAGTTCAGCTGGGGCGCGATCGCCGACACCACGCGTGCGCTCTACGAGGAGTTGACGCGCTGAGCCGATAGGCTGGCTGCATGCCGAGCGCTCTGGAATTCACCGACGTCGTCGTGCGCCGCGAGGGGCGCAACATCATCGATCATGTGACCTGGCAGGTGCAGGACGACCAGCGCTGGGTGGTCCTCGGACCCAACGGCGCGGGCAAGACCACGCTGCTCCAGCTCGCCGACACGCTCATGCACCCGACGTCCGGCACGGTGTCGGTGCTGGGGGAGACTCTCGGCCGCACCGACGTGTTCGAGGTGCGACCGCGCATCGGCTTCGCCTCCTCGGCCATGGCCAAGCGCATCCCGCGCGACGAGACGGTGCTGAACTCGGTGCTCACCGCCGCGTACTCGGTGCTCGGCCGCTGGAACGAGGAGTACGAGGGGATCGACGAGCGCCGCGCCATGCGCGTGCTCGCCGAGTGGAAGCTCGACCACCTGGCCGACCGGCTGTTCGGAACGCTCAGCGACGGCGAGCAGAAGCGCGTGCAGATCGCGCGCGCCGTGATGACGGATCCCGAGCTGCTGCTGCTCGACGAGCCGACGGCGTCCCTCGACCTCGGCTCGCGCGAGGAGCTCCTCGCGCTGCTCAGCGGCTACGCCTCCTCGCCGACGACCCCGGCCATGCTCATGGTCACCCATCACGTCGAGGAGATCCCGGTCGGGTTCACCCACGTGCTGCTGCTCCGCGACGGCGAGGTCGTCGCGGCGGGGCCGATCGAGCAGACGCTGACCGCCGAGGCGCTGACCGAGGCGTTCGGCATGCCGATCGTGCTCACCGCCGACGGCGGTCGCTACGCGGCGCGGGCCGCAGCCTGACTCGGTCGCCGGACCGGCGGAAGAACTGGTAGAATCGACCCTTGGTGCTCTCTGCACCGCAGACTTCCCTCGCCCCTGGCACAATCCAGGGCACCACCTAAGGAATCCCATGAAGACTGACATCCACCCCGACTACCAGGCCGTCGTGTTCCGCGACCTCGGCTCGGGCGAGACCTTCCTCACCCGCTCCACCGTGACCAGCGACAAGACCATCGAGCTGGACGGCGTGGAGTACCCCGTCATCGACGTCGAGATCTCCTCGGCCTCGCACCCGTTCTACACGGGCAAGCAGCGCATCATGGACTCGGCCGGCCGCGTCGAGAAGTTCAACCAGCGCTTCAAGAACTTCGGCGGCTCGTCCAAGTAAGGACACTCCGCCGCGAAGGCCCCGCTCTCCTCGGAGGGCGGGGCCTTCGTCGTTCCTGCACAGCAGGATGCCGCGAACCTCGCAGAGAGACCCGCTCACTCCCGGACGTCGATGACGATGCGATCCCCGTCGATCGCGCTCGGCGGATCGCCAGGGGCCGGCGCAGGCGCGGTCCGGCGGGTCTGACGGTCTCGCTCCATGCCGGCCTCGTACGCCGACGGCATCCAGATCGCGTCGAAGGACCCGCCGAACCCGCCGCCCGCGTTCTCGTACTTCTTCTCGAGAGGCGTCCTCGCGTAGGCGACCACGAACGCGACGATGACGGCGCTCGCGATCAGGAGGAGGACCGCGACGGTCACGAGGTATCCCAGCACGTCAGCCACGAGCCCAGGATAGGCAGGCGCGGCCTGCCGCGGCATCCCCCGCAGGGCGGATCCTCAGCGGATGCGGCGACCGTGCGCGAGGTCGATCAGGCGGCTCAGCACCGGACCCGCGCGCAGCCCGTTGTGCTCGTGCTCGCTGGTCACCCAGGGGCGCACGCCGGGCAGCAGACGCGCGGTCTCGAGCGAGAACTCGAGCGGCACGTACACGTCGTCGACGTAGACGGCCGCGGCGCCCGTCGCACCCGAGGCGGCGAGGGCCTCGGCATCGTAGATGCGCGGCCACTCGAACTCGGCGAGCTCGAGCGCGACCTCGCGCCAGGGCTGGAACGCAGGCACGGTCTCGGTCCACTCGCGGCGGATGTGCTCCCCGGTGAACAGCGTGACGTCCTCGCGGAAGTCCGCGGGCTCCACCCGTTCCGCGGACCAGCGCGTGGCCTGGCCGCTCGCGTAGCTCGATTCGTGGAACGCGAAGTAGAGCGGGTTGCGGCCGCCGAAGGGCATGGCGTGCATCAGGTCGTGGCGGAAGGCGTTCGACGAGGGATCGCGTTCGAGCAGCGACCACACCGTCTGCCAGCCGTCGTCGGTGCCGAGCGCGGAGCCGACCGAGCGCAGCCGGGATGCCGAGACGACCTCCCCGTCGGGAAGCACGATCTCGCCGGCGTCCGCGAGACCGACCAGACGGCGCATGACGTCGCGGTGCTCGGGGAAGCGGCGGTAGTACCTCTCGGATGCGGTGCGCATCTTGTCGTAGCAGAGCGCGTAGACCTCGTCGGCCGAGCGGGTGACGGTGCTGAGACCGCCGGTGATGAAGACCTCGTCGAGGGAGCCGGCGTCCGTCGACAGGTACGCCAGCGTCGTGAAGCCGCCGAAGGACTGCCCGAGCACGCTCCAGGTCTCGGCTCCCAGATGCTCGCGGATCGCCTCGCAGTCGCGCACGATGGAGTCGGCGCGCAGGTGCGTGAGGTGCTCGGCGACGGCGGCCGGACCGCGCGCGAGGTCGGCGTCGCCGACCGGCGAGGACAGGCCGGTGCCGCGCTGGTCGAGCAGGACCACGCGGTAGTGCGCGAGGGCCTCGTCGAGCCATGCCGGGGACGTCGAGGAGTGGAAGGGCCGCGGCGCCTCATGACCCGGTCCGCCCTGCAGGAAGACCAGATGGGGGAGCGACTCGCCGCCCTCGCGGGACACCACCCGGGCGAAGACGTCGATGGTGCGGGGATCCGACGGGTCCGACCACACGAGCGGGACCGTGAGCGTGTGCTCCTCGACGGTCAGATCCAGCAGACGACGGACAACGGTGCTCACCTGTCGAGCCTATCGGCCGGCCAGCGGTTCCGGCCGCCGCTACATCACGTTGCCGATGTAGGAGTACTTGACGAACACCTCGGACGCGAGGCCCGATTCGTCCAGCACGCCCTGCACCGCGTTCATCATGTAGTTGGAATCCCAGCCCATGTAGAGGAAGTGCGAGTCGTCGAGCTCGTCCCACTGACCCTTCCACGCCATCTCGCGGTAGATCGGGCCGCCGTGCTTCGCGCAGTACGACAGGGCGGCCTCGCGCGTGTCGGTCCATGCGCGGCGCATCACGCGGTTGAAGAGGTACTTGACGTCGGGCACCTCCCACCGCTCGCCGCGGTACTCGACGTAGTCGAACTCGCGCTCCCAGCCCGCGGGCCAGCCGCGTCGGCGGACGGCGTCGAGGATGGGCGTGAGGCCGTCGTCGTCGATCTCGGGCAGCGCGGGACGCGCCCAGATGCGCAGCAGATCGCCGGTCAGCCGGACGGTGCGCTGCGTGATCGCCGCGGAGCTCCACACCTCGACCTGCTCGAGCTCCCGCGTCGCGGGGATCGCGCTGCGGGCATAGGCCTCGGCGCGCTTGACCGGGTACGCGGCTCCGAACACGCGCTCGGCCAGACGCGGCTCGAGCAGCGTGAGGTTGCCCAGCGTCGGGGCGAGGGCGCGCAGGCTGTTCTGCTCGTCGTCGCTGTACTCCGCCCACGAGCGGATGCCGTCTCCCGACCAGGTGTCCGCCGGCACGGCGGGCACGAGCTTCTCCACGTCGTAGTCGAGGGGCTCGTCGACGCCCTCGAGCCGTCCGAGGACGTAGGCGGCGTGCGGCAGCTCGCTGTACTTGAGCACGGCGCTCACGCGCTCGTCGGAGGGCGTGATCCGGGCGATGGCACGCGCCAGGGCGTCGCGACCCTCGGCGCGCGCGCGGCAGAGGCGGGCGACGAGACGCTCGTTCGGCAGGTTCACCAGGGTGCGGCGCAGGTACAGCGCCTGGATCCACTCGAGGGTCTCTATGAGCTCCTCGCGCCCGATGACCCCGCGGGCGTGATCGCTGTACACGTTCAGAACGAGCGGGTACGCCGCCCGCCCGAAGGTGTTCACGAACCGCAGCTGCTGCGCGATGCCGGCATCCGCCTCCTTCGAGGGGTCCAGCAGGATGCCGTAGATCTCCGCGTAGTGCCGCCAGACCTCGGCATCCGCCTGGAGGTGCTCGACGTCGACGCGCGGGAACGACTGGCGGAACGCGCTGTACACGCCGTGCTCGCCGTTCGCCGCGACCTCGCGTCCCGTGGTCATGACGAGGTAGTGCCGCCAGAACGCGCCGATCGCCTCGCCGGTGTGCTGCTCGATGGGCAGCCAGAAGCGCGCCTCGACGTCGAGCTGCTCCGAGTGGGTGAGCCCCATCAGGATGTAGTTGTGGATGAGCTCGTGATCCCGGAGCGGCTCGCCCGTGGAGTTCAGGCTCTCGAAGATCTGCTGCGCGTTCGCCTCAGCGCCGAGCGTGATCGACACGTGCTCGAGGCGCTGCAGGCCGCGCCAGATGCGCGGCGCCTCGTCGACCTGCACCTGGCTGCGGAAGAACGCGTAGTTGTCGTCGAAGCGCGATTCGCGGTCGGCGCCGGCACGCCGGTCGAGCACGACCGACTCGTAGAGCTCCGCCCAGGCGTCGTGCGGACGCAGCCGCGTGCGCGAGGCGTCGTCGGAGCGGACGAGCACGCGCCCGAGCTCGCCCGCGAGCGCGGGATCGTTGTCGCGCACGGCGTGCTGGAGGGCCGCCACGAGCAGCATCAGGGTCGTGAGGCGCTGCTGGCCGTCGATGAGGATCAGGTCGTCTCCGGCGGACGAGTCGTGCGCCGAGAGGATCGAGCCGATGAAGTGACGGTGCCCGGCATCCTCGTCCGCGACGGCCCGGACGTCGGCGAGGAGCCGCTCGCATCCGCCGATGTCCCAGCGGTACTGACGCTGGTACACGGGGACGACGATCGCGGTCGAACCGGCTGAGAGCCACTCGATCGTGTTGACAGCCGTCGCCTCGACATTGGTGGCAGTGCTCATGCGAAAAAGTCTATGCGGATAAACCCGGCCCTCCTCCGGGGCGCTCCGATGCGGCGCTGTTAGGCTTGCCTTATCAGGGCCTGTTAAAACGTGCTGGCCCCCGATGAAAGGATCTGCGACAGATCATGGGATACATCAAGTCCGCCGCCCTCGAAGACAAGGGCTTCGTCGTCCTCGACAGCTACGGAGGGGAGATGGACCCCCGCGAGTGGCTCGACATCGAGTACGTCGACTGGAAGTCCTCGGGCGACACCCGCTTCTCGCCGCTGGCCAGCGCCAAGGGCGAGATCGAGTGCAACGGGTTCTGGAACCACAAGCCGCCGCGCACCGACAAGGACGGCGTCTGGATCGACTCGCAGACCGCGATCGCTCCGACCCTGACCGCTCGCGCCAAGGAGCCGGGTGCGAACGTCGGTCGCTGCCGCGTCATCGAGCTGCAGCCGACTCCGTACGGCGAGTGCCTCTACAACCTGCACCAGGACGACAACAACCGCCTGAACCCCGACGGCACCGGCTGGGTGGTCCGCGGCTTCTTCAACCTCACCGACGACAAGGACAGCTACTTCGTCCTGCGTGAGAACCGCACCGACCCGAGCATCGAGTACCGCATCGCGCTCCCGGCGGGTGCGCAGCTGATCGTCGACACGCAGCGCCTGTGGCACGCCACGACGCACAACGGCACCGAGCCGCGCTACTGCCTGATCACCTCGTGGGAGTCGGGCCCCGAGCTCGACGCCTACATCGAGAAGTACCACGGCACCGACCAGCACGAGCAGGTCGAGGTCGCGCAGGAGGTCCTCGAGGCCGGCTACGCCGAGCAGGCGCAGCGCGACGCCGCCCGTGCCGCGTACTACGCGGCCAAGGGCCAGCAGGTCAAGCAGGCGATGAGCGAGGCCTGAGCCTCGCAGACGGGACGCTGAGCCCGTCGACGCGCACGAAGGCGGGAATCACACCCTTGTGATTTCCGCCTTCGTGCGTGAGAATAGGCCCATAACCGCATAATCTCGCCACTTCGTGGACCAGGTCGTAGGGGAAGACGCACCTGATGAAACGGAGAGATCATGGCGACGGCTTACGCACGCGGAGTGGTGTTCATCCACTCCGCGCCTCGCGCGCTCTGCCCGCACCTGGAATGGGCGGTGGGACGCGCCATCGGGCGTGCGGTGAACTTCGACTGGGCCGATCAGCCCGTGCTCGACGGCGCCCGTCGTGCCGAGTTCTACTGGGACGGTCCGGTCGGGACCGGCGCCGCCCTCGCGACGGCCATCCGCGGCTGGGAGCACCTGCGCTTCGAGGTCAGCGAGGATCCCACGCCGCGCAGCGACGGGGGACGCTGGATGCACACCCCGGATCTCGGCATCCACTACGCCCAGACGGATGCCGCGGGCAACGTCGTCATCGGCGAGGACCGCATCCGCTATGCGATGGAGATCGCGGCGGGGAACGTGGCCGAGCTGCAGCGCGAGCTCGACATCGCGCTCGGCTCGGCCTGGGACGAGGAGCTGGAGCCGTTCCGGCACGCGAGCGACGACGCCCGCGTGGTCTGGCTCCACAAAGTGGGATGAGCCTGGAGTGGGAAGGCGTGAGTATCGGATGCCGGTGAGTCGCCCCGGACGCTGAGAAGACGTATCCCACTCCAACGACGAGAACCCCGCCTCTGCGCACAGGAGGCGGGGTTCCCTCGTGTCCGGCCCGGTTCCGCCTCAGATGACCGCCGCGTGGGGCAGATCCACGACGTGGACCGCGTTTCCGCCGCGTACGTCGTCCCAGGCGCGGCGGAACCGCGACATCGCCTCCGCCGAACGGTCGGGGGTGAGGGTGATCGGGATGCGCAGGCGCCGCTCGAGCACGCCGCCCGTGGAGAACCGCGGCCCGGGCGGCAGGACGAGCCCGTGTTCGCGGGCGGCCAGCGAGAGGGGCGTGGAGATCGGCGCACCGAGGTCGATCCAGGCGGACAGGCCGCCGGCGGTCGCCGGCATCGTGAGGCCGGTGCCCTCCAGCCCGGCAGCGGCGGCGGCGCGCCCGGCGCGCAGACGGCCGCGCACGTGCGCGGCGAGCGCCGGCATGTCGGCGAGCAGCTCGACCGCGATGCACTGCTCGAGCAGCGCCGTGCCGAGCTCGAAGGACGGGCGGACCGCGAGCAGCCGGTCGACGAGGGAGCGCTCGGCTCTGATCCAGCCGATCCGCATGCCTCCCCAGGCGATCTTCGACATCGAGCCGACCGTGATCACCTGCGGACCGTGCGCGGCCATGGGCAGCGGCGTCCACCCGCGATCGATGTCCAGCTCGGCCGTGGTCTCGTCGACGATCAGGTGCGTGCCCGCGCTGCGTGCGGTCGTCGCGATGCGAGAGCGCTCGACGTCGGTGAGGGTGGCGCCGGTCGGATTGTGGAAGTCGGGGATGAGATAGGCGATATGCGGCCTGCTGCGCAGCAGCGTGTCGGCGAGGTGCCGCTCGTCCCAGCCGTGCACGTCGACGGGGGTCGGCAGCATCCGGTAGCCGTGATGGCGCAGCGCCTCGAGCGCATGGGGGAAGGTCGGCTGCTCGACGAGCGCCCGCTCTCCGCGACGCCCGATGGCGGTGAGCACGAGATGGAGGGCGTTGAGCGCTCCGGAGGTGATGACGATCTCGTCGGCATCCGTGGGGACTCCGCGCTGCGTGAAGCGCTGGGCGACGGCGTCGCGGAGCTCGGGCATGCCCCGCAGCGAGTACCCGCTCGTGCCCCGCAGGGCGGCCAGGCGCGGCAGCGAGCGCACCGTCGCGTCGTAGAGGCCCGGCGTCGAGTCCATCGACGCGATGGACAGGTCGATCGCGGTGTCGTCGACGTCAGGAGGCAGGGCCGTGGCGGCGTGAGGCAACGCGACCCGGGTGCCGCCGCCGTGCACCCGGCTGACGAAGCCGTCGGTCTCGAGCAGGCTGTAGACGCGGGTCATGGTCGACCGCGAGCGCCTGAGCTCGAGGGCGAGGGCCCGTTCGCTCGGCAGACGCTCGCCGACGGTGAGCCGGCCGTCGAGGATCAGTGCGCGGATGCGCCCCGCCACGGTCGCGGCGGTCGCGCCGGCGATGTTCTGGGCGCCGAGCTGCTGGACGAGTCGGGAGGACATGTCTCCATCATGGCGAAAAGTGGACTGGAATGGCGAGGCCACTTTTCGGGCAGTGGCATCCGGTTCCGCCTGTCGACGTCGATCAGGATGGCCGTATGCCGCTTCCGAGGATCTTCCTGCCCATCGCCGCGACGAGTCGTCGCGACCTCGTCGAACGTCTCCTGCAGCTGGTGTGCGGGCTGTTCCTCTACGGCGTGGCGCTGGGACTGATGATCCGCGGAGGCATCGGAGTGGCGCCCTGGGACGTGCTGGCGCTCGGCCTGGCCGGCGCCAGCGGTATCGGATACGGGCTCATGACGAATCTCGTCGCGGCGGGCGTGCTGCTGCTGTGGATACCGCTGCGTCAGCGTGTCGGACTGGGCACCCTGCTCAACGCCGCGCTCATCGGGCCCAGCGCCGATCTCGCGCTCGCGATCGTGCCGCCGATGCCGTCGCCGTGGTCCGGCGCCCCGCTGTTCCTCGCGGGGCTGGTGCTGCTGGCCTTCGCCACCGGGCTCTACATCGCGGCGGACTTCGGCCCGGGGCCGCGGGACGGGCTGATGACCGGCCTCGTGCGCACGACCGGCTGGCGGGTGTGGATCGTGCGCACGCTGATCGAGGGCTCGGTCCTCGTGACCGGGTTCCTCCTGGGAGGGCCGGTCGGCGCGGGCACGGTGATCTTCGCATTCGGCGTCGGACCGCTCATCGGCTGGTTCCTGCCCTGGATCAGCCGGATGCGGCGGGCGCGCTCGCAGCTGCTCGCCGCCTGACCCGACACGAAGACGCGGCCCCCGGATCGGATCCGGGGGCCGCGTCTTCTGCGCTGCGAGGAGATCAGTCCTCGGGGCCGGCGAGCACCACCACGGCGTTGTGACCGCCGAAGCCGAACGAGTTGCTGATCGCGTAGAGCTGCCCGTCGCCGAGAGGCTGCGCCTCGCCCGAGAGCTTGAACGGCACGGCCGGGTCGGGCTCGGTCATGTTGATCGTCGGAGGAGCGACGCGGTCGCGCAGCGCGAGCAGGGCGAAGATCGCCTCGAGCGCACCGGTGCCGCCGAGCAGATGCCCGGTGGAGGCCTTCGTCGCGGAGACGGGGATCTCGGAGAGACGCTCGCCGAACACGCGCTCGAGGGCGACGTACTCGTTCGGGTCTCCCACCGGGGTCGAGGTGGCGTGCGCGTTGATGTGCGAGATCTGGTCGGCGTCGAGGCCGGCCTCCTCGAGGGCCTGCACCACCGCGCGGGCCGCGCCCGAGCCCTCGGGATCGTTGCCGGTGATGTGGTACGCGTCTGCGGTCACGCCGCCGCCGAGCACGTAGCCGTAGATCTTCGCGCCGCGGGCCTTCGCGTGCTCCTCGGTCTCGAGGATGAGCGCGGCCGCGCCCTCGCCCATCACGAAGCCGTCGCGGTCGATCGCACCGGGACGCGAGGCGTGCGCCGGGTCGTCGTTGCGACGCGACAGCGCCTGCGCGGAGGCGAAAGACGCCATCGTGATCGGGTGGATCGCGGACTCGGTGCCGCCGGCGATGACGACGTCGGCGAGGCCCTCCTGCAGGTGGTGGAAGGCGTGGATGAGCGACTCGGTGCTGGAGGCGCAGGCGCTGACGACCGTCTGCGCGTAGGCGCGCGCCTGGAACTGCAGGGACAGGTTGCCGGCGGCCGCGTTCGGCATCAGCATCGGGACGGTCAGCGGCATGACGCGGCGGGGCCCCTTCTCGCGCAGCGTGTCCCACGCGTCGAGGAGGGTCCAGAGGCCGCCGATGCCGGTGGCGAAGTCGACTCCGAGTCGCTCAGGGGCGACCTCGGGGGAACCGGCGTCCTCCCAGGCCTCGCGCGCGGCGATCAGCGCGAACTGCGAGGACGGGTCGAGGCGCTTCGCCTCGTGCCGGGGGAGCACCTCTTCGGGGCGCACGATCGCCTCGGCGGCGAAGGTGACGGGCAGCTCGTACTGCTGGACCCAGTCGTGCTCGAGCGTGCGGGTGCCTGACGCCCCGGCGAGCAGGTTGCTCCAGTTGTCCGGAGCGGTCCCGCCGATGGCGGACGTGGCGCCGATGCCGGTGACGACGATGCGCTTGGTCATGTGTGGTTCCTTGTCGTACGGGTTGCGTGCGAGATGGGCAGGGTTGAGGATGCCACGCCCCGCGGGTGGCGGGGGTGGCATCCCGCCCGGATTACTCCTGGCCTGCGACGATGAAGCTGACGGCGTCGCCGACGGTCTTCAGGTTCTTGACCTCGTCGTCGGGGATGGTGACGCCGAACTTCTCCTCGGCGTTGACGACGATCGTCATCATCGAGATCGAGTCGATGTCGAGGTCGTCGGTGAACGACTTCTCGAGAGCCACCTCGGAGGCGTTGATGCCGGTCTCGTCGGTGATGAGCTCTGCGAGGCCTGCGAGAACCTCGTCATTGGTGAAAGCCATGTGGTCTTCCTCTTTCTTGCGGGTTGTTTTCGGAACCGTGGAACAGTCTAGAGAAGGTCGGGCCTATCTCACGGGAGGACGACGACCTGAGCGGCGAACACGAGTCCCGCGCCGAAGCCGATCTGCAGGGCCAGGCCCCCGGACAGCTCGGGGTGCTCGGACATCAGCCGGTGGCTGGCGAGCGGGATGGATGCCGCCGAGGTGTTGCCCGTGGTCTCGATGTCGCGGGCGATCACCGTGGTCTCGGGCAGCTTCAACTGCTTGGCGAACTCGTCGATGATGCGCATGTTGGCCTGGTGGGGGATGAAGGCGGCGATGTCGGCGGGCTCGACGCCGGCCTTCTCGAGGGCCTCGCGGGCCACCTTGGCCATCTCCCACACCGCCCAGCGGAAGACCGTCGGCCCCTCCTGCCGGAGCGTGGGCCACGGGGACTCGCCGTCGCGGAACTCGGTGAGGGTGAAGTTCATGCCAACGGCATCCGCCTTCGAGCCGTCCGAGCCCCAGACCGCCGGTGCGATGCCGGGGGTGTCGCTGGGGCCGATCAGAGCGGCTCCGGCGCCGTCTCCGAGCAGGAAGGAGATGCTGCGGTCGGTCGGGTCGACGATGTCGGAGAGCTTCTCGGTGCCGATCACGAGGGCGTAGCGGGCGGCGCCGGTGCGGATCAGCGCGTCCGCCTGCGCCACGGCGTAGGCGTAGCCCGCGCACGCGGCGTTGATGTCGTAGGCGGCGGCGGGGTTGGCGCCTACGCGGTCGGCCACGATGGCGGACACGGACGGCGTCTGCTTCGGGTTGCTGATGGTCGCCACGATCACCAGGTCGACCTGGTCGGCGGGGACGCCGGACTTCTCGATGGCCTCCAGGCCGGCGGCGGCGGCGAGGTCGATCGCGTCGGTGCCCTTATCGGCGCGGACCCGCGTGACGATGCCGGTGCGCTGGCGGATCCACTCGTCGCTCGAGTCGATGGGGCCGACGAGGTCCTCGTTCGGCACCGCGTTCTCGCCGCGTGCCGCGCCGTACGCGTAGATGCGGGTGTAGGCGGGGCCGGTGAGCTGGTTCAGGGTGGCGCTCATGCCGCTTCTCCGTTCAGCAGCGCGACGGCTGCGTCGAGGTCTTCGGGGGTCTTCACGGCGACGGTCGGCGTACCGCGCAGGCCGCGCTTGGCGAGACCGACGAGGGCTCCGGCCGGGGCGAGCTCGACGAGGCCCGTGACGCCTCGGTCGGCGAACGAGGCCATGCACAGGTCCCAGCGCACCGGCGAGGAGACCTGGTCGACGAGATGGCTCAGCGCGGTGGCGCCGTCGGCGAGCGTCGAGCCGTCGCGGTTGGTCCAGAGGGTGACCTGCGGATCGGAGGGGGTGACGTCGGCGACGGCATCGCGGAGCGCGGCGACGGCCGGGGCCATGTACGAGGTGTGGAACGCGCCGGCCACCTGCAGCGGGATCACCCGGGTGCCGCGCAGCGGCTCCTCGGCGAGGGCCGCGAGGGCGGGGAGGGCGCCTGCGGCGACGATCTGCCCGCCGCCGTTGTAGTTCGCGGGAGTGAGGTCGAGCTCCGCGAGACGGGCCAGCACGGCCTCCTCGTCGCCGCCGAGCACGGCGCTCATGCCGGTCGGGGTCTGCGCGGCGGCATCCGCCATCGCGCGTCCGCGCACGCCGACCAGGCGCATCGCGGTTCCGGCATCGATGACGCCCGCGCCGACCAGGGCGGCGAGCTCGCCGACCGAGTGCCCCGCGAAGCCGTCGGGAAGACGGCCTGCACGCGCGAGCAGCTGGCCGGCGGAGATGAGGGACGCCGCGACGATCAGCGGCTGCGCGATGCGCGTGTCCCGGATGGTGTCGGCGTCGGACTCGGTGCCGTGCAGGACGAGGTCGACCTCGGCGGCCTCGGAGAAGGCGGCGAGCTGCTCCTCCACTCCGTCGAGCTCGAGCCAGGGGGAGAGGAAGCCCGGGGTCTGGGAACCCTGACCGGGGCACGCGTAGACGATCACCACACCATCTTGCCAACGATCTGCCGCGCGCGGTGGATGAACCATCACAAGATTCCGGAGAACGCTTGTGTGTGGCGTACAGCGGGCCCGGTGGCGAAGGCCGTCAGCGCGCCGGACGCCGCGCCGACGGACGGCGGCGGATCTGATCGGCCGTGCCGATCGAGCCCAGGATCAGCGCGGTCTGCAGGATCAGCGCCTCACGCGGGCCGGTCGCGTCCCAGCCGATGACCTCGCTGACGCGCTTGAGCCGATAACGGACCGTGTTCGGGTGCACGAACAGCTCGCGAGCGGTCGCCTCCAGCGACCGCCCGTTGTCGAGATAGCTCCACAGCGTCGTGACGAGGTCGGTGGAGTGCGCCTGCAGCGGGCGGTAGATGCGCTCGATCAGCGTCTGCTTGGCGAGCGGGTCGCCGGCCAGGGCGCGCTCGGGGAGCAGATCGTCGGCCTCGACCGGGCGCGGGGCGTTGCGCCAGGCGCGGGCGACGGCGAAGCCCGCCAGAGCCGCCCGTGCGCTCTGGCTGGCGTCGACGAGAGCCGCGACCGCGGGGCCCAGCACGACGTAGCCGGGGCCGAAAGAGGGCTCCAGCCGGGCCGCGATCTCCTGGAAGCCGAGCTCGTCGTCCTCGGCGTCCTGCCCGGCCACACGCGCGCGTCCGAGCACGAGCACGAGCCGGGAGCCCTGCACGCCGATGAGCACGTCGACGGCGAGCTTGCGCGCCGTGCGACGGACCTGGTCGACGTCGAACTGCGGGGGAGTCGTGCCGACCAGCACCGCGACCTCGCCGTGCCCGTGCCAGCCGAGGGCCGCGATGCGGCTGGGAAGCTCCTCATCGGCCTCGCCGGTGAGGATGGAGTCGACGACGAGCGCTTCGAGCCGGGCGTCCCACAGGCCCCGGGCCTCCGCGGCCCTGGCGTAGACGTCGGCTGCCGCGAACGCGACATCGCGCGAGTACAGCAGGATCGCCTCGCGGAGGTGCTCGCCCTTGCCGGCGACCCGCTCCTCGGTCACCTCGACGGTGACGCGGATCAGCTGCAGAGTCTGCTGCAGGCTGACGCTGCGCAGCAGCTCACGGGGAGCCGCGGCGAAGATGTCGGCGGCGATCCACGGCGTCGAGGTCGGATCGTCGTACCACTGGATGAACGAGGTGATGCCGGCCTGGGCCACCAGCCCGACCGCGGAGCGGCGGGCTGGTGGCATGTCGGCGTACCAGGGGAGCGTGTCTTCCAGCCGCTTGATCGTCACCGAGGCGATGTCGCCGGAGATCCGGCGCAGCCAGGTGAGGGTCGCGGCCTTGTCCATGCCGGCGGGGGACGACGAGTCTGTCACCGATGGCTCAGCTTTCGCCACCCGCGTTGCCGCTCGTGCCGGCGTTGACGTCGTGCAGGCTGTACTTCTGGATCGCCTGCGCCGCGAGGGAGCGGTCGACCACGCCATCCTCGGCGAGGGCCTGCAGCGTGCGCACGACCATCGACGGGCCGTCGATCTTGAAGTAGCGGCGAGCCGCGGCGCGCGTGTCGGAGAAGCCGAAGTCGTCGGCGCCGAGCGTGGCGTAGCGGTTCGGGACCCACGGACGGATCTGGTCCTGCACGGCGTGCATGTAGTCGCTGACGGCGACGACCGGGCCCTCGGCGCCCTGCAGCTTCCGGGTGAGGTAGGCCGTGCGGGGCTCCTCCTCCGGGTGCAGGAAGTTGTGCTCGTCGGCGGCGAGGCCGTCGCGGCGCAGCTCGGTCCAGGAGGTGACCGACCACACGTCGGCGATCACGCCCCAGTCGTTCTTCAGCAGCTCCTGCGCCTCCAGGGCCCAGGGCAGTCCCACGCCCGAGGCGAACAGCTGGGCGCGGGGGCCCTCGCCCTCGCCGACCGAGACGCGGTGGATGCCTCGAACGATGCCGTCGACGTCGACGTCCGCCGGCTCGGCGGGCTGCACGTACGGCTCGTTGTAGAGCGTGATGTAGTACATGACGTTCGGGTCTGCGTGGTTGCCGCCGTACATGCGCTCCAGGCCGTCACGCACGATGTGAGCGATCTCGTAGCCGTACGCCGGGTCGTACGACACCGTCGCCGGGTTGGTCGAGGCGAGCAGGTGCGAGTGTCCGTCGGCGTGCTGGAGACCCTCGCCGGTCAGGGTGGTGCGGCCGGCGGTCGCCCCCATGATGAACCCGCGGGCCATCTGGTCGCCCGCCGCCCACTGGGCGTCGCCGGTGCGCTGGAAGCCGAACATCGAGTAGAAGATGTAGACCGGGATCAGCGGCTCGCCGTGGGTGGCGTACGCCGTGCCGAGTCCGGTGAACGCCGCGAGGGCGCCGGCCTCGTTGATGCCGACGTGCACGATCTGGCCCTGCGGGCTCTCCTTGTAGGCGAGCAGCAGCTCCCGGTCGACCGAGGTGTAGTGCTGGCCGTTCGGGTTGTAGATCTTCGCGGTCGGGAAGTACGCGTCCATGCCGAAGGTGCGTGCCTCGTCGGGGATGATCGGCACGATGCGGTGGCCGAAGTCCTTCGAGCGCAGCAGGTCCTTCAGCAGCCGGACGAACGCCATGGTCGTGGCGATCTCCTGCGTGCCCGAGCCCTTCTTGGGCAGCGCGTATGCCGAGTCGTCCGGCAGCGAGAGGCCGACGTGCGTCGAACGGCGCTCCGGCAGGAATCCTCCGAGGGAGCGGCGGCGCTCCAGCATGTACTGGATCGTCTCGTCCTGCGCGCCGGGGTTGTAGTACGGCGGCAGGTACGGGTTCTCCTCGAGCTGCGCGTCCGTGATCGGGATGTGCATGGTGTCGCGGAACGTCTTGAGGTTGTCCAGCGTCATCTTCTTCATCTGGTGGGTCGCGTTGCGGCCCTCGAAGTGCGGACCGAGGCCGTAGCCCTTGACCGTCTTGGCCAGGATGACGGTCGGCTGGCCCTTGTGCTCCGTCGCGGCCTTGAACGCCGCGTACACCTTGCGGTAGTCGTGACCACCGCGCTTGAGGGCCCAGATCTGGTCGTCGGTGTAGTCGGAGACGAGGGCGGCCGCACGCTCGTCCTTGCCGAAGAAGTGCTCACGGACGTACGCGCCGGACTCGGCCTTGTAGGTCTGGTAGTCGCCGTCGGGCGTGGAGTTCATGATGTTCAGCAGCGCGCCGTCGGCGTCGCGGGCCAGCAGGTCGTCCCACTCGCGGCCCCAGACGACCTTGATGACGTTCCATCCGGCGCCGCGGAAGTACGACTCCAGCTCCTGGATGATCTTGCCGTTGCCTCGCACCGGGCCGTCGAGACGCTGCAGGTTGCAGTTGATCACGAAGTTGAGGTTGTCGAGGCCCTCGTTGGCCGCGACCTGCAGCTGGCCGCGGCTCTCGATCTCGTCCATCTCGCCGTCGCCGAGGAACGCCCACACCTGCGAGTCGGACGTGTCCTTGATGCCGCGGTTCTCGAGGTAGCGGTTGGTCATGGCCTGGTAGATCGCGTTGATCGGGCCGAGGCCCATCGACACGGTCGGGAACTGCCAGTAGTTCTGCATCTGCCGCGGGTGCGGGTACGAGGGGATGCCGAAGGGCGCGCGCGACTGCTCCTGACGGAAGCCGTCGAGGTGCTCCTCGGTCAGCCGTCCCTCGAGGAACGAGCGCGCGTAGATGCCGGGGGAGGCGTGTCCCTGGATGAAGATCTGGTCCCCGCCGCCAGGATGGTCGGCGCCGCGGAAGAAGTGGTTGAAGCCGACCTCGTAGAGCGACGCGGCGCCGGCGTAGGTGGAGATGTGGCCGCCGACGCCGATGCCGGGGCGCTGGGCGCGGTGCACGGTGATCGCGGCGTTCCAGCGGATCCAGGCGCGGTAGCGGCGCTCGACCTCTTCATCGCCGGGGAACTCGGGCTCGTTCTCGGGGGCGATCGTGTTGATGTAGTCGGTGGTCGGGACCATCGGCACGCCCAGGTGCAGCTCCTTGGAGCGCTTGAGCAGGCTGAGCATGATCTCGCGGCCACGTCCGTGGCCCTTCGCATCGACGAGCTCGTCGAGCGACTGCTGCCACTCGCCGGTCTCCTCCGGATCGCTGTCGAGGGGGCCCTGGGAGTACGGATCCTGGTCGTGCACGGTCACGGGGTGGAACCTTTCGTCAAGCTGGCGGGTCTCGCCAAGAATCGGAGAGCGACGCGGGCAGCCTTGTCGGGAGTGCACAACGCGCGCGAGATTCAGCCTAGCCCTCTTCCACGAGGGGCGAGCGCGTGCGTGTCGTCCGGCCGCCGGATCCCCGGACCGGCGTCACATCCGGCCGGGGAGCGGTGTCTACATGTCGAACGAATCGACGACACCGTCCCTGGAGGAGACATGAGCATCATCGAGGACAGCAGCGCACGCACCGGATCCCGCGTCCCGGCGGCGGAGGTCACCGGCGTCTTCGGCGCGGTGGTGAAGGCCGTGGCGAGGAGGATGATGGGCCGGGTGCCCGACTCGATCGGCGTGCTGTGGAACCATCGGGCCGTCATGAAGGACGCCATGGGCATCGGCCGCAAGGTGGAGGGGTGGGCGGAGCTCGACCGCGATCTCGCCTCGTACGCGGCGATGGCCGCGGCCGCGACGATCGGGTGCAGCTTCTGCCTCGACTACAACTACTTCGTGGCGCACAATCACGGCCTCGACGCGCAGAAGATCCGCGAGGTGCCACGCTGGCGCGCAGCCACGGTGTTCACGCCCCTGGAGCGTCGGGTGATGGAGTACGCAGAGGCGGCCAGCCAGACGCCGCCGGCCGTCACCGACGAGCTCTCGGACGCCCTGCTCGCCGAGATCGGCCCCGCCGCGCTCGTCGAGCTCGCGGCCCGCGTCGCGTTCATGAACATGACGGCGCGGATGAACGTGGCGCTCGGCATCCGCTCCGAGGAGTTCGCCGACTCCTGCGGTCTTCCTCCGCTCGCCGCGCCGTCGGAGCTGCCCGCGTCCGCCGAGCACGCTGCGTAGGCTCGCGCCATGCACAGCGACGTCGCCGCCGACGATCCCTTCGTCGCCCACCGCGCTCTCCTCTTCACCGTCGCCTACGAGATGCTCGGCTCGGCGGCCGATGCGGAGGACGTGCTCCAGGAGTCCTGGCTGCGCTGGGCCGAGATCGACAGGTCCACGGTGGCGTCGCCGAAGGCGTACCTGGTCAGGGTCGTGACGCGTCAGGCCCTCAACCACATCCGGGCGGCATCGCGCCGTCGGGAGGACTACATCGGCGAGTGGCTGCCTGAGCCGCTCCTGACGTCTCCCGACATCGCGGACGACGTCGAGCTCGCGGACAGCGTCTCGATCGCGATGCTGACCGTCCTCGAGACGCTGAGCCCGGCGGAGCGCGCGGTGTTCGTGCTGCGTGAGGTGTTCGACGTGCCGTACGAGGAGATCGCGGATGCCGTCGCCAAGACGCCGTCGGCGGTGCGGCAGATCGCCCACCGTGCGAAGAGCCACATCGCCGCGCGCCGGCCGCGCGTGCGCGTGGCGCCATCGGAGCACGAACGCGCCGTCGGACGGCTCGTGACCGCGATGAACACGGGAGACATCCAGGGGCTGATGGACGTGCTCGCCCCCGACGTCGTCTCGGTCGCCGACGGCGGAGGCAAGGTGCGCGGCGCCGCACGCCGGCCGCTCGTCGGCGCGGACACGATCGTGCGCTATCTCAGCGGCAGCCTCGCGAAGCTGACGGGCGAGATCGTCGCGACCGCGATCACCGTCAACGGGCAGCCCGCCATGCGCGTGGAGGTCGACGGACACCTGGCCGGGATCGTCACGGTGGCGGTCGAAGAGGGGCTGATCACGCGGATCTACTCGGTCGCGAATCCGGACAAGCTCGGGAGGGTCGACCGTGCGGTGCCGCTCGCACGATGAGCGGACGGGGCGCGGGCGGCCACGTCGCTAGGATGGGGACGAGGGCCTTTAGCTCAGCTGGTAGAGCGCCACGCTTACACCGTGGATGTCGTCGGTTCGATCCCGGCAGGGCCCACCCAAAGTGTCTTACGGGAACACGCGACATCGAAAGATGTTGGGTGTTCCCGTTTCGCTTCCTTGCCTCCGGTGCTCCTGGTGACCTCGCCGACGATGGTCGCGAACGGCTCGGCGAGGCGTGGGTGTAGCTGTTCGTCGTCGGTGATCTCAAGCCGGTCGTAGAACGCTTGGTTCGCAAGTCTCCGGTTCCCGTCGTCGGAGTGCGCGTAGGCGCGGTGCGCATCGGTGAGCAGGCGCAGGGAGTCGTGGAGGAACGCTCGCGCACCGGCGTGGTGTTCGTCGTGCTGGGCGAGGCGTTGCTCGATGTCGGCGAGGCCTGCGCGGATGCGGTCTTGGTGTCGTTTCAACGTGGGCAGGTCGATGGCGTCGGCGAAGTGCGAGGCCAGTAGCTTGTAGCTCTCTGCTTCGAGACGTGCGCGGTTGGCGGTGAGGTCGGCGAACTCCTGATCCCGGCCCGCGCTCTGCTCATCGAACGCGGCATCGACCTCGGCGGCGAGGTGCAGGTAGTCGGCCTCGCTGATCGTGATGTCACGGTAGGAGTCCTCAACCAGCCTTTCGGCAACTTGGACAGGCACGGCGCGTCTGGTGCAGGTGGTCTTCTTCGCGGCTCTTCCGGAGCAGATGAAGTAGGCGTAGGTGGTGCCGCGTGGGTTTGTCGCGAAGTCGAGCAGCATCCGCGACCCGCAGCTGCCGCAGTGCAGCAGCCCTTTCAAGTGGTGGGCGTGTTGCACGTGTCGCGTCATCCTCGCGTTGCGCGCCTTCAGCAGTGACTGCACCTGATCGAACAGCGCAGGCTCGATCAGCGGCTCGTGCGCCCCGGGATGCAAAGCACCCTTGTAGCGGATCACCCCGGCGTAGTACGGATTGGTCAGCAACCCATAGAGGGTGTTCTTCCCCAACGGCTTCGACGGCCGCTTCGGCGACGGCACCGTCATCAACCCTCGCGCGGTGAGGTCACGCAACAGCCCGGTGGCCGAGGTCTCGCCCTTGGCGTACGTCTCGAACGCCCACCGGATCAATGGAGCACGGTCGGGATCAACCTCGACCGTGCGACTCTCCCGGCCCTGGGAGTCGGTACGGCGGACGTTGAGGTATCCGACCGGTGCACGCATCGGAGTGCCGCCCTGGGCGAGCTTCTGCGTGAGGCCCTTGGTGACTTCGGTGGCGAGGTTACGGCTGTAGAACTCCGCAATGGAGGACATGATGCCGTGGACGAGCATCCCGGAGGGGGTTTGGTCGATGGACTCGGTAGCCGAGACGAGCGTGACGCCGGCGGCGAGGAGTGCTTCGTGGATCTTCACGTCGTCGGCACGGTTACGGGCGAGCCGGTCGAGCTTGTGCACGATGCAGAATGTCACTCGCGTGGCGGCGATGAACGCGAGCATCTCTTGTAAGCCGTCACGATCCGCCGACCGCGCCGACTCTCCTGCGTCCACGAACTCCCGCACGACCTTCGCGCCCAGCTCGTCGGCCTTCCGCGCGTTGGCCTCACGCTGCGCCGGGAGCGAAAAGCCTTCCTCCGTTCCGCCGCGCTCGGCCTGCTCCCGCGTCGAGACACGCAGGTAGGACACCGCGAGCAGCGTGGGCGTCGCGGAGGCGGCATCCAGCGGCGAGGTGTCAATGGTAGGAGCGGTGCTCATGGTGGGCCTCCTTGCGGGAGTGATGCTTGGTCTCGATTCTCTCGCGCAGCCCTGACAAACCGAAGGGCTTGAGGTGCCTCGGCGAGCTCGTCCGGCAGCTGGAGCCCGTAGGGGTCGGGCTCGCCAGCGACCCAGGCCTGGTGCCGTGCTTCGGCGATGCCGAGTATCCACTCGACGAGCTTGCCCACGTCAGGCTCGTCCCGCCGCGTCACCCGCAGCCGCAGATTCCTCGCCTCGCCAGCCATGAAGGACAGGTGCACGCCCGCCCGCACGATGCACGAAACTCCGCTCCAAGATCGCTACTCACAGAGACGACACGCATCTTGCACATCGAGGATTCGCCACTTACGTCGGTGACGAAACCGACGTACCGTAGAACATGGCCCTCAAACGCTACGACCCCGACGAGGCGGAGTTCGACGCCCGCTACCAGCGATGGCTCGCCGCCCTCGAATCCGGCGACGAAGACGAACTCCTCGAAGCCACCGCGGCGATCCCCACCCTGAACAGCCAGGTACTCGACAGGTTCTTCGCCGCGCCGAGCGACGAACTTGGAAGGCCTGGGCAGCGGGCGATGGAGCAACGCCTGATCGTGCTCCTAAGCGAGCTTCGCCCACACGAAGCGGCCCGGCTCCGTGAACTGCACAAGGCCAGACAACGGCGTCTTGACCGCACGACCCGAATCGGCCGCTCCGTGGAGCCGCCGACGAAGTGCGCCCGCTGCGGCGGCAAGCTCAAGGATGTGAAGCCGACGGGCAGGCCGCGCATCTACTGCTCCCCGGCTTGCCGCAAGGCTGCGTATGAAGACCGCCGAGCCCATCGCGACGGTGCAGTGCAGGTTCAGGTCGTGGAGCGCGTCGTCACTGAGGTCAGAGAGCGCCGCATCGATGTGCCCCACCCGCGAAGTGAGTGCATCCGCGAGGTCTTCTCCAACGACGACGCGCTTGTGAACGTGATCTGGGCACTCATCGAAGCTGTCCGAGGCGGCGACGACCCGGCCTTCAGCCCCGACCAGCCGAGGTTCTGGGACCTCTGCAACAACGTCGAAGTGCTCTACGAGGCCCTGGTCAAGCGTGCTGCAAGCTACGAGCCACCCGACCCTGCCGAGCCAGCTGATGAGGAACCCTGGTTGGCGACCAACGTCCGACGCAACATGCAACGCTTCACCCGACGGGACCCGGAGGAACCTCCTCGTGTGCCGTAGTCTTGCGCGTGACGACCGATCACGTTTGGTTGCTGTTCTGGTTTCAGCACTGGTAGGATCGTTGGTGTGAGGGAGCGAGAGATTTACCCGAGCGCACCTATCGTCCTGATGGCGATCGAGGTGCGGCACCCGCTGTGCGAGCCACTTGACCGCAAACAGGTCACGGAGGTGTCCGCGCGGATCAAGCAGCTGCTTCCCCTGCCGAGTGAGATGAACGAGGTCTCCGTCACCGTGCAGGCAGGGCCGGACGGTCCGCCCACACAGCAGCAGGTCGTCAGCAGCTTCCCGAGGTGGACGAGCCGCGACAAACGGACTGCATTGTCGGTCCGCGCGGACAGCCTCGTGATCGAGACCACCGACTACGGCAGCTACGACAGGATGCGTGAATTGCTCGATGTCGTGCTCCAGACCCGCCTGGCCGTTGCGGCCCCGGTCGGAGTCGAACGGATCGGTCTCCGGTACATCGACGAGATCAGGGTTCCTGCCGAGAACGGTGGCAGCGCGCCAGACTGGGATCAGTGGGTGGATGCTTCGCTGCTCGGCCCCGCGCATGTCGGTGCGGAGTTGGGGCTTGCGCCGGTGGTGAACGAAGGTGTCTTCGTGTTTTCCGGTGGCAGTGATCATGCGCTGGTGCTGAGGTACGGGGCGCAGAGCGACTACGCCGTGCAATCGACTCCCGAGTTGCGCCGTCCGTTGCCTCCTCCTGGGCCGCTGTTCAAGCTGGACATCGACAGTTTTTGGCAGGCAGCCGACGAGGTGCCCGAGTTCGACGCAGAGGTCATCCTGCGCCAGGCAGACGCACTGCACGAACCCGTGCGTGGAGTCTTTGAGAGCGTGATCACGGATCGACTACGAGAGGAAGTGTTGCGAAATGACTGACACCTTGGTGCGGAACGCCGCTGTCGAGTCGGCGCTGGGCACGCGTGCCACCGCGGGCGACTCCACCTTCACTCGGAATCTGACGGAGACTCGACTCACGCCTCCCCGTCTGACGACGGAAGTCGGTGGGATTCGGAGCGTGGCTCGCGCCCTCCACAATGATGTTGACGACCTCCACAAGCGTACTCACGAGGATGAGTGGCGTACGGCGGCAGCTGAGCGCGGCCGGGCCAGTGTGATGTCGATGCTCACGGAGCTTGCTGATCTCGGGTTCGCCTGGCGTGACATCGCACGGATGGTCGGCGTGAGCGTGCCCGCCGTGCAGAAGTGGCGAAAGGGAGAGAAGGCGTCGGGTGACAGCCGCATTCGGATCGCCAGCCTCCTTGCGGCCTGCGACCTAATCACGAGCCACTACATGGTCGATGAGATTGCCTCCTGGTTCGAGATGCCGCTCTCCTCGTCTGCCCCTGTCACGCCCATCGTGCTCTACGCAGCCAATCGCGCTGACCTCGTGTTCGAGTTCGCGAGCGGCCACGTGGACCCCGAAGCATTGCTGTCGGAGTTCGACCCCGACTGGCGCGAACGGTACCGATCCGACTTCGAGGTCTTCGAGGCGGGCGACGGTAACCGTTCGATTCGCATGAAGGGCTGATCTTGAGCCACGACCTCGAATCCCCGTACGTAGAGGGTGCCCCAGACTGGGATGCCCTCTACCGTGCGCGCGGCGACGAGGTCGGGGCGACTCGACCCATCTTCACCGGTGACGTGTTCACCGGCATGCAGCTGCCCGGATCGACTGGCAAGACGAAGGCGCGTTCCGTTGTCGTCCTCCAACACCCATGCTCCATGCGGACGAACGGCGTCGACCTTGCCTGGCAGGTCCTTGTTGCCGAGGTGACAAACCGCAAGGAGATCGACGAGCCGGGTTGGGTGGGCGGCAACTACAACCTGATGCCGCTGCCCGACATCCGCCCCGACGTGACGAACCAGAGCCAGCACCAGGCGGCGAACTTCGACAACCTCTACACGGTGGCGCCGAATCTACTGGCATCGCGAATCGCCTCGCTGTCGCCGTTCGGAGTGAATCTCCTTCTTCAGCGTTGGGTGCACTACAGCTCCCGTGTCGTGGTGCCCACGCACACATACCACGAGCAGACCGCTGCTTTCTACGAGGAAGCGGATCTGATCGAGGAGTGGTGCGACGAGGCGAGCGGCGACGATCTGCGGGTGGAGACCCAGGCCTGCTTGGACTGGCTGCGCGCCGACAGGGATGGCTCGACCTATCAGGAGCTGCTGAAGAACCCGCAGTCGCACAGCATGATCCGCCGCGCGATGCGCCAGGAACTGAGAGAACGGAACCGGGATTGAGAACGACAGACCTCGCCAAGGTTCGGGCCACGCTGTGGGCCGCGGCCGACGAGCTCCGCGCGAACTCGAAGCTGACACCGGTGCAGTACCGCGACCCGGTGCTGGGGCTGGTCTTTCTCGCCTACGCCGAGACCCGCTTCGAAGCGATCAGGGCAGATGTCGAGTCGCGGGCATCCGCACGGAACCCCGCGACCGTCGCCGACTACAAGGCCAAGTCCGTGCTCTACGTTCCAGACGAGTCGAGGCTGTCATACCTGGTCGGGCTTCCTGAGGGCGATGACATCGGCAAGGCCGTGGATGACGCAATCAAGGCCATCGAGGCGACCAACCCCGAATTGAAAGACATCCTGCCCCGCGGCTACCAGAAGCTGGAACGCCCGACACTGATCGAGCTGCTCCGCCTCTTCGCACCACTGCCAACGCAGCTCGAAGGCGACGCGTTCGGGTTTATCTACGAGGACTTCCTCTCCAACTTCGCCGCCCAGGAGGGCAAGGGCGGCGGCGAGTACTTTACCCCCTACTCGATCGTTCGGCTGATCGTCGAGATTCTGGAACCCTTCCAAGGCCGCGTGTTCGACCCGGCCTGTGGCTCGGGCGGCATGTTCGTGCAGTGCGCGAAGTTCGTCGAACGCCATCACGAATCTGCGACCCGCAAGCTCTCGGTCTTCGGAACCGAGAAGACCGAAGACACGGTGCCACTGGCCAAGATGAACCTCGCCCTCCACGGGCTCTCCGGCGACATCCGCCAGGCCAACAGTTACTACGAAGACCCCCACCGTGCGGTCGGCGCGTTCGACTACGTGATGGCAAACCCACCGTTCAACGTCGACAAAATCAAGAAGGATCAGCTCGCGGGCGACCGCCGCTTCCCGTTCGGTCTGCCCAAGGCTGACAATGGCAACTACCTGTGGATTCAGCAGTTCTACGCAGCCCTCGCACCGAAGGGTCGCGCTGGGTTCGTCATGGCGAACAGCGCGGGCGACGCCGGACACTCCGAGAAGGACCTGCGCAAGCAGCTCGTCGAGTCCGGCGCGGTCGATGTGATGATCGCCATCGGCTCCAACTTCTTCTACACCGTCACCCTGCCGGTCACGCTGTGGTTCCTCGACCGGGCGAAGCTCGGAACCCCGCGCGAAGACACGGTGTTGTTCATCGACGCACGGCACATCTACAACCAGATCGACCGGGCCCACCGCGACTTTAAGCCCGAGCAGATCGAGTTCCTCGCCAACATCGTCCGCCTTTACCGGGGCGAGGGCGTCGAGGCCGGGGCGGGCAGCGAAGTGCTCCTCAAGGAGAACTTCCCCGACGGGAAGTACGTCGACGTCGCCGGCCTCTGCAAAGTTGCCACCCGCGCCGAGATCGACGCCCAGGGTTGGAGCCTCAACCCCGGCCGCTACACTGGCTCCGCCGTCGTCACTGAGGATGATGAAGACTTCGCCGTCAAGCTCGAAGAGCTGTACGAGGAGTTCACGCTCCTGAGCAACGAGGCCGACGTCCTGCGTGCCAAGGTTGATGCCGCCGTCCAAGGGATTCTTGACGCATGAGTGAGTGGCACGAGGCAACGGTTGAGGAACTTTGCATCCGGGTCACCAGCGGTGGTACCCCCAGTCGGAAGCGGCCAGACTTCTATACCGACGACGGCATCCCCTGGGTCAAGTCCCAAGAGTTGGTCGAAGCTCGCGTCACTGCCACGGAGGAGCACATCTCCGAGGCAGGTCTGAAGGGTTCGTCGGCCAAGCTCCTGCCGCCTGACACGGTCCTGATGGCGATGTATGGCGCGAATGTCGGTCAGCTTGGCTGGCTCGGTATCGAGGCGACGGTCAATCAGGCGATCTGCGCGATGGTGACTGATCCGAGTGTCACCGACTCGCGGTTCCTCTACTACGCGCTCGCCGGCTCTCGCGCGAGTCTGATTGCGAAGGCCCACGGTGCCGCGCAGCAGAACTTGAGCCAGCAGCTCATAAAGCCGTTCTCAGTTCGGGTGCCCGACATTGGTACCCAGCAGCAGATCGGCGAGGTACTCCGCTCCATTGACGACCTGATCGAGAACAACCGGCGGCGGGTGGTGGTGCTGGAGGAGATGGCACGGGCCATCTACAGCGAGTGGTTCGTAAAGTTCCGCTACCCCGGCCACGAGAACGTCCCCCTCGTCGACTCCGCCCTTGGCCCGATCCCCGAGGGGTGGGAGGTGCGGCCCATCGCTGCGATCGCGAAGGTCAATCAGTCGTCGCGCAAGCCCAGACCAGATGAAGTGTTCCGGTACCTCGACATCGCGGCGCTCGCGGAACGCGAGGTCGGTGAGTTGGATGCGGTCGAAGGCGTGGATGCGCCCGGTCGAGCGCGGCGAGTCCTCAAGCCTGGTGACACCGTTTGGGCGACGGTACGACCGAATCGCAGAGCCCATGCCTTGGTCGTTGCCCCGGGAGAGGACTGGATCGCCTCTACAGGCCTGGCTGTCCTATCCCCGACGACTGTTTCCTCGGCATTCTTGTTCGAGGCAACCTCGACGACGACCTTCTCCGACTGGCTCACTGGGCGCGCCACTGGCTCGGCGTACCCAGCGGTTCGTGCTGTCGACTTCGAGGAAGCGACAGTCGCCGTGCCGAATGCCTCGATTGACGCAGCCTTCGCCGAGAAGGTGGCTCCGATGCACGAGCTGAGCTGGAAGTTGCGCGCTGAATGCTCCGCGTTGGCTGGCCTGCGCGACCTACTCCTGCCGAAGCTCGTCACCGGTCAGATCGACATATCGTCGCTCAACCTTGACGTACTGATGGAGAAGCGGGTGGCGTCATGACACCGATCGGCCCTGAGTATTCCTACGTGGAGAAGCCGAGCATGGAGTTGTTGGGGCAACTCGGCTGGACGCAGATCGACGCGTTCCAGGAGACGCTGGGCCCCCAGGGCACGCTCGGTCGCGACTCCCAGCATGACGTGGTGCTCACGCATCGACTGCGGTTCGCGATGCGAAAACTCAACCAGCCTGATGTTCCCGACGCTTCGATCAACGAAGCCATGGAGGTGCTCACCAAGGATCGCTCCGTCATGGACCGCGTGCGTGCGAACCGTGAGGTCTACGACCTGCTGCGTGACGGTTACCGGGCCGAGTGGACGGACGATCGCGGCGAGAAGCGCACCGAGATGCTGCGCTATCTGGACCTGAAGAACCCCTCCAATAACGATCTGCTGGCGGTGCAGCAGATGTGGATCAAGGGCGACTTGCACTCCCGCCGTCTCGATGTCGCCCTGTTCGTCAACGGTGTGCCCTTGGTGTTGATGGAGTTCAAGGAGCCGGGCGTCGCGTTGAAGTCGGCGTACGACGACAACCTAACCGACTACCGCGACACCATCCCGCAGTTGTTCATCCCGAACTGTTTCGTCCTGCTCTCCAACGGCAGTGAGGCGAAGGTCGGGGCGACGTACTCGCCGTGGGAGTTCTTCGGAGACTGGAAGGTCATCGACGCGGCAGGCACTCGTGGGGCGGTCGCGTTGGAGACGGTGCTGCGTGGCACCTGCGATCCGGAGATCCTGCTCGACCTGTTTGAGAACTTCGTGGCCTACCTGGAGCGTCCGGGCGGTCTCATCAAGAACGTCGCCCGCTCGCACCAGTACCTCGGTGTGAACGCGGCCATCGAGAACCTGCGCCGGGCTCGTGCCGAGCAGGACAAGCGACTCGGTGTGTTCTGGCACACCCAGGGTTCGGGCAAGTCGCTGTCGATGCTGTGGTTCACGCAGAAGGTGCTGCGTCAGATCGCTGGCAAGTGGACGTTCGTGATGGTCACCGACCGCACCGAGCTCGATACCCAGCTTCACGGTGAGTTCGCTGATGCGGGGGCAGTTCCGCCTGAGGCGCGGGTTCACGCGGCATCCATCGCTCATCTTCGCGAGCTGCTGGCCGCCGATCACCGCTACGTGTTCACGCTGATCCAGAAGTTCCAGCCGTCCAAGGCTGCGGGCGAGCGGGAGATGCCTGTGCTCTCGGAGCGCTCGGACATCATCGTCATCACCGACGAGGCGCACCGCAGTCAATACGACACCCTGGCGTTGAACATGCGCCGGGCGCTGCCGAACGCGTCGATGATGGGCTTCACCGGCACGCCGCTGATCGCGGGTGAAGAGCAGGCGACCCGGGAGCAGTTCGGCGAGTACGTCAGCATCTACAACTTCCGCGATGCCATCGAAGACGGCGCGACCGTGCCGCTCTACTACGAGAACCGCATCCCTGAGCTGCAACTGGTTAACGAGAACTTCTCCGACGAACTTGACTCACTCCTCGAAGCAGCCGAGTTGGATGAAGACGCCGAGGGCGCGTTGGCGCGCGAGTTCGGCACGCAGTACACCCTGTTGACCCGCCCAGAGCGGCTGAAGACCATCGCATCCGATCTGGTGCGGCACTTCGTCGGGCGAGGGTTCGCGGGCAAGGCGATGTACGTCGGCCTCGACAAGGCCGCCGCCGTGCGCATGTATGCCCTGGTGCAGGAGGCGTGGGCGGAACACCTGGCCGAACTGCGCGCCGAGCACGACGCGCTACCCGAGCTGGAGCGCCCCTGGCTCGCCTCACGCATCGAGTTGATGGAGACCACCGATATGGCGGTGGTCGTCTCGCAGAGCCAGAACGAGCTGAAGACACTTGACGACCAGGGCCTCGACATCCGCCCCCATCGCGAGCGTATGAACCGCGAAGACCTCGCCGAGAAGTTCAAAGACGCCGCCGACCCTTTGCGGCTCGTCTTCGTCTGCGCGATGTGGATGACCGGCTTCGATGCCCCGAGCGTCTCGACCGTCTATCTCGACCGTCCAATGAAGAACCACACCCTGATGCAGACCATCGCCCGCGCCAACCGCGTCTTCCCCGAGAAGGACAACGGGCTGATCGCCGACTACGTCGGCGTCTTCAGGAATCTGGAGAAGGCACTCGCCATCTACGGCGCAGCAAGCGCGGGCGAGTCACCCATCGAGATCATCGACGCACTCGCGGGCGAGTTGGACGCTGCGGTGGCCGAGCTGACCTCGTTCTGTACGAACGCCGGTGTTGACCTCCTGGCGATGCGCGACGCAGAAGGTTTCGACCACATCGCCAAGCGCGACGCTGCAGTCGAGGCGCTGCTGGTCGATGAGGAGACCCGCAACGACTTCACCGGCAAGGCACGGCAAGTGCGCAAGCTCTTCAAAGCGCTCCTGCCGAACCCGAAGGCCGCCGCCCAGCAGCGCACCGTCGCCGCGATCCGGGTGCTCCACGAGCGCATCGTCGACGTCACACGCCCGCCCGAGGCTGACATCTCGGCAGTATCCGACGCGGTTGATGCCCTGCTCGACCGTTCGGTCGGTGCAGAGGAGTACATCATCCGGGCTGCAGCCGAAGGCACCAACCCCGACCCGCTGATCGACCTGTCGTTGATCGACTTCGACGGACTTGCCGCCAAGCTTGCGGGTCGCAAACGCGCCGAGACCGATCGCCTCGCGCAGTTGCTCCGTCAGCAGGCGATCGGGGCCGCTCTGCGGAACCCCACGCGCTACGAGCTTGTCGAACGCATTGAACAGCTCATCGAGGACTACAACGCGGGCAGCGTGAACATCGACGAGTACCTGCGCCGTCTCATTGACCTGTCCAAGACGCTGACTGCCGAGGAAGAACGGGCCGTTCGAGAGGGCATGACCGAGGAAGAACTCGCGATCTTCGATCTACTGACCCAGCCCGACCCGGTGCTCACCCCGGACGAACGTGAGACGGTCAAGGCCAGCGCCAAGCGGTTGCTTGAGCATCTCCATGAGAAGCTCGTGCAGGACTGGCGGCGCAAAGTTGCCACCACGAACGACGTCAACAGCACGATCCGTCGCGTTCTCGATCAGAGCCTGCCCGAGGTGCCGTACACCATCGACATCTTCCACACCAAAGTCCAGCTCGTCTTCGACCACGTCCTCACCGCCTACGGCGACAACGGTGAGAGCGCATACTCGCCCCGCGTTGACTTCAGCTACCCGCGCGACCGTGTGCAGGTCGAGTACGACGGTCCGATCGACGTGAACCGGGTTGCCGATGATGTCGTTGCCCGCATCCACGCCGACCCGGCCTATGCCACCCAGGTTGCCCAGCAGTTGCGGGCGGCGGTTTCCGCGAATAGGGATACCGCGTGACGCAGAATCCGAACACCTGGCTGAACGAGTTGAATGGCTACTTCACTCCATCATCGACTGAGTTTGATGCTGCTAAGGCCCACAGGCTATCGATCGAGTCGCGGCTCGAGGCGAGCCTCGGGATCTACCGGATGTTTGAGATTGGCTCGCTCCGGCACGGGACGGGTGTCTGGCTCCGCAGCGACGCGGACTACCTCGCCTCACTCAAGGGTACGAAGCCGCAGTCGTCCAGCTCAATGCTCGAACGGGTGAGGGCGGCCCTGGCTGCACGGTTTCCCACCACCCCGATCACAGTTCGGAGGCCGGCTGTCGTCTGTAACTTCTCCGGCGGGGTCGTCGAGATCGTTCCGGGCTACGTCGCTGACACAGCCGACGGTGGCCCCGGCTACTGGATCGCAGCCCCCGGCGGCGACTGGATGAAGACCTACCCCGAGGCGCACAACAGCTACGTCAATGGCGTCAACAGGAAGCACAACGGGGCAGCGAAGCAACTCGCGCGCCTTCTGAAAGTCTGGAAGTACGAGCGCTCTGTGCCTGTCTCATCGTGCTACCTGGAGATGCGCGCCGCGAAGCACATGGATGGACAGTCTGCATACATCCCCGTCTGGGACCTCTACATGGTCTTGGACGACCTGGAGACCTACAGCCTCGCCGCGATGAACGATCCGACGGGCCTGGGTGCTCGGTTTACTGCGTGCTCCTCCGACGCGACGAAGCGCGACGCGATGTCAAAGCTCAGCACAGCCGTCGGACGGGCGCGTAGGGCCAAAGACTACTACTCGGACGGGGACCATGCCGGGTCGGTTGCCCAGCTCAAGCTGGTCTTCGATAGGTAGTCGCATGAAGAATCTGCAACCATACGAACCACCCGATGCTGATGCGATCGCTGGTGCGCAGAACGAGGAGAGCAACCTCAAACTCCTTCTCGCGCAGAGGCGTCTGTACTCCCGGGCGAAGACCTGGACCACCGTTCGTGGAGTCGGCGTCGGCGTCATCGCCGTCGCCGCGCCGCTGATCGCAGCATTCTGGGAGCCCCTGGCTGTCTGGGCGGCCACGGTTGCGGCGGGATGGTACATCCTCAACCGAGTGGTCTTCCGGCGACTCGAACGGCGCGATGCCACACGCGGAGCGAGCGCACAGGAGCTTTTCGACACGGCGGTATTCGGAATGCCGACCATCGCCGTGCGGGAACCTCGTCTGCTCCCTGAAGATGTCGCGCGAGTCGTCGGGCGCGGATACCCGCGACGACGCCAAGCGTTTGCCGACGAAGAGCTCCGGAACTGGTACCCAATTAGGACGAACGTGCCCGGTCGTGTGGCGATCGCCATCGCGCAACGCGGCAACCTGGCGTACACGCGGCGGCTGCTCCAGCGTCACGCCACCCTGTGGCTTTGGTTGCTCTGCGGGTGGGCCGTAACCGCCATCGTGATCGCGCTATGTTTCGAGTTCAGTCTCGCGATGTTCCTGCTTGCCGTCGCGCTCCCCGTCATGCCCCCACTCGTCGACGCATGGGAGGAGTACTCCCAGATCCGCGTCGCCGGACGAGAGCGTGAGGCGCTCGCCAACGAGATCGAGGACGCGATCAAGGCAGACACCGCGAGTCCGATAGCCCCACAGCAGCTTCTCACCTGGCAAGGGCAGCTGTTTGCGCTGCGCAGAGACTCCCCACTCGTGCCCGACTGGCTCTACTGGCTCCTGCGCGATCGCGCAGAAGCGGAAATGTCAGATGCTGCCGAGACAATCGACGAGACACTGACTCGACAGAAGGAAGGCATGTAGTGGCACTCACGACGGCCCAGGCGTTCACCCAGTTCCTTGAAGGACTCACAGCCACGGACTACCAGAAGACCTCCATCATTCAAGCTCGCAAGAAGACCGTGGACGAGCGGCTGTTCGAGAAGTTCCCAAGCACATCAGACATGCCGTACTGGAAGGGCATCCTCATGGGGTCGGCCGCCAAGGGTACGATTATCCGGCCGTTTGATGACATCGACGTGCTTGCTGTCTTCTCCAACTCCGGCAACGCGTGGACCAAGTATCAGTGGGACTCCAAGAGCTTCATCTACCGTATCCGTGATGCGTACGCCGGTGTGTCGATCCAGCAGGTCGGCACCCGTGGCCAGGCGATCCGCGTGTTCTATGAGACCGGCGGGCACGTCGACGTAGCACCTGTCTTCGACGCGGGCAACGACGTCTACAAGCTGCCAAACGGCACTGGAGGATGGATCGACACCGCGCCAACTGTCGCGAACCAATGGTTCTCGACGCGCAATCAGGAGCTGAGCTACCACCTCGCTCCGCTCGTCAGGCTCGTCAAGGCATGGAACCGTGCGCACTCAAGGCGTATGCGATCGTTCCACCTGGAGACGGTCGCCGGGACGGTCTTCGGATCTCTCGGCAGCAACTACCGAGAGGCCCTTCAGAAATACTTCGAGTGGGCACCCAACTACCTCAGCGTGAACGACCCTGGTGGGCAGAGCGGCGACCTCAGCGGCTACCTCACGTGGACTGCCAGGGATCAGCTCAAGCAGGCATTGTCGTCAGCGAACGATCGTGCATCCAAGGCGCTCGCGGCCGAAGCGCGCGCAGACCATGCGGAAGCCAAGCGGCTTTGGAAGATCCTCCTAGGCGACGACTTCCCGACCAACTGAACCGCGGCTCAGCGTTGTGTCGAGGGGTCGGTGTGGCGAGTCTTCGTCCAGACCGTGCCGCGATGCACGCCGAACTGCTTAGCCAGCGCGGTGACGCTGATGCCATTGCCGCGGGCTGTTCGCATAGCGTCCACTTCCTTGTCGGTCAGCCGTGTTCGAGGTCGTTTCTTTGGTTCTGCCGACGCCCCGATCAACGGGTCGTCGGCCCCGTCCTCGGACTCCGCATCGCCGTGGCTGCCTTGATTCCATAAGGAAACCAGCCTCTCGACTCGTGGTCGCCTGTTCCCGTAGTGCTCCATTGCGTCCACCGACCCGTTCGTGGTCTCGTGACGCAGAGCCGAGTGCTGAACCCCGACGACTCAGTCGCGCGGACGCGATGGCTGTCCGCACGGCGCGGAGACGCCGTAGAGCCGGGTCATGTCCCTGGTGGTCGCCGCGAGCCGCTGCCGGAGGGCGGGCGGCTCGAGGACCTCCACCTCTCCGCCGAGCCGGAGAAGCTCGCTCTCGGCGTGGACGAGGCTCTCGATGGGAATCTCGGCGCGGCGCCAGCCGCCTTCCTGCTCCTCCTCGCCCGCTTCGGCGGCCTCGACGACCGCGGTGACCGCGATCTCGCGCAGGCGGGCGATCCCGTCCGGCGAGATCCGGACCAGGGCGACGCCCTGCCAGAGGCGATCCTGCAACTCGGCGGTGTGAGAACGCCAGTACGCCTCGAGGTCGAAATCCTGAGGAGGCTCGAACCCCTCACCGGTGGGCCGAAGATCGAGGATCTGATCCACGCGGTACGTCCGAGGCGACCCGTCGCCCGCGTGCGCGACCGCGTACCACCGACCCGACTTGAGGACGAGACCGTACGGCTCGAGTCGGCGGGTGACGATCTCGGGCGCGTGCCAGCGGCGGTAGCGCACCTCGACGGCCTGGGACCGCCACACGGCGACCGCCATCGAGGGCAGATGCGGCACGTCGTCGGCGTCGCGGTACCACCCTGGCGCATCCAGATGGAATCGCCGCCGGAGCCGTCCGGCCCGCTCGCGCAGCGCCTGCGGCAGAGCCGACATCAGCTTCAGCTCGGCCGAGGCCAGCACAGGCCCCAGCCCGAGCTCCGCGGCGGGCCCGGGGAGGCCGGACAGGAAGACGGCCTCCGCCTCGGGGGCGGTCAACCCGTCGAGCCTGGTCCGGTAGCCGTCGATGAGCCGGTAGCCGCCGTCATGCCCCGGCTCTCCGTACAGGGGGACGCCGGCCGCGAGCAGCGAGTCGACGTCGCGGTAGACGGTGCGCACCGAGACCTCGAGCTCCTCCGCGAGCTCGGCGGCGGTCATGCGACCCCGGTTCTGCAGGAGCAGGAGGAGGGTGACGAGACGGCTGGCGCGCATGCGAGAAGTATCTCAACTCCACTGACAGAAGGTGTCAGTGGAGTGCGGTTAGCCTCGCCGACATGAACAACGAGACGGCATTCGACTTCTTCCACGGCTCCTACGACATCGTCAACAGGTGGCGTACCGACTTCCTCGACCCCGCAGACGGCGACGATCGCTGGGAGGAGTTCCCCGGCACCTCGCAGGCGTCCGTGCACTTCGACGGCCGGGCCAGCTTCGATGAGGTGAGCTTCCCGACGAAGGGGTTCGCGGGACTGACGCTGCGGCTCTACGACCCCGCCGCCGACGCGTGGTCGCTCTACTGGGCGAGCAAGCGCACCGGCACGCTCTTCCCTCCCGTCAGCGGACGTTTCGGCGACGACGGCGTCGGCGTCTTCCTCGGCGATGACGAGCACGACGGGCGCAGGGTGAGGGTCAGGTTCATCTGGTCGGAGATCACGCCGGACAGCGCGCACTGGGAGCAGGCGTTCTCGGTCGACGGCGAACGGACCTGGATCACCAACTGGCACATGTGGCTGACCAGGAGCGTGCGCTGATCCACCGGGCCGAGTCTGGACGACGGTCCTCCGGGACGATCACCCGGAGCGTCCGCGACGCGGCCCGGCGCCGGTGAAGCCGCCAGGGCGGATTTTCCCCCGCGTCCGCCCTGGTCGTCTCCCTCGCAGGCCTGCGAGACTGACGGCATGGCAATCATCGAGAACTCGAAGCTCACGGTCGTCGGCGCGGGGAGCGTGGGATCGAGCGTCGCGTACGCCGCTCTCATCCGCGGGTCGGCCCGTCATGTCGTCCTCTACGACATCGCGACCGAGAAGGTCGAGGCCGAGGTCCTCGACCTCGCTCACGGCACGCAGTTCACCGGCTCGAGCGACATCACCGGAGGCAGCGACCTCTCCGTCGTGGAGGGCTCGCACGTGGTCGTGATCACGGCCGGTGCGAAGCAGAAGCCGGGGCAGACGCGCATGGAGCTCGCCGATGTGAACGCGGGCATCATCCGCGCGATGATGCCGCAGCTGCTCGAGGCGGCTCCGAACGCGATCTTCGTGATCGTGACGAACCCGTGCGACGTGCTGACCGTGATCGCGCAGGAGGCGACAGGCCTCCCGCCGGAGCGGATCTTCTCATCGGGCACGGTGCTGGACACCTCGCGGCTGCGGTGGCAGCTCGCCCAGCGCGCCGGAGTGTCGACCGGCAGCGTGCACGCCTACATCGTGGGCGAGCACGGCGACACCGAGTTCCCGCTGTGGTCGCACGCCTCGATCGGCACGGTCCCGATCCTGGACTGGTCGACGCCCCAGCATCCGCCGTTCACCCTCGACGAGCTGGGATCGATCGCCGTCGACGTGCGGGACGCGGCGTACAAGGTCATCCAGGGCAAGGGGGCGACCAACTACGCGATCGGCCTGTCGAGCGCGCGCATCGTCGAGGCGATCCTGCGCGACGAGCACGCGGTGATGCCCGTGAGCACGGTGCTGCGCGACTTCCACGGCATCGACGGCGTCGCGCTCTCGGTGCCGTCCATCGTCAGCGCGGCAGGAGCCGTCCCTGTGCGGAACACGCCGTTCTCGGATGCCGAGCTCACGCTGCTGCGGCGGTCCGCCGACGCCCTCGAGGCGGCGGCCGCGGAGCTGCGATGAGGATCGTCCTCAGCGGAGCGTCCGGGCTGATCGGCACCGCGCTCGCCGCATCGCTGCGCGCCGACGGCGTCGAGGTCGCAGCCCTCGTGCGACGTCCTCCGTCCGAGCTGGGGGAGGTGCGGTGGATGCCGGGTGCGCAGCCGCTGGATCCCGACGTCCTCGCCGGCGCCGAGGCCGTCGTCGCGCTCGGCGGAGCCAGCGTCGGGCGGCTGCCCTGGACGAGGGGATACCGGCGAGAGCTCGTGCAGTCCCGCCTGCAGTCCACGAAGACCCTGGCCACGGCGCTGCGCGCGCTCGGAGCGGACGCGCCCGCGTTCGTGTCCGCGTCGGCCGTCGGCGTCTACGGCTCCGCCCCCGGCGTCGAGCTCGACGAGACCTCGCCCGCCGGCGACACCTTCCTCGCCCGACTCTGCGTCGCCTGGGAGGACGAGGCGCGACGGGCCGGGGACGACGTCCGCGTGGCGCTGCTGCGCACCGCGCCGGTGATCCATCGGCGGGGCGTGCTGAAGCCGCTCATCCAGCTGACCCGCCTCGGGGTGTCCGGCCCGCTCGGGCGCGGGACCCAGATGTGGCCGTGGATCTCGCTGGACGACGAGGTGCGCGCGATCCGGCACGTCATCGAGAAGCGGCTCTCGGGCCCGGTGAACCTCGCCGGTCCCACCCCCGCCACGGCGAACGACACCGGTCGTGCGCTCGCCGAGAGGATGCACCGGCCGTTCTGGCTGCCTGCGCCGGCATGGGCGCTGCGTCTCGCCCTCGGTGCCGCGGCGGACTCGCTGCTGCTCGCCGACGCCGACGTGCGACCGGCGATCCTGGAGAGGACGGGCTTCCGCTTCACCCACCGCACGGTGCAGGAGGCCGTCGCCGCGGCGGTGTGAGGGTCAGTTCCCGTGCGGATCGAGCCGGTTCAGGGCCGCCACGACCTGCGGGTAGTCGCCCCGGGCCTCTCCGTAGCGCAGGAACTTCACGTTCTCGACCTGGATCTCCGTGGCCTCGGGCTGATCCTCGATCAGCTGGACGACCTCGGCGACGAAGTCCTCCAGCGGCATCGCGACGGCGTTCTCCTCGTGACCTGGCATGAGCGCGGTGCGCACCGCCGGCGGCTCGAGCTCCACGACGCTCACCGAGGTGCCGTCGAGCTGGAGCCGGATCGACTCGCTGAGCATGTGGATCGCGGCCTTCGTGGCGTTGTAGGTCGGCGTGACGCGCAGGGGAGCGAAGGCGAGCCCCGAGGAGACCGTCATGATCGTGGCCTCGGGTGTGGCGCGCAGGTGGTCGATGAAGGCCGCGATCAGCCGGATCGGGCCGAGCAGGTTCGTCGTCACCGTCGCCTCGGCGGTGGCGAGGAAGCCGTCGGCGCTGTGCCAGTCCTCGGTCCGCATGATCCCCGCCATGGTGATCAGGACGTTCAGGCCGGGGTGCGCGGCGAGCACGGTCGCCGCGGCGGAGCGGATGCTCTCGGCATCCGTCGTGTCGATCTCGACCGTGGACAGCTCCGGAGTCTCCCTGGCGATGCTCTCCAGAAGCTCGGTGCGCCGGCCGCCCACGATCACGGTGTTGCCCCGTGCGCTGAGGGCGCGTGCCAGGGCGAGACCGATCCCGCTCGTGGCTCCGGGGATGAAGATGGTGTTTCCGTTGATGTTCATGCCCTCAGCCTGCGGGCGCGCCGTGCGGTGCGGCAGAGAGCGCTCATCCAGGGATCGCCCGTCCCTGGATGCCGAGCAGGTCTCCGAGGGATACTTCGAACATGGATCGTGATGCGCTCGCCGACTTCCTCCTCCGGCGCCGTGAGGAGCTGCGGCCCGTCGATGTCGGGCTCAGCGAGGGGCCCCGTCGCCGCACCGCCGGACTCCGCCGCGAAGAGGTCGCGATGCTCGCGGCCATGTCGACCGACTACTACGCGCGCCTGGAGCAGCGCCGAGGACCGCAGCCCAGCGTGCAGATGCTCGCCGCGCTCGCCCGGGCGCTGCGGCTGACGCCCGACGAGCGCGACTACCTGTACCGGATCAGCGGGCACAGCGCCCCTGACCGCACCGTCTTCACCGACTATCTGCCCCCCGCCCTGCTCCGCGTCCTCGATCGGCTGAGCGACACCCCGGCCTTCGTCGTGTCGCCCCTGGACGAGGTGCTCGTGCAGAACGATGCGGCCCGCGCCCTGCTCGGCGAGGCGGCCGACCGCACGGGGCTGGAGCGCAGCGGCATCTACCGCTGGTTCGCGCATCCCGACGAGGAGCGGCGACGCTATCCGGAGCGCGACCACGAGAGGCACGGCCGCACCCTGGCGGCGTCTCTGCGGGCCGCGCAGGGGGCCTGGGGGTCGTCGTCGCGCGCCGGCGACATCGAACGCGCGCTGCGTGCCGTGAGCCCCGAGTTCGTCGCGTACTGGGACGAACACGAGGTGCGCCGCCGGTTCGAGGACCACAAGGTCGTCGTGCACCCCGACCTGGGCGAGATCGAGGTCGACTGCCAGGCGCTGATCGCGCCCGACGAGTCCTGCGCCCTCATCGTGCTCACCGCCGCGCCCGGCAGCGAGGCCGCGGGCAAGCTCGACCTGCTCCGGGTGCTGGGCACCCAGAGCATCGCGGCCCCCTGAGCTCAGAGCCTCTCGAAGACGAGCGTCGCCTGGATGCGGTCGCCGCCGCCGAATCCGGTGCTCCCGGACGAGGACGTGGAGATCGTGTGCAGGCGGTACCCGAGGGCCGCCTGCGCGTTGATCGCGTGCTCGAGCTCGGTGAGGTTGCCCGAGCCGGAGCCGAAGAACTTCTCCTTCAGCACGACCTGCAGCACGACGTAGTTCATGCCCTGAGCGGCGGGCCGAGGCTGGGCGCCGGCGACGGCATCCGCCTGGGCGCGCTCGATGAATCCGCCGATCCCCGGTTCGGGGGCGACGGGCGGCTGGACGTTCTCGGTCCAGTTCTGTCCGTCCCACCAGCGCTGGGTGCCGCTGCCGTCGTCGTACCAGCCGGCCTGAGTCGTGCTCACTGAGGTCTCTTCTCGCTTCGGTTCGTCATGATCGGGATCGTCATGAGCTGATCGGATTGTATTGCCTGACCGGGTCGCGGATCCCTGCCGAAGCGGGGCACCCAGCAGGAGACCCGAGATCGGTACGTCTCGAACTCGGCGCCGAAGCGCTGCGCCAGATCCGCCTCCTCCTGCGGTCGGACGAGGGCGTTCCAGATCAGCGATCCGCACAGGGCGTAGGCGACGACGAGCCAGGATCCGAGCGTGAGGCCCACGGCGACGCCCTGGGCGATGCCCGCCACGGCCATCGGGTTGCGCACGTGGCGGTAGGGACCGGAGACGACGAGCCTCCGCGCCATGTGCGCGGGCAACGGGGTCCCTTCGCCCTCGACGAGCATCGATGCGGCGGACCAGATGCCCAGCGCGGGGGCCGCGACGAACAGCGCCCCGCCGCCGATGCGCACGGATACCGGCATGTCGAGACCGAGCATCCATCGGCTTTCCAGCGCGGCGATGCCTAACGGGAGGACGCCGAGGAACAGCACCCAGAACAGCAGCATCTGACGCACGATCCGGGCGGCGAGCCTGGCGCGGCCCTCCGCGTCCGCGGTGCGGAACGCGAACGGCCCGCTCACGATCCATTCGACCGGGGCCCGGCCGCAGACGACGACGAGGCCCGCGGCGATGCTCGCCATCGCGGCGAGGGCCATGAGCAGCGTGCCCCAGCCCGCCAGCGTCGTCGCCGTCGAGTAGACGGCCATCCCCGCAGCGACCAGCGACGTCCAGGGCACGACGATCCATGCCGCCCAGCGGATGCCGCACGCCACCAGCGCCGAGGCGAGCACGAACAGCGGGATGTCGAAGACGGCGATCAGCGCTGCCGGGAGGTCTCCGAGCGTCGCGCTCCGGACCGCGTCCAGCGCGAGCACCCCGATCCACCACAGCGCTCCTGCGACCGCCTGGACGGCGAAGTAGGCCCGTGCGGCTCTCGGAGTGACCCCGATCCCGGCGACCGTGATCCTGCTGATCTCAGGACTCCTCGTGCGTCCGCGGGTCGGCTCCGAACAGGCGGCCGTCGGGGCGGCCGAGCGCGGTGATCGCCTCGACCTCGGCCGGATCGAGCACGACGGATGCCGCGGCGAGGTTCGCCCTCTGATGCTCCGCCGACGACGCCTTCGGGATCGCGACCGTCTCGCGGGCGACGTGCCAGGCGAGCACGGTCTGCGCCGGAGTGATCCCGTGCGCCGCGGCGACCTCCGTGATCACCGGCTCGCCGAGCAGGTCGGCGGCCTTCGCGATCGGGCTCCACGCCTCGGTGATGATGCCCTGCTCGCGGTGATACGCCAGCTGCTCGGCCTGCGGGAAATACGGGTGCACCTCGATCTGATTCACGACGGGACGCACTCCGGTCTCGCGCTCGATGCGCTCCAGGTGCTCGGGGAGGAAGTTGGAGACGCCGATCTGCGCGACGAGACCGCGCTGCTGCGCATCGACGAGGGCCTGCCACGCCTGGACGTACTCGTCCTGACCGGGGTTGGGCCAGTGGATGAGGTGCAGGTCGATGGTGTCGACGCCGAGCCGAGAGCGGCTCTCCTCGATGCTGGTGCGCGCCTTCGCCGTGGGATGGTGGCGGCCCGGGAGCTTGGTGGTCACGATGATCTCCGAGCGGTCGACGTCGGATGCCGCGACTCCGCGCCCCACGGATCCCTCGTTCTCGTAGTTGAACGCGGAGTCGACCAGGCGGTAGCCCGCGTCGATCGCGGCGGCGACGGCATCCGCTCCGTCGTCTCCCCACATCGCGTACGTGCCGAGTCCGATGGCGGGGAGCTGGAAGCCGTTGTGCGCAGTGAAACGAGTCATGGCTTCAGCGTACGCTGGGGCGATGGACGAACAGCGGTGCCCGTGCGGATCCGGAGACCCGCTGGGCGGATGCTGCGGGCCCCTGCTCGCCGGCATCGTGTCCGCGCCGACGGCGGAGCGGCTCATGCGGTCGCGCTACACCGCCTTCGCCCTGCGGGACGCCGCGTATCTGCATCGCACGTGGCATCCGTCGACGAGACCCCGGGCGATCGACCTCGACGACGACCTCGAATGGCGGCGCCTCGTGATCGTGGGCAAGGCCGCCGGCGGCCCTTTCGACCGGGAGGGCGTGGTGGAGTTCGAGGCGTTCTGGCGGCAGGGTGACCAGCGCGGCTCGCTGCGGGAGCGCAGCCGGTTCGTCCGCGAGGACAGGCAGTGGCTCTACGTCGAGGGAGACGTGCAGTGAGCGGCGTCGCACGTACCGAGTAGATTTGAAGAGTGAACGCCAGCCCGGAACACCAGCGCCTCCTGCTCGACGTCGCCGATCTCGATCGGCGCATCCTCCAGGCGGAGCGCGCCCGCGCGAAGCCCGTGCAGGGTCCGCGGATCACCGAGCTCATCGCGATCCGTCAGGAGCAGCTGCGCGAGCTCACCGTCCTCACCGGCGTCCGTGACGATGTGCGCACCGAGCTGAGCCGACTGGAATCGGACGTCGCGCTCGTCGAGCAGCGCCGCGCGCGCGATGCCGAGCGCCTCGCCGCCGCGACGAACCCGAAGGAGGCGCAGGCTCTCGAGCACGAGCTCGACAGCCTCGCCAAGCGCCAGAGCGATCTCGAGGACGCCGAGCTCGACGTGATGGGCCGGCTGGAGGACGCCGAGTCCGCCGTCGCGGCTCAGCAGGCTCTGCTCGACGCCACGACCGCGGAAGGGTCGAGCCTCACCGCACAGGCCAAGGCCGACGTGGCCGCCGCGGCCGACCTCGGCGGTCAGCTCGCCCGCGACCGCGACGCGGTGACGGCCGGCCTGCCCGCCGACCTCCTCGCCGAGTACACCCGGCGGGCGGCCAACAACGCCGGTGCGGCGCTGCTCACCCGCGGCACCTGCGAGGGCTGCCGCATCGTGCTGCCCGGCACCGATCTCAACGTCATCCGGCGTGCTGCGGAGACCGACGTCGTCTCGTGCCCCGAATGCGGCTGCATCCTCGTCCGCACCGAGGAGTCCGGCCTGTGACGGGTCCGTCCCCCTGCGGTGGTCGCGGTCGCTGAACGCCGCATCGCCCTCGTCGATGCCGGTGCCGGCCGCTGGACGGCCGTCGAGCTCGATGAGCGCGGTGAGGAGACCGGGCGACGCTCCCTCGCCGGGGCCGATGTCCCCGGCTGGGTCGCGCAGCAGGAGCAGGAGGGCCCGCCCCGGTGGGTGCTCCGCAGCGCCCGTGAGGTCTGCCCGCTCCTGCTCGACGCGGGAGTCCGCCTGAGCCGCACGCACGACCTGCTCCTGTGCCACGCGATCCTGCGCGACACCGCTGCCGTGTCCGTGCCGCTTCCCCCTTCGGAGTCCTGGATCCGGCGGGAGGCGAGCGCCGACGCCCCTGCGCTGTTCGAGGTCTTCGACGAGCAGACGACCGACGACCCCGTCGACGAGGTGCTCGATCAGTTCCGCGCGCAGCTCGCGGTGATCCGCGAATCCGCCGACGGTCGGCTGCAGCTGCTGTGCGCCGCGGAGTCGGCCGGCGGTCTCGTCGCCGAGGAGATGAGAGCCGCAGGGCTCCCGTGGGACGAACGCGTGCACGAGCAGATCCTCACCGAGACGCTGGGAGCCCGGCCGATCGCCGGTGGGCTCCCGAGCCGCATGGTCGAGCTCGGCGAGAGGGTCCGGGGGATCCTCGGCGACCCCTCCCTGCATCTGGACAGCCAGCCCAAGCTGCTGCGTGCCCTGCACCGCGTCGGTGTGCAGGTGGAGTCGACGAGCAAGTGGGAGCTCGCCCAGCACGACCATCCGGTCGTCGAGCCGCTGCTCGCCTACAAGAAGCTCTCGCGGCTGCTGAGCGCGAACGGCTGGGCCTGGCTGTCCGAGTGGGTGCGCGACGGCCGGTTCCGCCCCGTGTACATCCCCGGCGGAGTCGTCACGGGCCGGTGGGCCTCATCGGGCGGCGGCGCGCTGCAGGTGCCCCGCGGACTGCGTCGCGCCGTGCGCGCCGACGAGGGCTGGAGGCTCGTCGTCGCCGACGTCGCGCAGCTGGAGCCGCGGATGCTCGCCGCGATGGCCGCCGACCGGGCGATGGCGAGAGCCGCTCAGGGGCGCGACCTGTACGCGGGCGTGGTGGAGTCCGGCGCGGTGTCGACCCGCGAGGAGGCCAAGTACGCCGTGCTCGGGGCCATGTACGGCGCCACGACAGGCGACAGCGGCCGGCTCGTCCCGCGGCTGCGCAAGGTCTACCCGCGGGCGATGGCCCTCGTCGACGAGGCCGCGCGCACGGGGGAGGACGGCGGGGTGGTCTCCACGTGGCTGGGGCGCTCGTCCCCGCACCCCTCCTCGGCATGGAAGCGCCTGCAGTCCCGGGCGACGGATGCCGATGCCGAGCCTGCGGAGGTGAGCGCCGCTCGACGTCAGGCGCGCGACTGGGGTCGGTTCACCCGCAACTTCGTGGTCCAGGGGACAGCGGCGGAGTGGTCGTTGATCTGGCTCGCCGAGATCCGGCACCGGCTGCAGGGGTTCCCCGATTCCGCGGCGCCCGCCCCGGCATCCGGTCCGTTCTCCCGGCATCCGCATCTCGCCTTCTTCCTGCACGACGAGGTCATCCTGCATGTCCCCGAGGAGCAGGCGGACGCCGCGGCCGATGTCGTGCGCGAAGCCGCGCGAGTGGCGACCCGGCGTCTGTTCGGGGCGTTCCCGATCGACGTGCCGCTGGATCTGCGCATCGCGGAGTCCGCCGAGAAGTAGCGCGCCGGTAGACTGGACGGGCGAATGGGTCGGCTGGACGGTCGCGTGGCGGGAGACCGCACCGAGGAACGTCCGGGCTCCACAGGGCAGGACGGTGGGTAACGCCCACCCGGAGCAATCCGCGAGAAAGTGCCACAGAGAGCAGACCGCCCCGCAAGGGGTAAGGGTGAAAGGGTGGTGTAAGAGACCACCGGGGGCCGTGGTGACACGGCCTGCCAGGTAAACCTCGTCCGGAGCAAGGTCAGACAGAGGATGTAGACGCGGCTCGCCGAGTCCTCGGGTAGACCGCTGGAGCGCCACGGCAACGTGTCGCCGAGAGAGATGGCCGTCGAAGGGGCGAAGAACCCCGGAACAGAACCCGGCGTACAGGCCGGCCCATTCGCCCCGACCTGACGAAGGCCCCCGCCGATGGCGGGGGCCTTCGTGGTGAAGACGGTGCTCGGGTTCGGCTCAGTCGCCGGCGAGGGAGGCCGCGCCGATGATCCCCGAGTTGTTGCGGTGGATCGCCGGCACGATCGGGGTGTTGAGCTCCAGCAGCGGCAGGAAGTCGCCCGCGTTCTTGGAGACGCCGCCGCCGACGACGAACAGGTCGGGGCTGAACAGGAACTCGATGTGCGAGTAGAACGCCTGCAGGCGCTCCGCCCAGTCCTGCCAGCTGAGTCCCTCGCGCTCGCGCGCCGAGGTGGCGGCCCACTTCTCGACGGAGTCGAACTCGCGGAAGTTCAGGTGCCCGAGCTCGGAGTTCGGGATCAGCACGCCGTCGTACAGGAAGGCCGAGCCGATGCCGGTGCCGAGCGTCGTCATGAGCGTCAGCCCCTGGACGTCGCGGGCGGCGCCGTGGCGCGCCTCGGCGACGCCGGCGGCGTCGGCGTCGTTCACGAAGACGATGTTGCGCTCGAGCCCGTCGCGGAAGAAGCGCTCGGCGTCGAAGCCCAGCCACTCCTTCGAGACGTTCGCGGCCGAGAGCGTCTTGCCGCGCTTGACGATCGCGGGGAAGGCGACGCCGAGAGGCAGCGTGGACTTGTGCACGTCGAGGGTCTTCAGCACCGTCTGCACGGCGGTGAGCACGTCCTGCGGGGAGGCTCCCTCAGGAGTGGGGACGCGCACCCGGTCTGACGCCATGGTCCCGTGCTCGAGGTCGACGATTCCTGCCTTGATACCCGTGCCGCCGATGTCGACGCCGATCGCTTTTGCCATGGTCGCTAGCTTAGCGACAGGCGTCGTCGCCAGTAGGATCGATGACACCACGTGATGAAGGAGACGCTCATGTCGAATGGCGATGAGAAGTACTGGTACAACCTGGCCACCGGGCAGGTCGAGTTCGGCATGATCTCGCCTTCCGCCGACCGCGTCGGGCCCTTCGACACCGAGGCCGAGGCGGTGAACGCGCCGGAGCTGCTGAAGGAGCGTTCGCGGGCCTGGGCCGAAGAGGACGCCGCCGAGGACGCGTCCAAGAGCCGGGGCGCCGAATAGCCATGGACAAGCAGCGGGATTTCGTGCTCCGCACGATCGAGGAACGCGGCGTCAAGTTCGTGCGCCTGTGGTTCACCGACGTGATCGGCACTCTCAAGTCGGTGGCGATCGCTCCGGCAGAGGTCGAGGGCGCCTTCGCCGAGGGCATCGGCTTCGACGGGTCGGCCATCGAGGGGCTGACCCGCAGCTACGAGTCGGATCTGCTCGCGCAGCCCGATCCGACGACTTTCCAGATCCTGCCGTGGCGCGGGGAGATCGACCCGACCGCGCGGATGTTCTGCGACATCACGACACCGGACGGGCGTCCGGCGGTGTCCGATCCCCGGCACGTGCTCAAGCGCGCGCTCGCGAAGGCGGCCGACGCCGGGTTCACCTTCTACACGCATCCCGAGATCGAGTTCTACCTGCTGAAGTCGTCGACCTTCGGCCCGGAGGGCCCGGTGCCGGTGGACTCGGCGGGGTACTTCGACAACGTGCCGGGCGGCACGGCGCACGACTTCCGGCGCCGGTCGGTGCGGATGCTGGAGGATCTCGGCATCTCGGTGGAGTTCAGCCACCACGAGGGCGGCCCGGGCCAGAACGAGATCGATCTCCGCTACGCGGACGCCCTGACCATGGCCGACAACGTGATGACGTTCCGCACGGTCATCAAGGAGGTCGCGATCGAGCAGGGCGTCTACGCGACGTTCATGCCCAAGCCGCTCAGCGGCCACCCCGGAAGCGGCATGCACACGCACATGTCGCTGTTCGAGGGGGAGCGCAACGCCTTCTACGAGGAGGGTGCGAAGTACCAGCTCTCCAAGACCGGTCGCCACTTCATCGCGGGCCTGCTCCGGCACGCCAACGAGATCGCGGCGGTCACGAACCAGTTCGTGAACTCGTACAAGCGGCTGTGGGGAGGCGACGAGGCGCCGAGCTTCGTCACCTGGGGCCACAACAACCGTTCGGCCCTCGTGCGGGTGCCGATGTACAAGCCGAACAAGGGCGGGTCGACGCGCGTCGAGTACCGGGCCCTCGACTCGGCGGTGAACCCGTATCTCGCGTACGCGCTCATGCTCGCCGCGGGCCTGAAGGGCATCGAGGAGGGCTACGAGCTTCCGCCCGAGGCCGAGGACAACGTGTGGTCCCTCAGCGACGCCGAGCGCCGGGCGCTCGGCTACTCGGCTCTTCCCGCCAGCCTCGACCACGCGCTGGAGTACATGGAGAACTCCGAGCTCGTCGCCGAGACGCTGGGGGAGTCGGTCTTCAACTACGTCCTGCGCAACAAGCGCATGGAGTGGGAGGCGTACCGCGGCCAGGTCACCCCGCTGGAGCTGAAGAACAACCTCGAGCTCCTCTGAGGCGCGCATGGCCCGTTCGGACGACTCCGTCTCGCTCTCCGCGCTGGCCAGGCTCGGCTTCGCGGAGCTGAGCGAGGCGGCCGCCTCGCTCGCCGAGCTCGCGACCCTGCTCGGCACGGACCGCGTCGAGCTGCTCGACGGCGCCCAGGCGGCCGATCCGGATGCGGCGGTCGAGGGCCTGCTCCGGGTGGCACGGCGCGACCCCGAGCCGCTGAAGGCGCTGTTTCGCGACCCCGAGGCTCGTCGCCGCACCTGGCGGGTCTTCGGAGCGTCCGCGGGGCTCGCCGCGTTCTTCCTCCGGCATCCTTCGGAGCTGGCGGTCCTCGCCCGCGGTGCTACCGCCCTGCCCACCGCCGACGAGCTGCGCTCCCGGCTGCTGGGCGCGGTCGCCGCCGAAGACGGGTTCGCCGCGTCCGCAGGCGACGCCGCGGTGGTGGCGCTGCGGGTCGCGTACCGGAGGGAGCTCGCAGGCATCGCCGCGTTCGACCTGTGCCATGAGCGTCCGGTGGAGATCGTCGGCGAGGTCGCCGCCGCGCTGGCGGACATCGCCGGAGCGGCCCTGGAGGCCTCTCTGGCCGTGGCGCGCACGCAGGTGCGCGGCACTCTGAGCGGGGAGGAGATCGCCGCCACCCAGCTGGCGATCATCGGCATGGGCAAGGCCGGCGCCCGCGAGCTGAACTACGTGAGCGACGTCGACGTGATCTTCGTCGGTGGCACATCGGACGAGGACGTGGTGTCCGAAGCGCGCGCCATCGACATCGCGACCCGGCTCGCGCGGGAGACCATGCGCGGTCTCAGCGGCATCGAGATCGAGCCGCCGCTGTGGGAGGTCGATGCGGCGCTGCGGCCCGAGGGCAAGCAGGGGGCGCTGGTGCGCTCTCTCGCCTCGCATCTGGCGTACTACGACCGCTGGGCGAAGAGCTGGGAGTTCCAGGCGCTGCTGAAGGCCCGTGCGATGGCGGGCGACCCCGGACTCGGGGCCGCCTACATCGAGGCGGTGCAGCCGAAGGTATGGTCGAGCGCGGCGCGCGAGAACTTCGTCGACAGCGTGCAGCGGATGCGCGAGCGGGTCATGGAGCACATTGACCCGGAGGACGCCCCGTACCAGCTCAAGCTCGGAGCCGGCGGACTGCGCGACATCGAGTTCACGGTGCAGCTGCTGCAGCTCGTGCACGGGCTGACCGATCCGGGCATCCGCACCCGGGGCACGCTGGAGAGCATCGACGCTCTCGTCGACCGGGGGTACATCGGGCGTGCGGAGGCGGCGGCCTTCGCCGGCGACTACCGCACGCTGCGCCTCATGGAGCACCGCCTGCAGCTGCGCGAGCTCAGCCGCACTCATCTCATGCCGCGCACACCCGCCGGTCTGCGTGTGCTGGCGCGCAGCACGGGCCTCGCCGAGTCGGGCGAGGCCGTGTGGGAGCGCTGGGAGAGCGTCCGCCGGGAGGTGCGCGAGATCCACATCCGGCTGTTCTACCGCCCGCTGCTCTCGGCGGTGGCGGCTCTGCCCGAGGACGAGCGCACGCTCTCGGCAGAGCAGGCGCACGATCGTCTCGCCGCGATCGGCTTCCGCGACCCGACGGGCGCGCTGCGGCACATCGGGGCGCTGACGAGCGGGCTCAGCCGCAAGGCGACCATCCAGCGGCACCTGATGCCCATCATGGTGCGATGGTTCGCCGACGGCAGCGATCCGGACTACGCGCTGATCGCGTTCCGGCGCATCAGCGAGCGACTGGGCGACACCCCGTGGTTCCTGCGGATGCTGAGAGACTCGTCCGGCGCGGCCGAGAGCCTCACCCGCCTGCTCTCCTCGTCGCGCTACGTGGGCGAGCTCATGGAGTGGATCCCGGAGTCCGTCGCCTGGCTCGACAGCACCGAGCTGCTGCGTCCTCGCAGCGGTGCGGCCATCGACGAGGAGGCGAGGGCGATACAGACCCGGCACGACAGCGTCGGCGATGCGCTGCGCGCCGTGCGCGCTCTGCGCCGTCGGGAGCTGCTGCGCACGGCCATGGGCGCGGTGCTCGACGTGCTGACGATCGAGGAGGTGGCCGCCTCGCTCACCGAGATCACCGATGCGACGATCCAGGCCGCGCTGCGCGCGGTGTACCGGGAGATCGTCCCGCACGAGGAGCAGGCGCTCGACTTCGCCGTGATCGGGATGGGCAGGTTCGGAGGGGCGGAGCTCGGCTTCGGATCGGATGCCGACATCCTCTTCGTGTACGACGCGAACGGGATCGATCCCGAGCGCGCGCAGAAGCTTTCCATGCAGATCGTCGCGGGCCTGCGCGAGCACCTCGCCGACAACCGCGTCCCGCTCGATCTCGATGCGGATCTGCGTCCGGAGGGCCGGAGCGGTCCTGTCGTGCGCTCCATCGAGGCGTACGCGGAGTACTACCGGCGCTGGTCGCTGTCCTGGGAGGCGCAGGCGCTGCTGCGCGCACGGGGCGTCGCGGGAAGCACCAAGCTCATCACCAGGTTCACGGCTCTCGCCGACAGCATCCGCTACCCGGAGTCGGTCGACCTGCAGGGGAGCCGTGAGATCAAGCGGATCAAGGCGCGCGTCGAGGGGGAGAGACTGCCCCAGGGGGCCGACCCGCGACGCCATCTGAAACTCGGTCCCGGCACGCTCAGCGACGTGGAGTGGCTCGTGCAGCTGCTGCAGCTGCAGCACGCTCATGAGGTCCCCGCGCTGCGCACCACGTCGACGATCGCCGCGCTCGATGCCGCAGTGGACGCCGAGCTCGTCCCCGCGGCATCCGCCGACCTGCTGCGCACCGCATGGCGGCTGTCGAGCCGGCTGCGCTCGGCGATCACCCTGTTCACCGGGCAGACCAGCGACGTGCTGCCCACCGAGCCGCGTCAGCTCGATGCGATCGGGGTGCTGCTCGGCTATCCGGAGCGCTCCGCGCTGGTCCTCGAGGACGACTATCTGGGGGTCACGCGGAGGGCCAGGAAGGCCTTCGAGCAGCTGTTCTACGGGTAGCGGCGACTTGCCAGATCGCGTCGTCTCGCACAGGCTGTGATCATGACGATCTCGAAGCTCGGTGTGATCTGGAACCCCTCGAAGATCGATGAGGAGCGTCTGCGCGCCGCGGTGCCGTCGACGCTCTCGTCCGAGGTCCTCTGGTGGGAGACCAGCGAGGACGATCCCGGTCGCGGCATGGCCGCGGAGGCCGTCGAGGCGGGCTGCGAGGTCGTCGTGGCTGTCGGCGGCGACGGCACGGTCAGGGCTGTGGCCGAGACGCTGGCGGGCACCGGGGTCGCGCTCGGCATCGTCCCGCAGGGGACGGGGAACCTTCTCGCGCGGAACCTCGGCGTGCCTCTCGACGATGTCGAGGCAGCGCTCGAACGCGTGCGCGACGGGGAGCCCCGGCGCATCGATCTGGGCTGGGTCGAGTACGGCGGGGAGAAGCGGGCGTTCGCTGTCATGGTCGGCTTCGGAGTCGATGCGCAGATGCTCGTCGAGACCGACGACGACCTCAAGGACCGGGCCGGATGGCTCGCCTACGTCGAGGCCATGGGGCGCGCGCTGGCGGGCACGGAGATGACCGACATCTCGCTCGCTCTCGACGACGACGAACCGCAGGAGGTGCGCGGGCACACCATGATCATCGGCAACTGCGGGATGCTGCAGGGCGGCATCCGCCTGCTGCCGGATGCCGTGATCGACGACGGACTGCTGGACCTGCTGCTGGTGAGCGCCGACGGCGCGCTGCAGTGGCTGGACACCGTCAGATCGGTGGTGTGGGACAACGGCATCCGTCGTCTGCTCGGAGGCGGCACGGAGGCCGTGAGCACCGAGTCGACCCGGCATGTCGCCGCACGACGCATCACGGTCGCCCTCGCGTCGCCTCAGCAGTTCGAGGTCGACGGCGAAGAGGTGGGCGAGGTCGACTCGTTCACGGTGTCGGTGGAGCCGGGCGCGCTCATCGTGCGATGACCGCTGGCGGTGCGGTCTTGCGATCCTGCGCGGGGAAGAGCACCTTCTGCACGATGATGATGATGCTCGCCGCGACAGGGATCGCGACCAGGGCTCCGGCGATGCCGCCGAGCGCCCCGCCGGCGACCGCGGCGATCACGACCAGGGATCCGGGCACGGCCACGGCCTTGCTCATGATGCGAGGCGAGAGGACGTATGCCTCGACCTGCATATAGACCAGGTAGTAGCAGATCGCGATCAGCGCGGTGATCGGGCTCACGAACAGGCACAGCAGCGAGTTCACGATCGATGCGGAGAGGGTGCCGACGAGCGGGATCATCGAGCCGATGAAGGCGATCAGCGCCAGCAGCGCGGGCACGGGAGCGCCGATGATGGACAGCATGATCAGGCTCAGCACGCCGTTCACGAGGGCGAGGCTCACCTGGCCGATGACGTAGCGGCCGACGGCGCCCGAGACGTCCTCGACGAGGGTGCTGAACGTGTCGCGCTGATAAGCGGGGACGAAGCGGGCGGCGACCTTCTTCATGCTGCGCAGGGACGCCATGAAGTAGAGCGTGAGGATGAGAACGATCGTCACGCCGGTGAAGCCTCCGGCGATGCCGGTGCCGATCGCGAGGACTCCGCCGCCGATCCCGATGAGATTGGTCGGGTCCTGCAGGAAGGCCAGGGCCGATGCCGCGGCATCCTCGAAGTTGGCGCCGAACTGGGCCGTGAGGTTCTGATACCAGTCGGAGTCCTGGATGTCCTCGACCATCTGCGGGCCGTTGTCGATGAGGTTCGTGATCTGCGCGACGAGCACGGGCACGATGGCGAGGATGATGCCCGCGAACAGCAGCAGCACCGCTGCGACGACGATCGCCACAGCGCCCGGGCGGGGGAGCGAGAACTTGCGCTCGAGGAAGGAGACGATCGGATCGAGTCCGAGCGCCAGGAACACCGCGAAGCCGATGTAGACGAGGACGGTGGCGAGCTGGGTGATGATTCCGCCCAGCGTCAGGGCGACGAGGACGCCGAGCGCACCGAGAAGCCCGAACACGAACGGGTTGACGCGCGCGATCGCGGCCGCCGCCGATGTCGGCTGCGGGGCGCTGATGCTGCGATCGGGACGCGCCGGCGGCTCCTCCGGGCGTGTGGCGGTCTTGTCGATCACTCTTCTGCGTCGCATGCGTTCCCCCAGGATCCAGGCTCGGACGTATCAGTGGAGCACGTCTCGCCGCATGAGGTCAAGTCGACCCGTGTGCGGCGTTCACGTCGATGCGTCCTCGGTGTTTCTAGCGCACGCCTCGCGTCGGAGGCAACCCCCTCGCGGGGCGTGGCCAGCGCGTCGTAGAGTCGGCGGCGCAGGTGGTCCGGTGTCGGTCGACGACGAGGTGCCGACGCCGTGATGCGCCTGAAGAGCTGGCCGCCCCGGGCGGACCCCCCATCCGTCCGGGGCCGCGGGCCACAACGAGAGGAGACGTCGTGGTGGAGATCGCGCAGACTCGTCGCGCGGTCGCGCTCCTCGTGCCGCCGGCCGGCGTCCTGGTCCCGCTGCGCGGGGAGATCCGCGGGTGACGGACGTCGAGATCAGGCCCATCGCTCCGAGGGACGCCGGCGAGGCGCTCACGATCCAGCGCGCGGCCTTCGCGTCGGAGGCGCTGATCTACGCCGATCCCGATCAGCCGCCGCTGACGCAGACCCTCGAACAGCTGGAGGCGGAGCTCCTCCGCGCTCAGGGGTTCGTCGCCGTGATGGACGGCCGCATCGTGGGGGCGATCCGCGGACGGGAGAGCGACGGGATCCTCCAGATAGGCCGGATCGCGGTCGCACCTGACATGCAGGGCGAAGGCATCGGCGGCATGCTGCTCGCGGCCTTGGAGGAGAAGACGAGCTGCCGCGAGGCTGAGCTGTTCACGGGCAGCCTGAGCGAGGCGAACATCGCGCTGTACTCCGAGTGCGGCTATCGCGAGACCGAGCGGATCGATCAGGGCGACGGCACGGCGCAGGTGTTCATGCGCAAGAGCCTGAGGCGAGGGAGGGATGCGGAGAGCCCGCCCCCGCGCGATGCGGGAACGGGCTCTCCGGGATGAGGATCCGAGCGATCAGACCCCGTAGTACAGCTCGTACTCGAACGGGTGCGGACGCTGCGCGATGGGCAGGATCTCGTTCTCGTACTTGTAGGAGATCCAGGTCTCGATGAGCTCCTCGGTGAACACGCCGCCCTCGAGCAGGAACGCGTGGTCGGCGCGCAGCGCCTCCAGGGAGTCCAGCAGCGAGTTCGGGACCTGGGGGATGTCCTTGGCCTCCTCGGGGGGAAGCTCGTAGAGGTCCTTGTCGACCGGCTCGTGCGGCTCGATGCGGTTCTTGATGCCGTCGAGACCGGCCATGAGCTGCGCGGCGAACGCCAGGTACGGGTTGCCCGAGGCGTCGGGGGCGCGGAACTCGATGCGCTTGGCCTTGGGGTTCGAGCCCGTGATCGGGATGCGGATGGCGGCGGAGCGGTTGCCGGCCGAGTAGACCAGGTTGACCGGGGCCTCGAAGCCCTTGACCAGACGGTGGTAGCTGTTCAGGGTCGGGTTGGTGAAGGCGAGCACGGCGGGGGCGTGGGCGAGCAGACCGCCGATGTACCAGCGTGCGATGTCGCTGAGCTGGCCGTAGCCGGACTCGTCGTAGAACAGCGGCTTGCCGTCGTTCCACAGCGACTGGTGCGTGTGCATGCCCGAGCCGTTGTCGCCGAACAGGGGCTTCGGCATGAACGTGGCGGTCTTGCCCCACAGGTCGGCCGTGTTCTTGACGATGTACTTGAACTTCAGGATGTCGTCCGCCGCGTGCACCATCGTGTCGAAGCGGTAGTTGATCTCCTGCTGACCGGCCGTGCCGACCTCGTGGTGCGAGCGCTCGAGGATGAAGCCCGAGTCGATGAGCTTCAGGGTGATGTCGTCGCGGAGGTCAGCCGTCTTGTCGACGGGGGAGACCGGGAAGTAGCCGCCCTTGTAGGGGGTCTTGTTGCCGAGGTTTCCGCCCTCCTCCTCGCGGCCGGTGTTCCACGCGGCCTCCTCGGAGTCGACCTTGTAGAAGCTCTCGCCGGCGGTCACCGAGTAGCGGACCTCGTCGAAGATGTAGAACTCCGCCTCGGGGGCGAAGAAGGCCGTGTCGGCGATGCCGGTGGACGCGAGGTACTTCTCGGCGTTCTTCGCGACCTGGCGCGGGTCCTTGGTGTAGATCTCGCCGGTGCGGGGGTTGTAGATGTCGAAGACCATCACGAGCGTGCTCGCCTCGCGGAAGGGGTCGACGTACGCCGTGGTGACATCCGGGATCAGCTGCATGTCCGACTCGTGGATGCTGGCGAAGCCGCGGATCGAGGAGCCGTCGAACAGCTGGCCGTTGACGAAGAAGTCCTCGTCGACGGTGGACGCCGGGATGTTGAAGTGCTGCTGCACACCGGGGAGATCGGTGAACCGGATGTCAAGGAACTTGACGTCGTTCTCCTTGATGTAGCTCAGTACCTCGGACGAATCTTTGAACATGTACGACTCCTGTAGTACGGATCGATGGCTTCGGGGCCTCCGTGAACAGTACGTGCGAGGGATTACCCGCGGGTGTCCGCTTTGTTTCGGGCATGTTACGCGCCGGTAGGCTGGGAGGGTGACGGATGCTGTGAACTCGTACCCCGGTGAGCGACTCGGCCTTCCCGAGAAGGGGCCGGGGAGCATCGCCAGACCGGGACGCCGGATCGGCGCCCTGCTCATCGACTACCTCGCGGCGACGATCATCGCCACGGCCTTCCTCGGCTACGACCAGTTCGCGCTGCCCTCCGAGGCGGGCCTGACCCTGTTCACGCCCATGATCGTGTTCGCGGTGCTGCAGATCCTGTTCATCCCGACCGCTGGAGGCAGCCCGGGACATCGTATCCTCGGCATGCGCGTCGTGCCGTACTCCGGACCGGGCTGGGTGGGCCTGTGGCGTCCGATCGTGCGCACTCTGCTGCTCGTGATCGTGATCCCGGCTGTGGTCTGGGATGCGGATCAGCGCGGACTGCACGACAAGGCGGCCGGACTCGTCCTCATCCGCGCCTGAGGCGCCTCACTCCTGAGCCGCGTCCGGGGAGGGATGCCTGCCGCGGTTGCGGCGACGCGCCTCACGCGGCGCCTTGCCTCCGACGAACGAGCGCGCGGGATCCACGATGTACCCCTGTCGCAGCGCCTCGCGGCCGATCAGCATCCGGAAGCCCATCTCGTCGCGATTGCTCAGCGTGACCTCGGCGAGCACCTCGCGGTCGTACAGCCGGATCAGCAGCTCGACGACGAACCGCTGCTGCGCGTGTCCGGAAGAGCTCCGCACCGCACGGCGATCGCGCACAGGACACTCGACCTCGACGGCATCCTCCTGGCTGTCCTGCCAGGGCTTGACCCGGAAGCGCACCCAGTCCTCGCCGTCCCTTTCGAACTCGTGGATGTCGAACGCGTGCAGCGAGGAGGTGCGGGCGCCGGTGTCGATCTTCGCCTTCAGCCAGTCGACGCCGAGATCGGGCAGGCTCACCCATTCTCGCCACCCGATAAGAGTGTTTGAATGGGATGTCTTACTCACCCGTACATCCTGGCAGGAAATCTCCGTGAAGATCGCAGTGCTCTCTCGTGCGCCCCAGGCGTACTCCACCCAGCGACTCCGTGCTGCGGCGCTGCAGCGAGGTCACAACGTCAAGGTGCTGAACACGCTGCGCTTCGCCATCGACCTCACCGCCGACGAGCCGGATCTGCACTACCGGGGCCGTCAGCTCAGCGACTACGACGCGATCCTGCCGCGCATCGGCAACTCGATCACCTACTTCGGCACCGCCGTGGTCCGGCAGTTCGAGCAGATGGACGTGTACACGCCGAACACGGCCAACGGCATCTCCAGCGCCCGCGACAAGCTCCGCGCGAACCAGATCCTCTCCAAGCACAACATCGCCATGCCGCCGACCGCGTTCGTGCGCAACCGCGCCGACGTGCGGCCGGCGATCGAGCGGGTGGGCGGGGCGCCCGTCGTGATCAAGCTGCTCGAGGGCACGCAGGGCATCGGCGTGATCCTCGCCCCGCAAGTGAAGGTCGCCGAGGCGATCATCGAGACCCTGCACTCGACCAAGCAGAACGTGCTGATCCAGAAGTTCATCGCCGAGAGCCGGGGGCGGGACATCCGCGCGCTGGTCGTCGGCGATCGCGTGGTCGCCGCGATGCGCCGCTCGGCGGCGGGCGACGAGTTCCGTTCGAACGTGCACCGCGGGGGATCCGTCGAGTCGGTGACGCTCGACCCCGTCTACGAGCAGACGGCCGTGCGCGCCGCTCAGATCATGGGGCTGCGAGTGGCCGGCGTCGACATGCTCGAGGGCGAGGACGGGCCCCTGGTCATGGAGGTCAACTCCTCGCCAGGGCTGCAGGGCATCGAGCAGGCGACCGGGCTGGACGTCGCCGGCGCCATCATCGACTACATCGCCAACCAGGTGAACTTCCCCGAGATCGATGTGCGTCAGCGTCTGAGCGTGTCGACCGGCTACGGCGTGGCCGAGCTGGTGATCCACGCGGGCGCCGAGCAGGTCGGCAAGCAGCTCGGCGAGCTGGGCCTGTGGGACCGCGACATCACGGTGCTCACGCTGCATCGCGGCGTCACCGTCATCCCCAATCCGCGCAAGCACGTCGTGCTGGAGGACGAGGACAGGCTGCTCTGCTTCGGCAAGCTCGACGAGATGCGGTCGATGATCCCTGAGCGCCGCAGGCGGCGCGCGAAGGTGCGCCGTCTGCCCAAGGAACTGCTCGCGGAGTAGACGTGGAGAAGGCCGCTCCCCGAGGAGAGCGGCCTTCTTCCCTGCGGGGGCCCTGAGCTTGTCGAAGGGCGGTCCCTGAGCTTGTCGAAGGGTCAGCGCGGACGCTGCGAGCGGACCTTCGTCGGGTCGATTCCCTTGGGGATGGGCAGGGACGACAGCGACTGCGACACCGAGTCGATGCGACGGATGACGGCGGCCATCGTGGCCTTGTCGATCGCCTTGGGAAGCTTCTTGATGGTCTTGGCGAGGTCGGCGATGGCGATGTCGTCCTCGCCGTGGCCGACGTACAGCACGGTGACGGGGACGCCGTGTGCGACCCGGGCGGCCTTGCTGCGCTCGTCGTTGACGAGGCGGGTCAGTCGTCCGCGCGCACCCTCGCCCACGACGACGACGCCGCCGCGCCCGACGGTGCGGTAGACGGCGTCCTGCGTCTTCGGGTTGATGCCCACGGGCGTCTCAGAGGCCTGCCAGTTGCGGCCGAGGCTCGTGCTGAGGACGTGGCCGGTGGCTCCGGGCATCCCGTCGATCTTCTGATACATGGCCGAGGTCGACAGCCGGGTCATCAGGAACATCGCGCCGAGGACGCCGAGCATGAGGCCGGAGATGCTCCACAGGACCATCGTCCACACGTTCACAGGCGGGAGGAAGGTACCGACGAGCAGGCCGATCAGCACGCCGCCGACGAGCATGGCGATCTGCGCCCAGGGGAGCCAGGGGTAGATCTCACGGGTGAACTTGAAGAGGGACTTGATCTGGGAGAAGAACCCAGGACGCTTCTCACGTTCAGACGCACGGTTTGCCATGCATACCAGCCTACCGATTCCGCCCTGTCCGCGATGATCCGTTCGCGTCCGGCGGATTCCACTCTTCCTGCACATTCCGGGTTCGAGGGAAATCCGTCCACAATCGCCCCTGACGGCCCCGCGCCCTCGACGGATGCGCTGTCATGGGGGCATGAGCACGACAGCGGCGGAGACGACGGCCACGGGGCTGGTGCCGGGAGCGCACCGGACGATCAGGGTGCTCGCCCCCGGTGATGGCCCGTTCCGCGGAACCCTCGTCGCCTCGGGCGACGGCGTGGCCGTGATGACGGATGCCGACGAGCTGAGCGGGTGGGCAGGGTGGTCGTACGCGGGGTCCGAGCACGTCGCCGGGCCGCTCGATCTGGTCCGTCGATCCGACGGTCATGGCGTGCTGCTGCCGTGGTGCACCGAGACCGTCGACGCGTTCCTGGGGAGACGCGAGGCGGTCGGGGCGCCGCTCACCGCGGGGGAGGCGAGCACCCTCGTGGTGAGTCTGCTCAGGGGAGTGGGCGAGGTGGCGGGCGGCGATGCCGGTCGGTGGTGGCTGACCGACGGCGGGCGGCCGGTGTTCGTGATCGGCGATGGGGAGGACGTGCGCGACACGGCCGCATCCCTCGTCGATCGGCTGCGGCGGGCAGGCGGCGATCGGGCGCTGGGGCGCCTGCTCGCCTCTGTGCACGACGGACTGGCCGAGGGGAGGGCTCGTCCGCGGATGCCCCCGGTCCAGCTCGAACGGTGGGAGGCCGAGCTGTTCGAGATCGCCGCGCCCAGAGCGCTCGACACCGCCCTGCACGCTCCGGAGCGTGTGCGCGGGATCGAGCTGCTCCGGGCGGGAGCGGAGCCGCCGGCGCCGGCGACACGGCGCGCGGCCCGCCGGTCGCTGAGGGAAGGGACGTCCCGCAGCGACCGGCGGGGAGCCGCAGGCCAGCGCGGGCCGGCGGCGATCGCATCCGGGAGAGAGCGGCTCCGCGAGATGGGGATCGCGGTGGCCGCCCGGATCCGTCCGCGCTCGGTTCCCCGCCGGGAAGGCGCCGCCCGGACTCCGGCGCCTTCCCGCCGGAAGCTGCTCCTCGCCGGGGCGGCGGCGGTCGCCGTGGTCGCGGGCGGGATGCTGTGGCCGGGAGGCGCGACAGGCGAGTCGCCGCCGGAGCCGACGGCTGCCGGGACCCAGCGGCCCTCCGTCGTCCCTTCAGCGGACCCGACCGCAGAAGGGACGACGGATCCGTCGGAGGCGCCTGAGCCGGTGGAGTCGCCGGTGGAGCCGGAGAAGCCCGAGTACGCGGCAGCTCGGCTGCTCGACGTGATCTCCGCATGTGCAGACCAGGGCGACACCGCGTGCGGCGACGCGGTGGCCGACGGTTCCGATGGCGTCGTCGGCGCTCTGACCGGCATGCTCGCCGCAGGCACGCCGTCTGCCGCGCTCGTGGACGTCTACGGCGACGTCGCGGTGATCAGGCTCAGGTCGGGTGGAGACGACACATCGGCGGAGGTCGGGGAGATGATGCTGGTTCTCGTGCGCCTCAACGACGACTGGCTGGTCCGCGACGTCTACGGCGTCGCGGACCAGCCAGGATGATCGCTGAGCTCAGGCTCCGAGGACGGCTGCGAAGTTCGCAGCCTCGAGGCGGGACTTGATGGCGCCGAGGAAGCGCGCAGCGTCGGCCCCGTCGATGATGCGGTGGTCGTACGAGATCGCGAGGTACACGTACGAGCGCACGGCGATCGCGTCGACGCCGTCGACCGTGACCACGCCGGGACGCTTGAACACCGTGCCGGTGCCCAGGATCGCGGACTGCGGCAGGAACACCAGCGGAGTGTCGAACAGCGCGCCGCGCGAACCCGTGTTGGTCACGGTGAACGTGCCGCCGGCGAGCTCGTCGGGCTTCAGCTTGTTGTCGCGCGTGCGTGCAGCGAGATCGGCGATCTCGTGCGCCAGCTGAGCGAGGTTCTTGCTGGCCGCATCGCGGACCACAGGGGTGAGCAGTCCGCGCTCGGTGTCGACGGCGATCGAGATGTTCTCGGTGGCCGGGTACACGATGCTGTCGCCGTCGACCGTCGAGTTGATGATCGGGAAGGCCTGCAGCGCCTCGGCCGCGGCCAGCGTGAAGAACGGCAGGAACGACAGCTTGTCGCCCGTCTTCTGCTGGAACGAGACCTTCACGCTGTCGCGGTACGCGGCGAGAGCCGTGACGTCGACCTCGACGAACGTGGTCAGCTGTGCGGTCTGCTGCATCGATGCCACAGCGCGCTCGGCCACGACCTTGCGCAGACGCGACATCTTCTGGGTCGTGCCGCGAAGCGGCGACACCTCGAGGGCGGGGGCCGCAGGAGCCGCCGGAGCGGCAGCCGGGGCGGGCGCCGCCGACGCGGCGTTCAGCACGTCCTCCTTGCGGATGCGGCCGCCGACGCCGGTGCCCTTCACCGTGGTGAGGTCGACGCCCTGCTGAGCCGCGAGGCGACGCACCAGCGGAGTCACGTAGAGGCTGTCGCTCTCGGCCGCCGGTGCGGCAGGAGCCGGTGCGGCAGGAGCGGCGGTCTGTGCCGGAGCAGCAGCGGGTGCCGGGGCGGCGGCAGGTGCCGGAGCGGGTGCCTCGGGCGCAGCGGCGGGTGCCGGGGCAGCGGCAGGGGCCGGCGCGGCGGCGGGCGCAGCAGCCGGTGCCGCCCCCGAACCGATCCGCGCGAGCACCGCGCCCACGGCGATGGTCTCGTCCTCCGCCGCGACGATCTCCTGGAGCACGCCGGCGACCGGCGACGGGATCTCGGTGTCGACCTTGTCGGTCGAGATCTCCAGCAGGGCCTCGTCGACGGCGACCGTGTCGCCGACCTGCTTCAGCCAGCGGGTGACGGTGCCCTCGGTGACGCTCTCGCCGAGCTCGGGGAGCACGACGTCGGTGGCGTCGCCGGCGGGCGCGGCCTGAGCCGGAGCAGCCTCGGCCGGAGCAGCCTCGGCCTGAGCGCCGACGCTCGGGTCGGCGGGCTCGGGGGTCGGCTCTGCCGCGGGAGCGGCTGCGGCGGGGGCGTCCGCGGCGGGTGCCGCCGCGCTGCCGTCGCCGATGCGCGCCAGCAGGGCGCCGACCTCGACGGTCTCGTCCTCTGCGACGAGGATCTCCTCGATCACGCCGGTCACGGGGGAGGGGATCTCGGTGTCGACCTTGTCGGTCGAGATCTCGAGCAGGCCCTCGTCCGCCTGCACTGTGTCACCGACCTGCTTCAGCCAGCGGGTGACCGTCCCCTCTGTGACGCTCTCACCGAGAGCGGGGAGGACCACGGATGTGCTCATGACGGAGTCTCCTTCAAGATGTTGTATGACGCGTGTCTAGCTTAGTGAACTGCGCACCGGTTGGTGCTCAGAGGGCGTGAAGCGGCTTGCCGGCCAGGGCGAGGAACGCCTCGCCGAGCGCTTCGCTCTGGGTGGGGTGTGCGTGGATCAGCGGGGCGATGTCCTCGGGGTGCGCCTCCCAGGCGACGGCCAGCTGCCCCTCGGTGATGAGCTCGCCCACGCGGTCGCCGAGCAGGTGGACGCCGAGGACGGGGCCGTCCTTGAGGCGGACGACCTTGACCAGACCGCCGGTGCCGATGATCTCGCTCTTGCCGTTGCCGGCGAGGTTGTACTCGTACGAGACGACGGCGTCCGCTCCGTGCGCGGCGGCTGCGGCCTCCTCCGTGAGCCCCACCGAGGCGACCTCGGGGCTGGAGTAGGTGACCTTCGGGATCTGCGCGTCCGGCACGCTCGCCGGAGACAGCCCGGCGATCCGCTCCGCCACCGCGATGCCCTGCTGGAATCCGCGGTGCGCGAGCTGGAGACCCGGCACGATGTCTCCGACGGCCCACACGCCGGGGACGCCGGTGCGCAGGTCCTGGTCGACGGTCACGAAGCCGCGATCGAGGACGACCCCGGCCTCCTCGAATCCGAGGTCGGCGGTGACCGGTCCGCGGCCGACCGCCACGAGCAGGTGGTCGGCGGTGAACTCCGTGCCGTCCTCGAGGGCGACGGTGACGGAGGAGTCATCCTGCCGGGCCGAGGCGAAGCGGATGCCGAGGGAGTACTGGATGCCGCGCCGGCGGAACGCGCGCTCGAGTCCCTTGCTGAGCGCGATGTCCTCGTTGGGCACGAGGTGCGGCAGCGCCTCGATGATGGTGACCTCGGCGCCGAAGGAACGCCAGACGCTGGCGAACTCGACGCCGATCACGCCGCCGCCGAGGATCAGCACCCGGTCGGGGATCACGTCGAGGGAGAGCGCCTGCTCGCTCGTGAGGATGCGCCCGCCGATCTCGAGGCCGGGGAGGGTGCGGCTGTACGAGCCCGTGGCGAGGATCACGTCGGTCCCGATGTAGACGTCGTCGCCCACGCTCACCGAGCGGTCGGCGTTCAGGCGTCCGAGGCCGGAGACCGTCGTGATGCCGCGTGCCTTGACGAGCCCCTCGAGTCCCTTGAACTTCTTCGCGACGATGCCCTCGCGGTAGGCGCGGACCCCGGCGGGGTCGATGCCCTCGAGCGTCGCCGAGATGCCGACGTGGGCGGCGCCGCGGACGTGCTCGGCCACCTCCGCCGCGTGCAGCAGGGCCTTCGTCGGGATGCATCCGCGGTGCAGGCAGGTGCCGCCGACCTTGTCCTTCTCTATCAGGGCGACGGACTTGCCGAGCTCGCTGGCGCGGAGAGCGGCGGCGTAGCCGCCGCTGCCACCACCCAGGACGACGATGTCGAAGGTGCGGTCTGTCATGGTCATGCCTCCGGGTGGGATGCGTCGGCGAAGGCGATGATCGATCGGACCATCGCCCCCGTTGGGCCCTTCTCGATGAAGCCGTAGGGTGCGCCGCTGTGCTCGCTGGAGCCGGCGATGTCGAGGTGCACCCACGGGATGCGCGGGGCGTCCTCGGCATCCGATGAGCGCCCGATGAAGTGCTGCAGGAACAGGCCCGCGTACGAGGCGCCTCCCATGCGATCGCCCATGTTCGCGTTCTGCAGGTCGGCGATCGGCGACTCGAGCAGGTCTTCCATGTGCTCGGGCAGCGGCATGTGCCAGACGGGCTCGTCGACCGACGTCGCCGCCGAGAGGAACTCCGCCACCGTCTCGTCGTCGCCGAACACGCCGGTGTGGCGGTGCCCGAGCGCGGCGATGATCGCGCCGGTCAGGGTGGCCACGTCGATGATGACGTCGGGGTTCTCGCGGCTCGCTGCGACGAGGCCGTCGGCGAGGACGAGGCGCCCCTCCGCGTCGGTGTTGGTCACCTCGACCGTCGTGCCGTCGAGCATGCGCAGCACGTCTCCGGGGCGGATGGCCCTGCCGGACGGCATGTTGTCGGTGATGCACAGCCACGCGGTGACGCGCACCGGGAGCCCGAGCGCCGCGATCGCGCGGAGGGCGGCAAGGCTGGTGGCGGCGCCGGCCATGTCGAACTTCATGCCGACCATGGAGGCCGCGGGCTTCAGCGACAGGCCTCCGGTGTCGAAGGTGATGCCCTTGCCGACGAGCGCGATGTGACGCCGAGCGCCTGCGGGGGAGTAGTCGAGGCGGACGAGCCGCGGCGGGCGGTCTGATCCCTGACCGACGCCGAGGAGGCCGCCGAACCCCTGCTCGGCGAGCGCCGTCTCGTCGAGGATCTCGACGGTCACGTCGAGATCGGCCACACTGTCCGCCGCGCTCTGCGCGAGCTGGTCGGGGCTCTGCCATTCGGCCGGCACCTGCACGAGGTCCTTGACCAGGGCGACGGCCTCGCCGACGGCGTTCGCGCGGGCGACGGCCTGATCGGAGACCTCGGCGTGCAGCACGACGCTGCCGGCCCGCGGCTTGGGCGGGTCGGCCTTGTACCCGTCGAAGCGGTGACCGCCGAGGACGGCGCCCTCGGCCGCGGCATCCGCGAACTCCTCGAGACCGGGGGCCAGTGCGATTGCCACCGTGTCGAAACCCGTGAGCGTTCGCAGCGCGGTCCCGGCCGCGCTGCGCACGGCCGAGGCGGACGGGGTCTTGCCGACGCCGACCACCGCGAACGGGAGCGCGGTCACCTGCGGGACGTGGACACGACTGAAGGCGGATGCCGCACCGGTGAAGCCGATTCCGTTGAGGACCTCGGCGAGGCCCGGGTAGGAGGCCAGCGCATCCGGGGAGTCCGAGATGTCGGGGACGACGAGCACTGCGGCGTCTGCAGCGCTTCCGGGGAACGGGTCGGTGGTGCGGGAGAGCGCAGGAAGCGTCATGCCTCCATCCTAGGGAGCCTGCGGGCGACGATCGTCCGGATCGGCTCTGGCGTGTTCGCTCTGAGCAAGACGTGCACCGCCCACTGCCCCGATGCGGCTCGTAGCATGGAAGCATGCCCTTCTCAGGAGAGATCCACGAACGCGTCGCGAACGCCCCGGCGGTGCCGCGCGGGCTTCCGCTCGTCATCCTGCTGACCGGTTTCACCGACGCGGGCAGCGCCGTGTCCGGACTCATCGACCACCTGCGCGAGACGGCCGATCTGCAGCCCGTGGTCGTCTTCGACAACGATGCGCTGCTCGACTACCGGGCCCGCCGGCCGGTGATCTCCTTCGATCAGGACCACCTGACCGAGTTCCGGCCGTCGCGCCTCGAGCTGTCTCTGGGCACCGACGCTCTGGGGCAGCGGTTCCTGCTGCTGGCGGGGTACGAGCCGGACTTCCTGTGGAACGAGTTCGCCCGGGTCGTGCTCGAGCTCGCCGGCGAACTGGACGTCTCCGGGGTGAGCTGGGTGCACTCGATCGCGATGCCGGTTCCGCACACGCGCCCCATCGGCACGACCGTGAGCGGCAACCGCCGCGACCTCACCGTGGCGCACTCGGTGTGGCGTCCGCGCACGCAGGTCCCGGCGACCGCCGGCCACCTGCTGGAGTTCCGCTTCGCGGAGCGCGGCGACCGTGTGGTCGGGTTCGTGCTGCTGGTGCCGCACTACCTGGCCGAGACGGAGAACCCGGATGCCGTGATCGCCGCTGCCGAGAAGCTGATGGCGGCGACCGGGCTGGTGCTGATGCTCGACGAGGTGCGCGACAGCCGGAAGGACTACATCGCCCGCGTCGACGAGCAGGTCATCGGCAACGAGGAGCTGCAGCAGATGGTGCGCGGCCTCGAACGTCGCTACGACGCGTACATGGCCGGCCGCGACCCGGAGGACGGCTCCTACGACGAGGGCGGCTTCAACGAGCGCGACCTTCCCTCCGCGGACGAGCTGGCCGCGGAGCTCGAGCGATATCTGGCCTCGCGCCCCTCCGGCGACGAGGACAAGCCGGGCCGCAGCTGAGGATTCCCGGGGAAGCCCGGGGAATGCAGCCGCATGCTCGCAGGTGTGCGATACTAGGAGTCTGACCCGTTGTCAATCGGCGTTTTCGGATGCCGGACTTGACAAGGGTCTTACTAGTGTCCGAAAGTCCCGGGGCGTTCCAGCCGCCCCGTGAAAGGCGAAACGTGACTCCTGCCACGACAAAGAAATCCCGGACGAAGAAGAACGCCGACGCACCCGAGCTCGACGAGCAGATCGACGAGGTCGAGGAGAAGGCCGCTCCCAAGACGGCCGCGCAGCGGGCCGCGGCGAAGCGCGCTCCCGCGAAGAAGAAGAAGTCCGACGACATCGTCGAGGATGACGATGCCCCCGTCGCCGCTGCCGACGAGGCGGATGAGGACGAAGAGGACGCGAAGCCCAAGTTCACCGAGCCGCTCCCGACCGGCGCGATCGTCATCTCCTCGAACGACGACGAGGACGTCCCGGTCTACTCGACGCAGATCACCGGCGCCACCGCCGACCCTGTGAAGGACTACCTCAAGCAGATCGGAAAGGTCGCGCTGCTGAACGCGGCCGAAGAGGTCGAGCTCGCCATGCGCATCGAGGCGGGCCTGTTCGCCGAGGAGAAGCTGTCGACCATGACGGCGGCCGAGAAGACCAGCCAGCTGGGTCTCGACCTGCAGTGGGTGGCCCGCGACGGCCAGCGCGCGAAGAGCCACCTGCTCGGCGCCAACCTGCGTCTCGTCGTCTCCCTCGCCAAGCGCTACACCGGACGAGGCATGCAGTTCCTGGATCTGATCCAGGAGGGCAACCTCGGTCTCATCCGCGCGGTCGAGAAGTTCGACTACACCAAGGGCTTCAAGTTCTCGACCTACGCCACCTGGTGGATCCGTCAGGCGATCACCCGCGCCATGGCCGACCAGGCCCGCACCATCCGCATCCCCGTGCACATGGTCGAGGTCATCAACAAGCTCGCCCGCGTGCAGCGCCAGATGCTGCAGGACCTCGGTCGCGAGCCCACCCCGGAAGAGCTCAGCCGCGAGCTGGACATGACGCCCGAGAAGGTCGTCGAGGTCCAGAAGTACGGCCGCGAGCCGATCTCGCTGCACACTCCTCTCGGCGAGGACGGCGACAGCGAGTTCGGCGACCTCATCGAGGACACCGAGGCGGTCGTCCCGGCGGACGCGGTCGGCTTCACGATGCTGCAGCGTCAGCTCGAGCAGCTGCTCGACTCGCTCTCCGAGCGCGAGGCCGGTGTCATCCGGATGCGCTTCGGCCTCGGCGACGGGCAGCCGAAGACCCTCGACCAGATCGGCGACACCTTCGGCGTGACGCGCGAGCGCATCCGCCAGATCGAGTCGAAGACGATGGCCAAGCTGCGCCACCCGAGCCGGTCGCAGTCGCTGCGGGACTACCTCGAATGATGGCGGGCGCACCTCAGGCGCGCTCGGCAGGCATCCGCTACGTCTTCCCCGTCCTCGCGGGGAAGCTCGCACGATTCGCCACGCGCCTGCGCGGTGGCGGCTCGGCGTTCCCCGGGTATCTGACGAACCGGCTCGCGCCGACCCTGCTCCCCACCCTGGCCGGCCAGTTCCGGTACGGGGTGGTCTTCGTGCTCGGGTCGAACGGCAAGACGACCACGACCCACATGATCAGCGAGGTGCTGCGTGCGCACGGGCTCACCGTGTTCACCAACCCCACCGGGGCGAACCTCCCGCAGGGGGTCACCAGCGCACTGCTCGCCGATGCGACCCTCACCGGTCGCATCAAGGCCGACGTCGCGGTGCTCGAGATCGACGAGGGCTACGCGGCCGATCTCGCCGACCGGCTCTCGCCCTCGGTGATCCTGTCGCTGAACGTGCAGGTCGACCAGCTCTACCGGTTCTACGAGACCGAACGCGTGGCCGACATGATGCTGGAGGCGTCGAAGCGCGCCTCGGGTCACGTCGTCGTGAACCGCGACGACCCGTATCTCAGCAAGATCGACACGGGGGCGATGCGCGGCGAGGTGTCGTTCTTCGGCGTCTCCAGCGAGATCGTCGCGGCATCCGCTCACGGCCTCGCCAACGCGGCCGACACCCGCAGCGGCAACGCCGGCATCCTCGAGCGCGAGGCGTACGCCGAGGTCGTCAGCGCCGAGGGCCGCAAGGTCGTCGTGCGCGTGGACGGCGCGGACGCCGAGATCACGCTGCCCGCGCGCGGGCTGCACTACGCCGCCGACGCCGCGGCCGCGCTGACCGTGGCCTCCCGTGTGCTCGGCGCCGGGTTCTCCGCCGACAAGGCGGCGAAGGGCTTCGCGCAGATGGCTCCCGCCTACGGACGCGGCGAGGTCATCCCGCTGCGCCGGGACCCGGCGGGAGAGCAGGTCGAGTTCGTGATGTTCAAGAACGCGCCGAGCCTGCAGATGAACCTGGACGCCCTCGAGGCCGTCCCCGAGCGCGCCCTGATCGCGATCGACGAGGGGACCCCCGACGTCTCCTGGCTCTACGACGTCGACTTCGACGCGCTGAAGCGCATCGACGTCGTCACGGGGGAGAAGGCGTACCAGCTGGCCCTCAGCCTCGAGCACGCAGGCGTCGAGATCGGCGTCGTCGAGCCGGACATGGAGAAGGCCGTGGCGCTCATGCGCGCGCTGGAGCCGTCGTCCTCGGGTACGCAGACATGGTTCGTCAACTACGAGCTGATGATGATCGGGCGTCGACTGCTCGGCCATGGAGACCAGGAGATCGCCCGCCGATGACCGACACCGTGCGTATCGTCCAGCTCTATCCCGTCGAGCTCGGCATCACCGGCGACCGCGGCAACGTCCGCGCCCTGCAGGTGCGTCTCGAACGGGCCGGCGTCCCCGTCGAGGTCGTGCACGTCGGCGTCGGCGAGCCGCTCCCGGCGGACGCCGACATCCTCGTCCTCGGCAACGGCCCGCTCTCCGCCATGCGCATCGTCGCCGACGATCTGCGGTCCAGGGCCGCCGAGCTCGAGGCGTTCGTCGAGTCCGGCCGCTCGCTGTTCTCGATCGGCGCATCGGCCGAGCTGCTCAGCGAGGGGGTCGACCTGCTCGACGGCGAGAAGCTCGAGGGACTCGGTCTCTTCCCGTTCCGCGTCGCGCGCACCCGCGAGCGCAACGTGGGCTACATCATCGCCGACACCCCCGAGGGCCGTGTCATCGGCTTCGAGGACCACGCGTCGCGATGGACGCTCGGATCGGATGCCGTCGCGGTCGGCGAGGTCGTGGAGGGCAAGGGCAGCTTCGCCCTCGGTGACCGTGCCGGCGAGATCGTGCGTCGCGGCGAGGCCTACGCGTCGAACGTGCAGGGGCCCGCGCTGCCGCTGAACCCGCGCTGGACCGACGCGATCCTCGGCGCCACCACGGCCCGGCGCGGCATCTCCTGGGAGATCGGCACGGCGCACGCGAAACTGGACGAGTACGCCGATGGCGCCAGGGCGGCGATCGAGCACCTCGTCCACAGCAAGGACTTCCGCACGATCGGACTCTGATGCTCTCCAGCAGTGCCCTGCCCCGCGCAGTGATCTCCCGGTCCGCACTCACGGCATCGGCCGCCGCCGCCGTGGCCGCGGGCGGGCGGGTCGCAGACCTCCGGCGCGATGCATGGGGGCACGGGATCCTGGCCGTCGCGCACGCCGCCCGCATCGCGGGCGCCGAGACCGTGCTGGTCGATTCGGCCAGCGAGGTCGAGGCGCTGCGCCTCGAGGGCATCGACGCGACCGTCGACGGCGACGCCGACATCGACGCGTCGCTGCTGTACGGGCTGCCCGACGCCGAGGGCGTCCTCGCGAGCCGGCCCGTGCTGCGACTGGCAGGGCGGGTGATGTCGACCAAGCGGCTGAAGCCCGGAGACGCCGTCTCCTACGGATACACCCACCGCGCCGCGGAGCACACTGTGGTGGCTCTCGTCACCGGCGGCTACGCGCAGGGCATCGTCCGTGCTCTCGGCAACACCGCGCACGTCGAGGTCGCCGGCGTCGAGCGGCCCATCGTCGGCCGCGTCGCGATGGACGTGTGCGTCGTCGATCTGCAGGGCGAGGACGCCCCGGTGGGCGCCGAGGTCACCTACTTCGGCGGGACCGGACCCGCAGCCCCCGCACTGGCGCGCTGGAGCGCGGTGACGGGGATGTCCGTCGCCGAGCTCGTCACCGTGGCGGGCTTGCACGCCGAACGGGAGTGGGAGGCATGATGCGTCCGGAGCTGCGGATCAGCAGCCGGCGGTTCATCGCGAACATCGAGGCCGTGCGCGCGCGCATCGCGCCGTCGGAGCTGATGCTCGTGATGAAGGACGACGCGTACGGCCACGGCATCACCTGGGCGGTGGAGACCGCCCAGAGCGCCGGTGTGGACTGGTTCGGCGGCTACGACGTGGCAGGCGGCCTGGAGATCAGGCGCATCCTGGAGCGGCCGGCACGCGTGTTCGCCTGGGCGACCTCGACGGATGCGGAGATCGACGAGGCGCTGCTGCAGCAGATCGACCTCGGAGTCGGCACCGACGAGTACCTGGGGCGCGTCATCTCCCGGGCGCGGATCCTCGGCGCGACGGCGCGCGTGCACCTCAAGATCGACACCGGCCTGCACCGCAACGGCGTGCTCGTCGAGGACTGGTCGGAGACGATGGCGGTGGTCCGCGCCGCCGAGCGGTCGGGCTCCCTCGAGCTCGTCGGCGTGTGGAGCCATCTCGCAGAGGCGAGCGATGCCGAGGACGACGACGCGCAGCAGGTGTTCCTCGGGGCGATCGCCGCGGCCGCCTCCTCGGGGGACGAGCCGCAGTGGCAGCACCTCACCGCATCGGCCGCCTCGTGGTGGCGACCGGAGCTGCGCGGCAGCATGTCTCGCGTCGGGGCGTTCTGCTACGGCATCCGCTCGGCCGACGGCCCCGACCTCGAGGGCGTCGAGCCCATCGCCGAGCTGACGGCCACCGTGCTCGGCACGAGCGGGGACGACACTCTGGTCGGCATCGGATCCTTCGACGGCCTGCCCTCGACGCTGGCCGGGATGCCGGTCGGCACCCGGTCGGGCACGCGCAGGCTCCTGTCGATCGGCCCGACGAGCTCGGTGGTGTCCGGAGACGGGCTGGAGATCGGGGACCAGGTGAGTGTCTTCGGTGCCGGCGGGCGCGGCGAGTGCGATGCCACGACGCTCGCGGAGAGCATCGGAACGGTCGGCGAGGAGATCCTCACCCGGCTCACTCCGAGAGTGCGCCGGGTGGTCGTCGACTGATCAGGCCTCGATGAGACGCGCGGTCTCGTCGTGCCAGCTGGTGGCGACGCTGCGCAGCTTCTCTTCGTACTTGCGGCCGTGGTGGGCGCAGAAGAGCAGCTCGGAGCCGTTGACCACGGCGGCGATGTACGCCTGAGCGCCGCAGGAGTCGCAGCGGTCCACGGCGGTGAGCCGGTACTCGACGGCGGAGGCCTCACGTTCGGTCGTTGCATTCATCTCGGTGCCTCCTTGAGTGTCGGGTTCGCTGTCGGGACTTGATCAATACAACCACGCGGAGTCTGAGTGCATGCCCGGATCTCGGCGTGTTTCGCTCAGCGCGTACGCCGCGGGGGCCGGGTCGGGCCGCTGGGGGAGTGTCGGCGGGGCGCCGGGCTCCGCCGCGAATAGACTCGGAGATTGTGACCGCCGAGTATTCCGCCCATCATCTCCAGGTGCTCGAAGGGCTCGAGGCCGTCCGCAAGCGTCCCGGCATGTACATCGGGTCGAACGGATCCCCGGGCCTCATGCACTGCCTCTGGGAGATCATCGACAACTCCGTCGACGAGGCCGTCGCGGGCAACGGCTCGAAGATCGACATCATCCTGCACGCCGACGGCAGTGTGGAGGTGCACGACCGGGGTCGCGGCATCCCCGTCGACGTCGAACCGCGCACCGGTCTGACCGGCGTCGAGGTCGTCTTCACCAAGCTGCACGCCGGCGGCAAGTTCGGCGGCGGCTCGTACGCGGCGTCCGGAGGCCTGCACGGCGTCGGCGCCTCGGTGGTCAACGCGCTCTCCGAGCGCCTCGACGTGGAGGTCGACCGCGGCGGCAAGACCTACGCGATGTCGTTCCGCCGCGGCGAGCCGGGGGTCTTCGACGACGCCGGCGGCGAGAAGCGCCCGGACGCGCCGTTCACGCCATTCCAGGAGAAGAGCGAGCTGCGCGTGGTGGGCAAGGCCCCCCGCGGCGTCACCGGCACCCGCATCCGCTACTGGGCCGATCGGCAGATCTTCACGAAGGACGCCGCGTTCCAGCTCGGCGACCTGGAGACGCGCGCGCGCCAGACCGCCTTCCTCGTGCCCGGCCTCGAGCTGGTCGTGAGCGACGAGCGCGCGTCGGCGGACCCCGCGGCCCAGGGCGAGAGCAACGTGACGTCGTATCTCTACGAGGGCGGCATCTCCGAGTTCGTGGAGTTCCTCGCCACCGACGCGCCGGTCACCGACACCTGGCGTGTGCAGGGCGAGGGGACCTTCAAGGAGACCGTGCCCGTGCTGCAGGCCGACGGGCACATGGTCGCGACGGAGGTCGAGCGCGTCTGCGCGGTCGACATCGCCCTGCGCTGGGGCACCGGCTACGACACCACCACGCGGTCGTTCGTGAACATCATCGCGACGCCCAAGGGCGGCACGCATCAGCAGGGCTTCGAGCAGGAGCTGCTGAAGACCCTGCGCGGCCAGGTCGAGCAGAACGCGCGCAGGCTGAAGGTGGGAAACGACAAGCTGGAGAAGGACGACGTGCTCGCCGGCCTCACCGCCGTGCTGACCGTGAACGTCCCGGAGCCCCAGTTCGAGGGGCAGACCAAGGAGGTCCTGGGCACCCCGGCCGTGCGGCAGATCGTCGCGCAGGTGGTGCGCAAGGACCTCGCGGAGCGTTTCAGCTCGACCAAGCGCGATGACAAGAGCCAGGCGAACCAGCTGCTCGACAAGATCGTCGCCGAGATGAAGGCCAGGGTGTCGGCGCGCGCCCACAAGGAGACGCAGCGCCGCAAGAACGCCCTGGAGTCCTCGACGCTGCCGACCAAGCTCGTGGACTGCCGCACGAACGACGTCGAACGCAGCGAGCTGTTCATCGTCGAGGGGGATTCGGCCCTGGGCACCGCGAAGAACGCCCGCAACAGCGAGTTCCAGGCGCTGCTGCCGATCCGCGGCAAGATCCTCAACGTGCAGAAGGCCTCGGTGGGGGACATGCTCTCCAACGCCGAGTGCGCCTCGATCATCCAGGTGATCGGCGCGGGATCCGGGCGCAGCTTCGACATCGACGCGGCGCGCTACGGCAAGATCATCCTGATGAGCGACGCCGACGTCGACGGCGCGCACATCCGCACCCTGCTGCTGACCCTGTTCTTCCGCTACATGCGCCCGCTCATCGAGGAGGGCCGCGTGTTCGCCGCGGTGCCCCCGCTGCACCGCGTGATCGTGATGAACCCCGGCTCGAAGCCGAACGAGACGATCTACACGTACAGCGAGCAGGAGATGCACGCGCTGCTGGCGAAGCTGAAGAAGTCCGGCAAGCGCTGGCACGAGCCGATCCAGCGGTACAAGGGCCTCGGCGAGATGGATGCGGAGCAGCTCGCCTCGACCACGATGGACCGCGGAGGCCGGCTGCTGCGCCGGGTGCGCATGGAGGACGCCGACGCCGCGGCCCGCGTGTTCGAGCTGCTGATGGGGAACGAGGTCGCCCCCCGTCGCGAGTTCATCATCGACTCCTCCGGTCGGCTGTCCCGCGAGTCGATCGACGCCTGAGAGCCGAAGGCGCCGCCGATGCACCTGGACCGACGCCTGGCCCGCCCAGGGGCGGACATCGCCTACACCGTCGCCGGCCAGGGGCTGCCCGTGGTGCTCACGCACGGAGCGGGCATGGATCACCGCATGTTCGACGACCAGGCGAGGGCGCTGGTCGACGCCGGGCGTCGCGTGATCCTGTGGGACCTCCGAGGGCACGGCGACTCGTCGCTCGTCGACCGCCGGTTCACAGCGGCCGATGCCGTCGACGACCTGTCCGCGCTGCTCTCGGCCGCCGATGCACGCGGGGCCGTGCTCGTCGGCCACTCGCTCGGCGGCAACCTCTCACAGGAGCTGGTCCGGGTCGACCCTGCCGCCGTGTCCGGGCTCGTCGTGATGGACGCGGGCTGGAACGCGGGGCCGCTGTCGAGGCTGGAGCGGCTCGCCCTGAGCCTCGCCGCCCCCTCTCTCGCCCTGATCCCCGCCCGTACCCTGCCCGCCCTCATGGCGCGGGCCTCGGCCGTGTCCGAGGAGGCGGTCATCCGGACGACGGAGACCTTCGCCCGGATGCCGAAGCACGTCTTCCTCGACGTCTGGCGCGCGACCGTGTCGCTGATCTCGCCGGATCCCGGCTATCGCACGCCGGTGCCGCTCGCACTGGTGCGCGGCGCGCAGGACCGCACCGGCAACATCGCGTCGGCCATGCCGAGATGGGCGGCCGCGGAGGGGATCGCCGAGCAGGTGATCGCGGATGCCGGGCACATCGTCACCTGGGACGCCCCCGCCGCCGCATCCGAGGCTCTGCTGCGCATCCTGGACGAGCCGCGATTCGCGGGCCGGACGCACTGAGGCCGCGCTCCGACGGGCCACGGGACGACCCGAGGCTGCGGCGACCGGGGAGTCAGACGAGGGTGCGTCCGATCGAGCCGATCACGCCGTCGACGGGCTGACCGGACGCGTCGCGGCGCGCTCCCGACTCCGGAAGCTTGCGCACGGCGCCGGTCGGGTCGACCGCCAGGGCGGGCTCGGGCCCGACCCAGGCGACCGTCAGCCGGTCCTCGCCCTTCAGGAACGCGTGGGCGCGGACGCCTCCGGTCGCACGGCCCTTGGCGGGGTACTCCCCGAACGCCGACACCTTGGCTCGTCCCGGCTCCGTTCCCGGCAGGACGCTCTCTCCGCCGGAGACCGTCGCCACGACGGCATCCGTCTCCGGAGCCACGGCGCCGAAGAACAGCACCGACGCGCCGGCGCCGAGCTTGATGCCGGCCATGCCTCCCGCGGGGGCGCCCTGCGGGCGCACCGCGGACGCCGGGAACCGCAGCAGCTGTGCGTCGGTGGTGACGAACACGAGCTCGGCGTCGTCGGGCGCCTCGGCGGCTCCCACGACGACGTCGCCGGGCTTCATGCCGATGACCTCGACCTCGCCCCGCACCGGCAGCGTCGAGGGCACGATCCTCTTGACCGTGCCCTGCGCGGTGCCGAGGGCGATCGGCGTCTCGCTGTCGAAGCGCACGAATCCGAGGATCCGCTCGCCGCGGGTCGTGACGCCGAGGTAGTCGCGCAGCGGGGTCCCCGCCGCCAGCTGCACCGACGTCTGCGGCACCGACGGGAGATCGACGGGAGAGAAGCGGAGGACCCGGCCCGCGCTGGTCACCGCGCCGAGCTCGGCGCGGACGGTCGTCTCGACGGTCGCGAGGATCGCATCGTGCTTGCTGCGCCGCGCGGGGGCGGTGAGCTCCTGCCCCTCGGCGAGGTCGACCCGCACGGCGCGGCCGGTGGTGGACAGCACGAGCACGGTGGGGGCGTCTGCGATCTGCAGGTCCGCCGCGCCCTTGGCCGCTCGGGGCTTGGGCGGCGCCGCGTTCATCAGCAGCGTGCGCCGGGGGGTGCCGTAGGCGTCGGCGACCGCGTCCAGCTCGTGGGCCACGGCGGCGCGCAGCAGAGCCGGGCTGCCCAGGAGCTCCTTGAGCGAGGCGATGTCGGCGAGGAGCGCATCGCGCTCGGCCTCCAGCTCGATGCGGGAGAACTTGGTCAGGCGACGCAGACGCAGCTCGAGGATGTACTCGGCCTGCAGCTCGCTGAGATCGAACACCGAGCGCAGGCGCGTGCGGGCCTGCTCGGAGTCGTCGGAGGAGCGGATGACCTGGATGACCTCGTCGATGTCGAGGATCGCGATGAGGAGGCCTTCGACGAGGTGCAGACGCTCCTCGCGCCGCGCCAGACGGTAGCGGCTGCGCCGGGTGATGACCTCCAGGCGGTGCGCCACGTAGACGCTGAGCATCTCCTTGAGCCCGAGGGTGCGCGGCTGCCCGTCGACGAGGGCCACGTTGTTGATGCTGAAGGAGTCCTCCAGCGGCGTCAGCCGGTACAGCTGCTCGAGCACGGCGTTCGGGTCGAACCCGGTCTTGATGCCGATCGAGACGCGCAGACCGTGGTTGCGGTCGGTGAGATCGGTGACGTCGCTGATGCCCTGCAGCTTCTTGGCCTGCACGGCGTCGCGGATCTTCTCGATCAGGCGCTCGGGACCGACCATGTACGGCAGCTCGGACACGATGATGCCGGTGCGCCGGGGGCCGATCTGCTCGACCGACACCTTGCCTCGCACCTTCAGTGCGCCGCGTCCCGTGGAGTAGGCGTCCTTGACGCCGTCGAGCCCCATGAGGATGCCGCCGGACGGGAAGTCCGGACCGGGCACGAACTCCATGAGCTCCTCGGTCGTGGCATCGGGGTGCTCGAGCAGATGCGTCGCCGCCGCCACCACCTCGATGAGGTTGTGGGGCGCCATGTTCGTCGCCATGCCCACCGCGATGCCGCTGGCTCCGTTGACGAGCAGGTTCGGGAAGGCGGCCGGCAGCACGGCGGGCTGCTGGAACTGGCCGTCGTAGTTCGGGATGAAGTCGACGACGTCCTCGTCGAGGTTCTCGGTGAGGGACATCGCCGGCGATGCGAGGCGCGCCTCGGTGTAGCGGGCGGCGGCGGGGCCGTCGTCGAGGGAGCCGAAGTTGCCGTGGCCGTCGACCAGCGGCACCCGCAGCGCCCAGTCCTGCGCAAGGCGCACGAGGGCGTCGTAGATCGCGGAGTCGCCGTGCGGGTGCAGCTTTCCCATCACCTCGCCCACGACGCGGGCGCTCTTGACGTGGCCGCGGTCGGGTCGCAGGCCCATCTCCGCCATCTGGTAGAGGATGCGCCGCTGCACGGGCTTGAGGCCGTCGCGGGCGTCGGGCAGGGCGCGCGAGTAGATGACGGAGTACGCGTACTCGAGGAACGAGCCCTGCATCTCGCTCTCGAGGTCGATGTCCTGGATACGCTCCGGGGCGAGCTCGGGCGGCGGGGTTTTCGGCATGGACTTCCTGAAGGGCGCGGGGAGCCTGTGTCAGACTGGCTCGGATGTCCTTCATGCTACCTTCCGAGTCGCCGACAGCCCGGAGCGTCGTCGGGGTGGCGGACGACCTGTTCGCGGCGCTGCGCGGAGAGTCCGCGACCCTTCCGCGTGCGGAATCGGTCGTCCTCGTCCTCGTCGACGGCCTCGGCGCGATCAGCCTGCGTGCGCACGCGGGGCACGCGCGTGCGCTCACCGCCGGCATGGCGAAGAAGGACGTCGCCTCATCGGTGTTCCCCTCCACCACGGCTGCGGCGCTCACCAGCATCCTCACCGGCGTCTGGCCGGGCGAGCACGGCCTCGTCGGCTACCGCGTCCTCGACCGCGCCAGCGGGGCCCTCGTCAATCAGCTGTCGGGATGGGAGGAGGCCGGAGCGGACCCCGTGGTGTGGCAGCCCGCGCCGACCCTCTTCGAACGAGGCCTGGCCGAGGGGCGCCCGGTGTTCGCGGTCGGCATCGCCGCCTACGCGGGCAGCGGGTTCAGCAGGGCCACCCTCCGCGGAGCCGAGTTCGTCTCCGCGGCGACCCCGGCCGAGCGCGTCGCCACGGCCTACGACCTCGCCGAACGGCATCCGGGGGCCCTGGTCTACTGCTATCTTCCCGAGGCCGACAAGGCCGGACACAAGCACGGCCTCGCGTCCCGGCACTGGGTGTCCGCGCTCGAGGACATCGACGCGGCCCTCGCCCGGCGCGTGCCGCCCGGGGTCGGCGTGATCGTCACCTCGGACCACGGGATGGTCGATGTCCCCGGGCACAGGCAGGTGGTGCTCGAGGCCGAGCACCTCGAGGGCGTCTCCTGCATCGGGGGAGAGCCGCGGATGCTGCACGTCTACCTCGAGCCGGATGCCGATCCCGACGAGGCGCTCTCCCGGTGGCGGCGCAACCTGGAGGGGCAGGCCGACGTGGGCAGCCGCGCGGAGGCGATCGCCGCGGGTCTCTTCGGCCCGCGGGTCACGGATGCCGCGGCCGGCCGCATCGGGGACCTGCTGGTCGTGGCGCGCGGAAACGGCGCCGTGTACGACGGCACGGCCGCCGATCAGCGCAGCCGGGGCATGATCGGACAGCACGGCGGGCTCACGCCCGAGGAGCGCCAGGTCCCGCTGCTGCGCTTCGGCGCCTTCGCCCGCTGACGCGGAGCGGAGTCACTCGTCGGTGCGGGCCCCGAACACGATCTCGTCCCACGACGGCATCGCGTTCCTGCGGCGGCGACGGCCGTTGTCCGGTGCGGGCTCGGGGGCAGGGACCGGCTCGTCGTCGATGTCGTCCTGCGGGCTCTCCAGGGCGTCGAACAGCGCGATCGGACTGGGCTCCTCCGCCTCCTCGTCGACGTCGATGATCGGAGCGCTCTCGCGCTGACCGCGGCGGCGGCGCAGCGCCTCGAGAAGGTCGGCCGTCTCAGGGCTGGTCGTCTGCGCCTCGGGGGCGCGCTTGATCGCCGCGTCCTGCACGGCCGTCGCCGAACGCTCCGGAAGCGCGGGGTCCTCGACGTCCGCCTCCGGCGCCTGCACCAGACGCGGGCCGAAGGCGCCCGAGTCGAACCGGCTGTCGTCCTTGTACGGAGACGCGGGGCGCTCGGGCTCGACCGCGCGCAGACGGGGGATGAGCCCCTCGGGCAGCGATCCCTGGCGGGAGAGCTGAGTGGCGTCGGCGTTCAGCGGCGCGAGGGTGCTGCGGCGCGGATCGAAGCTCCAGCGCGCGTCGTGGTCGACCTCGTTCGCCGTGAACTCGAGCTTGACGATCCAGCCGGACTCGTCCTTCCAGCTCGCCCAGCGCTCCGCTGTGGCCTCGAGATCGGCGAGCTTCGCGCGGATCGCGGTGCCGAACGTGGGCTGCGCGTCGGGCTCGACCTCGCTGCCGATGAGCACGGGGACCGAGAGGGCCTGTCCGATGACGTGCTCGCGCTCCGCGAGCACGGGCCCTTCGAAGCGGATGACGTCGTCGACGCCGATCCCCAGGAGCTCGGCGACCTCGGGGGCGGTGAGACCGGCGCGGATCTGCGCCTGGATGTCGCGGGGACTGGCCGCGAGCTTCTGCACGGACGGCTCGCTCTGGCGGGTCGCCCGGCGGATCTCGCGATGCAGCACGTCGTCGATGGGCAGCGCGAACCGCGCGCCGGACTCGGTCGCGAGTACGAGGACTCCTGCTTCTGTGCCGACGATGGTGACGTTTTCCATGCGAATGCCCCTCATGAATGGGTGTGCGTTCATGGTGTCATGCCGGTTCCGCAGCGGCCGGGAATACCCTGGGCGCGCCGTGAGTTTGCTCAGACGCACGCAGGGCCATTTGCGAAATCTCCCGCTGTCGTGCAAACTATGGCGGCCGAACCCTGCGGCCACACCCCCACCACTCGCACCATGAAAGTGGAGATTCACCCCATGGCAACCGATTACGACGCTCCGCGCAAGAGCGAAGACGACTCCGAGTCGATCGAAGCCCTCAAGGAGCGTGTGCCGGACAAGCTCTCCGGCTCGACCGGAGACGAGGACTCGGACAACCCGTCCAGCTTCGACCTGCCGGGAGCCGACCTGTCCGACCTCGAGCTCGACGTCGTCGTGCTGCCCGCGCAGGACGACGAGTTCACCTGCATGAGCTGCTTCCTCGTGAAGCACCGCTCGCAGCTCGACCACGAGGACTCCTCCGGCCCGATCTGCAAGGAGTGCGCTGCCTGACCGCAGCGCCGAACGCACGTCACGCGCCCTGGACCGCAAGGTTCCGGGCGCGTCGTCGTATCCGGGCTGCGACTGCGGTGTCCGGGCTACGACTGCGCCGCGCGGATCGCGGCGGCGAGCCGATCGGGGGTGCGCGAGGAGATCGTCCAGGAGTCGACGGGATCGTCCTCGTCGGTGTTCGGGACCACGACGAGGCCGTCGATGCCCCCGCGGATCAGATGCCAGCCGCGGGCGGGGAGCAGGGGACCGCGCGCCTGTCGCGCCTCGTCGCCGGTGAGCGCCCGGGGATCGCCGAGGAAGCGGACGTCGATGTGCGCGCGTCCCGAGCGCAGCACCCCGCCCTCGACGGAGACGACCGGCGCGAGCCAGACGAACAGCGCGAGGAGGGCGGCCGAGACGGCGGCTCCGGCGACGAGGGCGACGGTGGCGCCGATGGGCACGAACACCAGCGAGACCATGGGGCCGGCGAGGGCGACGGTCACCAGCAGCCGGAGGCTCGGCGACAGCCGCTCGCGATAGCGCGGACGTGTGTCAGGAGTGCGGTTCTGCATTAGCCTCATGGGGTGACTGATTCGGTTGACGTCCCCATTATCGCCCCTGTGCTCGACGGCGCCGCCGTCGTCCCCGGCTATGCGCACCCCGGCGACGCCGGAGCGGACCTCGTCGCCGCTGAGGCCGTCCGTCTGGAGCCGGGGGAGCGGGCCCTGGTCGCGACCGGTGTGCGCATCGCGCTGCCCGACGGATACGCGGCCTTCGTCGTGCCGCGCAGCGGCCTCGCCGCGAAGCACGGCATCTCCATCGTGAACTCGCCGGGGACGGTCGACGCCGGCTACCGCGGTGAGATCAAGGTCAGCCTGATCAACACCGACAGCCGCAGCGCGTACGATGTCGCCGTCGGCGATCGCATCGCGCAGCTGATCATCATGCCGGTGACCCGCGCCACGTTCATCCCCGTCGACGAGCTGCCGGACAGCACCCGCGGTGAAGGCGGATTCGGCTCCACCGGCTACCAGGCAGCACCCCACCAGTAACGAAGCAGGACAGGCTGATGACTGACAACAACGCCACACCCTCGAAGTCGGCTCCCGACAACCGCGCCACCGAGGGGCCGCTGGACGACTCCGAGGCGAACCCGGTCCGCCCGTACATCGACCTCGGCGGCATCAAGATCCTCCCGCGCGAGGGGCTGAACCTGCGCCTCGAGGTCGAGGAGCAGAGCAAGCGCATCGTCGCGGTCGGGCTGGACTACGCCGACTCCTCGCTGCAGGTGCAGCCGTTCGCCGCGCCCCGCTCGGGCGGCCTGTGGGACGAGACCCGCGTGCAGCTGCGCGACCAGGTCAAGGCTCAGGGCGGCCGCGTCGAGGAGCGGGAAGGACCGCTGGGCAAGGAGCTGCTCGCCGAGGTCCCTGCGGCGGCGAGCGAGGGCTCCGAGCTGCGCCTGGCCCGCTTCATCGGCGTGGACGGGCCGCGCTGGTTCCTCCGCGGCGTGATCGGGGGCGCGGCGGCATCCGATCCCGAGGCCGCCGCCAAGGTCGAAGACCTGTTCCGCTCGATCGTGGTGGTGCGCGGCGGCGCTCCGATGCCTCCTCGCGATCTGATCCCCCTGAAGATGCCGGCCACGCCGGGCTCCGCGTGAGCGCGCCCGAGCCCGACGCCGAGCGCGAGCCCTCGGCCTCCGAGATCCTCGGGGCGGCGCTGGGCGGCGCCGCCCGCAAGGCCGGCATCGACCCGGACGCCGACGTCTCGACCGGGCAGATGGTCTGGGGCGTCATCGGCGGGTGGCGAGGCATCGTGGAATCGGTGCTGCCGCTGCTGGCGTTCATCGTCACGTACTCGATCACGAGGGATCTCATCCTCGCGCTGATCCTGTCGGTCGGCTCCGCCGCGGTCTTCACTATCGTGCGGCTGCTGACGAAGTCTCCGCCGGTCGCCGCGCTGTCGGGTCTGGTGGCCGCGGTCATCGCGGCCGGGCTGCCGCTGTTCACGGGGCGGGCCGAGGACCAGTTCGTGATCGGGTTCATCACCAACATCGCCTACGGCACCGCCTTCCTGGTGTCTGCGGCGGTGCGCTGGCCTCTGATCGGCGTGGTCGTGGGGTTCCTGATGGGCGAGGGGCTCTCCTGGCGAGGCGAGCCGCGCAAGCGCCGCACCTTCTTCTGGCTCTCGGTCGCCTGGGCGCTGCTCTTCCTGGCCCGCCTGGGGGTGCAGCTGCCGTTCTACTTCGCCGGCGACGTCGCGACCCTGGGCACCGTGAAGATCGTCATGGGCATCCCGTTCTTCGCACTGCTGCTCGCGATCACGTGGATCGTCGCGCGGCGCCTGTATCCCCGCGGACAGGATGCCGGAGCACATCCTCCGGCGTGATAGATTTATCTTGACATCAAGATAAATTGCAGGCTTCCGCCCGCGGCGCGACGGGAGCAGACTGGTTAGGTCTGCCTTGCTAGCCGACCGGGCTCGCTGGCGAGCAAGATGGAGGCGCCTGTCGCTCCCATCCGATTAGAAGGAGACGGATTCGTGTCCACGGTGAACAGCTTCGGTGCCCAGAGCACCCTGACGGTCGGCAGCACCGACTACGAGATCTTCCGCATCGACACGGTGCCCGGTTTCGACAAGCTCCCCTTCAGTCTCAAGGTGCTCCTGGAGAACCTGCTGCGCACCGAGGACGGCGCGAACGTGACGAAGGCCCAGATCGAGGCGCTGGGATCGTGGGATGCCGCGGCCGAGCCGAACACCGAGATCCAGTTCACGCCCGCCCGCGTGGTCATGCAGGACTTCACCGGCGTGCCCTGCATCGTCGACCTCGCGACCATGCGCGAGGCCGTGACGGCCCTGGGCGGCGACGCGAACAAGATCAACCCGCTCTCCCCGGCCGAGATGGTCATCGACCACTCGGTCATCGCCGACCTGTTCGGCACCGAGAATGCCCTCGAGCGCAACGTCGAGATCGAGTACGAGCGCAACGGCGAGCGCTACCAGTTCCTGCGCTGGGGCCAGACCGCCTTCCAGGACTTCAAGGTCGTCCCGCCCGGGACCGGCATCGTGCACCAGGTGAACATCGAGCACCTGGCCAAGGTCATCTACGACCGCACCGTCAACGGCGTGCTGCGCGCCTATCCCGACACCTGCGTCGGCACCGACTCGCACACCACCATGGTCAACGGCCTGGGCGTGCTCGGATGGGGCGTCGGCGGCATTGAGGCCGAGGCCGCCATGCTCGGCCAGCCCGTGTCGATGCTCATCCCGCGCGTCGTCGGCTTCAAGCTCACCGGCGAGATCCCGGCCGGCGTGACCGCGACCGACGTCGTGCTGACCATCACCGACATGCTGCGCAAGCACGGCGTCGTCGGCAAGTTCGTCGAGTTCTACGGCGCCGGCGTCGCCTCGGTGCCGCTGGCCAACCGCGCCACGATCGGCAACATGTCGCCCGAGTTCGGCTCGACCGCCGCGATCTTCCCGATCGACGACGTCACCCTCGAATACCTGCGTCTCACCGGACGCAGCGAGGAGGCCGTCGCGCTCGTCGAGGCGTACGCCAAGGAGCAGAAGCTCTGGCACGACGCGGACCACGAGCCCGTCTTCAGCGAGTACCTCGAGCTCGACCTCGGCACCGTGGTGCCGTCGATCGCCGGCCCGAAGCGCCCGCAGGACCGCATCCTGCTCTCCGAGGCGAAGTCGCAGTTCGAGCAGGACATCCTCAACTACGCGACCCCGTCGACGAGCGACGACATCGTCGACCTCGAGTCGAAGCACTCCTTCCCGGCATCCGACCCCGGCCAGGTCCCCGGCGAGGAGGAGCCGACCACGCGTCCGGTGCACATCTCCAGCGGCGCCCCGGCCAACGCGTCGAAGCCCGTGCCGGTCACGACGCCGGCGGGTGAGAAGTACATCCTCGACAACGGCGCGGTCACCCTCGCGGCGATCACCTCGTGCACCAACACGTCGAACCCGTCCGTGATGATCGCGGCCGGTCTCGTCGCCCGCAAGGCGCTCCAGAAGGGCCTCAAGCAGAAGCCCTGGGTCAAGACCACGCTGGGCCCCGGCTCGAAGGTCGTCACGGACTACTACGAGAAGTCCGGCCTCGACAAGGACCTCGAGGGCCTCGGCTTCTACACGGTCGGCTACGGCTGCACGATCTGCATCGGCAACTCGGGCCCGCTGATCGAGGAGGTCTCCTCGGCGATCAACTCGCACGACCTCGCCGTCACCGCGGTGCTCTCGGGCAACCGCAACTTCGAGGGCCGCATCAGCCCCGACGTGAAGATGAACTACCTGGCGAGCCCGCCGCTGGTCATCGCCTACGCGCTGGCCGGCTCCATGCACTTCGACTTCGACACCGACCCGCTCGGCCAGGACGCCGAGGGCAACGACGTCTTCCTCAAGGACATCTGGCCGACGCCCGACGAGGTGCAGGAGATCGTCGACTCGGCGATCTCGCGCGACCAGTTCATCAAGCAGTACGCCACCGTGTTCGACGGCGACGAGCGCTGGCGCAGCCTGCCGACGCCCGACGACGACAAGTTCCAGTGGGACGAGAACTCGACCTACGTGCGCAAGGCGCCCTACTTCGACGGCATGACGATGGAGCTCACCCCGGTGGCCGACATCACCGGCGCACGCGTGATGGCGACGCTCGGCGACTCGGTCACCACCGACCACATCTCGCCGGCCGGAAACATCAAGCCGGGCACGCCCGCGGCCAAGTACCTCGAGGAGCACGGCGTCGACCGCAAGGACTTCAACTCCTTCGGCTCGCGTCGCGGCAACCACGAGGTGATGATCCGCGGCACCTTCGCGAACATCCGCCTGAAGAACCTGCTCGTCTCGGCCGTCAACGACGGCCAGGTGGTCGAGGGCGGATTCACGCGCGACTTCACGAAGCCCGAGGGCCCGCAGTCGTACATCTACGACGCGTGCATGAACTACGCGGAGCAGGGCACCCCGCTCGTCGTGTTCGGCGGCAAGGAGTACGGTTCGGGCTCCTCGCGCGACTGGGCGGCCAAGGGCACGAGCCTGCTGGGCGTCAAGGCGGTCATCACCGAGAGCTTCGAGCGCATCCACCGCTCCAACCTCATCGGCATGGGCGTCGTCCCGCTGCAGTTCCCCGCCGGTGAGAGCTGGGAGTCGCTGGGCCTGGACGGCACCGAGATCGTCTCGATCACCGGCCTCGAGGAGCTCAACAACGGCACGACTCCGAAGACGGTCCGGGTGACCGCGACCCCGAGCGAGCACTCGCCCGAGGGCAAGCAGACGATCGAGTTCGACGCGGTCGTCCGCATCGACACCCCCGGTGAGGCCGACTACTACCGCAACGGCGGCATCCTGCAGTACGTGCTGCGTTCGCTGGTCTGATCGACCGTTCGACGACAGAGCGCCCCATCCGGCTCCGGCCGGGTGGGGCGCTCTCGTCGAGTCGGTCCGTGCGGCGCGAGCGCTATGCGAACATCTGGCGCAGCACGGTGATGTCGCCGGCGTCGAGAAGAGCGGAGATCAGGTCGACATCGGCTTGCACCGGGAACATCGGCGCGAGCGTGTGCGCCCAGATCCTGCGCATCTCGTCCACATCGCCGGCATTCGCGGCCTTGCGCATCTCGACGATCGCCTGCTGATACGGGATCTGTTGAAAGCCCTCAGGCGCGTCGGGCGGGTCGAGGAACGGCACGTTCGGCACGCCCGGATCCTGGGAGAGCCGCAGAACCTGGCCCGGATAGATGTCGCGGGAGTGATTGAACATGTCGAGCGCCCTCGGGTTCTCGATGCAGAGCCGCTCGCCGATCATGATGAAGCCGTCGCCGTCGGCGACCGTGTAGGTCGTGATCACGCCGTTCTCATCCGTACCCACCGTGCCCTCGGCATAAGGACGAGCGCCGCGGTCCTCGACGACCCCGGTGACCTGTGCGCTCATGCGGCCCATGGTGATCTCGGCCGGCTGCTCGCAGCCGTCGAGCGGGTCGACCTCCGCGGTCGCCGGCGTCGGCGGGGCCGCTTCGATCGTGGGAGGAGCAGCGGGAGACGTGGACGTCGGCGCCGATGGCGCCCAGCCGCCGATCGTCGATGCCGCCGAGCCGATGGCAGGAGCGGCGACGGCCGCGAGACCCACGATGGTGAGCGCGCACACCGCCACGGCGGCCTTCTGCGAGCGGTTCATGAGCATGAGCTTGGCACGGATCGCCCATCGGCCGCCAGGACCTTCCCCAGGGACCCGCGATAGGATCGCAGAGGCGTCCGAACCGGAAATCGGATGCCGCGCACGGAGCCTGTGAGGAGGTGCAGATGCCCATTCTTCCGAGCATCTCAGGACCCCGAGACCTGGACGCGCTGTCCACCGACCAGCTCAGCGAGCTCGCGGCGGAGATCCGCGATTTCCTCGTCGAGAACGTCGCCCGCACGGGCGGGCACCTCGGGCCGAACCTCGGCGTCGTGGAGCTCACGATCGCGCTGCACCGGGTCTTCTCCTCTCCCGACGATCCGTTCATCTTCGACACCGGCCACCAGTCGTACGTGCACAAGATCCTCACCGGACGTCAGGACTTCTCGAAGCTCAGGGTCAGGGGCGGTCTCGCCGGCTACCCGCAGCGCAGCGAGAGCGCCCACGACGTGGTCGAGTCCTCGCACGCCTCGAGCTCGCTCAGCTGGGCCGACGGCGTCTCCCGTGCGCTCACCGCCACGGGTCGCGGAGACCGCCACGTCGTCGCCGTCGTCGGCGACGGGGCCCTCACCGGCGGCATGACCTGGGAGGCGCTGAACAACATCTCCGACGACAACGACCGCAACCTGGTGATCGTCGTCAACGACAACGGCCGTTCCTACGCCCCGACCATCGGGGGCATGTCGCGCTACCTCAACAGGGTGCGCACGGCCGCGGCCTACAAGGACCTGCACCGCAAGTCGGACCGGCTGTTCCGCGCCTTCGGTCCGGTGGGCCGCGCGCTGTTCCGGGGCGTCCGCGGCGGCACGCACGGGTTCCTCTCCCGTTTCACGAACAACGAGGCGCTGTACTCGAACCTCGACATCAAGTACCTCGGCCCCGTCGACGGGCACGACCTTCCGGCGCTGCTGGAGACGCTCGAGCTCGCGAAGTCCTACGGCGCGCCGGTCATCGTGCACGCGATCACCGAGAAGGGCCGAGGCTATCAGCCGGCCCGCGACGACGAGGCCGACCAGTTCCATGCCGTGGGCCGGATCGATCCGGCCACCGGCGAGACGCTGTCCTCCGGCGGCCTCGGCTGGACGGACGTGTTCTCGAAGGCGCTCGTCGACGTGGGCGAGCGCCGTGACGACGTGATCGCGATGACCGCGGCGATGCTGCGGCCGACCGGGCTCGCCCCGTTCGCCGAGCGCTTCCCCGACCGCGTGTACGACGTCGGCATCGCCGAGCAGCACGCCGTCGCCTCGGCCGCCGGCCTGGCCTACGGGGGCCTGCATCCGGTCGTGGCCCTGTACGCGACCTTCATGGGGCGCGCCTTCGACCAGGTGCTGATGGACGTGGCGCTGCACCGGGCCGGCGTGACCTTCGTGCTGGACCGGGCCGGCGTCACCGGTCCCGACGGCCCCAGCCACCACGGCATGTGGGATCTCGCGATGCTGCAGATCGTGCCGCACATCCGCATCGCCGCGCCCCGCGACGGCCGGCGCCTCACCGAGGCCTTGGACGAGGCGGTGCTCGTCGACGACGCTCCGACCGTCATCCGCTTCCCGAAGGGCGAGGTGGCCGCGGAGCTGCCCGCGATCGAGAGACTGGACGACGGCGTCGACGTGCTCGCCCGCGGGGAGTCCGACGACGTCCTCATCGTGGCGATCGGCCCCTTCGCCGCACTCGCGATGGACGTGGCCGGCCGGCTGCGGGCGCAGGGCATCGGCGCGACGGTGATCGACCCGCGGTGGGCGATCCCGGTGCAGCCCTCGGTGGTGCAGCTCGCCGCCCGTCATCGTCTCGTCATCACCCTCGAAGACGGCATCCGCGTGGGAGGCATCGGGACCCGCGTCCGCCAGGTCCTCCGCGAGGCGGGCATCGACACGGCCGTCGACGAGCTCGGGCTTCCCGACGAGTTCATCGACCACGCCTCGCGCGAGCAGGTGCTGGCGGATGCCGGGCTCACCGCCTCGAAGATCGCGCAGGACGTGGTGGCCCAGGTGCTCGGCACCCGCATCCCGGTCGCCCGTCACGCCGGGGAGACCGGCGCGATCGACCTGCCGCTGCACGAGCGGCGCTGAGCGTGGTCAGTTCAGCGCGTGCAGCGCGGCGACGGCCTGCGCTCCGCGGTCGCTGTCCCTCAGGGCCTCCGCGAGCAGGTAGCCGTCAGTGAGGGCGTCGCCGGTCACCATCACCCGCACGAGCTCGACGCCGCACGCGCGACGCACCTCCTCGGCGCTGGCGGCGATCACCCGCGTGTTGATCTCGTCGTTGTGGGGCAGCTCGGGCCCGTCCATGCCGCGGACGACATCGCGCAGCGCCGCGGAGACGATGTTCGACGCCCGCTCCTTCACGTTCACCACGTCGAGCTCGAACACCCGAAGGTCGCTCCCGGTCGGGATCGGCCGCCACTCGAACGAGGCGTGCACGCGGTGCTGGTGGCCGGATGAACCGCTCAGCTCCCGGGCGGGCAGGTCGGTGGCCCGGCAGCGGACGTCGATGAGCTTGTACCAGTAGAACAGGGGGAACGCGCCGTGCGATCCGGGGTCGAGGACGACCACCTCGCCCACCGCCCCGCCACGGCTCGTCGGACGCCGCTGCGGACGGTTGCGGATGATCGGCTTGCCGTTGCGGGTGCGGATCGCCGCCCAGCCCTCGTCGACCGTCACGACGAACAGCTTCAGCAGGGCGGGCACCACCAGCAGGGTCGTCAGGATCGCGGTGCCGGTCTTCAGCAGCCCGGACACCCCCTTGCCGCCCAGCATCGCGAAGAGCATGTCCATGCAGACCACTGTGCCCTCTCCGCGGGAGCCGGGGGTGCGCCGGCGGGCCGCACGCGACGGTGTTCATCCGCTGTTCCCCGCCTGTTCGGCGAGGGGCCGCGACACGGAAACGCTGCGGCCGGGGCGGTCTCAGCCGAACTCCGCCAGGGTCTCGGACACGACGCGGGCGACGATTCCCGCGCACCGGCGACGGTCCTCGTCGGCCAGGCCGATGCGCGTGCGCCGGTCGAGGACGTCGTCGGCGCTCATGGCTCCCTCCACACGCACCGCGAGCTCCACGTCGCCCCTGGCGAGTCCGGTGCGCTCGTCGAGGACGTCAGTGGATGCCGGGGACCTCCGGTCGACGAGGCGCAGCGACGCCGTGGGGCTCGGCGGCGCGTCGAGGCCGCGGGTCGAGGCGGCCAGGTCGACGGCGTCCTCCGCCATCCGGCGATACGTGGTGAGCTTGCCGCCGAGCACCGAGACGAAGCCGGCGGACGCAGTGACCAGGTGCCGTCGCGAGACGTCGGACGAGGCATCCGCTCCGCTGTCGACGAGCGGGCGGAGGCCGGCGAACGCCCCTCGGACCTGCGAGCGTCCGATCGGCGCCGCGATCACGCGGGCGAGCGATGCGAGCAGGAAGGCGATCTCGTCCTCGGTGGGCTCGGCGACGCGGGGGACGGGGCCCGGTGCGTCCTCGTCGGTGAGTCCGACGATGACGCGGTCGTGCTCCTGGGGCAGCGCGAACACGTAGCGGCTGATCGACCCTTCCTGCGGGATCGTGAGCGCCGCGGTCGGGCCGCCGAGATCGGCTGCGTCGAGCACGATGTGGGTTCCGCGGCTCGGTCTCACGGCGATCGCCTGATCGAGAGTGCCCGCCCACACCCCGGTGGCGTTGATCACGGCTCGCGCGCGGATCTCGAACCGCTCGCCGCGGGTCGTGTCCTCGACCGTGGCTCCGTCCGGGCGCAGCGCCAGCGCGCGCGTGCGGGTGAGGATGCGGGCGCCGAGCCCGGCGGCCGTCCGCGCGACGGCGACCACGAGCCGGGCGTCGTCGGCGAGCTGCCCGTCGAAGGAGAGCATGCCGCCGTGCAGCCCCAGCGGGTCCAGCGCGGGCACGAGCCGGTGCGCCGTCGCCGCCGACACGAGGCGCGGCGGAGGCAGGACCGCGCGGGGAGTGCGGGCGCGCATGCGCAGCAGATCGCCGAGTCCCATGCCCGCGGCGCCGGCCAGACGCTGACGCGTGTCGACGCCGCGGGCGAAGGGCAGCAGCTGGCCGAGCGGGCGGATGAGATGCGGCGCGATCGTCGTCATCAGCAGGTGGCGCTCGATCGCGCTCTCCTTCGCGGTCGCGACATCGCCGGTGGCGAGATACCGCAGCCCGCCGTGCACGAGCTTCGAGCTGAACCGGCTGGTGCCGAAGGCGAGGTCCTCGGCCTCGACGAGCGTCACCGTGAGACCTCGTGCCGCGGCGTCGAGCGCGACGCCGGCCCCGGTGATGCCGCCCCCGACGACGAGGACGTCCACGATCTCGTCCGCAGCGCGCAGGAGGTCGCTCCTGCGACGGGCGACGTTGAGCGCGGACGAGGTCCGGGTCATGGCCGCAGCAGCCCGTCCAGCGCGGCCCGGAGCTCGCGCTCCCAGGCGGCCTCCGGAAGGAGATCGGCCACCGTGGCGTGCGACAGCACGGCCGACTGGGCGATGAGGAGCAGCATGACCGCGATCTCCTCCGGCTCGCCGCCGCGCACGGTGCGCCCCTCCTGGGCGGATCGGATGGCCTGGGCGAGCCAGTGCAGGATCATGCGCTGGCTCGAGCCGACCCGCTGCAGCGTGTACCTGGTGAAGGCCTCGGGCTCATCGGCCAGCAGACGCGCGTAGACCGCATCCGTGCGGAACAGCGCGATGAAGCGCAGCACGTCGTCGACCAGCTCGGAGCGGTTCGTCGCATGGGCGGGGAAGCCGGCCAGGATGCCGAGCACTCGTCGCAGCAGGGCGGAGCGGACCACGTCGTCGGCGTCGCTCCAGCTGCGGTAGATCGTCGGGCGGCTGATCTCGGCGCGTCGCGCGAGCTCGGCGATCGTGACCCCGTGCACGCCGCGGCGCACGATGAGCGCGTCCGTGGCATCGAGCACCCGCGTCTGCGTCGGGTCCCACGAAGGTTGACGTTCTTCCATGATGTGTCACACTGTAACGCATGAGTCCGGATGAGGGCAGGGTCGAGGACGACCCCTCGATGAGGTGGAACGGCTGGGGGGACCCGGCGAAGGCGAAGGACCTTCCGTTCGCGGTGCGGACGCTGCTTCCGCTGCTGCTGGGGCGGATCCGCAGACCCGCGCCCGGTGCGGAGATCGCCGATGTCCGGCTGCCTGCGACGATGCTGCCGGACGACGCGGTCGCCGCCTTCGCGCGCGTCGTCGGGACCGTCCACGTCGACCTCTCCGACGAGGCGCGCATCCGGCACGCCGGAGGACGGTCGACCCCGGATCTGCTCCGCCGGCGCGCCATCGCGCAGGAGGCGCCGGACGCCGTCATCCGTCCTGGGTCGCACGACGAGGTGTCGGCGGTGCTCGCCCTCGCCGGAGAGCTCGGCGTCGCCGTCATCCCCTACGGCGGCGGCACGAGCGTGGTCGGCGCCCTCGACCCCGAGCGCGGCGCGCATCGCGCCGTGATCAGCCTCGACCTGCGCCGGCTCTCCGGGCTCGTGGACTTCGACGAGGAGAGCGCGGAGGCGGTGCTCGCGGCGGGGACGACCGGGCCGGAGGCCGAGCGCCTCCTCGGAGCCCACGGCTACGAGCTCGGCCACTACCCGCAGAGCTTCCGCTATGCGACGATCGGCGGGTTCGCGGCCGCACGGTCGTCGGGGCAGAACTCCGCGGGGCACGGGCGCTTCGACGCCATGGTGACCGGCATCCGGGTCGCCACGCCCACGGGCGACGTCCGGCTCGGACGCGCACCCGGTTCCGCCGCCGGCCCCGACCTGACCCGGGTGTTCCTCGGCTCGGAAGGGATCTTCGGGGTGATCACCGAGGTGAGCGTGCGGGTGCATCCGACGCCCGCGCGGCGGGTGCTCGAGTCGTGGTCTTTCCCGGACTTCGCCGCGGGCGCCGAAGGGCTGCGGCGGGTCGCGCAGCACGGGGGCGGCCCGACCGTCATCCGCCTGTCCGACGAGGCGGAGACCGCGGTCAGCCTCGCCCAGGTCGGGAGGATCGGCAAGGCGCTGGCCAAGGGAGCGAGCGTGGTCGCGGTCTACGAGGGCGAGGACGTCGACGCGCGCAGATCGCGGACCGGCGAGCTCCTGGCCGCCGCCGGCGGAACGTCGTCCGGGGAGGGAGCGGCGGAGGACTGGCTGGAGGGCAGGTTCGACGGTCCGTACCTGCGCGACGCCCTGCTCGACGCGGGCGTGTTCTGCGAGACCCTCGAGACGGCCGCGACCTGGTCCGGTCTGCACCGGCTGCGCGCGGCGGTAGAGGGTGCCCTGAAGGACGGCTTCGCGGATGCCGGGGCCCGCAGCTACGTGATGTGCCACGTCTCGCACATCTACCCGACCGGGGCGTCGCTGTACTTCACCGTGCTGGCCGGCGTGCGCTCCGACATGCTCTCCACCTGGGCTCCGATCAAGGCGCGGGCAGGCGACGCGATCATCGCGGCAGGAGGGACCATCAGCCATCATCACGCCGTCGGCCGCGACCATGCGCCCTGGCTCGCGCAGGAGATCGGCGAGACCGGCATCCGGATCCTCGCCGCGATCAAGCGCGAGCTCGATCCGCAGGGGATCATGAACCCGGGCGCCGTGATCCCGATCGAACGGGGCCGTTGAGTGGGCGAGCACATCGCGGTGCTCGCGAACCCCGCTTCCGGCAAGGGGAGAGGGCGCGGCGCGGCGGCCGCGGCGGTCGCCCACCTGCGCGCGCAGGGCGCCGAGGTGCGGGTCTTCGAGGGCGGCTCGGCGGCGGACACGGCCCGGCTCGCGGCGGTCGCCCTCGCCGAGCAGCCGCGCAGCCTCGTCGTCGTCGGCGGGGACGGCACCCTCTCCGGTGTGCTCGAGGCGGTGTGCGCGGCATCCGTTCCCGTCGTCCTGGTCCCGTCCGGCACCGGCGACGACCTCGCCCGCGCCCTGGAACTGCCGCGCGGCGACGCGGCGGCGGCCGCGGAGCTCGCCCTCTCGGGCAGGCCGCGCGCCGTGGACGTCGGCGAGATCCGCACCGCCGCCGGCATCCGCCTCTTCCTCACGATCGCCGCGCTCGGCTTCGACGCGAAGGTGAGCGACCGCACGAACCGCCTGCGCTGGCCGCACGGCGCGCTGCGGTACCACCTCGCGCTGCTCATCGAGCTCGTGCGTCTGCGCCAGATGGACTTCACGATCGCCGTGGACGGTGCGCCTGCGGCACCCGCGCCCGGGACCCTGATCGCGGTCGGCAGCACGTCGAGTTACGGGGGAGGGATGCCGGTGTGCGCCGGCGCGCTGCCCGACGACGGCCTCCTCGACGTGGTCCAGGTGGCCCCGCTCAGCCGGCTGCGTCTGCTGCGCCTGTTCCCGCTGCTGCTGCGCGGGCGCCACCTGTCGCGCCCCGAGGTCATGCACCGCCGGGCGCGCACCGTGACCGTGACGGCCGCCGGGCTGGTGGCTTATGCGGACGGCGAGCGGGTCGGCGAGGGAGAGTGCACGATCTCGGTGCGGCATGCGGCGCTGACGATGATGGTCGCCGGGGAGGAGACGGGATGAGCGGCTTCGACGAGGACGTCGTCATCGTGGGGTCGGGGTTCGGAGGTTCGGTCGCGGCGCTCCGGCTGGCGGAGAAGGGCTACCGCGTGCGCGTCTACGAGGCCGGTCGTCGCTTCGAGGACGAGGACTTCGCGAAGACCAGCTGGGACGTGCGCCGCTACCTGTGGGCGCCGGCGATCGGATGCCTCGGCGTGCAGCGCATCCATCGCCTGCCGCACGTCATGATCCTCGCCGGAGCGGGTGTCGGCGGAGGCTCGCTCAACTACGCGAACACGCTGTACCAGCCCGGTTCCGGGTTCTTCCGGGATCCCCAGTGGCAGGGCATCGCCGATTGGGAGGCCGAGCTGTCGCCGCACTATGCGACGGCGAAGCGGATGCTGGGCGTGGTCGAGCACTACCCGCACACCGGCCCCGTCGAGCGCATCATGAAGGGCGCGGCCGAGGACCTGGGGGTGGGGGCGACGTTCCGGCACGCTCCGGTCGGAGTGTGGTTCGGGACCCCGGGGGAGCGCACCGCCGATCCGTTCTTCGGCGGCGAGGGGCCCGAGCGCACCGGGTGCACGCTGTGCGGCAACTGCATGGTCGGCTGCCGGGTGGGAGCCAAGAACACCCTCGTGAAGAACTACCTCGCCCTCGCCGAGCGCCGGGGCGTCGTCATCGAGCCGCTGCGGACGGTGACCGAGGTGCGGGAGCTCGCCGGAGGAGGGTTCTCCGTGACGACGCGGCGCACCGGCGCGTGGGTGCGCTCCTCGCAGCGCACCGTGACCGCGCAGCAGGTCGTGCTCGCCGCCGGGACCTGGGGCACCCAGCAGCTGCTGCACCGGATGAAGGCGTCGGGCTCGCTGCCGAGGATCTCGGATGCCGTCGGGCGGCTGACCCGGACGAACTCCGAGGCGCTGGACGGGGCGATCGCCACCGCGGTCCCGGAATCGCTGGAGCTGGCGCGCGGCGTCGCGATCACGACCTCGTTCCACGTCGACGAGCGGACCCACGTCGAGAACGTGCGCTACGGACCCGGCTCGAACCTCATGGGCGCTCTCGCCACCGTGCTGGTCCCCGGCGACCGGGGCGTCGGCGCCCGTCTCGCGAGCCTCATCGGGCAGGCGCTCAGGTCACCGGTGCGGCAGTTCAGACTCGGGAGCCTGCGACGCTGGAGCGAACGGGGGATCATCGCCCTCGTCATGCAGACGGCGGACAACTCGCTCACCCTGTCCCTGCGCCGACGACTCGGCCGGCTCGTCCTGACCAGCGCCCAGGGGCACGGGGAGCCGAACCCCAGCCATCTTCCGCAGGCTCACGCCGCGGCTGCCGCCATCGCCGCCAGGGTCCAGCTGGCGGGCGGCGTGCAGGCCGAGGCCCGTGGATCCTGGCCTGAGGTGTTCGGCATCCCGCTCACCGCCCACTTCCTCGGCGGCGCGGTGATCTCCGCCTCGCCCGCGGAGGGCGTCATCGACGCCTACCACCGGGTGTGGAGACACCCGGGGCTGCACGTGGTCGACGGCTCAGCCGTTCCGGCAAACCCCGGCGTGAACCCCTCGCTCACGATCACGGCGCTGGCCGAGCGGGCGATGTCGTACTGGCCCCGCAGGGGCGGACCGGACACCCGTCCGGCGCCGTAGACGAGCGGAGGGGCCGCACCTCGCGGTGCGACCCCTCCGGCCGTGGATCAGCGGCTCTCGATGCCGCGAATCTGCGGGGTGTGGAACGAGCCGCCGAACGCCCGCTCCGACGCGCCCTCGCGGTCGAGGTACGGCGAGGCCCCGCCGTCGATGAACGGCCAGCCGGCCCCGAGGATGAGGCACAGGTCGATGTCCTCGACCTCCGGCACCACGCCCTCGTCCAGCATCAGCTTGATCTCGGTGGCGAGGCCGTCCTGCACGCGCTGCAGGATCGTCGCCGCCGACGCAGGAGAGCCGCCCACCGCCGGCTTGAGGAGCTTCTCGGCCTGCTTGGTCCAGCCGGTGACGCGTCCGCCCTTGTCCTTCTCCACGACCGCGTCCAGAGCCGCCAGCTCGTGGAAGTTGTCGTTCGCGTAGAAGCGGTCGGGGAAGGCGCGGACCATCGTGTCCTGCACATGGGCCGCGACTTTCCAGCCGACCAGGTCGATCAGCTGGAACGGGCCCATCGGCAGGCCGAGCGGAGCGAACGCCTTCTCCACATCGGCCACGGGCGTGCCCTCGTACACGGCGCGGGCCGCCTCGCCCATGACCTTCGCGAGGAGGCGGTTCACCACGAAGCCCGGGGCGTCGGCGGTGAGCACGGCGTTCTTGCCCAGTCCCTTCGCGACCACGAACGCGGTCGACAGCGCGGCCTCCGTGGTCGTCGGGGTCTTCACGATCTCGATCAGCGGCATCACCGCGACCGGGTTGAAGAAGTGGAAGCCGACGAGACGCTCGGGATGCGCGAGCGTCGAGCCGATCTCCTCGACGGACAGGGAGGAGGTGTTGGTCGCGAGGATCGCGTCCTCGGCGACGATCTTCTCGATCTCGCCGAACACCTGCTGCTTGACGCCGACCTCCTCGAAGACCGCCTCGATCACGAAGTCGCAGTCCGCGTAGAGGCTCTTGTCGGTGGTGCCGGTGACGAGGCCGCGCAGCTTGTTCGCCGAGTCGGCATCCAGCCGTCCCTTGGCCTCGAGCTTGCCGATCTCCTCGTGGATGTAGGCCACGCCCTTGTCGACGCGGGCCTGATCGAGGTCGGTGATGAGCACCGGGACCTGGAGCTTGCGGACGAACAGCAGCGCGAACTGGCTGGCCATGAGTCCGGCGCCGATGACCCCGACCTTCGTGACCTTCTTCGCGAGCGCCTTGTCGGGGGCGCCGACGGGACGCTTGGCGCGCTTCTGCACGAGATCGAAGGCGTACATGGAGGCGGCGAACTGGTCGCCGGTGACGAGCTCGGCGAGCGCCTCGTCCTCACGGGCGAAGCCCTCGGCCTTGGTGCCGCTCTTCGCCTTGTCGAGCAGCTCGAGAGCCGCGTAGGGCGAGCGCGGCACGGTGCCGATCTTCGACTCGAGCATGCCGCGGGCCATCTTGATCGCGATGGGCCACTTGGTGAGGCGCTCGATCTTGCCGGGCTCGTTCTTGCGCTCGACCTTCTTGCCGCCGAGCACCGCGTCGGCCCACGCCAGCGAGTTCTCGAGGTAGTTCGCCGCGGGGAAGATCGCGTCGACGATCCCCAGGTCGAAGGCCTGCTGCGGCTTCAGCATCCGGTTCTGCTTGAGCGGGTTCGAGATGACGACCTCGAGGGCGTTCTCGATGCCGATCAGGTTCGGGAGCAGGTACGCGCCGCCCCAGCCCGGGATGATTCCGAGGAAGACCTCGGGCAGTGCGATCGCGGCGGCGGAGGCGTCGACCGTGCGGTAGCTCGAGTTCAGCGCGATCTCGAGTCCGCCGCCGAGGGCGAGGCCGTTCACGAAGGCGAAGGACGGCACGCCGAGATCGCTGAGCTTGCCGAGCACCTTGTGGCCGAGCTGGGCGATCAGTCGCGCGTTGTCGCGCGAGCCGACCCTGCTGATGTCGGACAGGTCGGCGCCGGCGGCGAGGATGTACTGCTTGCCGGTGATGCCGACGGCCTGGATCTCGCCGGCCGCAGCGCGCGCCTTGAGAGCGTCGAGGGTCTGGCCGAGCTCGGTGAGGGTCGCGGGGCCCAGGGTGTTCGGACGCGTGTGATCGCGGCCGTTGTCCAGAGTGATCAGGGCGAGCACCTTGCCCGAGGCGAGGCGGATGTCGCGCACGGGGGAGTGCGTGACGACCTCGCCCTCGGTGAGCGCCTGGATGGGGGAGAAGTCGATGTCGTCGTAGCCGGTCACGTTCGCGCTCACTTCTTCTTCTTGCCGTCGTAGTGCGGGTTCTCCCAGATGACCGAGCCGCCCTGGCCGAGGCCGACGCACATCGCGGTCAGGCCGTAGCGGACATCGGGGCGCTCGGCGAACTGCGCCGCGAGCTGGATCATCAGACGCACACCGGATGCCGCGAGCGGGTGGCCGAGGGCGATCGCGCCGCCCCACTGGTTGACGCGGGGGTCGTCGTCGGCGATGCCGAAGTGGTCGAGCAGCGAGATCACCTGGATCGCGAACGCCTCGTTCAGCTCGAACAGGCCGATGTCGGAGATGTCGAGACCGGCCTTCTTCAGCGCCTTCTCGGTCGAGGGGATCGGGCCGATGCCCATGATCTCCGGCTGCACGCCGGCGAAGGCGAAGGACACCATGCGCATCTTCGGGGCGAGGCCGAACTCCTTCACGGCGCCGCCGCCGGCGAGCAGCGACATGGTCGCACCGTCGGTGAGCGGGGAGGAGGTGCCGGCCGTGACCCGTCCGTGCGGACGGAACGGCGTCTTGAGGCCCGCGAGGTCCTCCATCGTGGTCTGCGGGCGACGGCCCTCGTCCTCGGTGGCGAGGCCCCAGGCGCCGTCGGCGTCCTTGATCGCGACGGGCACGAGATCGGGCTGGATCTTGCCGGCGTCGTACGCGGCCTGCACCTTGTGCTGGCTCAGCATCCCGAAGCGGTCGGAGCGCTCCTTGGTGAGATGCGGGAAGCGGTCGAAGATGCGCTCGGCGGTCACGCCCATGTTCAGCGCTCCGGGATCGACCATCTTCTCGGCGACGAATCGCGGATTCGGGTCGGCGTTGCCGCCGATCGGGTGGTGACCCATGTGCTCGACCCCGCCGGCCAGGGCGAAGTCGTACATGCCGACGCCGATCGAGGCCGCCATCGTGGTGACGCTGGTCATCGCACCGGCGCACATGCGCTCGATCGCGAGACCGGGGACGCTCTGCGGCAGACCCGCGAGGATCGACACCGAGCGCCCGAGGGTGAGCCCCTGGTCTCCGGTCTGCGAGGTCGCGGCGATCGCGACGTCGTCGATGCGGTCGGCCGGGACGGCCGAGTTCCGCTCCATCAGGCCGATGGTCGCCTTCACGGCGAGGTCATCAGCGCGGGTGTTCCAGTACATGCCCTTTTCGCCGGCGCGCCCGAAGGGGGTGCGCACTCCATCGACGAAGAAGACGTCCGAGATCTCGGCCACTCTGCCTCCAAGTTTGTGCGGTGCCCTCAGTCTAGGAAGCACGCAGAACCCGGAGGAATCGGGTGGATGGAACCTACGAAGCGCTCGCGGGCGTCTCGTCCGATGATTGAGCCGCCTCTACAAAGGCGTCGGCGATCTTCTGTGCAGTCTGTGCAATCTGCCAGGGGCGGGCGCCGAGCGCCGCGAGCGCCGCGCCGACCTCCTCGGCGGTCGTGCCCGGCAGATCCCAGGACACGCGCCGGAGGAACTCCGGGGTCAGCAGATTCTCGGTGGGCATGCCGAGCTCCGCGGCCACCGCCTCGACCACGGGGCGTGCGGCCTTCAGCCGGGCATCCGCCTCCGGGTTGCGGTCGGCCCAGGCGCGGGGCGGCGGCAGGGCGTCGCTGGGCACCCTCTCGCGGGGGAGCTCCTCGCTCGCACGGCCGTCGACGATGGCCTGCCACCAGCGATCGATCTGGGTGCGGCTGGCCCGCCCCTGGAACTCCTTGACTCCGGCGAGAGCCGACTTGCTCTGCGGCCCCGCGAGCACTGCGGCGACGATCGAGCGGTCGGGCACGAGGCGGCCGGGGGAGACGTCCTGCTCCTGCGCGTACGCCTCGCGCGCACGCCACAGCTCCCGAGCCACCGCGAGGTTCCGCGAGCCGCGCACCTGGTGCAGTCCGCTGAGGCGACGCCAGGGCTCCTCGCGCGGCGGCTTCGGCAGGCGGGTGAGGGTCGCGGCGAACTCCTCGGCGGCGAACTGCGTCTTGTCCTGCTCGTCGAGCTCGGCGATCAGCGCGTCCTGCACGTCGATGAGGTGCAGGACGTCCAGGGCCGCGTACTCCAGCCAGGCGGCAGGAAGGGGACGTGTCGACCAGTCGGCCGCCGAGTGCTCCTTCTTCAGGACGATGCCCAGCGTGTCCTCCACGACGGCTCCGAGGCCGACACGGTCGTGTCCGAGCAGTCGCGAGGCGAGCTCGGTGTCGAAGATCGAGGTCGGCTCGAGACCGAGCTCGCGCAGGGACGGGAGGTCCTGGCTCGCCGCGTGGAACACCCACTCCGCGTCTCCGATCGCGGACTGCAGCGGGGCGAAGTCGCCGATGGCCGGAGGATCGAACAGGAACACCCCGGCCCCGCGGCGGAACACCTGCACCAGGTACGCGCGCTGCGAATAGCGGAAACCGGATGCTCGTTCGACATCGACCGCGACGGGCCCGGTGCCTTCTGCGAGTGCGGCGCAGGCCGCGAGGAACTCCTCGGCATCCGAGATCACGGAGTATTCAGTCACGTGCAGCCTTTCGCGCGCCGATCACGGCGATGCCCTCGGAACCGGGCGGAAGACCCGCCAGCATTCCGACCAGCTCAGCCCATGCTTCGACGTGCGGTCGGAACGGGCCCTCTGGAGTCCAGGACGCCCGCAATTCTATCTGGGCGCCGTCGCCTTCGGCGGCGAGGCCCCCGAATCCCTTCGACAGCGTCTTGGTCGAGGTGCCGGATGCCGAGTGGTAGGCGGCGTCGCGGGAGTCCAGCGCGTCGATGAGCCACGACCAGGTCACGTCGGCCAGGAGCGGGTCGGTTCCGATCTCCGTCTCCAGCGGGGCCTGGGCGAAGAGCACGATGCGCCAGGTCCCGTCCCAGGCGGCGGGGGCGTCGGGGTCGTGCAGCAGCACGAAGCGTCCTGTGCCGTACACCGACTCCCCGTCCTCGCCCGGCCGGACGTCGGCGGCGAGCGCGATGGCGTGCGGAGCCAGCCCCTGAGGGGTGTGGATCTCGCGGACCGTGATGTCCGCGCGGAACGCCGTGTCGCGCAGCTCGGCAACGGCGGCGTCGAATTCGCTCCCGGCGGCGGGATGTCCTGTCACGGCAACAGGCTAGAGTCAGGAAGCGATGAAGAGTCTCAGGCACGCCGTTGCGCTCCTTGTCCCCGCGATGCTCGCCCTCGGAGCCGCGGCGGCGCTCCTCGTGTTCGGCACGGCGCGCCGCGTGGTCACCGTGGGCAAACGAGTCTCCGACGTCGTCATCCGCTCCGTCGACACCGGGGCCCAGACGATCGAGCTGCAGCGCACTCTCGACACCGAGCTCCCCGGTCGCTACGGTCTGTTCACCACGGGCACCTACGGGTACGTCAAGCTGGGAGCCGTGCTCAGCGCCGACGCCTCGACGGTGCGTCGCAAGCTGCTCACCCAGATCGAGCCCGGCGCCAAGGTCGACCGCGAGGCGGCCTTCAGCGGCTGGTACTACGCGACGCCCAGCGAGCTGCACCTGCGCTGGGAGAACGTGCTGATCGGCTCTCCCGCCGGCCCCTGCCCGGCATGGTTCTTCCCGGGCGAGTCGTCGACCTGGGTCATCCAGGTGCACGGTCGCGGCACCATGCGCGCCGAGTGCCTGCGGGCCGTGCCCGTGCTGCATGCGGCGGGCCTGCCGAACCTCGTCGTCTCGTACCGCAACGACGGCGAGGCGCCGCGGAGCCGTGCGGGCGCCTACGCCCTGGGCGCCGCGGAATGGCGCGACGTCGACGCCGCGATCTCGTACGCGCTTCGTCACGGCGCCGAGAGGATCGTCCTGATGGGCTGGTCGATGGGCGGCGCCATCTCGCTGCAGGCCGCGGTGAACTCGGGCTCCCGGGACCGGATCGCCGGGCTCATCCTGGAGTCGCCGGTCGTCGACTGGCGGACCGTGCTGCGGTTCCAGGCGCGCGAGTCGGGTCTGCGGGCCCCGCTGCCCGATCTGGCGATGGGCGCGCTCCAGGTCCCGCTGACGGCCCGGCTCAGCGGCGCCGACGACGCGATCTCCTTCGACCGGCTCGACATGGTCGCCAGAGCGGAGGAGCTCGACGCGCCGATCCTCATCCTGCACAGCGACGACGACGGCTTCGTGCCCGCCGACGCCTCGCACGCGCTGCAGCGGGCCCGCCCCGACCTCGTCACGATGCCGCGCTTCACGGTCGCGAGACACACGAAGATCTGGAACTACGACCAGAGCGGATGGACCTCGGCGATCACCGACTGGCTGTCCGCGCAGGGGCTGTCCGGATCCGCGGGCTCCTGAGCGGGCGCCGCGGCGGCCCCTGAGCGGGCACAGCGAGACCGCGGATCAGCGCTTCTGGGCGACCTGGTTCTTGGCCCTCATGAGCATGCCCGTCATCCCGCCGATCCGCAGCGGCGAGACGGCCTTGGTCAGGCCGATGGTCTGCGGGTAGTCGGAGGGGATGGCCAGCACCTCGTCGGCGGTGAGGCCGGTGATCCCCTGGACGAGGATGCTGGCGAAACCGCGGGTCGTCGGGGCCTCTGCGGGCGCGGTCGCATGCATCGTGACGATGCCGTCGTCGACCTCGACGTGGATGTAGACCGGGGACTGGCACTCTGCCACGCGCTCGTACATCTCGGGGTGCGCGGCGACCTCCGCGGAGACCGGGGGCAGCTCGTCGGCGAACTCCAGCAGGAGCAGCAGACGATCGGCCTCCGGGGTGTCCAGGAAGCTGTCGCGGATCTCGGCGAGGGAGTCAGGAACGTGCGTGGTGCTCATCCCTGTCATTGTCACACGGTCAGAGCGAACCCGGCTCGGCGCCCGCGACGATCGGCACGCGCACGGCGCTGCCCCACTCGGTCCACGATCCGTCGTAGTTGCGCACGTTCTCGAAGCCCAGCAGATGCTTCAGCACGAACCAGGTGTGGCTCGAACGCTCGCCGATGCGGCAGTAGGCGACGACCTCGTCCCCGTCGGCGAGACCTGCGCCGTCGCGGTAGATCGCGTCCAGCTCGGCACGGGTCCTGAAGCCGCCGTCCTCGGCGACGGCCTTGCCCCACGGGACGCTCTGCGCCGTGGGGATGTGTCCGGCGCGCAGCGCCCCCTCTTCGGGGTAGGCCGGGGCGGTCGTACGCTCGCCGCTGTACTCCTCGGGCGAGCGCACGTCGATCAGCGGCTTGCCGATGTGGGCGAGCACGTCCTCCTTGTACGCGCGGATGACGGAGTCGTCGCGCTCGACGACCGGGTACTCGGTGGCGGGCCGCTGGGGCGCCTCGCGGGTGAGCTCACGGCCCTCCGCGATCCAGCGGTCGCGGCCTCCGTCGAGCAGACGCACGTCCTCGTGTCCGAACAGCGAGAACACCCACAGCGCGTAGGCGGCCCACCAGTTGTTCTTGTCGCCGTAGATCACCACGGTGTCGTCGCGGGAGATGCCCTTGCGGCTCAGCAGGGCCGCGAAGCCCTCGCCGTCGACGTAGTCCCGCACGACCGGGTCGTTGAGCTCGGTGTGCCAGTCGACCTTGACGGCCCCGGGGATGTGTCCGGTCTCGTACAGCAGCACGTCCTCGTCGGACTCCACGACCACGAGGCCGGGCGCGTCCACGTTCGCGGCGAGCCAGTCGGTCGTGACGAGGCGACCGGGCTCGGCGTACTCGGCGAACTTGGGGGAGGACGAATCTAACTCGATGGCCACAGGGATCTCCTCAGACGATGAGCGGGCGATGGCGGTCGCGCCGACGGCGTAGTGTTGAGCCGTCCCTTCGACGATAGATCCCCGCTGCGCCCCCGGCACCGGATTCGTAAGACTTCGACACAGGAAAATCCGATGACTGACACTGCGAGCAGCCCCCGCGTCGTGCATCTGACCGAGCGTCAGCCGACCGTCACCGGCCCCGAGATGCTGGCGAGCCTGGTGCCCCCGCCGCAGTTCGACGGGGCGACCTTCGACAGCTACCGTGCGGATCCGGCCTATCCCTCTCAGGAGGAGGCGAAGGAGACGCTGATCCGGTTCGCGGGCCGAGGCGCTCCGGTCAAGCGCGCCGGTCTCTTCAGCCGTGCCAAGAAGGAGCCCGAGGTCAAGCCCGGGGTGTATCTCGACGGCGGCTTCGGCGTCGGCAAGACCCACCTGCTCGCCTCGATCTATCACGCGATGCCGGCGCGGAGGAAGTACTTCGGGTCCTTCATCGAGTACACCGCCCTCGTCGGCGCGCTGGGCTACAAGAACACCGTCGACCTGCTCAAGGGAGCGGACCTGCTGTGCATCGACGAGTTCGAGCTCGACGACCCGGGCGACACCATGGTGATGACGCGCCTGCTCGGAGAGCTCGTCCCCACGGGCACGAAGCTCGCAGCGACGTCGAACACGCCCCCGAACGCGCTGGGCGAGGGGCGGTTCGCGGCGCAGGACTTCCTCCGCGAGATCCACGCCATGTCCGACAGCTTCCAGACCCTGCGCATCGACGGCGTCGACTTCCGTCAGCGGGCCATCGACGGGCACGCGATCGTCTCGGCCTCCGAGGAGTACCAGCGCGCCGTCGCCGACGGCGCGGCCGCGGGCACGGCATCCGACGACGCCTTCGACGCTGTGATCACGCACCTCGCCCATGTGCACCCCTCGCGCTATCTCCGTCTGATCGCGGGCGTCGACCTGGTCGGTCTCCGCGACGTGCACGTGCTGACGGATCAGTCCGAGGCGCTGCGCTTCGTCGCCTTCGTCGACCGCGTGTACGACGCGCAGATCCCGATCGTCGCCACCGGCGTCGGCCTCGACCAGGTCTTCGCGGAGGAGATGCTCGGCGGGGGGTACCGCAAGAAGTACCTGCGCGCGATCTCGCGGCTGAACGCCCTCACGCACGCCGAACGCTGACTGTGCGGCCCGTGTAACGCGAAGTTCACACAGCGGGGCGCGCTGTAACGTCGCCGCAACAAACCTCACGCTTTCCGGAAATCGAGCGTCGCCACACTGAAGCTCACAGTTTCCCGAATGTGAGGTTTACACATGGATGCACCCGGCAACATCTCCTGGGCGATCACAGCGACGGCTCTCGTGCTGCTGATGACCCCGGGCGTCGCCTTCTTCTACGGCGGCCTGGTCAAGGCCAAGAGCGTCGTCAGCATGATGATGATGAGCTTCGGCTCGATCGGCCTCGTCGCCGTGCTGTGGATTCTCTTCGGCTTCTCGATGAGCGCGGTCGAGAGCCCGACGCAGTTCGCGGGCAATCCCTTCGCCGACTTCGGGCTGAGCTCGCTCGCCTCCGGCGACGGCTCGAACGTGGCCCTCCTCGGGGTCGCGTACGGCGCGACCTTCGCGATCATCACCGTCGCGCTGATCTCGGGCGCCATCGCCGACCGCGCCAAGTTCGGCTCCTGGCTGATCTTCGCCGGCGTCTTCGCGACGGTCGGCTACTTCCCCGTCGCGGCCTGGGTCTGGGGCGGCGGCTGGATCATGAACCTCGGCACGACGCTGTTCGGCGAGGACAGCGGCATCGCCGTCATCGACTACGCCGGCGGCACCGCCGTGCACATCAACGCGGGAGCGGCCGCCCTGGCCCTCGCGCTCGTGCTCGGCAAGCGCATCGGCTTCCAGAAGGGCATCCTGAAGCCGCACAACGTCCCGCTGACCCTGCTGGGCGCGGCGCTGCTGTGGTTCGGCTGGTTCGGATTCAACGCCGGCGCCGAATGGCTCAGCGAGGACATGGGCGGCGTGGGCCTGATCGGCCTCAACACCCTGGGTGCCACGGCGGCCGCCGTCCTGGGCTGGATCCTCGTGGAGCGCATCAAGGACGGCAAGGCCACGTCGGTCGGCGCCGCATCGGGCGCGGTGGCCGGTCTGGTCGCGATCACCCCCGCCTGCGCCAACCTGACCCCGGGATGGTCCCTGCTGCTCGGCGCCCTCGCCGGCATCCTGTGCGCCCTGGCCGTCGAGCTGAAGTTCCGCCTCGGCTTCGACGACTCCCTCGACGTCGTCGGCATCCACCTCGTCGGCGGTCTCTTCGGAACGCTCTACCTCGGGCTGTTCGCCACGGGCACCGGTCTCTTCGTCGGCGGCGACCTCCGCCAGCTGGCCGTGCAGGCGATCGCCGCGGTGGGAGTGCTGGTCTACTCCTTCGTCGTGGCCTACGTCATCGGCTTCGCGATCCAGAAGACGGTCGGCTTCCGCATCACCAACGAGGACGAGATCGCCGGAGTCGACCAGGTCGTGCACGGCGAGGAGGGCTACGCGCTCGTCGAGTGATCTGCAGACACCAGAGGCGTCCCGGTCCCCGTGGGGGAGCGGGACGCCTCTGCGTGCACCGGGGACGCGGCGCGCTCTGGATAGGGTGATCGGGTGGCTAAATCGAACGGCATCCTGCCGGCGCTCCTCGGCGTCCTGTCCGCGATCATGCGCTCCGGGCGTGCGCAGGAGCGCCCGGCCGTCCCGTCCCGTCCTCGCGCCCGGCTGCGGACGGGAGGCACGACGGATGCCGGAGCGGAGCCCGGCCGCCTGGCCGGCACGGAGACCGTGCGCATCGATCCCGACGGCATCCGGGATCTGCGCATCGCCTACGCTCCCGATCGCGACGGCGCGCCGGACGCGGGCGAGGTCATCTGGACCTGGGTGCCGTACGAGGAGAACGACGGCCGCGGCAAGGACCGGCCCGTGCTGGTGATCGGACGGCAGTCCGCGGATCGCGTCTACGCAGTGCGGATGACGAGCAAGGCGCACGAACGCGACCGCGACTACCTCTCGATCGGCAGCGGCGCCTGGGACTCGCAGGGCAGGGAGTCCTGGGTCGACATCGAGCAGCTCTACAGCGTGCACGAGAAGGGGCTGCGCCGGGAGGCGGCGGTGCTCGACACGACCCGGTTCGGGCGTGTCGCCCAGGCCCTGCGCCGGCGCTACGGCTGGACCTCCTGAGACCCTCCCATCCGATTCGCCGACGCCTCCGAACAGGGAGTGAGTCGCATCCGCGGCGAATCCAAGGAGGAATCATGCGTTTCATCCCCACCAAGGTCCATGGAGCACTCGACTACATCGTCGGCATCGCGCTGATCGCAGCGCCGTGGCTCTTCGGCTTCGCGAGCGTCGGCGGCGCGGCGGTCGTCATCCCGATCGTGCTCGGAGCCGGGCTCATCGTCTACAGCCTCTTCACGAAGTACGAGTGGGGGCCCTTCGGTCTGATCCCGATGCCCGTTCATCTCGTGTTCGACGTCGTGGCGAGCCTGTTCCTCGCGCTGTCGCCGTGGCTGTTCGGCTTCGCCGGCCAGCCGCTGAACGTGTGGCTGCCGCACGTCGTCGTCGGCGCCGCCGTCATCGTCGTGGTGCTGTTCTCCCAGCCGCAGCCGGCTCGTGCGAAGGCCGCTCCCGTGCGGGCGTGACGTCGCCGTCCTCGCCGCCGCCGGGCCCTGCCTCGGCGGCGGCGTGGTGGCGTGCGGCATCAGGCCAGGGACTCGGCGACCCATCGGGCGTAGCGCGTCCAGGGGTCTCTCGAGCCGCGCAGAGCGCGGATGTGCTGGCGCAGCTCGGCGGTCAGCGTGAACTACTCGCCGCCCTCCCGCACCTCGGCGAACTGCCGGTGCCGCTGCTGCTCGATCGCGCGCCCGCCGCGCTCGAAGGCGAGCAGCTCGTCATGGGGGATGCTCGCGAGACGCTGTCGGGGGTTGCGGCTCGTGCCGATCTTGACCCTGCGGTCGTATCGCAGGTAGTAGACCACCTCGATGATCGGTCGCGGCAGGTCGGGGTCGGGGGAGTCGCCGTACCGCCATCCGCAGTCGGCGCACGACCAGGAGCCGTGCGCGAGCAGGCCGGCGCACGAACCGCACAGTGCGCACGGCCCGGGGAGCCGCGAGCCGGGGGTCATACGGCTGATGCTACTTCGGGGATCGGACACGGCTCTCGCCGCTCGCCTCGCCCGGCGTCTCCGCCGCCGTCCCTGGGCGCTGACGGCGGCTCATCGCCCAGACGACGGCCGCTGAGACGAGGAGCGCCGCCAGGAGCATGCCGACCGTCGACGCGAGCTGAGCCGCTCCGCGCGATGGCAGCAGGAAGCCGTAGGGCACCCAGCCGTCGGCGACGCCCCGGATCAGCGTGATGCCGAGCCACAGGAGCGGATAGGGGAGCACGACCCAGATCCGGTTCCAGGGCAGTGGCGGCCGGTCGAGGACGAGGAGCCAGTCGAGCAGGAGCAGCACCGGGAACGCGATGTGCAGGACGATGCTGACCCAGAGCGGCGCCGTGCCCGTCCCCGGGACGACGAGGTTGTACACCAGCGCGACGACGAGCATGGCGGCGGCGGCCGCGCCCCGAGCGAGGTGCAGCCACGCGGGTGCGGATCCGCGCGTGAGGACCGTCGCGCCCGTCGCGATCAGGACGATCGCGGCGAGCAGGCTCGTCAGGTTGGTGAAGTATCCGAAGTAGTCGAACGGGTCGGCGCGTCCGGCCGGGATGCCGAGCAGGTACGCGCAGGTCAGGACCCCGATCACGATGACACCGACGATCACGCGCCCCGCTGCCGTCAGGGCGGCAGGCGGCGGCGAGAACCGGCGGCCCGATGAGGTCATCGCGCCACTGTACAGCGAGGAGAGCCCCGGGACCGCGGCGGCGGCGCCCGAGGCTCTCCTGGCTGTCCTGCTAGGCGCGCCGACGCCTGGCGACGGTCGTCAGCCCCGCGCCGGCGACGGCCAGCAGGGCGGCGACGGCGAGCAGACCGAGCGGCACATCGGCGCCGGTGTTCGCCAGCGAGCCTCGCGTGCTCGACGAGCCGCCGGACGTCCCCGGCGTCGTCGCCGCGGCCGTGACCGTGAGCGGCGCACTCGCGATCACGATCGACGGGTCGGATGCGGCGGCCACGGTGACGGTGTGCGCCCCTGCCGGGGTCGAGGCCGGGACGGTGGCGCGGGCGAGCGAGAGCGCGCCCGCGCCGTCGGCGGTGGCCGTGCCGAGCGTGACCGGGTCGGAGTGCAGGACGACGACGTACGAGGTCCCCGGGGTCAGACCCGACGCGGAGACGTCGATCACGCCGCCTGCGACGACCGAGGAGGCGCTCAGCGAGACGGAGGGGGTGACATCGTCGACGAGTCCGAGATCGCACGAGACGGTGCCGGCCCACAGGGAGTGCCCGCCGTTGTTGCCGTCGTCGGAGCGGATCACCTGCTTGACGCCGTCGACGCAGGTCGAGTCGGGCGTGAGCGCGAAGCCTTCGAGGTTGAGGTTCGCCAGGCCGGTCGGGCGGTTGTACACGCGGTCCACGACGAACCCGCCGTCGCCCGCCTTCATCAGGGTGATCGACCCGCCGACGCTGTCGTCCGCGACCGCCCAGATGCGCTCGTTGTCGGCATCCCACTGCACCTCGGCGATACGCGGCATGCCGGTGGTGATGGTCGCGATGCGGTCGGCCGAGGCGCCGTCGGCCCCCAGGGCGTAGGCGTACAGGCCGCCGTTCTTCTCGAGCGCCAGGAAGAACAGGCCGTCGCCGTGACCTTCGTAGTCGCGCGGGTCGTAGGCGCGGCCGGTGGACTCGTCGATGAAGCCGTTCGCGGTGAGCACGGCATCCGGAACCCAGGTGATGCCCTCGAACCCGAGGTTCGCGTCGTCCTTGACCGCCGGGTCGATGACGCCGGCGAAGTCGGCGGTCACGTCCCACTGCGCGGTCGGATGGAGGACTCCGCCCGCCTCGTCCGGGTCGAAGCGCAGCACGCTGTCGAGCGCGACGTTCTTGTTCGTGTTGTCGCGCTCTGTGGTCACGTAGAGGAAGCCGTCGGGGCCGACGGTGATGCCCTCGGTGTCAGGCTGGCTGGCCACCGGGTCGGTCGCTCCGGGGAACACGAGGTCCTTGCCCTCCGCCCAGCCGTCCGACGGGTCCTTGACCCAGAGATCGCCGTCCTTGACGAGACGGTAGACGTGGTTCTTGTTCTTCACGGCCCACATGACGTCGGGGTCGTTCGGGTCGATGTCGAGGCCGGAGACGTCCTGCCCGGAGACCGCGGAGTCGAACTGGCACTGGTTGTCGACGACCTTCCAGTCCTGGCTGCCGGGCCAGGCGATGCCGCCGGGCTGCTCGGCGCCGAGGTCCGACGGCGCCTCGGTCTGGCAGGGGACGTCGCCTCCGCTCAGATCGATGATGCGGCCGCTGCAGGCGGTGGCGTTCGACTCGCCGAAGCTGTCGCGCTCGGTGTGCAGCCAGTTGTCGGAGCCGTCACCGCATCGCGACAGTGAACCGGGCTCCGCGTCCATGCCGGTCCAGACGACCTCGTCGACCAGCGTGGTGCCGTCGGACAGGTACAGCCTGACCGCATCGCCGTCCTTGCTGAGTCCCTGGTTGGAGTTCAGCACGAGGAATCCGCCGGCGGGCACGACGGTGCCGTGCGGGGAGTCGAGGGCCGACGGGGTGTGCGAGCTGTCGTTCTGCAGCCAGCCGGCCACGTCGACGTCGGTGTCGCCGCTGTTGAAGAGCTCGTAGGTGTCGGCGTCAGAGGTGACCTCGTTGATCGCGATCGCCAGGTACGAGTCGTCTTCGGGGGAGGTCCCGCCGTCATCCTCGCCCTGGCCGGGGTTCAGCGCGCCCGGGGTCTTCGTGTCGAGGTGGACGAACTCGCCCGCGCCGTTCAGGCCGGAGGTGCTGAGATGCGTGTCGCCCCAGGTCTGCGTGTCGACCTGCGTCGTTCCGTCGGCGGCGAACACCGTGAAGGTGTCGCCCTTCTTGAACTTCAGCGACGGGAACTCGGTCCCGGTGGCGAGGTAGACGCCGCCTGCCGGGATCACCGTGTCGGCGGGGAGCGTGATCGAGAAGCCGTTCAGCGCTCCCTTCAGCACGTAGCCGGAGACGTCGAGCGGCTCGGATTCGAAGTTGATCAGCTCGGCCCAGTCCGGGCTGCCGTCGGTCTCGATCTCGTTGATCTTCAGGTTCGGCGCGCTGGCCGTCGGCTCGGCGAGCGCGACGGTCGCGCCCGAGAGCGTCATCAGAGCGACGCCCAGCGCTATGGCTGTCGTCTTGGTGAGAGTGTGTCGGTGCACCACAGTTCCTTCTTCGGGCGGGCGGTCTTCTGTGAATGCCACCAGTCGCCGGTTACGCCGGACGGACGCCCGGATGGCCGGGAGATGAACGGATGCCGTGAGCCGGCGATCGGCGGGCCCGGTCGTCGGCCGGAGCTCTTGTCGTGACGCGTCTCGCGGCGGTAGCGTGCGGGCATGGCCGTCGAAGGACGCGGGGGAGTGCGGTGGGGATGGGTGGCGCTCATCCTCGTGTCCGGTCTGCTCGCGGTGCTGCTCACCGGCGTCACGAGGGGCGCCTGCTACGACTCGAGCGACCCGGCGCTGAGCTACTGCGAGTCCGGTCCCGTCATCGGCGTCGCCGGCGTGTGGATCGTCTGGACGCTCTGGCTCGGGCTCGCGGTCCTCGGCGCGGTGCGGATGCTGCGGCGCCGGCCGTGAACGAGCGAGCCCCGTGTCGCGGTGCGGCACGGGGCTGATCTGGTGGGCGATACCGGACTCGAACCGATGACCTCTTCCGTGTGAAGGAAGCGCGCTACCAACTGCGCCAATCGCCCATACCTTGCGGGTACGTCAACCGATACTACCTGACGCTCGAGGTCCGTGATGACCACATCAGGAGACACGCGCGAGATTCGCCCCGGGTTTTGACAACGGCCGATCGTCGGCTAATGTTTATCAAGTGCTCGGGGCGACAAGCTCCCGGGAACGCAACGCGGATGTAGCGCAGTTGGTAGCGCACAACCTTGCCAAGGTTGGGGTCGCGAGTTCGAGTCTCGTCATCCGCTCAAGTGCAGGGGCCTTCTTCGGAAGGCCTTCAGCACGTGGGGTCAATCCACACGGTGGCGTGGCCGAGCGGCTAGGCACCGGCCTGCAAAGCCGTTTACACGGGTTCGAATCCCGTCGCCACCTCTCTGAAATTGAATAGCCCAACGGGCGCGATTGGCGCAGCGGTAGCGCGCTTCCCTGACACGGAAGAGGTCACTGGTTCGATCCCAGTATCGCGCACACAGATAAACCCCGGTTCAGCCGGGGTTTTCTCGTTTCCAGCCCACGCCCGAGCGCCGTTCGTGCCATCTACGTGCCACATCCGACGGATTCGAGAGCGGCGCGGCGGCGAGTTCGACGCCCGCGCGGTCGCTACGTTCGGCCCATGCGATGCCCTCACTGCGACTCTGCCGACACCGTGCCCGACAACCGCCTGACCGCCTCGGGGCGGACGTGCCGAGCGTGCGGCAAGTGGTTCCCCACACCGACGCCGCCCGCGCCAGATCGACGCCTCGGTCAGTAGGTCAGTCGTCCGCACGACGCCGCCAGCCGAGCCATACGCCGCCGAACGTTCCCTGCGAGCCCGAGGCGCGCCCGTAGTCGCCGCAGGCTTCGCGGACGGCGAGCGGGCACGTCGCGCATGTGCTCGGGCGGACGGTCGAGGGGTCGAGCCCGTCGCACGGCACGTGCTGACCGCGGTCGGCGGCGATGGCAAGGGCACGCCCGAGGGCGCGGGCCTCGGGATCGCCGCGATAGGCAGTTCCCGAGGGCCGCGCGTCCACGTGGCTCAGTGCCGAGAGTCCGACGGGAGCCCGCGAGCCGAGCGGGCGGCGTCGCTCGCGCTGGAGCCGTGCTCGCTCCGGCGTGCGTTGCGGTCGGCGTCGCGGCGGGCGATGGCGTCGGGCACGAGCGAGCCAGCCCCGCCGTTCGGCGATGCTTCGACGGCGCGAGGGCGGCGCGCGTCGCCGATGGCCTGTGCGCCGGGATCGCTGAGCGGCACGGACTTCGAGCCGAGCACGGTTCCGCGCGCGGAGCGGTCGGCATCGTGTCGGGCGACAGCCTCAGCCGGGGCGGTCGGGGCTCCGCCGTGCGGGGCGTAGTCGGGCGTGGTGTTCATGGTGGTTCCCTTCGTGTTGTGGGCGGGGTGGTTGGTCAGTAGTCGCCGCTCGCGAGCAGAGCGCGCAGGCCGTCGAGGTCGAGATGTGCCCACGGCTCGGCGTTCGGGCGTCGCGCTCCCAGAGCGGCCCAGCCGCGTACGCCGTTCACGTCGGGCTCATACGGGCGGCGGCGGCGCATCGCGCGGCCAGGGTCGATGAGGTCGAGCACGGCGGAGCGCATCGAGCCGCCGTCAGCGTGGGCGCGCTCGCACGTCGGGCAGAAGTGCACGCTCAGCGGACGCGGGCCGTTGCCGCCGAGGCTGAGCGGGCTCATGGTGTGCGGTGTCCACGGCTTCGCGGAGCGCTTCGCCATGACGGAGCCGAGGCCACACCATGCACAGCCGACGGTCGGGCAGGCTACGGCGCGGGGCGGCATCCGGTCGGCGAGGTGGTCGCCGTACTCGCGGCGAATCTCGGCGCGGAGGTCGGAGCCGACGTGTAGCCAGGGCTCAGCGGCGGCGGTGTCGCGGCTCGCGCCGTCCTCCCAGATCGGCGCGAACCGACGCGCCCACGACGCGGCGGCACCGGGCGCGCTCAGGCGGTCAAGCAGGGACAGCAGGCCGTCGGCGCTGTACGTATCCGCGGGCTCGGCACCCATGACGGCGAGGGCATGGAACGCCGAGACGATGCGGTGCTGGCCGATGCTCGGCGAGCCAATCATGCGGCGGATGTCGGGGTGTTCATCGAGGGTCCGGGCGGCGTGAGCATCGAGGTCGGCGCAGGCCGGGCACTGTCCGAATGTCACTTCGGCGGCGTGCTCGCGGAGCCCGAGCCGGTCAGCCTGACCAACGACGGTGAACGTCGTTCGGGGTGCATCGGGGCCGCAGGGCGTGCCGCAGTCCTTGCACGCGATGTGCTCGGCGTCGGGCAGATGGCGCACGCCGAGGGGGAGCGGGCGGGCGGCGGGCTTCGTTGTCGTGCTCATGTGTGGCGGCTTTCTGTCGGGGCGAGGGCGTAGCGGTTGAGTTCATCGGGGCTGAGGTCGCGCCACGTGCGCCGAGGTCGAGGCGTTGGCTCGGGCGGCTCGGGCGCAGGGCTCGGGGCTGACTCGGGTTCGGGCACGGGGTGCGGAGCGCGGGCGGCGTGCCGTCGGGCGGCTCGGGCTTGCTCGGCGCGCTCCGCCTCGGCGTGCCGTTCTGCCTCGGCGGCTTCGAGGTCGGCGCGGATGCGCGAGTGTTGCCACGACTCGCCGCGGTAGCGAGGTTCAGGCATGGCGACGGCTCCACGCGACACGCGCGCCGCAGACGGCTCGCATCGAGGGCCAGCACGGCACGCCGGGCTCGGCGTCATGCTCGGCACACGCCACGCCGAGCGCGCCAGGCGTCACGGCATCGCGGGCGAGTTCGTCCGCCAGTCGGGCGACGGCGGCGGGGTCGGCCTCGGGGTGCCGATCCCACACGTAGGCGTCACGCTCGCGGGGTTCGACGGTGCGATATTCGCGGCTCATCACACGGTCGGCTATCTCGGGGTCGAGGCGGGCGGCGTGGGCGCGGCGGACGCGCTCGGGGGCGGTGTCGGTGCGGTGGCTCATGCGGGGCTCCAGTCGTAGGCGGTGTGTGTCTCGGGGATCGCCGCGAGGGCGTCGGCGTGCCGCTCGGCGGCGAGGTGGTCGGCGGCGGCGATGATGCCGGGCACGGCACGCTCTCGGGCCGCGAGGGCGTCGAGCCTCGGCGGTGTCGGCGGTCGGGTGTATACGTCCGTGCCGACGACGGGGCGGGCGGCGCGGTGCGCCTCGGCGAGCGCCAGCCGGTCGCGCACCTCGGCGACATGGGCCGCACGGGCGGCTGTGCGCTCAGCGGCGACGCGCTCGGCGGTCACAGCACGGGCGCGGGCCTCGCGCTCGGCGAGGGTCGGCGGCGGAGTGCGGCGGCTCATGACGCACCGATCCGGCGGGCTTCGGCCTCGGCGAGGGCGTCGGACGCTCCGAGGGCTTCGGCATCGGCCCACGTGAGCCAGCGGCCCGAGCGCTCGGCTTGCTCGCGCCATTCGGTGACGGTCGAGGCGGGCCAGCCCTGAGACAGCCGTTTCCGGTCGGTGTCGTCGTGAGCGAGCCACACCATGAGGGCGGCGAGCCCGAGGGTTCCCGACGGCGCGGCGTGAAGCGCGGCCCGAACCTCGGTCAGCCTGTCGGCCTCGGGCATCGGTGCGCGCCGCCCGTCGCCGTAGCGGATCGTTGGCAGGCGGGCGGCTTCGGGGATCAGCAGAGCGTCGGCACCGCATCGGAGGATCAGCCGCGCGAGCAGTAGGCGCGTGTCCCAGTCGGTCGCCACGGCGGCGACGGCGGCGAGCGTCGCGTGCGTCGGGAGCCGCACAGCGTCCGAGTCCACGGGGTGCCCGAGGATCGCGGCGAGGCGGTCGGCGTCGTCCGCGTCCGGGTCGGGCGTCGGCGTGCGGATGCCGAGAGCGATGCGGATGCGCTCGGGGTCGATGTCGTAGCGGCTCATCACACGCCCAGCCGTTCGCGCTCGGGTGCGCTGAGCAGTCCGACGCCGCCAGCCCTAACCGCGGTGATGATCGAGGCCGCAGAGCGCGGGGTGAGTCCGAGGGCATCGCGGAGCCGTTCGGCGGTGCGCTCGGCGGCGGTGTGCGCGTACAGCAGTGCCGCGCGCGGCTGGCCGCGTTCGGTGAACGGCCCGGCGGCGTCGATGCGGTCGCGGATGAGTTGCGCGACGGCCTCGGCGGTCGCCCACGACGACAGCGCGACGGAGAACCGATCTAGCGACAGCTCGGGCGCGGCGTCGACGGCGCGTTGTGCGAGGTCGAGCGCGAGCGCGGCGACAGCGCCGGAGGGTACGGGCGGAGCGGTCGGGCCTGACTCGGGTTCGGGTGTCTGCGAGGATCGGCGCGCCGCCGCGTCGCATTCACGGCATCCACGCCGCCCGCGCTTCGTGACGTAGGCCGATCCGGCGGGGTGATCGCATGGTGTCGGGCTCATCGGGCACCGCCTCGCGCGGGCGCGGGCGTGCGAGCGTACGCGCGCATAATGCGCGGGCGCGAGCGGGCGCGCACGGGCTGGCCGCTCATCGGGGCTCGCCGCCGGTGTCGCGGGCTTCGGCGACGGCGAGGTGGTCGCGTGCGAGGTCGAGCACGACGCCCGCGGCTTCGGGATGCTCAGACAGGAGCGCGGCGCGCTCGGGCTCGGTCGCGTCGAGGAGAGCGCCCAGCACGTCGCGGGCGGTTTTCGGTTCGGTGTCGTGCGTCATGGCATCCTCCAGTGGTTCGGGTCGGTCGGGTCAGGGGCGAACAGGGCGGGCGGCTCGGGCTCGGGTGTCGTCGGCGGGGGAGCGGTCGAGCGCTCGCGCCGCGGGATCGGCGACAGGGCGAGGTGTGCGGCGGCTCGGCGTGCCTCGGCGTGCTCGCGGTCGTCAGCGGCGGCGCACGGGCCGCAGGCAGGGCGGTAGTCGTCGGGATCGAGCGAGTACCACGCGGGAGCGCCGGAGCCCGAGACGCCGCGGATGCGGTCGCCGTGCGGGGCGACGCATGACCACACGCGAGCACGTCGACCACAGCGCCAGCAGGCACGCGCCGAGGCCGGGCCACGCTCGCGACGGATGCGGGCGTGCAGGGCGAGGTAGCCGGGTGTCTCGGCTCGGTAGCGCGTCGCGCGGACGACGACGGCGAGGAATGCCGCCGGATTAAGGCGCGGCGGGGGCGTCAGCGAGCGAACGGGGCCGGGGTGCGGTAGTTGCCCGCCCGAGGGGGTCAGCGCGTCTATGGGGCGTACAGCGCTTCGAGACTCGGCCTTGGGCAGGGGTCGGTTTCGTCGCACAATGGCACGGGGGTGGCACGTAGCGCCCTCGGCAAGCGCCACGGCGGCGATAGGCGCGGAATTACGCGGCAGAATCGGCCTCGGGTCGCTGGTACTAAGCCAGTAGCGCGCGCTCATCGCGTCCCCCTGGGGGTGAGGGCGCGCACGTCGCGGCAGACTTCGCGGCAGATGTCCACGAGTGCGCGATAGACGCTCTCGTGTTCGTCGTCAGGACGCCGCCACGGGTTCGGCACGTGCCGCACGGAGAGCCGGGCGAGCACGCGGGACAGAGCGGCGGCGAGCGCCCGCGGCACCTTCGCCGCCGCGGTGTCGAGGATCACCACGTGGTCGGCGTCGATCAGGTCGTCGCTGTAGAACCGCCGCGCGCGGTGCGCGGAGCCGTCGAGGCTGTGACGGGCGGCGCAGGCCAGCGTGCCCGCGTCCATCGGGTCGCCGTCGATGGCCGCGACGCCGACGGATGAGACTTCGATGGGCAGGCCGCGCTTCGCGGCCATCTCGCGCAGGATGAGTTCGGCCAGCGGCGAGCGGCAGATGTTCCCGTGGCAGATGAACAGGACGCGGTGGGGCTCGCCGGGCCGTGCGACGTAGGGGCGAATCGCTCGGCGCGGCACATCGGCGATGACTTCGGAGATGTCGTAGAACGCCGGGGTGGTCCAGCGTCCCAGCATCCATTCGGGCCGCACGTCGGCGACGTAGAGCCGATGATCGAGGTCGGACGGGCTCCGCAGGACGCGCCGCGCCTCATCGAGGTTCCGCGTCCAACTCAGGCCGTCGCGGTGCTCATGCGTCGCGGCACGGTAGAGCGTCATCGGCGCAGTCGGGCGCTGGTCAGGCGTGCGCCCGATGTTGGTCATGTAGCCGACGCGCCGGAACATCTCGGCCCACTCGGCGCGCGGCAGATCGAGCAGGGGTCGGCGGTGCCCTTGCTTCGTCGGCAACGTGCCGCCCGAGCGCCACGAGTACATCAGGACGATGCCGAGGGCGTCGAGCGAGGTTCCCCACGGGTCGGCGAACAGTTCCCGGACCTGAGCGGGCGGGGTCGGATTCTTCGCCTCGGCGCGCGCCAGCGCCACGAGGTCGGCGAGGGTGGCTGTCATGGCATCCATCCATCGAGGGCGTCTAGCGGGGTGTCGTACGGGCGTCGGCGACGGTCGCGGCGAGCCCGGGCGCGGGGCTCAGGCTTCGGTCCTGACTCGGGTTCGGGCTCGCAGTCGCACGGGTCGTCCACGACTTCGCCGAGCGCGCCGACGGCTTGCAGGTACGCGATGCCGTCATCGACCATGCGCCGCAGGCCGGGGAGGCCGGTTCGGTCGAGGTAGACGGCGAGCGCGGCGGATGCATCGACGTAGGCCGCGAGGTCGGGGCCGTCGGTCAGAGCGTGGTCGGCCATGCGATCCCCTCCCGTGCGAGGTCAGCGGCGACGACTTCGGGGCGCGCGTCGCAGAGCGCGCACGTGCCATCCGGCACGCGCTTGTGCTCGATGCCCGGATGCGCCGCGCCAGGTTGCACGGTGAACGGCTCCGAGACGGTCGGCAGGGCGGCACGTGCACGGCGAACGTCGCCGCACGTGCGGCAGGGCTCCGATGCGTTGCCGTGGGGATGCCTCGGGCAGATCAGGGGGAGGGGCGCGCGCTCGCGCGTCTCCTCCTCTGTGTCTCCTCTGTCCTCCTTGGCTCCACGCTCAGCGGTGGGCTTTCGGACGCTGAGCGGTGGGCTTTCGGACGCTGAGCGGTGGGCTTTCTCCGTCGAATGCACCACGCTGAGCGGTGGGCTTTCGGAGTTATCCACAGGGGCGAGGCGGAGCGCATAGCGAGCCGCCCCGGATCGGTTGCCGCCCGTGCTCAGCGCCGCGAGGCGAGCGCCCACGATGGCCGCGGTAGCGCGCTCCACGGCGCGGCGTCCGGCGGTGTCGTCGGCATGCCCGAGCGCGGCGCATCGCTCCGCCATAGACAGCCGCGCCCAGGGCTCACGGTCGCTATCGACGGCGGCGAGAGCGAACCGCACGAGTAGCCGCGTCGGCGCGTGTGCGAGTCCGACGCGCGCGGCGGCATCGAGTGCCGCGAGGGCGAGAGAGGCACCCACGGCTCAGCCCGCGCTCTCTACGCTCTCAGCGCCGTTGCGCACAGGACGCGCCCAGCGGTCGAGGTCGGCGATGCGCACGCGCAGATCGCCGCGGGGGCCGAGTTTCACGGCGGGTATGTCGCCGCGGTCGATGGCGCGCTTGATCGTCTTCCGGCTTACGTCGAACCGGACGGCGGCTGAGGTCAGCGAGAGATAGACGGGTGTCGGCTCGGGCATCGAAAGGGCTTCCAGTGTCGGGAACTAACCCGGCCCGCGGGTGCGGGGTCGGGGTGCCTTTCGGTTGAGCGTCGGCCAGGCATTCCCCGCGTCTTACACCGCGGGGCCGATCCGTCAAAGCCAAACCTACGCCATACGCGGACAGATGTAAAGACCTGATCAGAGGGCTAAACAATATGGCTGAGCCCTACTGTCTAGCCGCGCGCGACAATGGCCGGATGAGGTGCGAGCCCTGCCGACAGCGAGCGCGCGACGCCGCGCTGACGGCGAGCGCCGCCGATGCCGTCGAGACGCGCCTACGCCGGGTCGCAGACACACGACAGCCCCGGCCAGGGCGAACCGTGGCCGGGGCTGTGCGGATGCCGCTACGCGGTGAGGGCGGCGGCGTCGAGCGCTTCGACTAGCGCCGCCTCGCGGCCCGTGCCGTGCGTGTAGCGGACCGCCATGCCCTCGGATGCTTGCCCGAGGCGGTCTGCCACCTCTCGCGAAGTTGCGCCAGCGCGGGCATACCAGGCGGCGGCATAGTGGCGGAGCCCGTGCAACGGCAGATCGGGACGCTTCGCCGCCTCGCGGGCGTTCTTCCAGTGCCGGGCGAACGTCGATTGCCGGAGGTTCGACACGCCGTCAGCGGCGGGCCACAGCAGGGCGTCGGGATTCACGGGCACACGCTCGGCCATGTGCGCCAGCAGGGGGCGATAGGCGACGGCGGGGAGCGGTACGACACGGACGCCCGCGCCCGTCTTCGGTGCGCCGATGATCGGTCGCTCTCGGCCCGTCACGTGTGTGACGCCGCGGGAGACGTGGAGATTCACGCCGACGACAGCGCCCGCCTTGCGGATCACGACGACATCGCCGCGCCGGAGTTCCCGCATCTCGCCGGAGCGCAGGCCAGACCACGCGGCGACGATGACGAACGACCGCAGGCGTTCGGGCATCGCGTCGATGATGACGGCGAGTTGTTCCGGCGTCGGCGGCTCAACGGGCTTGCCAGTCGTCGCGGACGCCGCGCCGCGGATCGGCTCGGGAGCATCGGCCAGTAGGCCGCGCGAGACAGCCGAGCGCAGGATGGACGACAGCAGGGCGTAGGCGCGGGCGGTCTGCGTGACTTTGCCCGTCGCGAGCGCGGCGGCGTGCCAGTCCTCCACGGTGGCGCGGTCGATGGACGACACGGGGACATCGGCGAGCGAGGCTAGCGGCCCGTCGAGCAGGCGGCGGTACTCGGCGCGCGTCGTCTCGCGAATCGGCTTGCCGCTCGCGCTGTAGCGCTTGCTCAGCCAGTCCGTCGCGAACGTCGAGAACGGCAGGGCGCGGCGCTCGGCCTCACGCTGTGCGGCGGTGCGCGCATCGGCGGCGGCTTCGCGGGCGGCGGCGGCATCCGCCTTGCTCAGCCAGGTTCCCGCGGCTATCTCGGCCTGAGTCCGCACGAGGTAGGCGCGCGCGGCTCCCTTCGTGTCGAACGTCGTCGGGGCGGTGTGCTGTACGCCGTCCACGACGAACCGGGCTTGCCAGCGCTTCGAGGGCAGGCGGCGGAGCGCGCCCCATGCCTCGCGGCTCATCGGGTCGCCGCCTCTCCGCGGTAACGGGGGTTAGGGCGTCGGAGCGTGTACGCCGTCGCCGTCATCAGGAATCCGCCGCGAGCCGAGAGCAGTTCCCAGCCCTCGCGCATCATCTTGTGAGCCCGCCGCCCGTTCGTCAGCGTCACGACTTCGTAGGGCTCGCGCGTGCGGCGGCTCATCGGTCGGCCTCGGGCGCGTCGAGCATGGCGGCGATGGCGCGGCGAATCCACGCGCCGGGCGCATCCTCTGGGAGCGCGTGGGCGGCGAGCGCTTCGAGCGCCGCCCGGTCGCTAGTGTCGGTCATGGGTCGATCCTTCCTATCGGCCTATGACGGCCTCGCGGTGGCATCCGCGGGGCCGTCGCTCTGTCTCCGGCGTGCCATAACGTGCCACATCGGTAGTCCCCGTTTGGGTTCGTTAGGGACAGTCTAGCGTGCCAGTAACGCCCGAGAGAGGCGGATTAACGCGGGTTCGGACCTCTATATCTCGCGCGCGCGTGCGAGAACGCGTTACTGGTTCGATCCCAGTATCGCGCACAGACAGAAACCCCCGGTTCGCCGGGGGTTTTCTCATGTCCGGGTCCGTTCGGGCTCCGTTCGCCCGGCGGCCGAGGGGATCTCGCATTCTCTTATGCGCGCATCAGAAGTACTTATGTAGAAATAGAACCTAAGAGGGCTAGGCTGGTCTGGTCGCGACGACGCGACCAGACCAAGGAGAGCGAGCCCTCATGCTTCTCGAGAGAGACATCCTCCAGACCACCGGATTCCGCAACGTCCGCGACGAGAGCGGGGCCGTCATCGGCTTCCAGTTCCGGCTGCGGATGCCGAACTACCGCGGTCTCGCGGCTTCCCTCATCGACGGCATCGCCGTCACGGTCGGCAGCATCGTCGACGTGCCCGCCGACGTCCCGCTGTGGACCTTCGGCGGCCGCACCTACACGCTGCAGCAGCTCTGGGACGGCGAGGGCGTGCGCTGGCAGCTCGAAGAACCCGCTGTCGTCACGGTGCCGTTCCCCGGCGGGCTGCCCGACGGCATCCACGAGGTCTCGATCGAGCTGCGGCTGCGCATGTCCTACGTGCCCATCGAGCACCAGCCCTCGATCTACCGCGAGACGCGTCACATCACGCTGACCTCGGAGAACGACGGCTCGCCCTTCAAGTACGGTGTCTCGCTCTACAGCTACATGGGCGACTTCGGCACGGTGCTCGACCTCGAGACCGCGCTCGCCCACGTCGCCGACGTGGGCGCGACGGGTGTCGAGATCCTCGGCGAGGGCCACATCGCGGGCTTCCCGAACCCGACGACCGCGTGGCTCGACCGCTGGTTCGAGCTCCTCGAGACGTACCGGCTCGAGCCGACGAACATGGGCTCCTGGATCGACACCCGTCTGCACTCCAGCGGCCCCAACGCGCGCGACCTCACCGGTGCGGAGGGCGCGGCGATGCTGCAGCGCGACCTGCGTCTGGCGGGGCAGCTCGGCTTCCGCTTCGTGCGGCCGAAGATCGGAGTGGTCTCCAGCGACCTCATCCCGCATCCGGCCTGGACGGAGTCCGTGGAGCGCTCGCTCGAGCTCGCCGCCGACCTCGATGTGATCATCTGCCCCGAGATCCACGCGCCGACGCCGATCAAGCACGAGGTCGTCGACGACTACATCGCGCTCATCCAGCGCACCGGCACGAAGCACTTCGGTCTGCTGCTGGACACGGGCATCTTCCAGGACCGCCCGCTCCCGGAGACGCCGACCTCCCTGCCCGGAAAGCGGCCCGCCTTCATGGAGGGGATCGCGGTCGACCCCGCCGACATCGCCGCTATCGCGGAGTACGTCGTGTTCATCCAGGCGAAGTTCCACGACATCGACGAGAACCTCGAAGACCAGCAGATCCCGTGGGAGCCGGTGCTGCGCGCGCTGAAGGACTCCGGCTACTCCGGCTACCTGTCCAGCGAGTACGAGGGCGCCCGCACGCCCTGGCGCTCCATCGAGCAGGTCCGTCGTCAGCACTCGCTCATGCGCCGGATCGTCGCCGGCCTGGACTGAGAGGAAGACGGACATGCCCAACGGACTCATCCAGCTCGACAGCCTGCGCGTCCACCCCGACGGGGTCGCCGTCGCCCTCACGCTGCCGTGGTATCGCAGCCTCTGGCTCTCGTCGGTGACGACGATCTCCCTCGCCCTCGACGGCGCGGACGTCCCGGTCGAGGATCTGCGCCTCGAGCTCGGGGGAACGAGCCACCGGATCGACGACCTGCCCGAGCAGAGCGACACGCTCTGGTTCCTGCAGGAGCATCCGCTGCTCGTCGTCCGTCTCTCCGAGCCGTTCGCGCTCGGAGAGACCCACCGGGTCTCGATCGCGGGGGACCTGCGTCTTCCGTACATGCAGATCGCGCCGGGACAGGGAGGCGGCCCGGGCGTCTACGTGCCCAACATCGTGCGGCAGACCCTCGATCTGGTCGTGCGGGACGAGGCGGATGCCGTGCCCGCGCTGATCGCATCGGAGACCCCGCCGCCGGCCGAGGCCGACAGCGATCCCTTCCGGCTCGGGCTGACGCTGTACTCGGCCAGCGCGGAGTTCCGCGCCGGCTGGTACGACTTCGACGGGCTGCTCGACAGGGTCGCGGATCTCGGCATCGGCCCCGGCATCGAGATCGTCGCCTCGCAGGTGCTGCCCACCTATCCCGTGGTCTCCGACGAGTTCCTCGCTACCTGGCGTGCCGCGTTCGACAGGCACGGCTTCGTCGCCAGCTCGTTCGGCGCGAACCTCGACATGGGCCGACGCCGCGATCGCGACATGACCCCGGACGAGGAGTTCGAGTTCAGCGAGCTGATGTTCCAGGGAGCGAAGAAGCTCGGCTTCCCGCTCGTGCGCATCCAGAGCGCCAAGCCCGAGCTGCTGCGCCGCCTGCTGCCCGTCGCCGAGCGCCTCGACCTGAGGCTCGCCTACGAGATCCACGCCCCCATGGGACCGAACCACGAGGCGATCCTGAAGGTGCGGGAGACCTACGACGAGCTGGACTCGCCCCTGCTCGGCTTCGTCGCGGACTTCTCCTCGACCATGCGGTCGATGTCGCCGACGCTGCTGCGCGGCGTGCAGCGCGCGGGGCTCGACGACGAGGCGCTGGACACCCTGCAGCGGATCTGGGCCACGGACGCCTCGATGCGCGAGCGCCAGGAGGAGTTCATCGGCTACCTGCGAGGACGCGATTTCGACCCGGGCAGGCTCGGGTCCTTCGCCCATCTCGCCTTCAACATGCACGGGCATGTGGCTCCCGCCGAGTGGGCCGACATCATGCCGCAGATCATGCACGTGCACGCGAAGTTCTACGACATCGACGAGTCGGGGCAGGAACCCGCCATCGACTATCCGGAGCTCGTGCGCGTCTTCGTCGACGGCGGGTACCGCGGATTCTGGTCGAGCGAGTGGGAGGGGCACGCCTTCGCGGAGCTCGGCGAGGTCGATCCGCTCCTGCTGGTGCGCAGGCAGCACGATCTCATCCGCAGCGCCATGCGTTCCGCGGTCGCGGAGGTGCCGGCATGAGCGCGGAGGAACTGCGGTCGCGCAACCGCGCCGTCGTGGAGGCCTTCTTCCGCTCCGACCTCACCAAGCCCGAGGAGCGGCTCGCGCTCTGGCACGACGACGGGGTGAAGGAGCTGCCCTTCGCGCCGGCAGGGCTGCCGAAGTCGCGCTGGCAGGGGCGCGAGGAGATCGTCGCGAACACGCTCGCCAACACCGGGATGTTCGCGAACTGCGTGCACACCGATCTCGTGATCACCGAGGCCGCCGATCCCGAGCTCTTCTTCGTGACCAGCCGCATGGTGCCCGAGGCCACCTTCCTCGGCGAGCCGTACCCGCAGTCGTTCCTGCACGTGCTCCGCATCCGCGACGGCAAGGTGATCCTCCAGCAGGAGTATTTCAACAGCGAGATCCTCGTCTCCGCCGAGGCCGCGGCGAGGGCGAAGGGGCGCACCCCCACCGCTCCGGAAGGAGCGTGAACGACGGTGGACATCCGCACCCTGCCCTTCGACGAGGCCCTCCGGTTCCTGCGCGAGAACGGCGAGCCCGCTGACCTGCGCGACGACATCGACACGGTCTCGCTGCGTCGCCGGTTCCCGCACCTCGGCGGTGTCGAGATCACCGAGCTGACGATCGTCACGCCGACCGGCGTGCAGCCCGCACGGCTGTACCGCGACTCGGAGGCCGAGCCGTGCGGTCGTGCCCTGGTCTGGGTGCACGGCGGCGCGTTCATCGGCGGGTACCTGGACATGCCCGAGTCGAACTGGGTGGCGATGGAGTTCGCCTCCCAGGGCGTACCCGTGCTCGCGGTCGACTACACGAAGTGCCTCGGTGAGGTGCACTTCCCGGTGCCGAGCGACGACGTGCTCGCCGCATGGGAGCACGCCGTGGCGCACGCCCCCGAGCTGTTCGGCACATCGGCCGAGGACCTGCTGCTCGGCGGGGCGAGCGCCGGGGCCTCGCTCACCGCCGGGGCGGTCGCTCGTCTGCGCGACGCCGGCGGGACACTGCCGGCCGGCCTGATCAGCGTCTACCCGGCCGTGCACCCGAACGGAGCGGAACCGGGCGTCCTGCCCGATCCGGCCGCGCCTCACACCCAGATCGCCCTGAACTACGCCGGAACCGTCGAGCGGCTCGCCGACCCGCACGTGTTCGCCGGCATGGGAACCGGCGACGGCTTCCCGCCGACGCTCGTCGTGGTCTGCGAGCTCGACGGACTGCGCCCGTCGGGCGAGGCGTTCGCGCGCCTGCTCGGAGACGCCGGCGTCGACGTCGTGCTGCACCTCGAGCCCGGCGCCGATCATGCGCACATCAACGAACCGGCCGATCCCACGGCGCGCCCGACGATCGAGGCGATCACGGCCTGGATGCGCAGGTGACGGGCATGGAGCGTCTGCGGGTGTCCGCCGACGGACGGCGCCTGGAGACGGCATCCGGCCGGCCGTTCTTCTACCTCGCCGACACCGCATGGACCCTGCCGCAGCGGTTGAAGTGGGACGACGCCCGCCACTTCATGCAGACCAGGAGGGCGCAGGGGTTCACCGCTCTCCAGATCGTCGCCCTCGACCCCGAGCGGGACGTCGAGATGCGCGACCCCGCCGGGAACCCCGCGCTCGTCGACGGCGATCCGGCCCGCCCGAACGAGGCCTACTTCGCCTATCTGGACCGCGTGCTCGACCTGGCCGAGGAGTTCGGCCTCTACGTGCTCCTGCTGCCGGTCTGGGGGCAGCTCGTCGTCGGAGCGAGCTGGGGCGGCGGGACGTTTCCGAAGACCGTCACCGCGCAGAACGCGCACGGCTTCGGCCGGTGGATCGGCGACCGCTACCGCCATCGCGGCAACATCATCTGGTGCCTGGGCGGCGATCGGCAGCCGATCCACGACGGCGTCGACTACCGTGACGTCTGGCGCCGCCTCGCGGAGGGGGTCGCCGAGGGCGTCACGGGGCAGGCGTGCGCCTGGAACGTGCCGTCCGCCGCGTGGGAGAGCGTCCTCATGACCTATCACGCATGCTTCGAGATGGAGACGGGCGAGCACTCGACGATGTCGTACTGGACCGACGAGGAGGCGTGGATCAGCTTCATCGTCTTGCAGTCCGGCCACGGTCGGCACACCGCCAGCCACGTGTCGCTCCGCGCGGAGCACGACCGCGAGCGGACGCTCCCGGTCCTGGACGCCGAGCCGGCGTACGAGCGGATGCCGATGAACTGGCCGCAGCTGTTCCCGCTGCACGGCGACTGGATCGTGCGGATGCGTGCGTACTGGGCCGTGCTCGGCGGCGCTCTGGGCCACACGTACGGGCATGCCTCGGTGTGGTGCTCGATCTCCGAGCGGGAGCGCAACGAGGTGCTCGACGTCACCTGGTTCGAGGCGCTGTCCTCTCCCGGCGCCGGGCAGATGACGGTGCTCCGCCACCTCGCCGAGGCGCTGGAGGCGCACCGCTGGCGACCCGCGCCGTCGATGCTCGCGCACGAGTCGGAGTGCTCCGCGACCTGTGTAGACCATCATCGGCAGGCGGCTCTCGATCGCGACCGCGAGTTCGCCATCGTGTATCTCACCGACGGGGGCCGCGAGCGCGTCGATCTGAGCGTGCTGGCGGGCGAGGCGCCGCTGCAGGCGGTGTGGTTCGACCCGCGCCTCGGAACGCTCCACGCGGAGGCGTTCCCGGTGCCGCGCGGGGAGGTCGTCGTCGACGCACCCGGCCAGGGCGAGGGAGACGACTGGCTGCTCGTCGTCACCTCTCGCGAGGGCGACCTCGCCCGGCTCGCGCAGAGGCGCAGCTACGGGGATCGTGCTGAGGCCGAGCGAATGTCGATGGTCTGGGCGGAATGATCCCCGCCCCTCATCCCCTCAGCAGGGAGCGCCATTCCAGCGCGAGCAGGAGCCGGGCGACGACGCGGTAGTCTCGCACGTCGGCCGACAGGAGGGACCCGATGCGCTCCAGGCGCTGCTTGACCGTGTTGACGTGCAGGTGCAGGCGGGAGGCGGTCCTGGTGATGCTCCCGTCGAGGGACAGATAGGTCTCCAGCGTCTCCACGAGCCGGGACTCGTGATCGGCGTCGTAGGACTCCAGCGGGCCGATGACCTCTGCGATCAACGCCCGCGCGTCCCTCTCGGGGATGGATGCGGTCACGCTGAGGATCGATCCGATCTCGTCGAACGCCACGACGCGCCCGCCGCGCATCCGCGAGATGCGGGCGGCGGTCGTCGCGTCGTCCAGCGCCGCGCCGAACCCGCCGGGATGCAGCGGTCCCGCGGACCCGCAGCCGAGATAGCCCGCCGCTGTCGCGAGCCGGCGTCCCAGCCGGGCGGCGACCTGCTCGTCGGCGGCGACGGCGATCAGCGTCGCGCCGGACGCCACGAGCGCGGAGTCCGCGAGGAACGCCTCCTCCGCCCAGTCCGCCGCGTGCGCGTATGCCTGCTCCGCGTCCGCGAAGAGCGCCGCCAGGAGGACCCGCGGCACCTCGTCGAGGATGCCGAGCACCGACTCGGCCTGTCGCACCGCGGTCGCCGCCGCATCGGGGGACAGCAGCTCGTGCACCGCGAGCCGGCGGGCCGAGACGAAACCGCGAGCGCTGCGCTCGGCGCTCTCCAGAGCGGAGGCGACGGCGTCGGAGGCGGCGGTCGTCTCGAGGACGAGCGCGGTCATGCGCGCGGCGAGGCGGATGGCGCGCAGCCGGGCGTCGTCGGGGTGGTGCTCCTGGGCCCAGTAGACGGCGAGGACGCCGAACGATCTCCCGCGGCGGATCAGCGGTGCGGCGCACATGGTCGTCAGCGGGAACTCGGGGACCGCGGTCGTGATGACGGTCACCTCGCCGGACAGGAACGCCTCCACGCTGGGCGGCAGCCCGGTGCGGCGCACGACGTGGCTCGAGAGATCCGCCACGGGCAGGGCCTCGTTCCACACGATGTCCAGGTGCCGGTCCTCCAGCCGCCCCGCGGTGTTGGCGACGGCGGCGGTGCGCAGCGAGGACCCGTCGGCATCGATGAGGCGGATGACGGATGCGGCTCCGCCGAGGACGTCCGCGACCTTCGCGCACAGCAGCGGAAGCGCCTCGGTCCGCGGGCGGATGCCGTCTCCCGCGATCATCGTCTCCAGAAGGAGCTCGAGATCCTCCACGTCGTCGGTCATGGCCACCTCATGTCTGAATCGACACCGATCCACGGAGATTCTATGGCCGATCAGACGTCGTCTGCGTGCGCGAGTCTTTCTAGCCTGATCGCATGGACGACACTCAACGGGCACAGCAGCACCGCAATCGCGAGACGGTGGAGCGCTTCTTCCGCACGCACGGACTGGAACGCGCCTCCCTGTTCACCGAGGACTGCCACAAGATCCTGCCCTGGACGGGCATGGGCTTCCCCATCGACATGCGCGGCATGCGCGAGCTCAAGTACAACTTCCTGATCAACCAGTCGATCTTCACCGGGTGGACGTGGAGCGGCATCCGCGTGTTCGACACGCAGTTCCCCGACGAGTTCTGGGTCGAGTGCGACGGCGCCGGCGTGATCCGATCGCCCGAGCCCGGCTATGAACCCGTGCACTACGCGAACCACTACCTGCACCACTTCCGGCTCGTGGACGGCCTGATCGCCGAGTTCCGCGAGTTCCAGAACGCCGTCACCAGCGTCCGGAACGACGCCGGCGACGTCGTGCCCATGCCTCCGCTGGGCGACTGGAAGCCGCCGGCCGACTGGCAGGAGCCCGCCGCCTGGGCCCCCGCCGCATCCTGACCCGACCCGACCCGAACCGAAAGAGGAATCACCATGACACAGCCACGTCGCCCCGCCATGATCCGCACCGCCGTCCTGGCCGCCTCCGCGACCGGCGCCCTCGTGCTCTCCGGATGCGCCGGCGCCGCCGGACCCGCAGACGGCGGGCAGGACCAGACCGACACGAAGGAGTTCTCGATCTCCTTCGGGCCGGCCAACGACGAGAAGACGGGCTACGAGATCCTCGCCGAGCAGTACATGCAGGAGAACCCCGACGTCACCATCACGATGAACCCGCTGCCGGGGGAGACCTACCCGCAGGCGATCCGCACCCAGCTGCAGGCCGGCAACGCCTCAGACCTCTTCGTGGCGGCTCCCGGCACCGGGCAGCCGTACAGTCTCGTCCCCCTCGCCGAGGCGGGGCTGATCTCCCCGCTCGACGGCGCGGCGGCCGACGTCATCCCGGCCGGATCCGACGACCTGTTCGTCGTCGACGGCGAGGTCTACGGCCAGGCGCTCAGCGTGGCGTTCGTCGCGAACATCTTCAACACCACGCCGGGCGTCGAATACCCGGCCGACCTCGCGGGGCTGCTCGACCAGTGCGCCGCCGCCCAGGCCGAAGGACGGTCGTTCTTCGTGATCGCCGGGGCGGTGCCGATCAACACGGGGATCATGGCGCAGAGCATCGCCGCCACCCGCGTGTACGCGGAGGATCCCGACTGGAACGACAAACGCGCCGCCGGCGAGGTCTCCTTCGCCGATTCCGAGGGGTGGCAGGACACGCTCGAGACGGTCCTCGCGCTCGACGAGGCCGGATGCTTCCAGGCCGGTGCGGAGGGAGCCGGGTTCGACGCCATCACCAACGGACTCACGCAGGGGACGTCGCTGGGCATGTTCGGCCCGAGCGGCACGGCCTCCGAGATCAACGCCGCGGCCGGCGGGCACGCCTCGTTCGTGGTCGAGGCCTTCCCGGTGGAGACCGAGGGGGACGCGCGCTTCGGTCTGGCCAGCTCGACCTATGCGTACGCGCTGTCCGCGGACTCGAAGAACAAGGTCGCGGCGTTGAAGTTCCTCGACTGGATGGCCGAGCCCGAGCAGACGGCGAGGTTCGCAGAGATCGAGGGTGACCTCCCGGTCTCCGGCATCGACGACCTCGACCTCGCCGACAGCGTGTTCGCGCCGGTCGAGGACATCCTGAAGTCGGGCTCCTACGCGCCGCTGCCGAACGCGACGTGGCCGAACGCCGCGGTCTACGACGCGCTCGGCATGGGCGTGCAGGGGCTGCTCACGGGGCAGCGGACGGTCGATCAGGTGCTCGCCGACATGGATGCGGCGTGGGGAGAGTGATGGCGACGACCCGTGTGCTCGTGGCGGGGGCCGGCATCGCCGGCCTCGCCGCGGCCAACGCGCTGGCGCGGCTCGACGGTTTCGAGATCGACGTGGTCGACCCCGACCCCCGTCCGGTGGGCGTCGCGGTGGGCTTGTCGTCCTGTGCGCTGCGGGGGCTGGACTCGATCGGCGTGCTGGACGCCGTGCTCGCAGCGAGCGCGCCGAGCATGGAGCTGCACATGTGCGCGGCCGACGGCACGACCCTCGTGCACACGACCCGTCGGACGCCGCACGGCCAGCGGTATCCCGACAACGTCATCGTCGACCGGCTCAGCCTGGCCGAGGCGCTGGGCTCCTCGCTGGACGAGAGGGGGGTGGGCGTGCGCTCCGGGGTGGCGCTGACGGGCGTCGAGCACGTCGACGGCGGTGCGATCGCCTTCTTCGACGGTGCAGGTCCGGCGAGGTACGACCTCGTCGTCGGCGCGGACGGCATCGGGTCGCGACTGCGCGGCGCCGTGATCGACGAGTCGCCGCGCGCCCTCGGGCAGCTCGGACTGCGGTGGGTGACCTATGGCATGGACGGGCTCGACCACGGTGTGATGTACCTGGGCGGCGGGGCGGTGAAGCTGGGGCTGTGGCCTCTGCGCGACGGCCGGGTGTACGCCTTCCTCACGCTGCCGCGTCCCGGGATGCCGCGCGCGGCGCGTCAGGAGGTGCTCGCCGAGCTGCGTACGGCGCTCGACGGGTACTCGTTCCCGGGCGCCGAGACGCTGCGCGCGGACGTGCCGTGGGACGAGGTGCACATCGCCGCGTTCCAGTCGCTCTTCGTCGACGGACCGTGGCACGACGGCCGCGTGGTGCTCGTGGGAGACGCTGTGCACGCCATGCCGCCGCACGGATCCAGCGGCGCCGCGATGGCGATAGAGGACGCGCATGTGCTGGCGGACGAGCTGGGCCGCCGGCCGATCGCCGAGGCGCTGACCGCATACGGCCGTCGTCGCCGCGATCGCGTCCGTCGTGTCGTCGCCTATTCGACGGAGAACTGCCTCGCCGAGAACAGGGCGGCCGTCGAGGGCGCCGCGCCCACGATGGACCCCGACGCCGCCCAGGAGTTCTGGGAGTTCCTGCGCACCGAGCCGTGAACGCATCGGGAGGCGGTCGTCTGCACGGACGGCCTCCTCCCGGCGACGGTCAGAGCGACTCGGCCTCGACGATGCGCCCGGCCTCGATGAACAGCTCGCGCATCCAGGCGTGCTCCGGGTCGCGGCCGTGCACGGGGTGCCACCACAGCGCGTTCGTCAGGGGAGTGGCGTCGAACGGGAGCCCGACGATCCGCAGGCCGCCGACGCGCTGGACGACGGGCGCCAGGGCGGCCTGCACGAGACCGACGCGCTCGGTGCCGGCGATGAACATCGGCAGCGACATGAAGCTCTCCACGACGACTTCCACACGCGGCTCCACGCCCAGCTGCTGCACCTGACGTTCGGCCGAGGTGAAGGCCGACCGCGACTGGTAGTGCATCGCCCACGGCAGCGTGGAGATATTCTCCATCGTCAGCACGTCGCCGACGGCCGCGTTGTCCTCGGCCACCACCGCGACCCAGCGGTCGCGCCACAGGTCCGCGAAGGGGAGCTCGGTGAGGAAGCCGTGCGGGATGACCATCGCGTCGACGGCGCGAAGCCGGTTCGCGGCATCCTCGACGATGAGCGGATTGTGCAGCGCGAAACGGAAGCGCACACGCGGGGCGCGTTCCGCGGCCAGCTCGGAGACGACACGGCCGACCGTCGTGAAGCCGTAGTCGGACCCGTAGACGAGGAACTCGCGGACGGATTCCGACGGATCCCAGGTCGCCTGGCTCTCGAACACGCGGCGCGCCGCGTCGAGCGCGGTGGTGGTGTGCTCGGCGAGCCGCAGGGCGAAGGGGGTGAGCTCGTAGGTGTTGCCGCGGCGGGCGAGGATCGGGTCGCCGAAGTGCGTGCGCAGGCGTGCGAGGGAGGCGGACAGCGCGGGCTGGCTGAGATGCAGGCGCTCGGCGGCGCGCGTGACGCTGCGCTCGGTGAGCAGCGCGTCGAGGGAGACGAGGAGATTCAGATCGAGCCGCGAGAGCAGGGCGTGGTCGGTCACGACGGTGTGATCCTTCGGGTCGGAGCGGTCCTGTCGATTGTATCGATCGGGTGGATGCCGCGGGGATGAGCCATCGATCGTGACGATGACTCGAGAGGAGTCGGTGCGCGGCCGCCATCCGGCATCATGATGGTCGGAATCAGCCTAACTAATGTCGGAATAAGGTAAAAGGCGTGGGAGGATGGTGACCACCGCCCGACGCGTGCGAGGGCTCGTCATTCGATCGGCTCTCGGGAAAGCAGAGAAGATGACCACCACCGAACTCCTCATCATCGGCAGCGGGCCGGTGGGCTCGGCGTTCGCCCGCCTCGTAGGAGAGCAGCGGCCCGGCACCGGGATCACCATGGTCGAGCTCGGCCCTCAGGTGTCCACGCCGGCCGGGACGAACGTGCGCAACCTCCCCGTCGCCGAACGCGACGCTGCACGCGAGCGGTCCCAGGGGCCGCAGGGCGCAGCCCGGGGGGACTCCCTGCGGGGGCTCCAGGTCGAGGGCACCATCATCTCTCCCGGGGGCACGTACCTCGCCTCTCCCGGGCACCAGCCGGGGATGCCGGCCGCGGCGCTCTCCAGCTGCGTCGGAGGCATGGGCGTGCACTGGACCTGCGCGACGCCGCGGCCAAACGACGACGAGCGGATCGCGGAGATCCCCGCAGACGAGCTGGACTCGGCCCTGGACGAGGCGGAGCGCCTGATGAAGGTGACCACGCTGCCCGAGAACCCGTACGGATCCGCGATCAAGTCCCTGCTGCGCGAGCACTTCGAGGGCGTGCTGCCGGAGGACCGCCTGCCGGACGGCCTGCCGATGTCGGCGATGCCCCAGGCCGACGGCTCGATCCGCTGGGGCGGCGCCGACACCATCCTCGGGGAGACGCCGGTGACGCTCCGTACGGAGACCATCGCGCGTCGCCTGGTGCTCGACGGCGCACGCGTCGTCGGCGCGGAGGTCGAGCACCTGCCCACGGGGGAGGTCGAGACCATCGAGGCGAAGGCCGTCGTCGTCGCGGCGAACGCGATGCAGACCCCGCAGCTGCTCTGGGCCTCCGGCATCCGTCCCGACGCGCTGGGCCGCTACCTCACCGAGCACGTCCTCGTGTACAGCGTCGTCGCGCTCAAGGACGAGATCGTCGAACGAGCCGGGATCGACGTCTCGGTGAAGGATCTCGTCAAGGACCCGACGGCGTCGACGTTCGGCATCCCGTACACGGCCGGGCTGCACCCCTATCGCACGCAGGTGATGCACATGGCCGACGCGCCGTTCCCGGTCGACGAGTCGGCCGTGCACGTGGGGGCCGCGCGCTTCGTCGCCATGGGCAACGGGGTGCGCAAGTTCCCGCGGCCCGAGGATCGCCTCGTCTTCTCGGAGACGGAGAAGGACGGATGGGGGATGCCGCAGCTGTCCATCGAGTACGAGGTGACCGACCGTGAGCTCGCCGAGGTGGAGAGGGCGTCGGCCGACCTGCGCGCCGTCGCGGAGTCCATCGGCTCGTTCGTGCCGGGAGGGGAACCGCGGCTGATGCCGGCCGGCACCTCCTTGCACTACAAGGGCACGGTGCGGATGGGCGACGACGGCGGTGCGGCGTCGGTGGTCGACACGCGCTCGCGCGTGTGGGGGTTCGAGAACCTCTTCCTCGGCGGCAACGGGCTCATCCCGACCGCCACGGTCACCAACCCCACCCTGACCAGCGTCGCGCTCGCGGTGAGGGCGGCGCCCACGCTGGTCGAGGAACTCGACGCGTGAGCGCCTGGACGGTCGGCGCCGAGGATCTCGTGCTGCGCGAGCACGGCGAGCCGCGCCTGCTGCTCGGCGGCCAGGTGCACAACTCCTCGAGCTCGTCGCCGGCCGCGATCAGGGAGTCCTTCGCGCATGTGCGGCGGCTGGGAGGAAACACCGTGATCGCGCCGGTGAGCTGGGCGCTGACCGAGCCCGATGAGGGCTCCTTCGACTTCCGCCTCGTCGACGAGATGATCCGTCATGCCGTGGCGCAGGGACTCCGTCTCGTCCCGCTCTGGTTCGGCGCGTTCAAGAACGCCGGCTCCGGTTACGCACCGCGATGGGTGCGTGCCGACAGGGGGCGCTTTCCCCGTGCGGTGGTGACGGCGGCGAAGGCGGGGCGGGCGTTCGACTATGCGGGCGCCACCCCGCTCCCCGTGCTGTCCGCCTTCAGCCCGGATCTGCGTGAGGCCGACGCTCGCGCCTTCGAGGCGTTCATCGCCCACCTGGCCGGGATCGACGACACGGATGCCGTGGCGCTCGTCCAGGTCGAGAACGAGACCGGCCTGTTGCGCGACAGCCGGGATCGCAGCGACATCGCCGCGGCGGCATGGGCAGCCGCCGTTCCTCCGCGGCTGATCGATGCGGCGCGGGTCAGCGGCCCGGAGTCCATGCTCGGCATGCTCTGGAGGGCGAGAGGCGGACGGTCCTCCGGGACCTGGGGCGAGGTGCTCGGGGACGGCCCCGACGCCGACGAGGTCTTCATGGCCTGGGCGATCGGCTCCTACGTCGAAGAGCTGGCCGCGCGGGGGCGCGCGATCAAGGAGATCCCGATGTACGCGAACGCGTGGCTGGGACCGCAACCCGGCCAGGAGGAGCCCGGCCAGTGGCCGAGCGGCGGCCCGTCGGGTCGCGTCATCGACGTGTGGCATGCGGCGGCGCCGTCGCTGGCGCTGGTGGGCCCCGACATCTACGTCGACGATGCGGCTCCCGTGATGAGGACGTACGCGAGCGGCGGACAGCCCCTGTTCGTCCCGGAGTGCCGTCTGCGCGCGGCCGAGCTCGTCCGCGCCATCGGGGCGTTCGGAGCGATCGGCTGGTCGGGATTCGGGATCGACGGAGCGAACCCCGATGGCCAGGTCGCGGCGACGCTCGGTCTGCTGGCCGCGCTGGAGACCCCGATCGCGACCGCCCAGGCGGAGGGGCGGATCGCGGGCCTCGTCGTCGAAGAGGGGCGCAAGACCGCGGATGCCGTCATCGGCGATCTCGAGGTGAGCGCACGCGGCGTCACCGGTCTGCTGCGGGACTTCCTCCTCGATGTCGGTGTGCAGCTGCCGGAGGAGGCGCTTCCCGTGCCGGACGAGACCCTGCCCGGTGAAGCGGTGCCGGCGCCGGGGGAGCAGCGCCCCTTCGCCCTCGTCTTCGCCGAGGCGGACGACGCATTCATCGTGATCGGGCGCGATGTGAAGGTCGATTTCGCGTCGGCCGGCGCGCCCGTCGAGTACGACGAGGTCGTCGAGCTCCTGCTCGAGGACGGCGGCCTCGTGGAGGGGCGCGTCCTCAACGGGGACGAGCGTCTGCAGATCGTGCCGCTGGACAGGGTCGGGGCGGCGCGGGTGAGACTCCTGCGCACCTGAACCGGCACTGAGGATCCTGAGGCCGTCGTCGCAGCACTGCGACGACGGCCTCTTCGGCGTGCGTGGACGGCATGCGGTGCGGATAAACAGACGTGATGGGCGCTATCAGGACCATTGTTCTCAGCTATATGGCTGAAATGGTCTACCGATGACTAAATTGGTATACCAATTGACCTGTCAACGAAGATCGGAGCCGTCGCGTGACCCTCATCGACGTACACCACCACCCGACCCTGCCGGGTCTCATCGCAGCCCAGGAGCGCCGCGGCCTGCCGGTCTTCCGCGGCGGCCCGGCCTGGACCCCCGAGATCGCCCTCGAGAAGATGAGCCTCACCGGAACCACCATGTCGATCCTCTCGGCGCTCGGCGATCTGTCCTGGGCGGGAACCGACCTCGTGGGCGTCGTCGACGACATCAACGCCGAACTCGCCGACATCGTGCGCGTCGCGCCGACCCGGTTCGGCGCCTACGCCACCCTGCCGATGCCCGACCCGGACGCCGCGACCGCGGCGGCCGTCGCGGCTCTCGACGGCGGCCTGTTCGACGGCGTCGCCATGCTCTCCAGCTATCGAGGCGCCTACCTGGCGCAACCCGAGTACAGCGAGCTGCTGCACGAACTCGACGTCAGGGAGGCTGTCGTCTTCATGCATCCGATCCTGATCATGGATGCACCCGCCGGGCTTCCTGGGGCGCTTCTCGAAGGCACCTTCGACACGACCCGTGCGGTGACCGCCCTGGCCGCCGCCGACGTCTTCGCCCGTTTCCCGCGGATCCGCTTCATCTTCCCGCACACGGGCGGCATGGTGCCGTTCATCAAGTGGCGCATCGCCATGCACGCGCTCCAGCGCGGAGACTGGAACGCTCCCATCTCCGCCGAGGGACTCGACGCCGAGATCCGCAAGCTCGACGGCATCTACTACGACACCACCCTGAACCTCGGACCGCTGCTCGAGCTCGAGCGTTCCGACCGCATCCTGTTCGGCACCGACGTGCCGTGGGCCAACGACTCCATCCTCGCCCTCGAACGCGACTACGCGACTCTCGTCCGCGACGGCTGGACGCCGGAGCAGGCGGAGTCCGTCTCGAGCGGCAATGCACTGCGGATCTTCCCGCACGCCGCCCGCCGCCTCGGCGTCGAGGTCGCACGGTGACCCTCGTCGGCTCGGACATCAGCCTCGTCCGTGTGGGCGATCTCTGGGGTCACGGCCCGGAGATGCTCGAGACCCTGCACGCGCAGGGGCTCGACGGCGTCAACGTCCGCACCCTCGCCGACCTCTCTCCCACGCTCGACCTCGGCGAGCTGAACGCCTTCCGGCAGAAGGCGGACGAGCTCGGCATGTACGTCGAGATGGGCGTCGGCAAGATCAACCCCTACATGACGGCGGAGCTCCCGGAGGTGCGAGCTCTCGGCGAGGGCGACTACGTGGCGGGGATGGACCGGATGTTCCGGGTCTGCGCCGAGATGGGGTGGCGCACTCTGTGGACGGCGTGCGCGGGCGTCAAGGAGTACGCCGCTCCCCACGACACCGACCGGGCGCGCCGAGAGGCGCCATGGCCCGAGCAGCTGCGGGCGATCCGCGGGCTCGTCGGCCTGCTGCTGCCCTCGCTGCGTCACCACGACGTGGTGCTCGGCATCGAGACGCACGAGGAGATCACGACGGGGGAGCTGCTGCACATCGTCGAGGACGTCGACGACCCCCACGTCGGGATCTGCCTGGATCCCGGCAACCCGATCGCCCGCGGGGAGGATCCGCGAGAGGCGGTCCGCCGTGTGGCGCCGCATGTGGTCAGCACTCAGCTGCGAGACCTCGCGGTGTTCCCCTCGCCCGACGGCGACGGCCTCACTCGCTTCCTGCTGCCCTGCGGCGACGGGCAGCTCGACTGGCGCGAGATCCTCGACGTCCTGCTCGCCGCGAACCCCGCTCTCAACCTCACGATCGAGGGGGTCGGCGGCTGGTCGGGGCGGATGGACGTACCGCTGGCCGATCCGTTCTGGCGCAGCCTGCACCCGGCGCTCGACGAGGACGAGCTCGATGCCCTGCGCGCGCTCGCCTCGGCGTCCGAGACGGATGCCGAGGCCGGCGCGCGGCCCGCGTTCGCCGCACTCGACACCTTCCGATCCGATCAGCGCGCTGCGCACGACGCGTTCGTCTCCCGCGCTGCCGCACATCTCCGCTCGGTGCTCGCCGAGCGGACAGCATCCGCATCCGTCCTCTAGGAGAAACCCATGCCCCAGACATCGACCACCGTTCCGGTCACCGAGCTCGCCGACGCCGTCACGTGCCCCGTGCTGTTCCCCGGCTCCGCAGAGTACGACCTCGCGCGACGGCTCTGGAACGCCGACATCGACCGGCGCCCCGCCGCCATAGTCCGGGTGCGCGACGCCCACGACGTGTCGGCCACGCTGCGCTGGTCCACCGCGAACGGATTCCCCGTCACGGTGCGCAGCGGCGGGCACAACCTCGCCGGCACTGCGGCCATGGACGGTGCGGTGCAGATCGACACCCGCCTCATCGACCGGATCGAGGTCGACGAGGAGTCCGGCCTCATCAGCGTCGGCGGCGGCTGCAACTGGGGACAGGTGGACCGCGCCTGCGAGGGAACCGGTCTCGTCGTGCCGGCGGGCGTCGTCTCGCACACCGGAGTGGCCGGCCTCACCCTCGGCGGCGGGTTCGGCTACCTCGCCCGGGTGCACGGCGCCACCGTCGACCACCTCGAGTCGATCGAGGTCGTCGTCGCCGACGGCGCCATTCTGGAGGTGAACGCCGACTCGCACCCCGACCTCTTCCGCGCGATGAAGGGAGCCGGGCACAACTACGGCGTCGCGACCCGGTTCACCTTCCGCGCCCAGAAGCTCGCCGGACTCGCCACCGTGCGGCTGGCGCTGTTCGCCGCCGCGGACCGGCGCGCGATCCTGCAGCGCTTCTCCGAGCGGGCGATCGGCATGCCCGCCGAGGTGGGGACCTACCTGCGCCTGTACCGCGCGCCGGAGTTCTGGACGCAGATCCCGAAGGAGCACCGCGGCGAGCCGCTCGTGTCGGTGGCGACCATCCGCTACGGCGATCCGGCTGACGAGCCCGCGGCCACCGCGGCGATCTTCGAGGGGTTCGAGCCGATCTACCTCGACGTGCGCACGATGCCGCACGTGACCCTGCAGCACCAGACCGATGACGAGTTCCGCTACGGGCTGCGCCACTACTGGAAGCACACGTTCATCGAGGAGCTCACGGACGAGGTGATCGACACCCTCATCGAGCATGCCGACCGCTACCCCGGGCGGACGCTGAACTCGAGTGCGTACATCTCGCATCAGGTGATGTGCCCGTTCGAGATCATCGCGGGTCCCGGCACCGCGCGCGAGCAGGGCGACGACGCGCTGCCCAGCGGACGCGTGCTGAACTACTCCGCGAACATCGGGGCCGACTGGGAGTATCCGTCCGAGAAGGCGGCGCTGGTGGCCTGGGCGCGCGAGTTCTCCGACGCGCTGTCGCCGGTCGGTGCGGGGACCTACATCAACTTCACCTCGGTGCAGGGCGACGACGCGGTGGCACGGGCCGTCTACGGGGAGAAGTACGAGGCGCTCGCGGCGGCGAAGCGCAGGTACGACCCGGAGAACGTGTTCCGTCGCGGTCTCGTCGATCTCAGCGACCCCGGCGACGACGCAGGGGCCGGCGAATGACCCGCATCCGCGTCGGCACCGACTCGACCAAGCTCCCCGGCGCGTTCACGCACGACGCGCCCTGGATCATCGGACGCGCGGCCGAGCTGGGACTGGAGGGCGTCTTCTTCCGGGACATCGGAGACCTCAGCGCCCGTCTCGATCCGGCAGAGCTCCAGGATGTCGTCTCCGCCGCCGAGGAGCGGGGCATGTACATCGAGGCCGGCGCGGGCAAGGTGAACCCGTTCGCCATGCCTGAAGATCCGACGATCCGCGCTCTCGGCGACGGCGACTGGCTGACGGGGATGACGCGCAAGCTGGAGGCGGCTGCCGCCTGCGGCATCCGCGACGTCTGGGCGGCCACCGCGAACTATCAGTTCCGCATCCGGGGCATGCGGGCGTGCGATCGCTTCCGCACCGACGTGACCTGGCCCGAGCAGCTCGCGGCGACCGCGAGAGTGCTGAGGATGCTGGCGCCCGTGCTGCGGGATCTCGGGCTGCACCTGAATCTGGAGACGCACGAGGAGATCTCCAGCTTCGAGGTCGTCAGGCTGGTCGAGGAGGCGGGACCGGATGCCTTCGGCGTCACCTTCGACTCCGCCAACGTCGTGGTGCGCGGAGAGGACCCGGCAGCCGCGGCACGCAGGGTCGCGCCCTACACACGTCAGACCCACTTGCGCGACGTCGTGCTCGTCTCGAACGAGTGCGGCATCGGCCGGCTCGTCGTGCCGATCGGTGAGGGGGTCATCGACTGGGATGCCGTCCTCGCGGCGCTGACGACGGCCCCAGTCCGCAACTACTCGATCGAAGGCGTCTTCCCCGGCATGCGGGAGGAGCCGGGGACGGAGATGACCCTCTTCGTCGACGACCCGCAGTGGCGCGCCTCGCATCCCGATCTCACGGACGAGGAGCTCGCCTGGGCCGAGGGCCGCGCCGAGGCCTTCCCCGAGGTCGGCGGTCGCGTCGCCGATGAACAGGCGTTGCGCGCCGTCGTCAGCGATCAGGCGGCCGACGACTTCATCCTGCGCAGCGCCGCCGAGCTCCGCAGCCGCATCGGCGCGCACGCGCCTGCGATCACGACGTCCTGACCCGACGGTCACGACAACTGTACCCGACAGAAAGGCACCACCATGGCACGGAAACATGTTCGACGGCGCACGCTCCTGCTGGCCGCATCCGCTTCGACGGCGATCGTCCTCGCCGGTTGCGCCGGTGCGGACGAGCCGGCGGCGGACGGCGAGGAGCCGCAGACGATCACCTTCGCGTACTCCATCGCCGCCGATGCGCAGGACTGGTACGAGCAGCTCGCTCAGGACTACATGGCGTCCCACCCCGGCGTGACGATCGAGACGGTCAAGTACGGCCTCGACAGCTACGCGACCACCCTCACCACCCAGCTCAACGCGGGCAACGCCCCCGATGTCTTCTACACGCTGTCCGGCACGGGGCAGAACCCCTCGGTCGGCCCCCTCGCCGAGTCGGGGCTGGTGCTTCCGCTCGACAGCGACGTGATCTCCGAGGCGCTGCCGGAGGCGGTGCAGTCGGGCTGGGTGTTCGACGACGTGTTCTACGGGGTTCCCACCTCCGTGCAGGTCAACGGGCTCGTCATGAACGCATCGCTCGCGGAGAGCACCGGCGTCGACTGGACGTCGGCCACGACTCTCGAGGACCTCGCCGCGCAGTGCGCCGACGCCGCGGATGCCGGGGTCGCGGTGCTCGGCCTCGCCGGATCCGTGCCGACCGCGCCGGCGATCACCGCGCTCGGCTTCGCCGCCAGCACCGTGTACGGCCCCGACCCGGACTGGAACCAGCAGCGCATCGACGGCGAGACGACCTTCGCGGAGTCCGAGGGCTGGCGCGAGGCGCTCGAGGGCATCCACGACCTCTATGACGCCGGCTGCATGCAGCCGGGAGCGGAGGGGGCGGGCTTCGACGCCCTGACCAACGGCGTCATCAACGAGACGATGCTCGCCTTCGCCGCGCCCAGCAGCGCGACGATGACGCTGTCCAGCGCGTCCGGGGGAGCTCTCGACACCGTCGTGCTCCCGATGCCCGCTCCGAAGGGCGCCGATCCGATGCTCGTCCTGACCAGCACGGACGGCATCGCCGGATACGCGGACACCAAGAGCCCCGACCTGGTCCGCGACTTCATCCAGTGGGCTGCTCAGCCGGAGCAGGTGCAGAGCATGGCGGAGATCCAGGGCACCCTCGCGTTCTCCGGCGATCTGTCCGATCTCCCGGCGGCCTACGCGTCCATCGAGTCGCTGCTCGATGACGGGAGCACCCGCCCGTATCCCGCGGTCGACTGGCCGAACGGGCAGATCTTCGACGCGCTCGGCAGCGGTGTCACCGGGATCCTGACCGGCCAGCTCACGGTCGACCAGGTCTTGGCCTCGATGGACACGGCCTGGGGGTGAGCCGTCCGGGCGAGGGAGGGCGTGGGGGTCGCCCTTCCTCGCCGCCTGCGATCTTTCCGACGAAGAGGAGCCGAACACCATGGATTCCGTCCCTACGACATTCCCTCGACTGAGCCTGCGCGAGCGTGACCGGAGGTGGGCGATGCTCCGCGAGATCATGGACGCGGACGAGCTGTCGGCGGCAGTGGTGACCGGGTCCGCCTTCGACCGCACCGATGTGTACGTCGCCGGCGAGGAGGTGCCCGGCGGCATCGCGGTGATTCCGCGTGAAGGCGAGCCGACGCTCATCACGGGCGTGGGCGCCGCCGCCCTGCTGAGGTTCGACGACCAGGGACAGCAGCGTGCCGGGTCGCGATGGATCTCCGACCTGCGGGCCGGGCCCCCGCCCCTGCTCCTCCGTGACGCGGTGACGCGCTCGACGTCGAGGCGCAACCGGGTCGGGATCGTCGGCCTCGGCGGTGCGTCCCCGTTCGGCGGCGGCATTCCCCACGGGGCATGGGAGACCATCGTGTCGATGACGCCGGGCGTCCAGTGGGTGGACGTCACCCTCGCGTTCGCACGGGCCCGGCTGGTGAAGAGCGCGGAAGAGCAGCGGATGCTCCGGCATGCGGCGCTCATCGGGGAGCGCGCGAGCCGGACGTTCCTCGAGACCGCGCGCGTCGGCGTGCGCGAGAGCGACGTCTTCGCCGCGGTCGAGGCCGAGGTCATCCGATGGGGCGGTCACAGTGCCGGACCGGGGATGATCATGCGCAGCGGGAACCCCGCGTTCGGCGGTCCCATCGAGTGGGGATGGGCGGGAGGCGAGCCGCCCATGCTCCGGCCGGGCGACTCGATCGGCGCCGAGATCTTCGCGTGCTACTCCGGAATGGAGACGCAGCAGCAGATGCACGTGCAGCTCGGCGAGGACTCGGACCGCGCGGCGCTCGCGAGCGCCGCGCACGCCGCCTATCGGGCGGGCGTCGCCGCGACCCGGCCCGGAGTCCTCTTCTCCGAGGTCTACGAGGCCATGCACGCCGAGATCGTCGGTGCGGGCTTCTGGATCCGGCCTCCTGTCGTCCAGACCGTCTCCCCGGGGCTGTACAACAGCCCGATGTGGGTCAACGCCCAAGGCCGCGACGACCTCGCGGGACTCCCGATCCCCGGCGTCGTGCCCGCAGAAGGCGACTTCGAGCTCCGTTCCGGCATGGCCTTCGCCTTCCAGCCGGCTGCGCTCCTCGGGGTCCGTCAGGTATGCGTCGGCGGCACGGTGATCGTCACGGACACCGGGTGCGAGGAGCTCAACGATCTGCCCACGCGAGCCCACGTCCTGGACTGCTGAACGGCTTATGTCCGGTATCCAAAGCACTTATGTGCAAATCCGGCACATCGCTGTCATGCTGAGGGAACAGCAGGCGGCGCCCGAGCCGCCGACAACGAAGTCAGAAAGGCTGGACATGACACAGCAGCGTCGCTCCCGCATCGTCCGCACCGGCATCCTCGCCGCGACGACCGCAGGCGCCCTCATCCTCGCCGGCTGCTCCGGGTCGACCGGCGACGGTGACTCCGGCAGCTCCGAGGACACCAAGCAGTTCTCCATCGCCTTCCCGATCTCCAACTCCGTGGAGACCGGGTACGAGTCGCTCGCCAAGAAGTACATGGAGGAGAACCCCGACGTCAAGATCACGATCAACGCTCTCCCGGGTGAGACCTACCCGCAGACCATGCGAACCCAGCTTCAGGCGGGCAATGCATCCGACATCTTCATGTCCGCGCCGGGATCCGGCCAGGGGACGAGCATCATCACCCTTGCCGAGTCCGGGCTGATCAAGCCGATGGGCGACACGGCGACCGAGCTGATCCCGGCCGGTTCCGAGAGCCTGTTCGTCGTCGACGGCAAGACCTACGGTCAGGCGCTCGACATCGCCTTCGTCGGCAACAACTTCAACACCATGCCCGGAGTCGAGTATCCGAAGGATCTCGACAGCCTGCTGCAGACCTGCAAGGACCTCGCAGCCGACGGTCAGACGCTCTTCGTCGTGGCCGGATCCGTGCCGGCGAACGCCGGGATCATGGCGCAGGCGATCGCCGCGACGCGCGTGTACGCCGAGGACCCGACGTGGGATGCGAAGCGCATCGCGGGCGACACCACCTTTGCCGACTCCGACGGCTGGCACGAGACCCTCGAGACGATCGTCGAGCTCTACGACGCCGGATGCTTCCAGCCGGGAGTCGAAGGCGCGGGCTTCGACGCCATCACCAACGGCCTCACCCAGGGCAGCGCGCTGGCGATGTTCGGCCCCAGCGGCACGGCGACCGAGATCAACACGGCGGCTCAGGGGCACGCCTCCTTCGTCGTCGAGGCCTTCCCCGGCGTCGACGCCGACGACAAGCCGTTCGCCATCGCCAGCTCGAACTACGCCTACTCGGTCGCCGCCAGCTCGAAGAACACCGTCGCTGTGGAGAAGTTCCTCGACTGGATGGCCGAGCCTGAGCAGGCGAAGGAGTTCTCCGACCACCAGGGCACGCTGCCGGTCTCGGGCATCGAAGACCTCGATCTGGACGGCACCGTGTACGAGCCCGTCGAAGACATCCTGAAGGCGGGATCCTTCGTTCCGCTGCCCAACTCGACGTGGCCGGACGCCGCCGTCTACGACGCGCTCGGCATGGGCGTGCAGGGTCTGTTCACCGGCCAGAAGACGGTCGACCAGGTCCTCGCCGACATGGACGCCGCCTGGGGCTGAGCCCTGACGAGCCGCCCCGGAGGGATCCGGGGCGGCTCTCCCTCCGCACGACGACGTACGAACACGAGGACATCATGACCATCACGACGCCGCAGTCCGAGACAGAGCTGGTGGTGCTTCCCGGCCGCGGGAAGGGCCGCCGCAGGACCACGGATGCTGCGCCCCGGCGCAGCGGCCTGCTGCAGTTCGGGCACTGGTGGTGGGCATTGCCCGGCATCCTGCTCGTGCTCGCCATCCACTACGTGGCCACCGCCGCCGGCGGCGTGTTCGCGTTCACGAACTGGTCGGGCATCGGCGCCTTCGACTGGATCGGCGTCGACAACTTCGTCAAGATCTTCCAGGACCCCTCCAAGCTCCTCGCCCTGTGGAACACGCTGTTCCTCGCGTTCGGCTCGGTGATCCTCGTCAACGCCATCGGCCTCGCGATCGCCCTCGGCCTCAACCGCGGGCTCAAGACCCGCTACGCGCTGCGAGTGCTGTTCTTCATGCCGGTCGTGCTCAGCCCGCTCGCCGTGTCGTACATCTGGAAGTTCATCTTCGACTTCAACGGCCCGCTCAACACCTTCCTCCGCGCCATCGGCCTCGACTCCCTCACGAAGGCGTGGACGGGAGACCCGACCTTCGCCATCTGGACCATCCTCGTCGTCATCGTGTGGCAGCAGACCGGCTTCGCGATGGTCATCTACATGGCCGGCCTCGCCGGCGTGCCCGTCGAGATCGAAGAGGCGGCGGCCATCGACGGCGCCAACCTCATGCAGAGGTTCTGGCACGTGACCCTGCCGGCGATCCGGCCGGCCGTCGCGATCGCGACGACCCTCGGGCTCGTCAACGGCCTGCGCGTCTTCGACCAGATCATGGCCCTCACCGGCACCGGCCCCGCCGGGGCGACGGCGACTCTCGCCACCGAGGTCTACAAGCAGGCGTTCACCCTCGGCAACTTCGGGTACGGCGCGGCGCTCGCGCTCGTGCTCACCGCCATCATCCTCGTCTTCGCTGTCATCCAGCAGCGCGTCACCCGCTCGAACCCGGAGGACTGAGCCATGTTCCGCTACACCACGCTCACATTCCTGCGCGAGGTCGGCTTCTGGCTGCTCGCCGCGCTGTTCCTCATCCCGTTCTTCTTCCTGGTGATGACGGCGTTCAAGTCCGACGAGGAGCTCTTCACGACCTCTCCTCTGGGCGGACCCACCACGCCCGACTTCAGCAACTTCACCGAGCTGTTCACCGCCCAGGGCAACACGAACATCATCCAGGGCCTGATCAACAGCACGATCATGACGGTCGGAGCGGTCCTCGGCCTCGTGCTGCTCGGAGCCCTCACCGGCTACGTCCTGGCCCGATCCACGCGGCGCTGGAGCAAGGCGGTCTACTACCTCTTCCTCATCGCGATCGTGCTGCCCTCGCAGCTCGGCACCGTCCCGCTGTACATCGGAGCCCGCGCCGTGGGCCTGACGGGCACGCTGTGGGGCATGATCATCCTCTACATCGGCATGATGCTCCCGCTCGCGATCTTCCTGTACGCGGGATTCTTCCGGGGCCTCGGCACCGAGTACGAGGAGGCGGCGACGATCGACGGCGCGAGCCGGACCCAGATATTCTTCCGCATCGTGCTGCCGCTGATGTCTCCGGCCACCGGCACCGTCGCCATCCTCACCGGCCTCATCGTGTGGAACGACTTCTTCACCGCCCTGATCTTCATCGGCGGATCCTCCGCGCAGACGCTGCCGGTGTCGATGTACTACTTCATCGGATCCCTCGTCTCGCAGTGGAACAAGATCTTCGCCATCGTGCTCGTCTCGATGATCCCGATCCTCGCGTTCTACCTCTTCGCCCAGAAGAAGTTCATCCAGGGCTTCGCCGGCGGCCTGAAGGGCTGAGCAGACGTGACGGCATCCGAGCGTCGCCCGGCCGATCTGGGCGACGGCACCTTCCGCAACCCCGTGCTCCCGGGAGATCGACCCGATCCCAGCGTCCTCCGGGTCGGCGACCGGTACTACCTGACCCACTCGTCCTTCGACGCCGCACCGGGTCTCGCGATCTGGCGGTCGCCGGATCTCGTGAACTGGACGTTCGCGACGTGCGCGCTGGAGAAGCCGCTCACGACGGTGTTCGCCCCCGACCTCGTCGAGCACGACGGACGGTTCTTCCTCTACATCCCGTTCATCCCGAGCAGCTGGTCCGACGCGATGGACGAGGCGCAGATCTGGGTCATCACGGCGGACAGCCCAGAGGGCCCCTGGAGCGAGCCCGTGTTCACGGGCATCCGGAACGCGATCGACCCCGGTCACGTGGTCGGAGAGGACGGCGAGCGGTACCTGTTCGTGAACGGCATCCGCCGCGCCAGGCTGTCGCCCGACGGGCTGCGGGCCGTCACCGATCTCGAGCCGGCGTACGACGGCTGGCGCTATCCGGACGAGTGGGTCACCGAGGCCTACGCCCTCGAGGGGCCGAAGTTCTTCCGCCGCGGGGAGTGGTTCTACCTCGTCAGCGCGGTCGGCGGCACCGGCGGTCCCGCGACCGGGCACATGGTGATCGTCGCGCGCTCGCGAAGCGTCCTCGGGCCGTGGGAGAACTCGCCGTACAACCCGGTGGCGCGCACCGCGTCCCGCGACGAGTCCTGGTGGTCCCGAGGCCACGCGACGATCCTCCAGGCCGCGGACGGCTCGTGGTGGATGGTGTCGCACGGCTACGAGAACGACTTCCGCACGCTCGGACGCCAGGCTCTTCTCGAGCCGATCTCATGGACCGAGGACGGCTGGCCGACGGCGCCTGCGCACGATCTCGGCGCCGCTCTGGCCAAGCCCGCGTCGGGAGAGCCTGTTGCGGTCCCCGCGCCGGACGACGACTTCGCCGAGCCCGGATGGGGTGAGCGGTGGGTGTTCGACAACCCCTCCGCCCGCGAGACGGAGCGTGCCGTGTTCGGGGCCGACGGGCTGCGGCTGCAGGGCAAGGGCGAGTCGCCCGCCGACTCGTCGGCACTGACGACCTGGTCGATGGACCGCGCCTACGAGATCGAGGTGGAGGTGCAGACCCGGGCGGGCGCGGCCGGAGGACTCCTGCTGTACTTCAACAGCCGCCTCTTCTGCGGCATCGGCTGGGACGGCGAGACGATGGACAGCTACGCGGGCGGACTCCGCACCCACTGGCGAGAGCCGGCGGCTCCGGGCCCGGTCATCCAGCTCCGCCTGCGCAACGACCACCACGTCGTGACCGGCTGGCATCGCCGTCCCGGCGAGGAGTGGGTGCGACACGGCGTGCGCTACGACACGCAGGGATATCACTCTGCGACCGTCAACGACCTGAAGAGCCTGCGGCCCGCGCTGTTCGCGACCGGCAGCGGAGAGGTCGTCTTCCGCTCGTTCCGCTATCGCGCGCTGGGCGGTGGAGCATGAGCGCTCGCATCGACGGCCTGATGGCACGGATGACATGGGAGCAGAAGCTGTTCCAGCTCCAGATCGCGTGGCGCCGGGAGACGGCCGAGCAGCACGATCTCGCCCGGCGCGGCATCGGCGCCCAGTTCTGGCCGCCCAGCGCCGCCGCGGTGAACGAGCTGCAGCGGGTGGCGGTCGAGGAGTCGGAGCTCGGCATCCCGTTGCTCATCGCGCTGGACGTCGTGCACGGGCAGTTCACGATCTTCCCGACGCCGCTGGCCCAGGCCGCGAGCTTCGACCCAGCCGTCGCCGAGGCCGACGCGGCCGTCTCCGCCGCGGAGGCGCGCGGCCACGGCGTGAACTGGACGTTCTCGCCCATGGTCGACATCACCCGCGACGCGCGATGGGGACGGGTGGTCGAGGGATTCGGCGAGGACGTCTGGCTGGGCTCGGCGCTCACCGCCGCGAAGGTCCGCGCCTACCAGGGCGGGATGACGGATGCGGTCGCATCCTGCCTCAAGCACTTCGTCGCCTACGGCGCCGCCGAGGCCGGGCGCGACTACAACACGACCGATGTCTCACGGCGCAGGCTCCGTGAGACGTACCTCGAGACGTTCCGGGTCGGAGTCGCCGCGGGCGCTGCGACCGTCATGGCCTCGTTCAACTCCCTGAACGGCACTCCGATGCACGCGCACAAGGCGCTGCTCACCGGGGTGCTGAAGGGGGAGTGGGGATTCGAGGGCGTCGTGGTGGGCGACGCCGAGGGCGTCGCCCAGCTCGTCGACCACGGGGTCGCGCCGGACGAGAGGACCGCCATCGCTCTGGCGATCGAGGCGGGCGTGGACGTCGTGATGGGCGGGATGATGCTCGTCGACGAGAACGGCGTCGCCGCGCTGTCGCCGGACGAGCTGAGCACGGATCGCGTCGACGACGCCGTGCGCCGCGTGCTCGGCCTGAAGGAGAGGCTCGGGCTCTTCGACAGCCCGTACGTCGACGAGGAGGCCACGACGCCGGACTCGCGCACGCGAGCGCGTCGGGCCGCCGAGCGGTGCATCGTGCTGCTGCGCAACGAGACCGGGACGCTACCTCTGCGGCGTTCGCAGCGTGTGCTGCTCGCGGGGCCGTACGCCCGCAGCACAGACCATCTCGGGGCCTGGGTGCAGCACTTCGCGACGCCGGTGGCCGAGACGCTCGCCGATGCCCTCGCGAGGGAGGTCGGGGCGCAGCACCTCGAGATCGCCGACGGCTCCGGGTTCTTCGACGCTGCCGATGCGCAGATCGACGATGCCGTGGCGCGTGCGCGCGGCGCGGGCGTCGTGGTCCTCGCCGTCGGAGAGCCGAGCACGCTCTCCGGAGAGGCGAGCTCGCGCGCGGACATCGTGCTCCCCGCAGCCCAGCGCAGGCTCATCCGGGAGGTGTCGGCCACCGGCACCCCCGTCGTCGTCGCGCTCGCCACCGGCCGCCCTCTGGTGGTGGAGGACTGGATCGAGGAGGTGTCGGCGCTGCTGGTGACCTGGCACCTCGGCACCGAAGCGCCCGCCGCGATCGCTGCGGCCCTGACCGGGCGGGCCAATCCGGGAGGACGCGTGCCGATGACCTTCCCGAGGTCCGTCGGTCAGCTGCCGCTGCACTACGACCACGAGCCCACCGGCCGCTCTCCGAGGACCGGCGGCGTCGTGCTCGCGAACGCCTCCGCGGAGTTCGCGGGTCCCAACAACACCGACGACTACTACACGTCCAAGTATCTCGATCTTCCCCTGGGCCCCCGCTTCTCCTTCGGCGAGGGCTTCGGCTACTCGAAGTTCGAGCTCTCGGAGCTCGCGGCGCCCCGGCAGATCGCGCTCTCCGCGCTCCGGGAGGGGGCGCCGATCGAGGTGCGGGTTCGGGTGACCAACATCGACGGACCGGAGGGAGACGACGTCGTGATGCTGTTCTTGCGCGACCGCGTGGCCAGCCTCTCGCAGCCCGTGGCGCGGCTGCGGGGATTCCGCCGGATCACGCTCTCAGCCGGAGAGAGTCGGGTCGTCAGCTTCGTCCTGCAGGCGCCGGACCTCGAGTTCTGGACGGACGACGATCGGAGGCTGCTGGAATCCGGGGACTTCGATCTCTGGGTCGGCGACGGCATCTCGCGGATCGACACGACTCTGACCGTCACGGAGGAGCACGCATGAGCATCGAACGGCTGCGAGACGTCCTCGCCGGGCGGGAGGCCAACGCGATCATGCCGCTGTTCTGGCAGAAGGGCGGGCCGACCGAGGTCGTGCGCGAGGAGATGGAGCGGATCGCGGACGCCGGCATCGGCGCCGTGATCCTCGAGGCGCGGCCGCATCCCGAATTCCTCCAGGACGGATGGTGGCGCGACGTCGACGCCGTCCTCGAGATCGCGAAGCGACGGGGGATGAAGGTCTGGTTCTTCGACGACGACACGTTCCCGACGGGGCACGCCGGGGGAGCGGTGCGGGATGCCGCACCCGAGCTGCGGCGGCGCTTCCTCACCGAGAGGCACACCGATGTCGTCGGTCCTGCGGCCGGAGCATCGCTCCTCGTCGAACGACGGCAGTTCTGGGGCCCGGCCGCGGACGGCGATCCCGGCACGCTCCTCCGGATCGTCGCCTACCGGCGCGCGGAGGACTCGCACGAGCTCAGCGGCGAGCCGATCGATCTCACCGACCGTGTCGTCGACGGGGTGCTGCGCTGGGACGTCCCCGCAGGGTGGTGGCGCGTGTTCTTCCTCACGACCACGGCCGACGGCGGCAGCACGCGTCACGCCGACCACATCGACTACCTGAACGCGGACTCGACGCGGCTGCTGATCGGCAGCGTGCACGAGAAGATCCGCGCCCGCTATCCGGACGAGTTCGGTCGCACGATCGCCGGCTTCTTCAGCGACGAGCCGGGGCTCTACAACGACCCCGACACCTTCGACTTCGGCTCGGGCCTGGGCCGGGCGGTGCCGCTGCCGTGGAACGACGAGGTCCGCGGCCGCCTCGCCGCCACGCTCGGCGACGACCCGCTCCTGGCTCTGCCTCTGCTCTGGAACGGCGCGGGCGGAGCCGAGCGCCTGGTGCGCTACTCCTTCATGGACGTGGTGTCCCGGCTGTACTCGGAGAACTTCAGCCGTCTCATCGGCGACTGGTGCCGCGCCCACGGCGTCGAGTACATCGGCCACGTGATCGAGGACAACGGCGCGCACGCACGCCTCGGGCCCGGTGCGGGTCACTACTTCCGTGCGATGGCGGGCCAGGACATGGCGGGCATCGACATCATCGGCGGACAGGTGATCCCCGGCTTCTCCCGCGGGCCGTTCGCGAACATGCCCGGGCATGCCGACGGGGAGTTCTTCCACTTCGGACTGGCCAAGCTCGCCTCGAGCGCCGCGCACCTGGACCCCCGCAAGCGGGGCCGATCGATGTGCGAGACCATCGGAGCCTACGGCTGGTACGCGGGGCTGCGGCTGTTCGCCTGGCTGACGAACCACCTCCTCGTGCGCGGCGTCACGCACGTCGTGCCGCACGCCTTCTCACCGGCGCCGTTCCCCGACCTCGACTGCCCGCCGCACTTCTACGCGCGCGGCGCGAACCCCCAGTACCGCCTGCATCACGAGCTGAGCGCCTACACGAACCGGCTCAGCCATCTGCTGCAGGGCGGCGCCCACATCGCGCCGTTCGCCGTGCTCTACCACGCGGACGCCGAGTGGCTGGGCGAGGCACTGCCCTTCGAGAGGCCCATGCGGCTGCTCGCCGAGGCGCAGCTCGACGCGGACGTCCTCCCCGCCGACGCTCTGGTCGCGGCATCCGTCGCCGGCACCGGCCTCGTCGTCTCGGAGGAGACGTACGACGCCCTGGTCGTCCCCGGCTCGGCCTGGCTGCCGGCGCACGTGGCCCGCGAGCTGCTGAGACTCGACGACGCTGGGCTCCCCGTGGTGTTCGTCGGCACGGTGCCCGAGGTCGCGGGCGCCGAGCCGCGCGCGCTCCGGGACAGGTTCATCGCCGTCGCGGAGTCCGCCCTGGTCGCCGCGGTGTCCCCTCTCACGTCACGCGCCGTGCGAGTCGACGTCCCGTCCCCGTCCCTGCGCGTGCTGCGCATCGACCAGGGGGAGGCCGATGTCGTCATGCTGGTGAACGAGTCGACGCACGACGCGGTCCGGACCGCCGTGACGGTTCCCCGACCCGGTTCGGTCGTGTCCTTCGACGCCTTCACAGCCCGTCTCACCGCGGTCCCGGTGCGGACGTCGCCGGGCGCCACGACGGCGGAGATCGACCTGCCCCCGGGCGACGCCCTCGTCCTGGTCGTCGGATCCGAGTCGGCATGGGACGGGGCCGAGGTCCGCCGTCCGGTCCGGACGCTCGAGCCGGCCGAGCTCGCCCCGGTCTGGGAGGTGTCGACGGCCACGGCGTCGGAGCATCCGTCGTTCACCCCGTGGCGGCGGCTGGACCAGTTGACGCCTCTCGACGCGCCCGGCCTGCTGCCGAGGTTCAGCGGCACGATCCGGTATTCGGCCTCCCTCGCCGTCGCGGATCCGAGGGGAGCCCATCGTCTCGACCTCGGGCAGGTCTTCGAGCTGGCGACGGTGCGAGTCAACGGCGCCGAGCTCGGCACCCGCATCGCCCCGCCGTACGTCTTCGACGTGCCGGAGGGCGTGCTCACCGGCGACGACGAGATCGAGGTCGAGGTGGTCAACACGCTCGTCAAGGCGCATCCCGACTTCTTCTCCGCCTTCGCCCAGCAGGACCCGACCGGTCTGATCGGGCCGGTGACCATCAGCCGACTGGAAGAGGTCCCGTCATGACCGACAACCGCGCCGCGTTCGAGCGCTTCTGCGAGCTGTTCTACACGCGCAAGCGCGTCGCCGACGCCTTCGCCTTCCTCGTGTCCGACGACTACCGGCAGCACAACCCGACGATCGTCGACGGGCCCGCCGCCGCGATCGAGATGCTCACGCCCAAGTTCGACGGCTCGCCCGACGCGGTCTTCGAGATCCAGCGGATCCTCGTCGACGGCGACCTGGCGATGGTGCACGTGAAAGCCTCCCGACCCGGCGCCCCTGACGCCGCGGTCGCGGACATCTACCGATTCGAGAGCGGCCGGATCGTCGAGCACTGGGACGTGCTGCAGCCCGTGCCCGTGCATGCCGCCCACGACCATCCGATGTTCTGACCCCCGCGAGGGCCCGTCGACGGGCTCGCGGACCCAAGGAGTGACCATGTATCAGCTCGCCCCCAACATCGAACTGCTCTTCACCGAGGCAGGCGATTACCACGACCGCGTGCGGGCAGCGGCGGCTGCCGGCTTCGACGCCGTCGAGATGTGGGGTCCGACCGGCGTCGACGCCCCGGCGACGCCGAAGGACCTGCCGGCACTCAAGGCCGCTCTCGAGGAGACCGGCGTGCAGCTGACCGCCCAGCTCGCCGAGCCGCGCACGCAGTTCATGATCCCGCCGTGGGATCACTCCGAGTTCTTCCGCAAGCTCGACGAGGGCGTCGGTATCGCCCGCGATCTCGGCTGCCCTCGGATCGTCGTGGGCAGCGGCACCGGCTTCGGCGGGTGGAAGCGCCAGGTGCAGCTCGACAAGCTCGTCGAGATCTACCGGAAGGCGGTCGCGCAGATCGACGGGTCCGGCATCGTGCTCGTGCTCGAACCGGTCAACGTCCGCGTCGACCACCCCGGCTCTCTGCTCGATCGCACCTCCGAGGCCGTGTACGTCGCGCGCGGCGTCGACTCCGAGAGCTTCGGGGTGCTCTACGACGTCTACCACTCGGCCGTCGAGGGCGAGGACATGGCCGCCGAGCTCGCGAACGCCGGGGATCTCATCCGGTACGTCCAGCTCGCCGACGCCCCGGGCCGAGGCGAACCCGGCACCGGCGCACTGGACTGGGACGAGCGGCTCGGTCTGCTCCGCTCCGCCGGGTACTCCGGTCCGATCGGCCTGGAGTACTACCCGCAGAGCGGGTCCGCCGCATCCACCGAGCTCATCCGGCGCATCGCCGCCACCGCCTGATCCGAGGAGCAGTCATGACCCGCATCTACCCCGAACGCGTCGACGTGGCCATCGTCGGCAGCGGACCGAACGGCGCAGCCTACGCGCGCATCCTCAGCGAGGAGGCGCCGGACGCCGTGGTCGCGATGTTCGAGGTCGGCCCGACCGTCTCCGCTCCCGCCGGCTCGCACGTCAAGAACATCGTCGACGCGGAGGAGCGACGGGCCGCGCAGGCGGCGTCGCAGGGGCCGGCCGCGGACGCCGAGACGGTGAACGGTCCCGGTGCGGTCAAGACGGGCGCGCGCATGGCGCGTCCCGGGACCTACCTGCTCGAGGACGGCTACCGGGCCGAGGGCGAGGACGGCCTGCCCGTGGCCGCCTTCTCGAGCAACGTCGGCGGCATGGGCGCGCATTGGACGGGGGCCTGCCCCCGCCCCGGCGGCAGCGAGAGGATCGGCTTCCTCCCCGACCTCGACGCCCTGCTCGACGAGGCCGATCGACTGCTCGGGGTCACGACGGACGCCTTCGACGCCGCGCCCTTCACCGCCCTCGTCCGCGAGCGGCTGGCCGCCGCCGTCGACCCCGGCCGGGAGGCCTGGGCCCGGGTCCAGCGGATGCCGCTCGCGGTGCACCGCCGCGACGACGGCGCCCTGGTGTGGTCGGGATCCGACGTGGTCATGGGGGACGTCACCCGGGCCGATCCGAACTTCACGCTCCACGACGAGTCGCTCGTCACGAGGGTCCTGCTCGAAGACGGTCGGGCGGCCGGTGTCGAGGTGCGCGATCTGCGCACGGGAGAGCTCCACACCGTCCGTGCGCGATTCGTCGTCGTCGCGGCCGACGGACTGCGCACCGCGCAGGTGCTGTACGCGTCCGGCATCCGTCCGGCGGCTCTCGGGCGGATGCTGAACGATCAGTCGCAGGTCGTGTTCGCGGCGCGGATCAGAGACGCCGTCCCCGCGTCGTCGGCAGGCGGAGCGGCAGGCGGCGCGCTCGACGAGCACGGGGTCGTGGACGGGGCCCTCAGCGAGCAGAGCGGGGTGAGCTGGGTCCCCTTCACCGACGAGGATCCTTTCCACGGGCAGATCATGCAGCTCGACGCCTCGCCGGTTCCGCTGGCCGACGACGACCCTGTGGTTCCGGGGACGATCGTCGGCCTGGGACTGTTCACCGCGAAGGACCTGCAGTGGGACGACCGGGTCGAGTTCAGCGACGAGGCCGTCGACGGCTACGGACTGCCCGCCATGAGCATCCACTACACGCTCACGCCGCGCGACCGCACCGTGCTCGAGAGGGCGCGTGCGCGGATCGTCGAGCTCGCGGAGGCGGTGGGGGAGCCGCTCGGCGACACGCCGTTCACGATGCCTCTCGGCGCCTCGCTGCACTACCAGGGGGCGACCCGGATGGGGGAGACCGACGACGGCCTGAGCGTCTGCAGCCCGGACAGCGAGGTGTGGGCGGCCCGCGGCGTCTTCGTCGCGGGCAACAACGTCATCCCCACCGCGACGGCCTGCAATCCGACGCTCACGTCGGTCGCCCTCGCCATCCGCGGAGCGCGGCGCATCGTGCGCGATCTTGCTTCTGTCTAAAACAGACATTAGTATCGACGAATAAGGGAAAAGCATTCCAAAGGAGGAATCACGTGATCCCCGATCGCATCATCGAACAGGGAACGCTCACCACCAGCGGCGCACGCGCCGCGGTCGAGGTCCGCATCCCCTGGTACCGAGCGCTCCCGGCATCCTGCATCGCCGGCGCCGGCCTGACCATCGACGGAGTCGCCGCACCGGCCGAGTCGCTGCGGTGGGAGTTCAACGGCCGCACCTTCACCTTCGCCGAGATGGCGACGAACACCGACGACTGGTGGTTCCCCCTCGACTCCGCCGTGCTCTCCGGCGACCTGTCCGTGGAGGCGGACGTCGAGCACGAGGTGTCGGTCGAGCTCACCCTGTACATCCCGTACATCGTGATCGGCGACGGCGAGGTGCTCCACATCGAGGAGCACGACACGAAGACGATGACCGCACGGTCCTCGGCGGACTCAGCGACTCAGGAGGTGGCGGCATGACCGCTTTCGGTTCGGCACCCGGGGCCGTCGAACGGCAGGGAGCCGTGGGCAGCCCGATCCAGGGGGTGACCCTGTACAGCTTCACCCGTGCGTTCCACGGTCGTGAATACGACCTCGAAGGCCTGATCCGCAAGGTGGCCGCCGACGGCTACGGCCCCGGTCTCGAGATCATCGGATTCTCCAGCTTCCGCGGCTTCCCGGACATCGACGACGCCTACGCCGGCTGGTTTCGCGACCTCGTCGCCGAGGCGGGCCTCGTGCAGACGTCGCTCGCGGTGAACGCCGACATCGGCATCCACCGCGACCGGCTGCTGAACCAGGACGAGCTCATCGAGTACATGCGCCGCCAGATCGCCGCAGCGGCGAAGCTCGGCTTCCCGATCGCCCGTGTGCAGATCTCCATCGAGCCCGACTCGATGGAGGCCCTCGCCCCGATCGCCGAGGAGCACGGCGTCACGCTCGCCCTCGAGGTGCACGCCGATCAGTACGCGTCGCACCCCCGCATCCTCGCGCTCCGCGACCGCTACGAGAAGGTCGGCTCGCCGTTCCTCGGCTTCACCGCGGACTGGGGCGCCACGACCGTGGGCTTCGCTCCGTCGCTGATCGAGGCGTACCGCCGTCGCGGAGCGAGCGAGGAGCTGCTGGGCGAGGTCGTCGAGCTGTGGGACGAGTTCTACGAGCAGGGGCCGCCGGCGGACCAGGCCGACCACGGGCAGCGGTTCGGGCGCTTCATCGGTCTCGCGGCGCAGCACGGGCGACCAGACCTGGGCATCGACTTCGCGATCAACGGCACCGGCCTCTTCGGCCCCGCCCGCGTCGACGACTGGCGCGAGATCATGCCGTGGATCAGGCACGTCCACGGCAAGTTCTTCGGCATCGACGAGAACGGGGAAGAGCCGTCGGTCCCCGTGCGCGACCTCGTCACCCTGCTCGTCGAGAGCGGCTACGACGGCGCGATCTCCAGCGAGTACGAGGGCTGGCACTGGAACCACTGGCAGTCGCCGTTCGAGATCATCGCCGGCGAGCAGGCCGTGCAGCGCTCGGCCGCCGAGAGCGCCGGCAGCCGGATGACGACGGACGCCGACCAGGCGCGGCGCCAGCTCGCGGCCTGGCTGCCCCGCGCGGAAGGGGCGAGGGCATGACCCTTCGACCCGCTCAGGACACGGGGATCGCCGGAACCGGCATCCGTCTCGGCACCACCCTGTACTCGATGACGAGCGAGTTCGCCGCCGGGCTCTTCACCCCGGAGACCCTCATCGCGGCCGTCGCCGAGAACGGCATCGGCCCGGGCGTCGAGTTCAACATCGCCCAGCTGCTGCGCACCTATCCCGACGTCGACGCCGACTTCGTGAGGCTGTGGTTCGACTCCCTCGAGAAGCACGGGCTCGAGCCGAGCGCGGTGGGCACCAACCTCGACATGGGGCGCCGCAGGGACCGCGACATGACGCCCGACGAGGAGCACGACTTCCTCGCCCGTCAGCTGAAGACCGCGCACACTCTCGGGTTCACCAGGGTCGTGATCCGCTCCGCAGGCAAGGAGCTGCTGCGCCGGCTGCTGCCCCTCGCGGAGGAGTACGACCAGAAGCTCGGCTACGAGATCCATGCGCCGCAGGGGCCGAACGATCCCAAGGTGCTCGGCATCCGCGAGATGTACGAGGAGCTCGGCAGCGACCGCCTCGGCTTCACCGCCGACTTCTCGTCGACCATGCACAGCCTGTCCCCGACGCTGCTGCGGACGCTGAGCGGGATGGGCATGGACGAGAAGCACTTCCCGGTGATGGACGAGATCTGGCACGCGCAGGCTCCCATGCACGTGCGCAACCAGAAGTTCGAGGACTACCTCGCGGGAGAGGGCGTCGATCCGCTGCGGTTCGGCCCCTTCACCCGCCTCGCGTTCAACATGCACGGGCTGGTGCCGCCCGAGGAGTGGCTCGACATCATGCCGCAGATCTTCCACGTGCATGCGAAGTTCTACGACATCGGGGCCGACGGCGAGGAGCCGGCGATGGACATCCCGCGCATCGTGCGGCAGTTCGTCGACGGCGGCTATCAGGGATTCCTCTCCAGCGAGTGGGAGGGTCACGCGTTCAGCGACCTCGGCGAGGCCGACCCGATCGACCTCGTGAAGAAGCAGCACGTGCTCATGCGCCGTGCGATCGAAGACACCGTCGCCGCGCGCGAGAGCGCAGCGGTCTAGGAGCGGATCATGGCAACCCACAACTCCCTGTTCGCCGACGGCGACGTCCGGCGCACCGACGACGGTCTCGCGGTCTCGGTGCAGCTGCCCTGGTACCGGAGCCTCTGGCTCTCGGCCGTCGACGACGTCGCGGCGTCCGTCGACGGCGTCCCCGTGCCGCGCGAGGATCTGCGGTTCGTGCTGAACGGCCGCTCCTACGGCGTGGACGAGCTGCCGGAGCAGTCCGAGACCCTCTGGTTCGTCGCCGACCGCCCCGACGTGCGCATCGCACTCGCCGACCCGCCCGCGGCCGGCGAGAAGGTCACCGTCGAGGTCGTGCTGACGATGCGTCTGCTCTACATGCAGATCATGCCCGGCATCGACGGCGGACCCGGCCGCTACGTCACCAACAGGGTGCCGGTCGAACGCGAGGTGGTGCTCGCATGACCCGGCCGCTGCGGGTCGCCATGATCGGCCACGGCTTCATGGGCGCCGCGCACTCGGTGGGCTGGCGTCAGGCGCCCGCGGTCTTCGACCTTCCGCAGGACGTCGAGATGGCCGTGCTGGTCGGGCGGAACGCGGATGCCGTCGCCCAGGCGGCCGCCCACTGGGGCTGGGCCGAGTCGGCGACGGAGTGGCGCGAGGTCGTCGCCCGCGCGGACATCGACGTCGTCGACATCGTCACCCCTGGCGATTCGCACGCCGAGATCGCGATCGCGGCGCTCGACGCAGGCAAGCACGTCCTGTGCGAGAAGCCGCTGGCGAACACGGTCGAGGAGGCGGAGCGGATGCAGCAGGCCGCCGACCGCGCCGCCGAGCGCGGCGCCAAGGCCATGGTCGGGTTCACCTACCGGCGGGTGCCGGCGGTGACCCTGCTCCGCGATCTCATCGCGGAGGGCGCCGTCGGCCGCGTGCAGCAGGTGCGCGCGGCGTACCGGCAGGACTGGCTCGTCGATCCGCTGACGCCGCTCGCCTGGAGGCTGCAGAAGGAGCATGCGGGGTCCGGCGCGCTCGGCGACATCGGCGCGCACATCATCGACATGACGCAGTTCGTCACCGGCCAGTCGGTCGACGCCGTGTCGGGCACGGTCGAGACGATCGTGAAGCGGCGCCCGCTTCTCGGGGCGGGATCAGGGCTCGCCGGCACGGCGGCCGAAGGCTACGGCGACGTCACCGTCGACGACGCGGCGATCTTCACCGGACGTCTCTCCGGCGGGGCGCTGGTCTCGTTCGAGGCGACGCGATTCGCCACAGGGCGCAAGAACGCGCTCACGATCGAGGTGTCGGGGGACCGGGGAACGCTCGCATTCGATCTCGAGGACCTCAACAGCCTGCAGTTCCACGACCGCACCGCCGCCGCCGGTCGTCAGGGCTTCACGAGGATCCTGGTGACCGAGGCGCAGCATCCCTACGTCGGAGCATGGTGGCCGGCCGGCCACATGCTCGGCTACGAGCACGGGTTCGTGCACCAGGTCGTCGATCTGGTGCAGGCGATCCACGACGGCGCAGACCCGCATCCGAGCTTCGCCGAGGGGCTCCGCGTGCAGCGCGTGCTCGCCGCCGTCGAAGAGTCCGCCGCGAACGACTCCGCCTGGACCCGCGTGGCCGCACGGGTCCCGGCATCCTGAACCGAAGGAGAGGCCACCATGGCACGACCGATCACGCTGTTCACCGGCCAGTGGGCCGACCTCCCGTTCGAGGAGGTCGCGCGCCTCGCAGGCGAGTGGGGCTACGACGGGCTCGAGATCGCCTGCTGGGGCGACCACATCGACGTGTCCCGCTGGGACGACGACGAGTACGTGCGGAGCCGGCTCGACATCCTCGAGCGCAACGGGCTGAAGGTCTGGACGATCTCCAACCACCTCGCCGGCCAGGCGGTCTGCGACGATCCGATCGACGAGCGTCACCGCGACATCCTGAACGACCGGGTGTGGGGGGACGGCGACCCCGAGGGCGTCCGCCGACGTGCCGCGGAGGAGCTGAAGGACACGGCCCGCTTCGCCGCGAGGCTCGGCGTGAAGACGGTCACAGGGTTCACCGGCTCGTCGATCTGGAAGGCCGTGGCGATGTTCCCCCCGGCATCCGACGAATGGATCGCCGCCGGCTACCGCGACTTCGCCGATCGGTGGAACCCGATCCTCGACGTGTTCGAAGAGGTCGGCGTGCGATTCGCGCTCGAGGTGCACCCCTCGGAGATCGCCTACGACTACTGGACCGCGAAGGCGACGCTCGAGGCCATCGGGCACCGCAAGAGCTTCGGCATCAACTTCGACCCCTCGCACTTCATGTGGCAGCAGCTCGACCCTGTGGCGTTCGTGCTCGACTTCGCCGAGCACATCTTCCACGTGCACGTGAAGGAGTCGATCACGAACCTCGACGGACGCAACGGCGTCCTGGGCTCCCACCTGCCCTGGGCGAACCCGCGTCGGGGGTGGACCTTCGTCTCCACCGCGCACGGCCAGGTGCCCTGGGAGCCGCTGTTCCGCGCGCTGAACGCGATCGGCTACGACGGGCCCACCAGCGTCGAATGGGAGGATGCCGGGATGGACCGCCTGCAGGGCGCGCCCGAGGCCCTCGTGTTCGTCCGCGCGCTGAACGCGATCAGCCCGCCCGCCGCGGCCTTCGATGCGGCGTTCTCGACGAGATACTGAGGCCGTGACGTCGACGCTCGAGCCGGACGCCCTGTTCTCCTGCCGAGGGCAGGTCGCGATAGTGACCGGGGGCGGATCCGGCATCGGCGAGTCGTCCGCACGCGCGCTCAGCGCCGCAGGGGCGCGGGTCCTGATCGCCGGACTCGCCGCGAGCGATCCGGGCGCCGCGGCAGCCGGCCTGCGCGCGCAGGGCGCGGAGGCGGTGTCCGTGGAGTGCGACATCACGGATCCTGATGCGCCGGCGCAGCTCGTCGACCGGGCGCTGGGGGAGTGGGGCCGGCTCGACACCGTGCTCGCGAGCGCGGGGGCCGCCCTCGACTCGCCCGACGAGGACGCGGCGGAGACGCTGGACCGGATGTACGCGCTGCATGTGCGCTGCGTCGCCGTGCTCGGCGACATCGCGGCCGCGGCCATGGCCGACAGCGGCGGAGGCTCGTTCATCGCGATGTCGAGCATCGCGGGGCTCCGGGGCAACCGCGTGCTCTCCGGCTACGGCGTGACCAAGGCGGCGAACGCCCAGATCGCCCGCAACCTGGCCGTGCGGTGGGGCCGTCGAGGCGTCCGCGCCAACGCGATCTCCCCTGGTGTCATCTCGACCGAGTTCGCGCGACCGATCACGGCGGAGCCGAAGGCTGCCAGGGCGCGGCTGGCGAAGACGCCGCTCGGGCGCTTCGGCCGCCCGGAGGAGGTCGCCGGAGCGGTCGTCTGGCTCGCCTCGCCCGCCGGCGCGTTCGTCACGGGGCAGAACATCGTCATCGACGGCGGGACGCTGATCTCGGACTGATCGGACGCCCCCGCCGTCGCGGTCACCGCGCGACGGGCGCGGCGGCGAGCGCGGTCGCGGCCAGGGCGAGGTGCCGGCGCGTCATGTCCGCGGCGTCCGCATCGAGCCATTCGTGGCCGCCCCACTCGCTGCACAGGGTGCCGGCGAACCCGGCACGGCGCAGTTCCGCCGAGATGTCGCGGATCGGTGCGGACACGCGTCCGCCGGAGTCGTCGAGGTCCCAGAACTTCAGGTGGATCGCGCCGACGAGCGGCAGGACGTCGCGGAGGTCCGCGGCATCCGAGCGCCCGAACCGCACGATCATGTCCATGTACAGGGCGTGGATCTCCGGCGCAACACCGCCGGAGCGCAGGTGGTCGACGACAGCCCCCTGGGTGGCCGGGTCCTTCCACTCGTCGCGCAGCCGGGCGTGCAGCTCAGAGGGGATGCCTGCGGCCTCCAGCCGGTCCAGGTACGTCACCGGCAGGGCCGGCATCAGCATGCTGATGTCCACGAGCAGGCGCAGCCGGGGATCGTCGAGGTCGGCGACGGTCTGATAGGCGGCGGCGTACGCGTCGGCCGTCGGGGGCTGCTGCCCCTGGACCTCTTCGTACAGCGTGATCCCGAGCTCGTGCAGCATCGGCAGTAGGCGTCCGAGCAGAGCGGGCCCCGCCTGTCCGACGGGCAGCCGCACGCCCTCGGCGCCCGCTTGCTTCGCCGCGTGGAGCTGCGGGACGAGGAAGGCGAGACGCTCGTCCTCCCAGCGGCGTCGGGTGGGGGACGTCCAGTCGTCGAGGCTCGCACCCACGATGCTCACCGCGCCGCCCGCCTCGGCGAGCCGGGTGCGCAGCGCTCCGGCCTCCGCAGCGGTCACGTCGGGGAAGGACGGCCACAGCTGACCGGGCTCGAGCTCGATCGTGGAGGCGACCCCGCTCTCGACGATGCCCACGGCGATGTCGAGGGCGGACCGCTCCGCCCGGATCACGTCGGGAGTCCAGTTGAACGCGCTGGCCGCGAGCCGCCATGGACGGTCTGCGGGCGCGGCCGGGGCCTCGCGGGGCTCGGTGCGCGCGGGGGAGGACGCCGCCGGGGCGGCGAGCGTCCGGCGGTCGTGGAAGGGCAGTGTGAGCGGGGAGTCGGGGCCGCCGGGCAGATAGGGGATCGTGAGCCTGAAGGCCACGGTCACCTCATGCGCGCCGGGTGCGACGGCGGTGGTTCCGAGAACGGCCAGACGCTCCTGCAGGAACCACCATCCGGCTGCGTCTCCGAGGTCTGCGAGAGGGACGGCGCGGCCGTCGACGACGCAGCGCAGATCGGATGCCGGCGTGCCGTCGATCGTGACGGTCAGGTCGCGGAGGCTCCACAGCGGGAGCGAGCGGATCCACGGCAGCGACAGCAGCAGCCGGAACCCGTCGGAGGTGGAGGACAGCGCGTCATCGCGCAGGCAGGCAAGCGTCATCGGATGCTCTTCCGTCTCGGGGGACTTCAGAACAGAGACTACATGCTTATGTCGAAAACAGGAATAAGTTATCCCTCGACCGGATGCGCGCTCTCGATCGTCGGGCGCCCGCCCGCGAACCAGCGGGGGAAGGTCACGTCGAACAGCTGCTCGCGCGCGAGCTCCGCCCCGCCGCGCAGCGGCTCGCGCACGTCGTTCGCGGAGTTCACGATCGTGAGGTCCCGCGTCGCGAGCGGGAGCGAGAGCTCGTAGACCCGCTGGCGGACCTCGGCGAGGAACACCTCGCCCGCCGATGCGACCGCTCCGCCGATCACGATCACGCCCGGGTTGAACACGTTCACCAGGGTGGCGATCGACTCGCCGATGATGCGCGCCGAACCTTGGATCAGCGAGATGGAGATGGCGTCGCCGTCTGCCGCTCCGAGCGAGATGCGCTCGGGCTTGAGGTCCTCGCCGGCCTCGATCGCACGAGCGAGCGACCCTGTGGCGCCGTCGGCGACGGCGGCCTCGGCGTCGCGCACGAGCGCCCACCCGCTGGCCACGGCCTCGAGGCATCCGATCTTGCCGCAGCGGCACTGCGCATCCGAGTCCCGGACCCGCACGTGCCCGATGTCTCCTGCGGCTCCGTTGGCTCCGCGGTGCACGTGCCCCTCGGAGAGCAGGCCGGCCCCGATGCCGGAGCCGACCTTGACGTAGATGAGGTTGAGCAGCGGGTCCTCGCGGCGCGCCCGCTCGCCGAACGCGAGCAGGTTCACGTCGTTGTCGACCCACACGGGGGCGCCGAACCGCTGCTCGAACCGCTTGCGCACGTCGAAGCCGTTCCAGCCCGGCATGATCGGGGGAGCGACGGGGCGGCCGGTGGCGAAGTCGACGGGGCCGGGGATGCCGACAGTGACCGCCCAGACCTCGGTCTCCTCGTTCCGGTCGAGGAGCTCGTCGATCATCTCCATGACGACGTCGAGGGACTCGGCGGGGCCGCGGGAGATGTCCCAGGGGCGATGCGTCTGATCCTGCACGTCGCCGTCGAGGGCCATGATGCCGACGTGGATGTGCAGGGCGCCGAGCGCGCACACGATGATCCGTCCGCGCTCGGCGCGGAACCGCAGCGTCCGAGGGGCGCGTCCGCCGGACGACGGCCCGAACTCGCCGTCCTCGAGATATCCCATCTCGATCGCCTGGTCGACCCGCTGGGTGACGACGCCGCGGCCGAGCCCGGTGACCCGGCCGATCTCGGGGCGAGTGGTCGCCTCGCCGCGCCGCACCATGTTGACGATCCGCAGCAGGCTGGTGACTTCATCGGTCTGTGCGCCGAATCGAAGCGTGGATTCGCTGGCCATGCGTTGATTTTGACACAACTCACTGCCTTTTATGCGCACATCACCACCCTCTATAGTCCGATTCATCGTTACTTAGGTAGTGTTTCTCCGTAAGTTCCGATCGAAGGAGAAGCGGATGCCGTGGGGAGTGGGCGTGATCGGGGCCGGCCCCGGGGTCTCGGCGCTGCACCTGCCGACGCTCGCACGTGTGCGCGACCGGTTCGAGGTCGTGCACGTGTCGGATGCGGGGAGCGGACGCGCCAGGCAGCTGGCGGAGTCCCTCGGGGCATCGCACTCGCACGGCGTCGTCGATCTGCTCGCCGATCCGCGCGTCGAGGTCGTGGCGATCTGCTCTCCGCCGGAGGAGCACGCGGCTCAGATCCGCGCGGCCGTCGAGGCCGGCGTGCGGGCGATCCTCTGCGAGAAGCCGCTCGCGACGACCGCGGAGGACGCGGAGGCGTCCGTGCGCGCGTGCCGTGAGGCGGGCGTCGGCCTGCTCGTGGGCACCAACCACCTGTTCGATCCCGCCTGGGGGCGGGCCACGCACCATCTCATCGCCCGGCGGGCGAGGGTCCAGACGGTGTCCATCACGGTCGCTCTGCCGCCCAACGGGCGATACCACGCGCTCGTCACCGAGTTCGAGCAGGCGCGTGGTTCTCATCCGCGGCTCGACCACGACGACCCCGAGGTCGCCGGTGCGATCGTCCGGCGGCTGATGATCGGCCTCGGCATCCACGATCTGCCGATCGTCCGGGACCTGGCGCCCGACTTCGACAGGATCCTCTATGCGCGGCCGGTGGCTCCGATCGGATACGCCGTCGGCTTCGTCTCGAGCGGAGTGCTCGTGCAGATGAACGCGGTGATGCTCGGCGGCGGCGCCGACGCGCTGTGGCGCATCGCGGTGGGCACCGACGCGGATGAGCTCGAGGTCGAGTTCCGTCCGGCGTTCACGCACGACGGCAGCGCCCTCGTCCGCGTGCGCAGTCCCGGCGGTCGCACGGTCGAGTACCCGCGAGAGCCCTCCGACGGCTACGTCGCCGAGTGGGAGGCGCTCTCGGCCCTGATCGACGGCGTGCAGGCCGTCGAGTACGACGCGCTCCTCGAGGACGCCGTCTACGCCGTCGCGGTCGCGGACGCCGCGGGAGCCGCCGCGCGCGAGGGGATGCTCTCGTGATCGGCGTCCACGCGGACGAGCCGCGGTACCTCGTCGCGATCGCCGAGCTCCCCGTGACCTGCCGCGCGGCCGCGGAGGACGGCGCGGCCGTCGTCGTCACCCGCGGCCTCGGCCCCGCTCTCCACGGCGCCTCCGTCGCCGTGCTCGTAGACCCGGGCGCGGTGGAGGATCTCGACGACCCCGCCGGGCGTGCCGTGATCGTGGATCGTGCGCGGCTGCGTGCCGACGTCGCAGCCGACGCCGGCGCGCACCCGGGCGCCGTCCTGCTGTCGGCGCACTGCGTGACGACGGCCGCCGAGATGCGCGATGTCGTGCGCGACGCGGTCGGGTGGCTGCGCACCCTCGGCGGCGAGGTCCTCGGGCTCGACGAGGCGCACGCGACCCCGCAGGGGATCGTCGCACTGCTGCGGTCCGGAGAGCGCGCCGCGACCCTCGCGGTCACCGTGCTCGCCGATGGGGACGCGGCGGCGCGTCCGCGGCTGCGGGCCCTCGCGGTGGGCGCCGATCGCGTCGAGGTGCTCGTCGACGGGCTGGGGGCCGCCGCTGTCTCGGTGTCCACGGAGGCGGGGACCACCCTGCTCCCGGCCCGACGCGAAGCGCGCGAGCGGCTCGCGCTGCGCCGGGCGATCGATGCGCTGCCGGGGCATCCCGCGCCCGATCTGCGAGACCTGCGACACGACGACCGGATCGCCGCCGCGATCCTGTCCAGCTATCAGTCTTCCTTATCTCCCGCATAGGGAGAATCGGCTTCCCTGATGTTCCTCGTGTCGCGAGAGTAGTCATGCGGGGCAGTTCCCAGATGGACTCACCGGCCCCTTTCCCGAAAGGATCGAAGATGATCAAACTGCTCTCACACCTGTCGTTCGTGTCGATCACGACGCCCGACGTCGAGGCGTCCGTCGAGTTCTACAAGACGCAGGTGGGCCTCACCGAGGTCGCCCGCGACGAGGGCCGCGTGTACCTGCGCTGCTGGGGCGACTACTACTCCTACTCCGTCGTCGTCGTGGAGGGACCCGAGCCCGCTCTCGAGACGATGGCCTGGCGGACCTCCAGCGCGGAGGCGCTCGAAGAGGCCGCCAGGCGCGTCGAGGCCGCCGGCATCCAGGGCGAGTGGTTCGACGGCTTCAAGATCGGCCGCGCCTACCGCTTCACCGGGCCCCAGGGCCACGAGATGACGCTGCACTGGGACGTGGAGCGTCACCAGGCGGCGCCCACCGAGGCCTCGATCTACCCCGACCGCCCTGAGAAGCGCAGCAAGGTCGCCGGCGCCCCGCGCCAGCTCGACCACGTCACGATCGCCGCCACCGACGTCGACGCCTTCGTCGCGTGGTACGTCGACGTGCTCGGCTTCCGCTTCATGGCGCGCACCGTGCTCGACGAGGCGCCCATCTCGGTGTTCTCCGTGCTCACCACGAACGAGAAGTCGCACGACCTCGGCGTCGTCCTCGACGGCTCCAGCCGCGAGGGCCGCATCAACCACTACGCCTTCTGGGTCGACACCCGCGAAGAGCTGCTCATCGCAGCGGACACGCTCATGGAGAACGGGGTGCCGATCGAGTACGGCCCGAACATCCACGGCATCGGCGAGCAGACCTTCCTGTACTACCGCGAGCCGTCGTCGCTGCGGATCGAGCTCAACACCGGCGGTTATCGCAACTACGTCCCGGACTGGGAGGCCCGGACCTGGAAGCCCTCGCTCGGCTCGAACAACTTCTACCGCAACGGCGCCATGCCGATGTCGATGACCGAGTCCTTCCCGCCCGCCGACGGGCCCAGCGCCACGGAGGAGGGCGTCCCGGACGAGATCAAGGACGCCCTGCTCAACCCGTACGCCAAGCACGGACAGGGCTGACGAACCCGGGGACGGGGCATCCGCGCGATGCCCCGTCCCCGCACCACTTCCCGCACGAAGACAGAGGAACCACACATGACGACGACGTCAACAGGGCTGACCGCCCCCTTCGCCCTCGCCCGCTACCGCGACGGCAGCGCCGTCCGGCTCGGCCTCGTCGCGGGGGAGACCCTCCGCCCGCTGAGCGCGGCGGATCTCGGAGCCGCCGATCTCAACTCCTTCCTCGCCGACGCCGACTGGGACCGTCTGGCCGCCCTCGTCGGCACGGGCGACGCCCTCCCGCTCGCGGAGGTGGTCCTCACGGCGCCGGTCGCGCCGCGCCAGGTGCTGCAGACCGGAGCCAACTACCGCCAGCACGTCATCGAGCTCGTCGCGGCCGGGCTCACCCAGAACACCGACCGCACGCCCGAGGAGGCCCGCGCCTTCGCGAGCTCGATGATGGACGAGCGCAAGGCGAACGGAGAGCCCTACTTCTTCATCGGCCTGCCGGCGTGCGTGGTCGGAGACGACGTCCCCCTCGTGCTCCCCGGCTACAGCGACGTGCACGACTGGGAGCTCGAGCTCGCCGTGGTGATCGGGCGCGAGGCGTTCCGGGTGAGCCGCGACGAGGCGATGGACCACGTCGCCGGATACACGATCGTCAACGACGTGACGACCCGCGACCTCGTCTTCCGCAAGGACATGAAGGAGATCGGCACCGACTGGTACCGCTCCAAGAACGCGCCGGGGTTCCTCCCGGCCGGCCCCTTCCTCGTGCCGGCGCCGTTCGTCGACGGGGGCGACGTCACCGTGCATCTCGAGCTCAACGGCCAGGTGATGCAGGACTCCTCCACGGCCGATCTCCTGTTCGACATCCCCGCCCTCGTGTCCGGGGCCTCGCAGACCATGCCGCTGCTCCCGGGTGACATTCTGCTGACGGGGAGCCCCGCGGGCAACGGCCAGCACTGGAGGCGCTTCCTCCGCGACGGCGACGTGATGGCCGGGTCGATCAGCGGACTGGGGACCCAGGTCGTGCGCTGCGTGGCAGAGACGGAGGCCGGCCGGTGAGCGGGGCAGGGCGTCCCGGCGAGAGCCCGGCGGACCTCGACCGGTCCGACCCGGAGGCGGAGATCGCGGTGCGCGCGCTGGCGTACCGCAACTGGGGACGGTGGGGCGAGGACGACGTGCTCGGCACCCTCAACTTCATCGACGCCGGCAAGCGGGTCCAGGCCGCGGGCCTGGTCGGAGAGGGCCTGGCCATCTCGCTCGCCCAGCCCTTCGACACGAACGGCCCGCAGAAGGGCTGGCGCCGCCGCACCAACCCGGTGCACACCATGACGGACACGGGCGTGGACGCCGAGCGGGCGAACCAGGGGTTCCCGCACGGCATGGGCGGGGCTGACGACGTCATCGCCATGCCTCTGCAGTGCTCCACGCAGTGGGACGGGCTCGGGCACATCTTCGACCACGGCGACGCCTGGAACGGGCGCCGGGCCGGCGACGTGGTGACCAGCGAGGGCGATCTGGTCACCGGCATCGAGCACGCGGCATCCGTCGTCGTGTCCCGAGGAGTCCTCCTCGACGTCGGCCGTCATCTCGAGCCCGCGACCGGCGAGCTCGAAGACGGCTACGCGATCACCGTCGCCGACCTCGAGTCCTGCATCTCGGCGCAGGGGGCGACGAGCGCCGTGGGGCGGGGGGACATCGTCGTCGTCCGCACCGGACAGTACGCCCGCACGCGGCGCGAGGGATGGGGCGACTACGCCGGAGGTGCGGCGCCCGGACTGTCGATCACCACGGCGGGCTGGCTGCATCGCAGCGAGATCGCCGCGATCGCCACCGACACCTGGGGCTTCGAGGTCCGGCCGAACGAGTTCGACGCCCCTGCCTTCCAGCCCCTCCACCAGATCGTCATCCCGAACATGGGGCTCACGATCGGGGAGATGTGGAACCTCGAGGCACTCGCCGAGGCCTGCGTCGCCCGCGGCCGATGGGACTTCCTGCTCTCCGCGGCTCCGCTGCCCATCACCGGAGCGGTCGGCTCGCCGATCAATCCCGTCGCCGTCCTCTGACACCCCGTAGAACAGACACAGAACAGGGAGGTTCTGACATGACCGCAGTGAAGAAGGTCGCCATCGCCGGAAGCGGCGTGGCGGGGCTCGCAGCCGCGATCCAGCTCGCCAAAGCCGGCGTCGAGGTCGACGTCTTCGAGTCCAAGGGCGAGCTCGGCGCGCACGGCTCCGGCATCACGCTGCAGGGCAACGCCCTGCGGGTGTTCGACGCGCTCGGCGCCTGGGACGACATCCGCAGCGCCGGGTTCGCCTTCGAGGGGCTCAACCTGCGCGCGCCCGGTCCCGGAGCACCCGTCGTCGCACAGCTTCCCGACGTCAAGACGGGGGGCCCGGACTTCCCGTCGGCGATGGGGATGCCGCGCGCGGAGCTCGCCCGGATCCTCCTCGCGCACGCGACAGCGGCGGGTGCGCGCGTCCGCTTCGGCGCCGAGGTCACCGGCCTCGACACCGCGGACCCCGACGCGGTCGAGGTCTTCGTGGGCGGCGAGTCCGCCGGCCGCTACGACCTGCTGATCGGGGCCGACGGGCTCAACTCGACGGTGCGCGGGCTGATCGGCATCCAGGCGAGGCCCGAGCCGACCGGCATGGGCATCTGGCGCACCTTCGTGTCGCGGCCCGAGACGGTCGTGCGCAGCGAGCTCTACTACGGCGGCCCGGTGTACATCGCCGGATACACGCCGACCGGGGAGGACACGATGTACGCCTTCCTCGTGGAGAGGGCACAGGACCGCTTCGGCGTGTCGCCCGAGCAGGCGACGCAGATCATGCTGGACGAGTCGCGCGCCTACGACGGGCCGTGGAACGACATCCGCGCCGATCTGGAGTCCGGTGCGTCGGCGAACTACACGTGGTTCACGAGGCACCTCGTGGACGGGGCGTGGAACCGCGGGCGCGTCGTCGTCATCGGCGATGCCGCGCACTCCTGCCCGCCCACCATCGCGCAGGGCGCCGCGCAGGGACTCGAGGACGCGCTGGTGCTCACCGAGCTGCTCATCGGAGGAGAGGTCGTCGACCAGCCGCTCTGGGACGAGTTCCACGCCCGGCGGGTCCCGCGAGCCGCCGCCGTCGTCGAGGCGTCGGTGCAGCTCGGCCAGTGGCAGATCGACGGCGACCGCGACGCCGACGCCGGCGGTCTCATCTTCGGCATCGCGCAGCAGATGGCGGTTCCGGCATGACCACCGACGTCCACGCTCATCTGCTGCTGCCGGGACTCCATGCGGAGGTCGAGCGGCGGGCGCCGGAGGAGGTGGCCGCCGCCGCCGACCTCGAACGGCGCCGCAACGGCCTCGAGAGCCTGCAGGCGTCCGGGGCCATGATCGGCGCACGGACCCCGAAGCTGACCGACGTGGGGGCCAGGCTCGCCGCGATGGACGAGCAGGGCGTCGACCGGCAGTGGGTCAGCGTCTCGCCGAACCACTTCTACCCGTGGGCGAACGAGGGGCTGGCCGGCTGGATAGCGGGGGAGACGAACCGGCTCATCGCCGAGCACGTGGCGCAGGCGCCGGACCGGCTCACGGGGCTCGGCGTCGTCCCCCTGCAGCATCCGTCGCACATCGTCGAGTACCTCGACGACGCCGTCCTCGGCCGCGGCCTCGCCGGCGTGGAGATCTCCTCCTTCGCGAGCGACGTCGAGCTCTCCGACCCGCGACTCGAGCCGTTCTGGGCCCGTGCCGCGGAGCTCGGGTGCATCGTCTTCCTGCACCCCTTCGGGTGCAGTCTCGACGAGCGTCTCGACCGGTTCTACCTGGCGAACACGGTCGGCCAGCCCGCCGAGAACGCGGTGGCCCTGTCGCATCTGATCTTCGCGGGCGTGCTCGACCGGCATCCGGGGCTGAAGGTCGTCGCGGCGCACGGAGGCGGGTACCTGCCCTTCGCGATCGGACGCTCCGACCGGGCGTGGCGGGTGCGCCCCGAGGCGCACGGCTGCGCGCACGCGCCGTCGACCTATCTGAAGCGGCTGTGGTTCGACACGGTGGTCCACGACCCGGTGTCGCTGCGCCGCCTCGTGGAGGCGGCGGGCGGGGCGAGGGTGCTCCTGGGCAGCGACTTCCCGTTCGACATGGGCCTCGATGATCCGGTGGCGTTCGTGAACGGCGCGGAGCTCCCCGCGGAGATCACGCAGCGCATCCTCGGCGGGAACGCCGAGGCGCTGCTGGAGTCGAGGGTGCCCGCATGAGGATCGCGCGCTGGGAGGACGGCGCCGACGTCGGCGAGGGCTTCGTGATCGGCGATCAGCTCGTGAGCTTTCCGGACGGGCTCCGGGTCGCCGAGGTCCTCGCCCAGGGGCTCCCGGCCGCACGGGCGCTGTTCGAGCGGGTCACGGATGCCGTCGGCGGGCCGGCGCCCGACGCGCGTGCCGTGCCGGTGAGCGCGGTGCGCCTGCTCGCGCCCGTCGTGCCGGCGTCCGTCCGCGACTTCGTCGCCTTCGAGGAGCACGTCGAGGGGGTGAGCGCCTCGGTCGACGGCAAGAGCGAGGTCGTGCCCGAGTGGTATCAGGCGCCGACCTTCTACTTCACCAATCCGCACACGATCCTGGGCCCGGTCGACGACGTGGTCCCGCCGGAGACGGAGCGGCTGGACTTCGAGCTCGAGCTCGCCGCCGTGATCGGCATGGCGCCGGACGTCGACGGCGCGAACCTCGACGCCGACGCCGCGGCCGCCGTGATCTTCGGCTACACGATCATGAACGACTGGTCCGCCCGCGACCTGCAGTCCAGGGAGATGAAGGTGCGCCTGGGGCCGGCCAAGGGCAAGGACTTCGGGATGTCGCTGGGTCCGTGGATCGTCACGGCCGACGAGTTCGCGGCGCTGCACGACGCGGAGGGGTTCCTGCAGATCCGCGCCGAGGCGAGGATCGACGGCAGGCTGATCGGCGAGGATCTCGTCTCGAACATGGGCTGGCCCTTCGCCGAGCTCATCGCGTACGCCTCCCGCAACTCCCGGGTGGTTCCGGGCGACGTGCTCGGGTCCGGCACAGTGGGCAACGGGGGCTGCCTCGGCGAGCTGTGGGGCCGGCGCGGAGAGCTCGATCCGCCGCCGCTGCACGAGGGCCAGACCGTGTCGCTGTCGATCGAGGGGATCGGCGAGCTGAGCACCCGCGTCGCGGCCCCGGTGGCCGCACCTGCGGTGCCGCCGGCGAGACGGCGGCCGCGGGATCGCCGTCGCGAGGACGCATGAGCGTGCGGCTCCCCGGCCTGAAGGACCGCACGGTCGTGATCACGGGAGCGGCCAGAGGGCAGGGCGCAGCCGCGGCCCGGCTGCTCGCGCGGCAGGGAGCCAGGGTGATCGCGACCGATCTCGACGAGACGGCGCCGGCGTTCGAGGGGACGTCGATCTCGTACCGTCGGCTCGACGTCGCCTCGGAGGAGGGATGGCGCACCCTCGCCGCGGAGCTCGCTGACGAGGCGGCGCCGTTGCGGGGTCTCGTCAACAACGCGGGCATCACCCACCGCGCCCGGCTGGGGGAGACCGCGAGGGCCGACTGGGACCGCGTGCTGGCGGTCAACACGACGGGACCCATGCTCGGCATCCGCCATCTCGCGCCGTTGATGTCCTCGGGCTCGTCGATCGTGAACATCGGCTCCTCGGCGGCGGTCACCGCTCACTACACGGCGGCGTACACGACCTCGAAATGGGCGCTGCGCGGGCTCACCCACGTCGCGGCGCACGAGTACGGCCCGCGGGGGATCCGGGCGAACATCGTGCACCCTGGCTTCATCGAGACCGACATGACGGCCGGCGCGCCGCCGGCGATGCGCGCGGCCCAGCTGGAGCTCACCCCTCTCGAGCGGCTCGGCGCGGCCGACGAGGTCGCGCGCGTCGTGGTGTTCCTGCTGTCGGATGCCGCCTCGTACGTGTCCGGCGCCGAGATCCCCGTCGACGGGGCGTTCACCGCGGTGGGCGGCGCGAAGCATCTCGCGGACCGGATCGCCGGAGATCTTATGTTGAATTAATACATAAGTCGAGATAGGGTGGGGAGGACGTCGGGATCCGTCAGGGATCCGTTCGGGGCGGCGCGGTCGCCGCCCCGGCACACACGGTCGCGTCGACGGCTCGGTCGTTCGAGCACCACGCGTATGACTCTCTCTCCTGTCCGCCTTCGTCTCCTCATGATCGCCCTCCTCACCGTCGGGCTCCTCGGCGCGCTCGATCACACGATCGTGTCCACCTCTCTCGCCACGATCGCCGGCGATCTCGGAGCCCTGGGGCACATGGGGTGGATCGTCGTCGGGTACACGCTCGCGAGCACCGTGCTGCTCCCGGTCCTCGGCCGGCTCGCCGACGTCGTCGGCGCCCGGCCGGTCTTCCTCGCATCGCTCGCCGGCTTCCTGATCGCCTCGGCCGCCTGCGGCTTCGCGCAGGACATGACGTTCCTCATCGTCGCCAGGGTGCTCCAGGGCATGAGCTCGGCGGGGCTCCACCTGATGAGCCAGACGATCGTCGCCCATGTCACCACTCCTCGCGAGCGCCCTCGCGTGATGAGCCTGATCGGCATCGCCTTCCCCGTGGCCATCCTCGTGGGGCCCGTGATCGGCGGGCTGATCGCGGACTTCTGGGGCTGGCCGTGGCTGTTCTGGATCAACCTGCCGTTCGGGATCGCGGCCTTCGCCCTCGCCGCGTTCGCGGTGCCCAGGATCGCCCCGGGCGCGGGGCGCGGGTTCGACTACGCGGGTGCGGCGGCCTTCACCGCGTCGCTGACCGCGATCGTGCTCGGCGTGACCTGGATGGGCGAGCCCGACACGGCGCCCGCCGCGGTCACCGCCTTCGCGATCGGCGGCATCGCCTTCGCGGGCTTCGTCCTGATCGAGCAGCGCGCGCCGCAGCCGATCCTGTCGTTCCGCGTGCTCCGCGACCGCACCGTCGCGGTCGGCGTGACCCTGTCGGCGATCATCGGACTCGGACTGTTCGCGATCGTCGCGTACCTGCCGACCTACTTCCAGATGGCGTACCGGACGACGGCGACGGTGTCGGGGCTGGTGCCGATCGCCACCGTGCTCGGGATGCTGGTGAGCAACCTGCTCACCGGAGCGCTCATCGCGCGCTCGGGCAGGTACCGGATGTACCCGATCCTCGGCACGGCCCTCGCATCGGCGGGGCTCCTCGTCATGGCCCTGCTGCCGCTCGGCCTGCCGCTGTGGGCGCCGATGATCGTGATGGCGGTGGTCGGCATCGGCATCGGGGCCTTCATGAACGTCGTCGTCGCGGTCGTGCAGAGCGCTGCGCCCCGCGAGGAGCTCGGGGCGGTCACGGCGACCACGAACGTCGTGCGTCAGGTCGGCTCCACGCTCGGCACGGCGATCGTCGGCGGGGTGATCGGGGCCGGCGTCGCGTCGCTGCTGCCGTCCTGGCTCGACGCGGAGACCCTCACGCCCCAGGCTCTGCAGGGCGCAGACGCCGCGGTGCAGGATGCGGTGGCCTCGGCGTACCACGACATCTTCGCGCCGATCTTCATCGTGATCGCGGCCGTGTACGCCGTGGGCGTGGTCGTGGCGCTGCTGCTCCCGCACGGCCGGCTGACCGACGACGAGATCGTCGCCGCGGACGAGGTCGAGGTCGCGACGCGCTGACAGACTGTGCTCATGACGGTTCTGCGCATCGGCATCCTGTTCATCCTCGCCGCCCTCGCCGAGATCGGCGGCGCCTGGCTGATCTGGCAGGCGGTGAAGGAGAACCGGGGATGGCTGTTCGCCGTGCTCGGCGTGATGGCGCTGGGCGCCTACGGGTTCATCGCCGCTCTCCAGCCCGACGCGCACTTCGGCCGCGTGCTCGCGGCGTACGGCGGCATCTTCATCGCGGGCTCCCTGGCCTGGGGCGTCATCGTCGACGGCTTCAGGCCGACGGTCTGGGACTGGGCGGGCTCGGCGATCGCTCTCGTGGGTGCGGCCGTCATCATCCTCGCCCCCGCGGTGACGAACGAGGCCACGGCGGGCGGGATCTGACGGTCGGGAGCGCCCCGAGCATGCGAGTAGCCTAGATCCAGACCCAGATGGAGTGCTCAGTGCCTGATAACGCCCAGCCGAAAGACGGCTTCGCCCTGTTCTCTGACCGATCCGTCGTCGCCATGCGCGTCAACGGCGTCCTCAAGGACCTCGCCGCCACCGTGACCGACGCCGACGAGGTCGAGCCGGTCACCATCGACAGCCCCGACGGGCTCAGCATCCTGCGCCACTCCACCGCGCACGTGCTCGCCCAGGCGGTGCAGCGGATCAACCCGCAGGCGAACCTCGGCATCGGCCCGCCCATCACCGACGGCTTCTACTACGACTTCGGCGTCGAGACGCCGTTCACGCCCGAGGACCTCAAGGCGATCACCAAGGAGATGCAGCGCATCGTCCGCGAGGGGCAGCGCTTCGTGCGCCGCGTCGTCACCGACGACGAGGCACGCGCCGAGCTCGCCGACGAGCCGTTCAAGCTCGAGCTGATCGGCCTCAAAGGCCCTTCGACAGGCTCAGGGACCCAGGTCGGAAAGGTCGAGGGCGCCTCGGTGGAGGTCGGCGAGGGCGAGCTCACGATCTACGACAACACCACCCGCGACGGCGAGGTGGTCTGGAAGGACCTCTGCCGCGGGCCGCACCTGCCGAACACGCGCATGATCGGCAACGGCTGGGATCTCACCCGCATCGCCGCGGCCTACTGGCGCGGCAGCGAGAAGAACCCGCAGCTGCAGCGCATCTACGGCACCGCCTGGCCCTCGAAGGAGGAGCTGCGCGAGTACCAGCACCGGCTGGAGGAGGCCGCCAAGCGCGACCACCGTCGCCTGGGCAAGGAGCTCGACCTGTTCTCCTTCCCCGAGGAGATCGGCTCGGGGCTGTCGGTGTGGCATCCGCGCGGCGGCGTGGTCCGCGGCGAGATGGAGCAGCATGCGCGCCGGCGGCACATCGAGGGCGGCTACACCTACGTGTACACGCCGCACATCTCGAAGGAGGACCTGTTCCTCACCTCGAACCACCTCGTCACCTACAAGGACGGCATGTTCCCGCCCATCGTGATGGACGAGGAGCGGGACGAGAACGGCGAGATCACCAAGCAGGGCCAGGACTACTACCTGAAGCCCATGAACTGCCCGATGCACATCCTCATCTACAAGGAGCGTGCGCGCAGCTACCGCGACCTGCCGCTGCGCCTGGCCGAGAACGGCACGGTGTACCGCAACGAGCTCTCCGGCGCGCTGCACGGCCTCACGCGCGTGCGCGGCTTCACCCAGGACGACTCGCACCTGTTCGTCACGCCCGACCAGCTCGAGGAGGAGGTCGGCAAGGTCCTGGAGTTCATCCTCTCGATGCTGCGCGACTTCGGTCTCACCGACTTCGAGCTCGAGCTGTCGATGAAGGACGACGAGAAGTCCAAGTGGATCGGCTCGGACGAGTTCTGGGAGTCGTCGACGGACGCGCTGCGCCGGGTGGCGGTCGCCTCCGGCCTCAAGCTCACCGAGGTCCCCGGTGAGGCGGCCTTCTACGGTCCGAAGATCGACCTGAAGACCCGCGACGCCATCGGCCGCACGTGGCAGCTGTCGACCGTGCAGGTCGACCCGAACCTGCCGGAGCGCTTCGACCTGGAGTTCATGGACAAGGACGGTCAGAAGAAGCGTCCGATCATGATCCACCGCGCCCTCTTCGGCTCGATCGAGCGCTTCTTCGCGATCCTGCTGGAGCACTACGCCGGGGACTTCCCGGTGTGGCTGGCGCCTCTGCAGGTGGTCGGCGTCCCCGTCGCCGAGGACTTCGCGGACTACCTCGGCGAGATCGTCTCGACGCTGCGCGCCCAGGGCGTGCGCGCGGAGCTGGACACCTCGGACGATCGGATGCAGAAGAAGATCCGTACGCACACCACGGGCAAGGTGCCGCTGATCCTCATCGCCGGGGAGCAGGACCGGACGGCCGGCACGGTCTCCTTCCGCTTCCGAGACGGCACCCAGGAGAACGGCGTGCCGGTGGCGGACGCCGTCGCGCGCATCCGCGCCGCGATCGACGACCACGCGCTGGTGCTGAAAGCAGGGGATCTGGCGTGACCCCGCAGGCGCGCTCAGGGATCGGATCGTGACGGAGCTGGAGGACGCCGGCCGCCTGGTCGGCGTCCCCGACGAGTTCCAGCGGCTGTGGACCCCGCATCGGATGGCGTACATCCAGGCGGGCCCCGAGCCCCTGCGCGAGGAGTGCCCGTTCTGCGAGGCGCCGAAGTTCCCCGACGCGGAGCGCCTGATCGTCGCCCGCGGGGAGACGGCATACGTCCTGCTGAACCTGTTCCCGTACAACTCGGGGCACCTGCTCGTCTGCCCGTACCGGCACATCGCGACCTACGATCAGGCGACGGCCGAGGAGGTGGCCGAGATCGGCGCGCTCACGCAGACCGCGATGCGCGTGCTGAAGGAGGTCTCCCGCTGCGACGGGTTCAACCTCGGCATGAACCAGGGCGCCGTGGCCGGAGCCGGCGTCGACGCCCACCTGCACCAGCACGTGGTCCCGCGGTGGACGTCGGACGCCAACTTCTTCCCGATCATCGCGAAGACCAAGGCTCTGCCGCAGCTGCTCGGCGAGGTCCGCGAGGCCGTCGCCGGCGCCTGGCCGTCACCGCGCCGGTGAGCGGGACGCGTCAGCGCACCTGGCGCGCCTCGAACTGCAGGCGGGGGTTCGCGTAGAACTCCTGCGCCTCGATGAGCTGCAGCTCGCGCTCGCCCGATTCGAGCGTCAGCGACAGCAGGTCGAACACGCTCGACGCGGTGCGCTCGAGGGCGGTCTTCGCGCTGCCGGTGGAGACGTAGTGCGCCGTGAACAGGGCGGCGGTCACGTCGCCCGAACCGTTCGCCTTCATCGGCAGGCGCGGGGTCTGCACGATCCACGCTCCGGATGCGTCGGCGACGAGCATCTCGATCGTGCCCTCCTCGCGGTCGGGCCGCTCGACGCTGGTCACCAGCACCGTCTTCGGCCCCATCGCCATCGCGAGGTCGACCGAGGCGAGGGTCGACTCCAGCGTGTCGGGCTCGGTCCCGGTGAGGAAGCCCAGCTCGAACTGGTTCGGCGTGATGATGTCCGCCGCCGGCACGACCTTCTCGCGCAGCAGGATCGGGATGGCCGGCGCGACGAAGCATCCGCTCTTGGCGTTGCCCATCACCGGATCGCAGGCGTACACGGCGTCCGGGTTGGCCGCCTTGACGCGCGCCACGGCGTCGATGATGACATCGCCGATGCCCTCGCCGCCCTGGTACCCGCTGAGCACGGCGTCGATCCGACCGAAAGCCCCCCGCTCCTCGATGCCGGTGATGACCTCGGCCACGTCGGACGGGGCGATGAGCGGCCCGCGCCACGCGCCGTAGCCGGTGTGGTTCGAGAAGTTCACCGTGTAGACGGGCAGCACCTCGACCCCGATGCGCTGCAGCGGGAAGACGGCGGCCGAGTTGCCGACGTGGCCGTAGGCGACGGCGGACTGGATGGAGAGGACCTTCATTCCTCGATCCCTTCGTTGAGAGCGGGCCGGCGCCCGCACGGGGTGGTCATCGCAGAGCCGCGACGAGATCGGCGACGAGCGTCGCCGCGTCGTCGTCGGAGAGGTCGTGCACGGTCAGGCGCAGGTGCCGCGAGGGCTCGGCGCGGTCGTCGAGGGCGAACTCGTCGCCCGTGCGGGCCAGCCAGCCGCGTCGCATCAGGCGCTCGACGACCAGGCGGGCCGGCTGGGGGAGAGGGATCCACAGGCTCAGCCCGTCGGATGCCGGCGCCTCGATGCCGTGCTCCCGGAGCCGCTCGGAGAACTCCCGGTTGCGCTCCGCGTAGTGCGCGGCGGCCAGGGCGACCTGATCCGCGACCCGGGCATCGGTGAGCTGAGCGAGGGCGAGCCTCTGCAGCAGATGGCTGACCCAGGTGGTGCCGGGGCTGAGCCGCATGGCGAGCCGGTCGGCAGTCTCGGGGTCGGTGGCGGCGATCGCGAGGCACATGTCGGGGCCGAGGAACTTCGACACCGATCGCACCAGGGCGAAACGGCGGTGCCCCGGTCCGATCAGCGACTCGTAGGGGCGCTGCGACAGCATCGAGAAGTGGTCGTCCTCGATGATGAGGACGTACGGGTGGTCGGCGAGCACGGCGCGCAGCTCGGCGGCGCGGCGGGCCGTCAGGCTCGCGCCGGTGGGGTTCTGCGCGCGGGGCGTGCAGATCACCGCGCGGACGCCCGCATCCAGCGCGGCGCGGAGTCCGTCGACGGTCATCCCCTCCTCGTCGACCGCGACCGGCACGGCCCGGTAGCCGCCCAGCCGGACCGTGTGGATGCTGGCGAGGAAGCAGGGGTCCTCGAGGGCGACGGCGTCGTCGCGCATCAGCGCCTGCGCGAGCAGGCGCTCGACCGCGTCCACGGCGCCGCTGGTCACCGTGATGCGGAAGTCGACGGGCAGGTCCGCCGCCATCCAGTTCCGCGCCCATGCGTCGAGCGACTCGTCGATGACGGGCTCGCCGTACAGGACCGGACGCCCCGCAGCCGTGGCGAGCGCCCTGGTCGGATCCGGGATGAGACGCGGGTCGGGATTCCCGGTGGCGACGTCGCGGAGCACGGTGTCGGACGCGTACCCCTCCTGCGCCACCGACTCGTGACCGGCGACGACCGTGCCCGCTCGTCCGCGGGAGACGACGAGGCCGGCCTGGGCGAGCTGGCGGTACGCGGCGACCGCCGTGTTGCGGTTGACGCCGAGGGTCGCCGCGAGCTCGCGGACCGGGGGGAGGACGGATCCGGGGCGCAGGACGCCGCGATCGCGCAGCCCGCGCACGCTGTCGGCGATCTCCGCCGCGGTCGTGCCTGTGATGTCGTCGCCCATGTGCCCTCGTGACGATTCTAGGTTGTTCCGGACGGTGCTAGTGTTTGGCATAGATCAAAACTTTCCCTGGCTGCACCCGAGGAGCTCCCCATGACCGAACAGACCACCACCGGATCCTCGCGCGTCAAGCGCGGACTCGCCGAGATGCTCAAGGGCGGCGTCATCATGGACGTCGTCACGGCCGAGCAGGCGAAGATCGCCGAGGACGCCGGCGCCGTCGCCGTGATGGCGCTCGAGCGGGTCCCCGCCGACATCCGCGCCCAGGGCGGAGTCTCGCGGATGAGCGACCCCGACATGATCGACAGCATCATCGAGGCCGTCTCCATCCCCGTCATGGCGAAGGCGCGCATCGGCCACTTCGTCGAGGCGCAGGTGCTGCAGGAGCTCGGAGTGGACTACATCGACGAGTCCGAGGTGCTCTCTCCCGCCGACTACGTCAACCACATCGACAAGTACGACTTCACGGTGCCGTTCGTGTGCGGCGCCACCAACCTCGGCGAGGCGCTGCGCCGCATCAACGAGGGCGCGGCGATGATCCGGTCCAAGGGCGAGGCCGGCACCGGCGACGTGTCGGAGGCGATGAAGCACATCCGCAAGATCCGCGGCGAGATCGCGGCCCTGACCGCGCTGCCCAAGGACGAGCTGTACGTCGCGGCGAAGGAGCTGCAGGCCCCCTACGAGCTGGTCGCCGAGATCGCCGAGACCGGGAAGCTCCCCGTGGTGCTGTTCGTCGCCGGCGGCGTGGCCACCCCGGCCGACGCCGCCATGATGATGCAGCTCGGCGCGGACGGCGTGTTCGTCGGCTCCGGCATCTTCAAGTCGGGCAACCCCGCCGAGCGCGCCAAGGCGATCGTCAAGGCGACGACCTTCTACGACGACCCCAAGGTGATCGCCGAGGTGTCGCGCGGACTCGGCGAGGCCATGGTCGGCATCAACGTCGCCGACCTGCCCGCGCCGCACCGACTCGCCGAGCGTGGCTGGTAGGTCCTTGAGCCCGTCGGGAGGCGCGACGATCGGCGTGCTCGCGCTGCAGGGCGACGTGCGCGAGCACGCCGCCCTGCTCGCGGGACTGGGCGCCGAGGTGGCGCTGGTGCGCCGGCCGGAGGAGCTCGCCGAGGTCGGCGGCCTGGTGATCCCCGGCGGCGAGTCCAGCGTGATCGACAAGCTGTCGCGGGTGTTCGGCCTGCAGCAGCCGATCCGCGAGGCGATCGCGGCGGGGATGCCGGTGCTCGGCACCTGCGCCGGGCTGATCATGCTCGCCGACGAGCTGGTCGACGCGATCGACGGGCAGGAGTCGTTCGGGGGCCTCGACATCGTGGTGCGGCGCAACGCCTTCGGACGCCAGGCGGAGTCCTTCGAGGCCGAGCTCGACGTGCCCGAGCTGGGGAGCGCTCCGGTGAAGGCGGCGTTCATCCGCGGGCCGGTGGTGGAGCGCGTGGGCGCGGCGGCGTCGGTGCTCGCCGCACTGCCGGACGGCCGCGTCGTCGCCGTGGAGCAGGGGAATCTGCTGGGGCTGAGCTTCCACCCCGAGATCACCGGCGAGACCCGGTTCCACCGGCGCCTCCTCGAGCGCGTCGCGGCGCGCGCACGGTGATTCGTTAGAATGGACGACGCCCTGCGGGCCGATCCGCCGGGCGAACACGAGCGGGAGACTTATGTCCGGGCATTCCAAGTGGGCCACGACCAAGCACAAGAAGGCCGTCATCGACGCCAAGCGCGCCAAGTCGTGGGCCAAGCTCATCAAGAACATCGAGGTCGCGGCCAAGCTCGGCGGCGCTGACCTGCAGGGCAACCCGACCCTGTTCGACGCCGTCCTCAAGGCGAAGAAGACCTCCGTCCCGAAGGACAACATCGACCGCGCGATCAAGCGCGGCGCCGGCATCGGCGGCGAGGCCGTCGAGTACACCTCGATCATGTACGAGGGCTACGGGCCCAACGGCGTCGCCCTCATGATCGAGTGTCTGACCGACAACAAGAACCGCGCGGCCGCAGAGGTGCGCACGGCGCTCAGCCGCAACGGCGGCACGCTGGCCGACCCCGGCAGCGTCGCCTACAACTTCAGCCGCAAGGGCGTCATCGTCGTCGGCTCCGAGGGCACGACAGAGGACGACGTCATGATGGCGGCCCTCGAGGCCGGCGCCGAGGAGATCGAGCCGCACGCCGAGGGCTTCGAGATCGTCACCGAGCCGACCGACATGGTCGCGGTGCGCACGGCCCTGGTCGACGCCGGGATCGAGTACGAGTCGGCCGACGTCGAGTTCGTCCCGAACCTCAAGGTCGAGATCGACGCCGAGACCGCTCGCAAGGTGTTCCGTCTCATCGACGCGCTCGAGGACAGCGAGGACGTGCAGAACGTCTTCAGCAACTTCGACCTGACGGCAGAGGTGCAGGCGGAGCTCGAAGAGGACGAGTGACCCCTCGCCCGTGACGCGCCGGTCCTCCCGCACGCCGAGGGGCCAGCGCGCCTGCGTCCCGGCGTCCCGTCTCGCGCATAGCCTGGGCAGATGACCTCCTCGCTGCGCGTGCTCGGCATCGACCCCGGCCTCACACGGTGCGGCGTGGGCGTCGTCGACGTCGACCGGGCCCGCCGCGGGACGCTCGTGCACGTCGGCGTCATCCGCACGCCGGTGGATGCGCCGATCGGGGAGAGGCTGGCCGCCGTGGCGGCCGGCATCCGCGAGGTGCTCCGGAGTCACGAACCGGATGCCGTGGCGGTGGAGCGGGTCTTCGCCCAGCAGAACAGCCACACCGTGATGGGCACGGCGCAGGCCAGCGGCGTCGCCCTGCTGCTGGCGGCCGAGGCCGGCCTGCCCGCGGCCACGCACACGCCGAGCGAGGTGAAGGCGGCCGTCACCGGCTACGGCTCCGCCGACAAGCGGCAGGTGCAGTCGATGATCGCGCGGATCCTGCGTCTGGACGCCCCGCCGCAGCCTGCGGATGCCGCCGACGCCCTCGCGATCGCGCTGTGCCACGCCTGGCGGCGCGATGCCGCAGGCGCGCCCGGGCAGGGCGTGCTGACGCCCGCGCAGAGGGCCTGGGCGGATGCCGAGCGTGTCGCTCGAACGTATGTACGATCCCGCGCCTAGACTGGACGCATGATCTCCTCCCTGCACGGCACCGTGCTGCACGCGACGCCGGATCAGGTCGTCATCGAGGTGGGCGGGGTCGGCTTCTCCGTCGCCGTGCCTGCGGACGTCGCCCACACCGCGGCGATCGGCGAGCGGATGCTGCTGCACACGAGCCTCATCGTGCGGGAGGACGCGCTGTCGCTCTACGGTTTCGCCGAGCGCGACGAGCTGGAGATCTTCGGCCTCCTGATCAGCGTCACCGGCGTCGGCCCGAAGTCGGCGCTCGGGGTGCTCTCGCACCTCACCGTCGACCAGATCGCCGAGGCGGTCACGGCGGAGGACGACGCTCCCTTCCGCCGGGTGTCGGGCATCGGCCCGAAGACGGCGAAGCTCATCGTCGTGCAGCTGGCCGGCAAGGTGCACGCCACCGCACCCGCGTCGAAGGGCGCGGCGACGGGGGCGACCGATGTCGTCGACCAGGTGGCCGCAGCCCTCGTCGGCCTCGGCTGGTCCGAGAAGGTGTCCGTCGAGGCGGCGACGCAGACGGCATCCGACGCCTCCGAGGCCGAGCGGGCGTCCGTCGCCCCGCTGCTGCGGCGCGCGCTGGCGACCCTGGGGCCCGCGCGTGGCTGAGGCGCGCGACGCCGCCGAGCCGGTGGACGAGGTGGAGCTCGCGATCGAGGGGGCGCTGCGTCCGAGCAGCCTCGACGAGTTCGTCGGGCAGGCCAAGGTGCGCGGGCAGCTGCAGCTGCTGCTGGAGGCCGCGGCGATCCAGGGGCGCTCCGCCGACCACATCCTGCTCGCCGGTCCTCCCGGACTCGGCAAGACCACACTCGCGATGATCGTGGCGCACGAGAGCGGGCGCGCGCTGCGCATGTCCAGCGGACCGGCCATCCAGCACGCCGGCGACCTCGCCGCTCTCCTGTCGAGCCTGACGCCGGGCGAGGTCCTCTTCATCGACGAGATCCACCGCATGGCGCGCTCCGCGGAGGAGATGCTGTACCTCGCGATGGAGGACTTCCGCATCGACATCATGGTCGGCAAGGGGGCAGGAGCCACCAGCATCCCCCTCGAGCTGGCCCCGTTCACCCTCGTGGGCGCGACGACCCGCTCCGGCCTGCTCCCGAACCCGCTGCGCGACCGCTTCGGCTTCACCGGTCACCTCGAGTTCTACGACGAGGGAGAGCTCGAACGGGTGATCGCCCGCTCGGCGATCGTGCTCGGCGTGGATCTGCCGCCCGACTCCCTGGCCGAGATCGCGCGGCGCTCGCGCGGCACTCCTCGCATCGCGAACCGCCTGCTGCGCCGGGTGCGCGACTACGCGCTCGTGCACGGCGGGGGAGCGGCCACCCTCGCCGGCGTCCGCGCGGCGCTCGACCTCTACGACGTGGATCCGATCGGCCTCGACCGGCTCGACCGCGCTGTGCTCGACGCGCTCGTGCGGCGCTTCCGCGGCGGTCCGGTGGGGCTCAGCACCCTCGCCGTCGCGGTGGGAGAGGAGGCCGAGACCGTGGAGAGCGTCGTCGAGCCCTACCTGGTGCGGATCGGCTTCCTCGGGCGCACCCCGCGAGGCCGCATCGCGATGCCCGAGGCCTATGCGCACCTGGGGGTCGCACACCAGGCCGAGGGCGGATTGTTCGATAACCTATAATCGCTGGAGACTTACGTCTCATCCCCCGAAGTGCAGGCCGCTGCCGGCGTGTGCGCGTACGAAAGGCATCCTTCGTGGATCTCACACTTCTCATGCTGCCGGTCCTCGGTGTGCTGATCGTCTTCATGTTCATCAACAGCCGCAAGCGGCAGAAGCAGATGAAGGCCGAGCAGGAGGAGAAGGCCACCAAGACCGTCCCGGGCGCCAAGGTGCTGCTGCAGGGCGGTCTGTACGGCACCATCGTCGCGTTCAACCCCGACGACCTCGACGAGCCCGCGCTGGTCGAGATCGCTCCGGGCACCGTCATCGAGGTGCACAGCCAGGCGATCCTGCGGATCGTCGAGCCGAAGGACGCCGTGACCGAGGACGTGGCGGATGCCGCGGACGAGGCCGCGGGATCGGATCAGACCCCGTCGATCGAGACCGCCGAGGAGACGCGCGCGCGTCTCGAGCGTGACGCGGACGACAAGTAATCTCCCTCAGGATCTGCGCGCCGCATCGGTGCGCCCGCATGTCAGAAAGCTGAGCACGTGGCTTCTTCCTCACCGGTCCGTCACGCCTGGAGGGTCCTTCTCGGACTCGTCCTGGTGACAGGCGTCCTCTTCGGCATCAACGCCCTCGGCGTGTACGTGTTCCAGAAGAGCTCTTGGACCCCAGAACTCGCCCTCGATCTCCAGGGCGGCACGCAGATCGTGCTGCAGGCGCAGACCGAGGACGGATCCGCCCCCTCGCAGGAGCAGATGGACCAGGCCGCGGCGATCATCCGCCAGCGCGTCGACGCCTCGGGCGTCAGCGAGGCCGACATCACCACCGAGGGCGGCCAGAACATCGTCGTCCAGATCCCCGGCGTCGCCGACGAGGCCACCCGCAACCGGATCAAGTCGAGCGCCCAGCTCGAGTTCCGCGCGGTGCTCGCGACCACGGCGGCCGCCACCGAGTTCACCGGAGAGGACGGCAACTCCACGCCGTACCCGACGCCGGACGACTCGATGAACGCGACCCCGACGGCGACCCCGACCGACGCGAGCGATCTGTCGTGGATCACCGACAAGCTGCAGGCCGAGTTCCTCTCCTACGACTGCGCCAACCCGTCGACCGACGCGGCCCGCGCCCCGAAGGACCAGCCGATCGTCGCCTGCGACCCCACGGGGACCGCCAAGTACCTGCTCGGCCCGGCCGAGCTCGACGGCACCGCGATCACCGATGCGACCGCCGGCCGCGACCAGACCTCCGGCGCGTGGCTCGTCCAGCTGACGATGAACTCCGAGGGCGCGGACGCCTTCGGCAAGGTCAGCATCCGCCTGTACCAGAACAAGCTCGACGGGCTGTCGCCGCGCGACCAGTTCGCGTTCGTGCTCGACGGCACGGTGATCAGCGCCCCGCAGATGAACGGGCAGATCCTCGACGGGCGTCCCAGCATCTCCGGCAGCTTCACCCAGGAGACGGCCACGACCCTGGCCGACCAGCTCAAGTTCGGCGCCCTGCCGCTGAGCTTCGAGGTGCAGAGCTCCGGCACGGTCTCGGCCACGCTGGGCACCCAGCAGCTGCAGATCGGCCTGATCGCCGGCATCATCGGCCTCGCCCTCGTCGCGCTGTACTCGCTGATCGTGTACCGGGCGCTCGGCGCCGTGATCGTCGCCTCGATCGCGGTGATGGGCGTGCTGACCTACATCATCATCTGCATCCTCGCCTGGCGCATGGGCTTCCGCCTCTCGCTCGCCGGCGTCGCGGGTCTGATCGTCTCGATCGGCTTCGTCGCCGACTCCTTCATCGTGTACTTCGAGAGGATCCGAGACGAGCTCCGAGACGGCAAGTCGATCACCGCGGCCGTCGAGGACGGCTGGGGGCGCGCGAAGCGGACGATCTACATCTCCAAGTCCATCAACATCCTCGCCGCCCTCGTGCTGTACATCCTCGCCGACGCGACGGTGAAGGGCTTCGCCTTCACGCTCGGCCTGACCACGATCATCGACGTGTTCATCTTCGTGATCTTCACGCACCCGGTCATGCAGCTGCTCGTGCGCACCCGGTTCTTCGGCAACGGACACCCGCTGTCGGGCCTCGATCCCGAGTCTCTCGGGGCCGTGTACCGCAACCGCTCGCAGTTCCGCGAGGTCGCGACCTCGTCCAGCGGGCGCGGCGCGAAGAACGCCCGCTCGCGCGGCGAGGCGGACCGTCGCCAGACCATCGCCGAGCGCAAGCGGGCCGAGGCGCTGGTGGGCGGCTCGGCCGAGTCGAGTACCAGCAGCAAGACAGGGGAGGGGGAGAACTGATGGCTTCCATGAACGAGTTCGGAAACAACCTCTATTCGGGCAAGACCTCCTTCCCGTTCGTCGGCAGGCGCCGGCTGTGGTTCATCATCGCGATCGCCCTCGTCGTCGGCTCGATCCTGGTGCCGCTGATCCGCCCGATCCAGTTCTCCATCGAGTTCACCGGCGGCTCGCAGTTCACTGTCACCGCGCCCGACAGCACCGATCAGTCGCTCGCGACGGACGCCGTGCACTCGGTCGTGCCGGGAGCTGCGACCAAGGTCGTCACGGTCAACGAGAAGGACATCCGCGTCCAGACCGACCAGATGAGCGACGACGAGACCCAGCAGGTGTCCGCCGCGCTGGCAGAGGCGTACGGGGTCGACCCCGAGAACGTGACCTCGTCGTTCATCGGCCCGGCCTGGGGCGAGAACGTCACCAAGCAGTCCCTGTGGGGCCTGGCGATCTTCCTCGCCCTGACGTTCCTGATCCTCGCGCTGTACTTCCGCACGTGGAAGATGTCGGCGGCGGCCATCATCGGTCTGCTCGACGTGCTCGTCATCACCATCGGCGTCTACGCGCTGGCCGGCTTCGAGATCTCGCCCGCGGCGGTGATCGGATTCCTCACGATCCTCGCGTACTCGCTGTACGACACCACCGTCGTGTTCGACAAGATCCGCGAGAACACGACGGAGGACGGCGAGAAGTCCGCGCGCACGTTCGGCGAGGCGGTGAACCTCGCCGTCAACCAGACCCTGGTGCGCTCGATCAACACCTCGATCGTCGCGGCCCTGCCCGTCGGCGCGATCCTGTTCATCGGAGCCTTCTGGCTGGGCGCCGAGACGCTCACGGACATCTCGCTGTCGATCTTCGTCGGCATCCTGGTCGCGACCTACTCCACGCTGTTTGTCGCCGCCCCGCTGTACTCGCTGTTCCGCGAGAACGAGCCCAAGATCAAGGCGCACGACGCCAAGGTCCTCGAGGCGCGCAGCAAGGCGACCGTCGACGCCTGACCGTCCTCGTCCTGCGGGGCTCGGCCCCGCAGGACGCGCGTAAGATGTTCTGATTCGGGAGGTGAGCGGATGGCGGAACCGCAGTCCACGTCGCAGGGATCCAGTCTGCGACGCCTGGTTCCCCGCATCTTCTCCCGCGCACCCAGGATCAACGATCTCGACAACCTGATCCGTACGGTCAGAGTCAACCACCCCAAGGGCGACTTCTCGGTCATCGAGCGCGCCTACGCGGTGGCCAAGCAGAAGCACGAGGGGCAGAAGCGCCAGAGCGGCGAGCCGTACATCACGCACCCGCTCGCCGTCGCGCAGATCCTCGCCGAGCTCGGACTAGGTCCGCGGGCGGTGGCCGCCGCTCTGCTGCACGACACCGTCGAGGACACCGGCTACGCGCTGAGCGAGCTCACCGCCGAGTTCGGCGACGAGGTCGCGATGCTCGTCGACGGCGTGACGAAGCTCGACAAGGTCAAGTACGGCGAGAGCGCGCAGGCCGAGACGGTCCGCAAGATGATCGTCGCGATGTCGAAGGACATCCGGGTCCTGCTCATCAAGCTCGCCGATCGCCTGCACAACGCCCGCACCTGGGGCTTCGTCCCCCCGGAGAAGGCCGCGAAGAAGGCCAAGGAGACCCTCGAGATCTACGCGCCGCTGGCCAACCGGCTCGGCATCCAGGCGATCAAGTCCGAGCTCGAGGACCTCTCCTTCGCCGTCCTGCACCCCAAGATCTACAACGAGATCCAGAGCCTCATCGCCCAGCGCACCCCGCAACGCGAGAAGTACCTGAAGCAGGTGGTCGAGGAGATCGACGAGGACCTCCGCGACCTGCGCATCCGCGGCACCGTCGTCGGCCGGCCCAAGCAGCTGTACTCGGTGTACCAGAAGATGGTGATCCGGGGACGCGAGTTCGACGACATCTACGACCTCATCGGCATCCGCGTGATCGTCGCCTCGGTGCGCGACTGCTACGCGGTGCTGGGCGCCATCCACGCGCGGTGGACCCCGCTGCCCGGACGGTTCAAGGACTACATCGCCACGCCGAAGTTCAACCTCTACCAGTCGCTGCACACGACGGTGATCGGCCCGGCGGGGCGCACCGTGGAGATCCAGATCCGCACGCAGGAGATGCACCAGCAGGCCGAATACGGCGTCGCTGCGCACTGGATGTACAAGGAGCGGATGAACGGGGGCAAGGCCGAGGTCCGCGCCGCCGACACCGACATGGCGTGGCTCGCGCACATCTCGGACTGGCAGGCCGAGACCGCCGACCCTGGGGAGTTCCTCGACTCGCTGCGGTTCGAGATCGGCGCGAAGGAGGTCTACGTCTTCACGCCGAAGGGGCGGGTGATCGGCCTGCCCGCCGGCGCGACGCCGGTCGACTTCGCCTACGCCGTGCACACCGAGATCGGCCATCGCACGATGGGCGCCAAGGTCAACGGCCGTCTGGTGCCGCTGGAGTCAGAGCTCAAGAGCGGCGACGTCGTCGAGGTGTTCACCTCGAAGAACCCCGACGCCGGCCCCAGCCAGGACTGGCTCGGCTTCGTCAAGAGCACGAGGGCCCGCAACAAGATCCGCGGCTGGTTCACGAAGGAGCGTCGCGAGGAGGCGATCGAGCAGGGCAAGGAGGCCATCGCCCGCGCGATGCGCAAGCAGAACCTGCCGCTGCAGCGCCTGATGAGCCAGGACTCCTTCGCCGAGGTCGCGAGGCAGCTCCGCTACGAGGACGTCTCCGCGCTGTACGCCGCGGTCGGCGAGGGCCACGTGTCCACCCAGTCGGTGCTCGAGAAGGTCACCGCGCTGGTCGCGGCGAACGACACGACGACGGGCGCGATCGATCTCCCAGGGCGGATGCCGAGCCGGGAGCCCCGCGCGGGCGACTCCGGCGTGCTGGTGCGCGGCGCGGCGGACATCCTCGTCAAGCTCGCCAAGTGCTGCACCCCCGTGCCCGGCGACCCGATCGTCGGCTTCGTGACCCGGGGCAGCGGGGTGTCGGTGCACCGGGCGGACTGCGTGAACGTCAAGGCCCTGAGCAGCGACGCCGACAAGGACCGCTTCGTCGAGGTCTCCTGGGCGCCCACGACCAAGAGCGTCTTCCGCGTGCAGATCCAGGTCGAGGCCCTCGACCGCGCCGGACTCCTCTCCGACGTCACGCGGGTGCTCAGCGAGCACCACGTGAACATCCTCTCGGCGACGGTGTCGACCACCGACGAGCGCCTGGCGCTGAGCCGCTTCGTCTTCGAGATGGGCGACGCGGTCCACCTCGACAGGGTGCTGAACGCGGTGCGGCGCATCGACGCCGTCTACGACGTCTACCGCGTCACCTCGTCCTGAAGCCCAGTTCGGCGAGAATCGCGAGCGCGGTCCTGCGTCCGGGGACGCGCGCGAGGGCGGTGATCTCGCGCCCGGCGCCCTGAACGCTCTCCGGCACCGTCACGGCGAGCAGCCGCGCCCAGTGCACGAGCTGCGGGTCGCGGCCGATCCCGAGCAGCAGATCGCCCATGGTGCGCGCCGGAGCCGTCACCGGGACGCCGCCGTGCACGTCCAGCTCGGCGGCGTCGACCCGGCGGTCGTGGTAGGCGATGCGCAGATCGTGTCCCTGACGCAGACGCCGCGCAGCGGTCCTGCGCACATGATGCCGCGCGGGAGGCTCGGCGCCGGCGCCGTGGATCCACGCGGCGGTCGGCCCCGATGCCGCCGTGCCCGCCGGGATCAGTCCGGCGACGGCGCGCGCACGCAGCGCGGGTCCCTCGACGAGATCGGCGGGGATGTACGCCTCGCCGAGCTCGATCACGTCTCCGTCCAGGCGTGCGGCGCTCAGCTCGCTCAGGCTGAGCCTGTCTCCGGGCAGATACAGGAATGCGGGGTGCACCACGCCAGTGTGGCGCAGCGCACCCCGCATCCGGGTGCTCTCGTCGCGATCTGTGGAGAACGCTCAGCCGCCGAGGGCGCTGAGCCAGGCGCGACGGGCCTCGAGGGCATCCGCCGCCGCCTTCGCGGCCTTCTTGTCGCCCGACTTCTCGGCCGCCTCGAGCTCGGCCTCGAGCTTCTCGATCGCCTCGACGAGCTGCGAGCTCATGTCGTTCGCGCGGGCCTTGGTCTCGGGGTTGTTCTTCTTCCAGTCCACGTCCTCGCGGGCCTTGAGGGCCTGCTCGATCACGCGCAGACGGTCGTCGAGGGCGCGCTCCTTCTCGCGGGGGAAGATGCGTCCGACCTCGTCCCACTGACGCTGGATGCGGGTGAGCAGGGCGCGCGCGCTCTTGATGTTCGGCTCGTCGGCCACGGCCTTCGCCTCTTCGAGGAGGGCCTGGCGCGCCTCGATCTTCGGAGCGGAGTCGGCCTCCTCGGCTGCGGCCTGCTCGGCGCGCGCCGAGTACAGCGCGTCTCCGGCCGCCTTGAACCGGGCCCAGAGCGCGTCGTCGGCCTTGCGGCCCGCGCGGCCGGCCGCCTTCCACTCGTCCAGGAGGGTGCGGTACGAGGGGATGCCGTCCACGCCCCTCGGGGCGAGGGCCTCGGCGCGCTCGACGAGGCGGGTCTTGGCGTCGCGTGCGGTCTTGTGCGCGTCGTCGAGCTCGGCGTAGAAGGCCCGACGCTGCTTGTCGACCACGGCCCTGGCGTCACGGAACCGCTTCCAGAGCTGCTGCGACACGCCCTTGGAGAGGCGGGGGACGTTCTGCTGGTGTGCCTGCCACTCGTCGAACAGGGCGCCGAGCTCGGCCGTGACCTGCTTCCACTGCACCTTCGACAGGTCGCGGGCGGCGATCGCCTCGGCGCGCTCGACCAGCGCGGTGCGCTCGGCGATCGCGGCGTCGACGAGCTCCTTGGCGGCCTGCGCCTCCTGCGCGGTGGCCTCGGAGAGGGCCTCGGTGAGGGCGTTCAGCCGGTCGCGGAGGCCGGCGAGGTCGCCCACCGCTGCGGCGTCCGTCGCCTCTTCCAGCACGTGGGCGGCCTGCTTGGCGAGATCGCTCGCCGAGGCGCCGCCCGCCTGGTGGCGCTGCTCGAGCGCGTGCACCTTGAAGGCGATGTCGTCGTACTTGCGCACGAAGTACGCCAGCGCCTCCTCGGGCGTGCCGTCCGGGTACTGGCCGACGACGCGCCAGGTCTCGCCCTCGAGCACCTCTACGGTGCCGTCTTCGGACACGCGGCCCCACTTGGCCACTTCTTCGGGAGAGGAGGTCGGGACGACCGGGGCGGTCGCGGCGGGGGCGGCCGCGGGCTTCTGCGCCGGCAGCTTGCGCGGCAGCGGAACGGCCGGGGGAGCGGGAACGGGGGGAGTCGGCTTCGAGGACTCGGTGGCAGACACGATTATTCTCCTTGCGCGGACGACCGCGGGAGGCGGAAAGGACGAGGTTCAGCCTAGTACGAGCGCGCCTCCGTGTCGTGGATGCGCGTTCTCACATCTGCTGTTACCGATCTGTGAGCAGATCGTTCGATCGAGGAAACACGGCGTGCAGGTTCCGGGAAACACGGCTTTCCTATCGTCGCTGACATGAACGAGACACCATCCGAGATCGTGGTCGTCGGCGCCGGCATGGTCGCGCACCGTTTCGTGGAGAGCCTGCTCAGCCGGGCCGACGCCGCGGTGCGCGTGACGGTGTTCGGCGACGAGGGGCGCGGCCCCTACGACCGGGTCGGGCTCACCGGCTTCTTCTCCGGGGCGAGCGCCGACGACCTGACGCTGGATCGTGCGGTGTTCGACGACGCCCGCGTGCAGCTGCACGCGGGCGACCGGGTCGTCGGGATCGACCGGCAGGCGCACACGGTCACCGCCCGCTCCGGTCGGGTCGTCCGCTACGACACCCTGGTGCTGGCGACCGGCTCGTACGCGGCGAGGGTGGCGGTGGACGGCGCCGACCTGCCCGGATGCTTCGTGTACCGCACGCTCGAGGACGTGCAGACGCTGAAGGAGTACGTCGAGCGCCGCGGGAGGATGCTCGGGCGCCCGCTGCGCGGAGCCGTGATCGGCGGCGGGCTGCTCGGGCTGGAGGCGGCCGGGGCCCTGCAGGGGATGGACGTCGACGCCACCGTCGTGCAGTACTCGGATCGTCTGATGTCGCAGCAGCTGGACTCCGCAGGGGCCGGGACCCTGCGCCGGCTCCTGGAGGCTCGGGGCATCAGGGTGCGCACCGAGTCTCGGACGACCCGGCTGGACCCGGACCGCTCGGGGGCGGTGGCCGCGCTGGAGTTCCAGGACGGCTCGATGCACGAGGCCGACGTCGTGGTCTTCACGGTCGGCGTGCGCCCGAGGGACGAGCTCGCTCGCACGGCGGCGCTGAAGGTCGACGCGCGCGGCGGCGTGCTGATCGACGAGCGGTGCTCTACGAGCGACCCCGACATCCTCGCGATCGGCGAGGTGGCGTGCTTCGACGGACGCTGCGTCGGCCTCGTCGCCCCCGGCTACGCGATGGCCGAGGTCGCGGCGACCAGGCTCCTCGGCGGCGACGCCGCGTTCCCCGGCTACGACGACTCCTCGAAGCTCAAGCTGTCCGGCGTCGACGTGGCCAGCTTCGGCGACGCGATGGCGACCACCCCGAACGCCCTCGACGTCGTCTACGCCGACGCGGTCGCCGGCGTCTACAAGAAGCTCGTGCTCTCCGACGACGCGCAGACGCTGCTCGGCGGCATCCTCGTCGGCGACGCCTCGGCCTACGGCTCCCTGCGTCCGCTGCTCGGCGCGAAGCTCGGGGCCGATCCCGCCGCGTACCTGCTGCCGGAGGGCTCGGGGGAGGCGCCGGTCGGGGAGCTCCCCGACGAGGCGGTCGTGTGCTCGTGCTCGAACGTGACCGCCGGACGCATCCGTCAGGCGGTGCACGAGGAGGGATGCCGGGACGCCGCCGCGGTCAAGGGCTGCACCAAGGCGGGCGCCACCTGCGGGTCGTGCGTGCTCATGGTCAAGAAGGTGGTCGGCCAGGAGCTCACGAAGCTCGGTCAGACCGTGTCGAACGCGCTGTGCGAGCACTTCGACATGTCCCGCCGCCAGCTGTTCGACGCCGTGCGCGTCACCGAGCTCTCCACCTTCAGCTCGATCGTCGAGCGCTTCGGGCGGGGGCGCGGATGCGACATCTGCAAGCCGGCGATCGCCAGCATCCTGTCGGTCCTCGTCGGCGCCCACGTGCTGGACGGCGAGAACGCGACGCTGCAGGACACGAACGACCACGTCATGGCCAACATGCAGAAGGACGGGACCTACTCGGTCGTGCCCCGCATGCCCGGCGGCGAGGTGACCCCCGAGGGGCTGCTCGCGATCGGCCAGATCGCGAAGGACTACGGGCTGTACACCAAGATCACCGGCGGACAGCGCATCGACATGTTCGGCGCGCGGCTGGAGCAGCTCCCGCAGATCTGGGGACGACTGGTGGACGCCGGATTCGAGTCGGGACACGCCTACGGCAAGTCCCTGCGCACGGTGAAGTCCTGCGTGGGCTCCACCTGGTGCCGCTACGGCGTGCTGGACTCGGTCGGCATGGCCGTGAAGCTGGAGCTCCGCTACCGCGGGCTGCGCGCCCCGCACAAGCTCAAGCTCGGCGTCTCCGGCTGCGCACGCGAATGCGCAGAGGCCCGCGGCAAGGACGTCGGCGTGATCGCCACCGAGACCGGCTGGAACATGTACGTCGGCGGGAACGGGGGCTTCGCGCCGAAGCACGCCCAGCTGCTCGCGTCCGACCTCGACGACGACGCCCTCATCCAGGCGATCGACCGGTTCTTCATGTACTACATCCGCACCGCGGACAGGCTGCAGCGCACCGCCCCGTGGCTCGACGACCTCGAGGGAGGACTCGACGAGCTCAAGCGGGTGATCTTCGACGACTCCCTCGGCATCTGCGCGGACCTCGACGCCGCCATGGCCCGGCACGTCGACCGCTACGAGGACGAGTGGGCGGCCACGCTCCGCGACCCGGAGAAGCTGCAGCGGTTCCACTCGTTCGTCAACGCGGCCGACACCCCGGACCCCTCGCTGGCCTACGTCGCCGAACGGGGGCAGATCCGCCCCGCCACATCCGAAGAACGACGCGGGGGCGGCGTGCTGATCGCCGGCACCGCACTGGAGGTACGCCGATGAGTCTCATGGTCGAGGACACCATGGTGCGCGTGTGCGCGCTGGCCGACCTGGAGGTGGAGCGCGGTCGCGCGGCGCTCGTGGACGCGCACCAGATCGCGCTGTTCCGGCTCGCCGACGGCGGAGTGCACGCCGTGGACAACTTCGACCCGTTCAGCGGCGCGAACGTGATCTCCCGCGGCATCGTCGGCACGCGGGGGAGCGCCGCGACCGTGGCGTCGCCGCTGCACAAGCAGGTGTTCGACCTCGAGACCGGGGCGTGCCTCGACACCCAGGGCAAGCGTCCGGTGGAGGGCGCGGACGTCGCGCTGCGCGTATGGCCCGTGCGGATCGTCGACGGCGACGTCTACGTCGAGGCGCGGTCATGAGGCGGGCGCGGGTCGGCAGGGTCGACCTCGTCGGAGGCGGACCGGGACCGGCGGACCTGATGACGATGCGCGGCTACCGGCTGCTGCGCGAGGCCGAGGTGATCGTCGCCGACCGCCTGGGGCCCTTCGACGAGCTCCGTGCCGAGATCCCCGCCGACGTGCTCGTGATCGACGTCGGCAAGCGGCCGGGTCATCATCCGGTGCCGCAGGAGCGGATCAACGAGCTGCTCGTCGAGCACGCGCGAGCGGGCAGGCGCGTCGTGCGGCTGAAAGGCGGCGACCCCTTCGTCTTCGGGCGAGGCGGCGAGGAGGTCATCGCCTGCCAGGCCGCGGGGATCCCGGTGAGCGTGACCCCGGGGGTCAGCAGCGCCATCTCGGTGCCGCAGGCGGCCGGCATCCCGGTCACGCATCGTGGAGTCGCCTCGAGCATCCACGTCGTCAACGGGCAGGGCGAGCTCGCCCCCAGCGCACTCGCGGCCATCGCCGACCCCGCCGCGACCACGGTCGTGCTGATGGGCGTGGCCGCGATCGGCGGCATCGCGGCATCCGCTCTGGGCTCCGGCGTCGCCCCGTCGACGCCCGTCGCGATCGTCGAGAACGGTGCGACCGCCCGTCAGCGCACGATCCGCACGACTCTGGGCGCTATGGTGGCGGATGCAGAGGAGGCGAACGTGACCAACCCCGCCGTGATCGTCATCGGAGCGGTGGCCCGTGAAGGCCTGCTGCTGCCGGCGGACGCGCTGGCCGTGAGCAGCGCGTGACCTCGCCGCGCACCCTCGACCACGCACTCGCCGGCTGCACGATCATCGTGGCAGCCGATCGTCGTTCCGTCGACCTCGCCACGGCGCTCGAGCGCCGTGGCGCGGTCGTGCACAGGGCGCCGGCGCTGAGCATCGTGCCCAACGCCGACGACGCCGAGCTGATGCGGCGCACGCGGATGCTCGTCGAGTCGCCTCCCGACGTGGTCGTCGTGACGACGGGAGTCGGATTCCGCGGCTGGATGGACGCGGCCCACGAGCACGGCATCGACGCCCAGGTCACGGCGGCCCTGACGGGCGCGCACTTCGTCGCGAGAGGGCCGAAGGCGCACGGGGCGATCCAGCAGGCGGGGTTCACCGCCGACTGGGTCGCAGAGTCCGAGACCTCCGCCGAGGTGGGGGAGTACCTGCTCGCCTCGGGCATCGCCGGCAAGCGCGTCGTCGTGCAGCACCACGGCGCGGGGTCCGACGGACTGGACGAGCTGCTGACCGACGCCGGAGCGGAGGTGCTGAGCGTGACCGTCTACCGCTGGGGGCCTCCGCCGAACCCCGATGTGGTCCGCCGCTCGGTGCTGCAGGCGGCGGGCGGCGAAGCGGATGCGGTGCTCTTCACCTCCGCGCCGGGGGCCGCGTCGTGGCTCGCCGTCGCCGAGGAGGAGGGCGTCCTCGACGCGATCCGCAGACGCGCGTCATCGCACCGGCTGCTGATCGCCGCCGTGGGCCCCGTGACGGCGGTGCCGCTGCAGAGCGCCGGCCTCGTGGTCACGATCGCCGATCGCGGCCGGCTCGGCTCGCTGGCGCGTACGGTGATCGCGCACTTCGGCGGCGGCAGGGCGCCGTCCGTGCACACGGACGAAGGCCGGGTCGAGGTGCGCAGCGGCGGCGTGCTCGTGAACGGCCGCTTCATCCCGCTCTCGCGCACCGGCTCGGTGCTCCTCGAGGCGCTCTCGGACGCCGGCGGACGTGTGCTCTCCCGAGCCGAGCTCGGTCGGCTGCTGCCGGGCGGCGAGCGCAACGCGCATGCGGTCGAGGTCGCCGTGGCGCGCGTGCGCGAGTCCCTCGGCGCGCGCGAGCTCATCCAGACCGTGGTCAAGCGCGGCTACCGGCTCGCGGTCTCGGACCGCTGAGACCCACGGCGATCGCCCGGCGGGACGTCCCGCCGGGCGATCGCCGTCTCGCCCTCAGACGGCGCCAAGGACCTCGGCGGGTGCAGCGGCCGGCGTGGCGACACGGTGCGGACGCGGGCTCTTCGCCTTCCGCGCCGCCGTCCGGCCGTAGGTGAGGTAGAGCGGGAGCCCGGCGAGGAACAGGCCGCCGACGAGGTTGCCGGCGACGGTGGGCAGCTCGTTCCAGAGCAGGTAGTCCATGATCGTGAAGTCGGCGCCGAGCAGCAGACCGGACGGGAACAGGAACATGTTCACGATGGAGTGCTCGAAGCCCATGTAGAAGAAGAGGCTGATCGGCAGCCACATGGCGACGATCTTGCCGACGACGTTCTTCGAGACCATGGACATGATGACCCCGGTGGAGACCATCCAGTTGCACAGCACGCCCCGGATGAACAGGGTGAGCATCCCGGCGGCGCCGTGCTCGGCGTATCCGACCGTGCGTCCGTGCCCGATCTCTCCGATCGCGAGGCCCACCGGGCTCGGATCGGCGGAGAAGCCGTACGTGAAGTAGATCGCCATCAGCATCGCGACCAGCAGCGCGCCGCCGAAGTTGCCGACGAAGACGAGACCCCAGTTGCGCAGCATGGCGCCGATCGTGGCTCCGGGCCGCCTGTCGAGGACGGCCAGGGGGCCGAGGGTGAAGACGCCGGTGAGCAGGTCGTAGCCGAGCAGGTACAGCAGCACGAACCCGATCGGGAACAGCAGCGCGCCCAGCAGGGGCTGTCCGGTCTGGGTCGACACGGTCACGGCGAAGGCGGCGCCGAGCGTGAGCATCGCCGCACCCATGAACGCACGGATCAGGGTGTCACGGGTCGAGAGCTGCATCTTGTAGGCGCCGGCGTCGACCATGAGGGTGACGAGCTCGGCGGGTCTGGTGTACGACATGGGCGGACCTCCACGGGATCGGGGGCGAGCATGCTGCCCGCTCCGCCCAGCGTCGCCGAGCCGCGTTTCGTCCCGTCGCACGCGCCGTTACAGGCGTGAGGCGATCCGCTCACGCGCGTCCATGACGCGCTGTGAGCACGCGATCACTCGGCCGGCGTCTCGACCGGGGTGACCTCGGGGGTGGGCTCGGCGGTCGGCGTCTCGGTGGGCTGAGACGTGGGCGTGGGCGTCGGCTCGGGAGCGATGACCTGCGCGTGCACGAACTGGCTGCCGATCGCCGCCGCGACGATCACTCCGCCGACGATCCCCGCGATCGTGTTGTCGCGCACCCGACGGCTGATCCGGCCGTCGTGCCAGGTCTTGCGCGCGGCGTGCAGGCGCGCGCGTTCCGCCTCGGTGCGCGCCTGCTTCGCGCTCTTCGAACCGCCTGCGGCCATGCCGTGTGCTCCCTTACTGGACGTGGAAAGACGACGTCGCCTGAGAGCCTATCGCCGTCGACGTCCGCGGCCCGCATTAGCCTGTACTGCATGACATCCGCCGCACTCCTGTCCGGGCAGACCCCGCTGGCGGTGCGCATGCGTCCGGTGTCTCTCGCCGAGGTCGCCGGGCAGAAGCATCTGCTGCGCGCCGGCTCGCCGATCGTCGCCCTGGCCGACCCCGCCGCGGCGTCTCCGGGAGCGGTGTCGATCATCCTGTGGGGTCCGCCGGGCACGGGCAAGACCACGCTCGCGCAGGCGATCGCCCGCTCGTCCGGGCGGCGGTTCGTCGAGCTGTCGGCGATCACGGCGGGCGTCAAGGACGTCCGCGAGGTGATGCAGGAGGCGATCACCCAGCGCGACCTGTACGGTCAGACCACGATCCTGTTCCTCGACGAGATCCATCGGTTCACGAAGGCCCAGCAGGATGCGCTGCTGCCCGGCGTCGAGAACGGCTGGGTGATCCTCATCGCGGCGACGACCGAGAACCCGTCGTTCTCGGTGATCTCCCCGCTGCTGTCCCGTTCGCTGCTGCTGACCCTGCAGCCGCTCACCGACGACGACATCGGCGTGCTGGTCGACAGGGCCGTCTCCGACGCGCGGGGGCTCGCCGGTGCGGTCGCCCTCGCCGACGACGCGCGCTCCGCCCTGATCAGGCTCGCCTCCGGCGACGCGCGCCGCGCCCTCACCGGGCTCGAGGCCGCCGCGGCGGTCGCGCTGTCGAACGCCGAGGACGCCGAGGACGCCGAGGGCGACGCCGTCCCCGCCGTCACGGCCGACGACGTCGCACAGGCGGTGGACAAGGCTCTGCTGCGCTACGACCGCCAGGGCGACGAGCACTACGACGTGATCAGCGCCTTCATCAAGTCCATCCGCGGGTCGGATCCGGATGCCGCGCTGCACTACCTCGCCCGCATGATCGAGGCGGGGGAGGACCCGCGCTTCATCGCCAGGAGGCTCGTGATCTCGGCATCCGAGGACGTCGGCCTCGCCGACCCCCAGGCGCTCGGGATCGCCGTCGCCGCCGCCGACGCGGTCGCGTTCATCGGGATGCCCGAAGGGCGGATCCCCCTCGCCGAGGCCACCGTCTACCTGGCCACGACCGCGAAGTCGAACGCCGCCTACATGGGCATCGACGCCGCCATCGCCGACATCCGGGCCGGCGGCTTCGGCCGCGTCCCCCTGCACCTGCGCGATGCCCACTATCCGGGCGCGAAGAGACTCGGCCACGGCCGGGGCTACGCCTACCCGCACGACAGCGAGTTCGGCATCCTCCCGCAGCAGTACCTCCCCGACGAGCTCGACGGACGCCGCTACTACGAGCCGAAGAACCTCGGCTCCGAGCGCGACATCGCAGCGCGGCTCGAGAAGATCCGCCGCATCCTCGACGACCGGTGAGCCGCCTTCCCCGGGCGCGACTCCCGATCTGTTAGACTTGATCGGCTCGAAACCGAGTTTTCGGGCATCTCCTCGTTCACACCCCACCTTGCTGGCGCCCCGGCGTGCGCTCCAAGGCAGAACGCGGCGATACGTCCGCGAGTCGCGAGAGACGCGACCGCGTCATCGGAAGGAAGCTTCGTGACCACGAAGTCCCAGGACCGCCGCAAGGTCCGTCTCAGCCGCGCCCTCGGCGTCGCCCTCACCCCGAAGGCCGCCCGCTACCTCGAGAAGCGTCCCTACGCTCCGGGCGAGCACGGCCGCACCAAGCGCAAGGCAGACAGCGACTACGCCGTCCGTCTGCGCGAGAAGCAGCGTCTGCGCGAGCAGTACGGCATCCGCGAGAAGCAGATGCGCAACACCTTCAACGAGGCTCGTCGCACCGAGGGCCTGACCGGTGAGAACCTCGTCGAGCTCCTCGAGATGCGTCTCGACGCCCTCGTGCTGCGTGCCGGCTTCGCCCGCACCACCGCGCAGGCGCGCCAGCTCGTCGTGCACCGTCACATCCTCGTCGACGGACAGCTCGTCGACCGCCCGTCGTTCCGCGTGAAGCCGGGCCAGCTCATCCACGTCAAGCCGAAGAGCGAGGGCACCGAGCCCTTCCAGGTGGCAGCGGCCGGCGGTCACGCCGAGGTCCTGCCCGCCGTTCCCGGCTACCTCGAGGTCGAGCTCGACAAGCTCCAGGCCCGCCTGGTCCGTCGTCCGAAGCGCGCCGAGGTCCCCGTGACCTGTGAAGTGCAGCTCGTCGTCGAGTACTACGCGGCTCGCTGATCCAGCGTTCAGGGCAGGAGGCGTCGGGGTGACCCGACGCCTCCTGTCGTTTGCGCATACGATGGAGTCACCGCGCCCTCGCGGGCTCACAGCAAGGATGACCGAATGAAGAACGTGCTCTGGTTCCTGATCGGCGTGATCGGCGGCTTCGTCGCGGCGCACTTCATGAACAAGGACCCGCGCGGTCACGACCTCCTGGCCGAGCTCGACGCGCGGATCAACCGGTTCACGGCGATCATCGGCGACGCGTATCGCGAGCAGGAGGCGCGGCTCACCGAGCCCGCCGACGACTGAGCCGCGGCCCGAGCGGCACCTCACTCCCTCTTCACACGCAAGGACACCCGGCACACCCATGAAAACTGCGGAGATCGCGCAGCGCTACCTCGACTACTTCGAGAAGAACGACCACCTCATCGTCCCGTCGGCGTCCCTGGTCAGCGACGACCCGTCGCTGCTGTTCACCGTCGCCGGCATGGTGCCGATGATCCCGTATCTCACGGGCGTGGTCCCTGCGCCGTATCCGCGGATCGCGGACCTGCAGAAGTGCATCCGCACCAACGACATCGAGGAGGTCGGCCGCACCGCCCGCCACGGCACCTTCTTCCAGATGCTCGGCAACTGGTCGTTCGGCGACTACTTCAAAGAGGGCGCGATCCGCTACGCATGGGAGCTGCTGACCAGCTCCGAGACCGACGGCGGCCTGGGCTTCGACGAGAAGGACCTCTGGGTCACCGTCTACGAGACCGACGACGAGGCCGAGGCGATCTGGCGCGACGTCATCGGCCTGAAGCCCGAGCGCATCCAGCGTCTGGGCCGTGCCGACAACTACTGGAACACCGGCCAGCCCGGGCCCGGCGGCCCCGACAGCGAGATCTTCTTCGACCGCGGCCCCGCCTACGGGGCGGACGGCGGACCCGCCGCCGACGACTCGCGGTTCCTGGAGATCTGGAACCTCGTGTTCATGCAGGACTTCATCGAGAACATCCGGGGCAAGACGGAGTTCGACATCGTGGGCGAGCTCCCGATGAAGAACATCGACACCGGCATGGGGCTCGAGCGCGTCGCCTTCCTCAAGCAGGGCGTCGAGAACATGTACGAGACTGACCAGGTGCGCCCGGTCCTGGACCGTGCCGTGGAGCTGTCCGGTCGCACCTACGGCGCGGCGCACGAGGACGACGTGCGCTTCCGGGTGATCGCCGATCACGTGCGCTCCTCGCTGATGCTGCTCTCCGACGGCGTCCGCCCGTCCAACGAGGGGCGCGGCTACATCCTGCGCCGCCTGATGCGCCGGACGGTGCGCGCGATGCGCCTCCTCGGCGTCGAGGACCCGGCGTTCCCCGAGCTGTTCGCGGCCTCTCGCGACGCCATGAAGAGCGCCTACCCGGTGCTCGAGAGCGAGTGGCCGACGCTGTCCGCTGCGGCCTTCGCCGAGGAGGAGACGTTCCGTCGCACCCTCGCCCAGGGATCCACGATCCTCGACCTCGCCCTCGACGAGACGAAGAAGGGCGGCGGCTCCCAGCTCAGCGGCTCCGAGGCGTTCCTGCTGCACGACACCTACGGCTTCCCCATCGACCTCACGCTCGAGGTCGCCGAGGAGGCCGGCCTCCAGGTCGATCGCGCCGCATTCGACAGCCTCATGCAGGAGCAGCGCCAGCGTGCCAAGGACGATGCGCGCAACCGCAAGCGGCAGCTCGCCGACGTCTCGGTCTACCGGGACCTCCGCGCGCTCGGCGAGACCGGCTTCGACGGCTACACGGCCCTCGAGGTCGAGTCCCGCGTGCTCGGCATCCTCGTCGACGGCCAGGTGGTGACGAGCGCATCCGAGGGCCAGATCGCCGAGGTCGTCCTCGCCGAGACCACGCTCTACGCCGAGTCCGGCGGCCAGGTCGCCGACAAGGGGACCATCGTCGGCCCGGGGTTCGAGCTCGAGGTGCTCGACGTGCAGCGTCCGGTGCCCGGCCTCATCAGCCACACGGTCGAGGTCTCGCGCGGCGTCGTCGCCGCAGGCGACGCGGCCACGACCGTGGTCGACGCGGTCAACAGACGCGCCGCCCGTCAGGCGCACTCCGCGACGCACCTGGTGCACGCGGCCCTGCGCGACACCCTCGGCAAGACCGCCACGCAGGCGGGCTCCCTCAACCGCGCCGGGTACATGCGCTTCGACTTCGCCTGGTCGCAGGCGCTGTCGGCCGAGACGCGCACGGAGATCGAGGAGATCACGAACCGCGCCGTCCAGGACGCGCTCGAGGTGACCACTCGCATCGTCTCCCTCGACGAGGCGAAGGAAGCCGGCGCCATGGCGCTGTTCGGCGAGAAGTACGGCGACGTCGTGCGCATGGTCGACATCGGCGGCCCCTGGTCGCGCGAGCTGTGCGCCGGCACGCACGTCAGCACGAGCGCGGAGATCGGCCTGGTCAGCATCGTCGGCGAGTCCTCGGTGGGCGCGTCGAACCGCCGCATCGAGGCGCTGGTCGGTCAGGACGCGTTCCGCGAGCTCGCGGCCGAGCGTGCCCTGGTCTCGCAGCTCACGGCCTCGCTCAAGACGCCGCGCGAGCAGCTGCCCGAGCGCATCGCGGATCTGGCCGCGAGCCTCAAGGCCGCTGAGAAGCGCATCGCACAGTTCGAGGCCAAGGAGCGCGCGGGGCAGGTCCCCGCCATCGCGGATGCCGCGGTGCGCGTCGGCGACTTCCTCGTGGCGTCGCAGTCGCTGGGCGACGTCGCCTCCGCCGATGACGTGCGCGACCTCGTGCTCGGCGTCCGCGAGCGTCTCAGCCCGGCCGCCGCCGTCGTCGCCCTCGGCGCCACGGTGAACGGGCGTCCGGTGGTCGTGGTCGCGACGAACGAGGCCGCTCGTGCGGCCGGGGCCAAGGCCGGGGCGCTCGCGAAGCGCGCGGCCGGCGTGCTCGGCGGCGGCGGCGGCGGACGGGACGACGTCGCCCAGGGCGGGGGAGCGGATGCCGCGGCCCTGCCTGCGGCCCTCGACGCCGTCTCTCAGGAGCTGCACGCAGCGTGAGCGGCTTCCGTCGCGGCGTCCGCCTCGGTATCGACGTCGGCAGGGCGCGCGTCGGGGTGGCCAGGTGCGACCCCGACGGCATGCTGGCGGTGCCCGTCGAGACGGTGCAGCGCAGCGAGACGTCGATCGACCGCATCGCCGAGATCGCCGCAGAGCACGAGCCGCTCGAGCTCGTGGTCGGGCTCCCCGTCAACATGCAGGGCGCCGACACCGCCTCGACCGTCGACGCGCGCGAGTTCGGCGCCGCCCTCCAGGCGCGCACAGGCATCCCGGTGCGGCTCGTGGACGAGCGCCTGAGCACGGTCACCGCGCACGCGGCCCTGCGATCCTCGGGCAGAACCCAGCGGAATTCTCGTAGCATTGTCGATCAGGTCGCCGCTGTGGTGCTGCTGCAGCAGGCGATCGACACGGAGAAGAGCACGGGGAACGCCCCCGGCGCCACGATTCCGCTCGATGAGGAGTCCCGCTGACAATGCCCGAACGTGAGAGTGCCTCCCCCCAGCACGATCCGGACGCCCGCCTCGGCGACCTGTTCGAGAACCTGCCCGATCCCGCGCAGCAGCAGATCCCCGCGGTCGACGATGCGCCTCCCGCACCGGGGTCCCGCCGGGCCGCCCGCGAGGCGGCCGCGGCCGCGGCGTCCGCGAGCCAGGCGAACCCGGTCGCCGCCGCGGCGGATCCTGCCGGCGGCCCTGATCCTCTCGCCTCCGGATCCGGCGAGACCCGTCCCGAAGGAGCCGACCCAGAAGGCGCCGACCCCGCGGATTCCGCGCAGGAGACCGCCGAGCCCGCGGTGGAGGCTGCTCCGGCATCCGCCCGCGCGCCGCTCGCGGCATCCGCCGATCCCGCTCCCGTCGCCGCCCCCGTGACGACGGAGCCCGTCCTCGGCGGCGGTCTCGACGACCTCTTCCACGACGAGCACGAGGACCGGGCGCGTGCGCCGAAGAAGAAGCGCCGTACCGGATGCCTCGTCGCGCTCGTCATCGTGCTCGTGCTCCTCGGCGGCCTCGCCGCCGGCGGGGTCTGGGTGTGGAACACCTACGGGGACAAGATCAGCGACGCCATGGGCTGGGGAGACCCCAAGGACTGGGAGCCGGGGCTGGCGACCGGCGAGGCGATGGTGACGATCAGCGAGGGGGACACCGGTCAGCCGGTGTCGACGGCGCTGTTCGAGGCCGGCGTGACCCGCACCGAGGACGTCTTCTACGACTACCTGCTCGCGGAGGAGCCCACTGCGACCTTCTATCCGGGCGTCTACCGGCTTCAGCAGAAGATGACGGCGGCCGACGCCTTCGCCGCGCTCCAGAATCCGGACAACAAACTCGAGAACACGGTCTCCGTCAAGGAGGGCGGGACGATCTCGTCGATCCTGCCGGGCATCGCCGAGACGCTCGGCTTCCCGATCGAGGAGCTGCAGGCGGCGGTCACCGACCCCAGCGCGTACGGGGTCTCCGCGCAGTCGCTCGAAGGCTGGCTGTTCCCGGCCGTCTACACCTTCGACCCGGGCGCGACGCCCGCACAGGTGATCCAGCGCATGGTCGACAGGACGCGGGAGTCGCTCACGGCGGCCGGAGTGCCCGACGCCGACGCCGAGCGCATCCTGACGATCGCATCGATCATCCAGCGCGAGGGCCGCACCTCCGACTTCGCCAAGGTGTCGCGCGTGATCCAGAACCGCCTCGACATCGACATGAAGCTGCAGATGGACTCCACGGCCCAGTACGGCTACGGGTCGCTGCACCAGGGTGTGGTCTCCAGCTCCGCGGAGGCGCTGGAGAACCCCAACCCGTGGAACACCTACGTGAACACGGGGCTCCCGGTGACGCCGATCGCCAGCCCGAGCGACGCCGCCATCGACGCCGCCATGCATCCGGTCGACGGGCCCTGGCTCTACTTCGTCACCATCGACCTCGAGACCGGCGAGACGGTCTTCTCGACCACCTACGAGGAGCACCAGGCCGCGATCGAGCAGTGGGACGCCTGGTGCAAGGCGCATCCCGACGGCGGCTGCAGCTGATGAGCGCGACCCGGCTGGCGGTGTGGGGCGACCCCATCGCCCACTCGAAGTCGCCTCAGCTGCACGCGGCCGCATACGGCGTGCTCGGCCTGGACTGGCAGTACGACCGCCGCCGGGTGACGGAGGCGGCCTTCGCCGACACGGTGCGGGGGCTCGACGGGTCCTGGCGCGGGCTGTCGCTGACCATGCCGCTGAAGGACGAGGCGTTCCGCATCGCCGACGTCCACGACACGCATGCGGAGCTCACGGGAGTGGCGAACACCCTGCTGCTGGGCGAGCGCATCTCCGCCTTCAACACCGACATCGGCGGCATCGGCGACGCGCTGCGCGAGGCGGGGCTCGCGCACCCCGAACGCGTGCGCCTCATCGGGGCAGGAGCGACGGCGGCCTCGGCGCTCGTGGCCGTGAGCGATCTCGGCGCGGGACACGTCGACATCCGGGCACGGCGTCCGGAGCGGGCCGCGGGGCTCGTCGCGCTGGGGGAGCGGCTGGGGCTCGCGACGACCGTGGACACGCTGGACGCGGCGGCGGACCCGGTCGATCTCAGCATCGCCTCCCTGCCCGGCGGCACCGCGCTCCCCGACCGGATCGCGCGCGATCTCGGCGCAGCCGGGGGAGCGCTCTTCGACGTGGCCTACTCCCCGTGGCCGTCACCGCTGGCGACGACCTGGACCGGCGGGCGCGCGATCGCGGGCCTGGGGATGCTGCTGCACCAGGCGGTCCGGCAGATCCGCATCTTCGTGCACGGAGATCCCTCCGTCCCGCTGCCCGGCGAACCCGCCGTGATCGAGGCGATGCGCGCCGCTCTGCAGGCGTGACGCGTCACGGGTGACGTCGCGGGCTCGAACGCATGGGAGACTAGAGCAATGCTCCGCGTGCTCACGGCCGGCGAATCGCACGGCCCAGAACTGATCGCCGTCATGGAGGGGATGCCCTCCGGCGTCCCTGTGTCCTCCGAGGCCATCCAGGCCGACCTGCAGCGCCGCAAGCTCGGGTACGGCCGAGGCTCGCGCATGAAGTTCGAGCAGGACCAGCTGACGATCTCCGGCGGCGTCCGCCACGGCCGGACGCTCGGCAGCCCGATCGCCCTGCGCATCGGCAACACCGAATGGCCGAAGTGGATCGAGGTCATGAACCCCGAGCCCGTCGAGCTCACCGACAAGTCCCGCGGCCGCGGCGCACCGCTGACGCGTCCCCGTCCGGGGCACGCCGATCTCGTCGGCATGCAGAAGTACGACTTCGACGAGGCCAGGCCGATCCTCGAGCGGGCGAGCGCCCGCGAGACCGCCGCACGAGTCGCGCTCGGGGCCGTGGCGCGCTCCTTCCTCGGCGAGCTCGGCATCCGGCTGGTCAGTCACACGCTCTCGATCGGCCCCGTGCAGGTGCCCTACGGCTCGCCCGTGCCGACCCCCGACGACGTGGACGCGCTCGACGCGGACCCGCTGCGCTGCTTCGACCCGGCGACCTCCGCGCTGATGGTGGCCGAGGTCGACGACGCGAAGAAGGACGGCGACACGCTCGGCGGCATCGTCGAGGTGCTCGCCTACGGCCTGCCCCCGGGGCTCGGCTCGCACGTGCAGTGGGACCGGCGCCTCGACGCGCGACTCGCGCAGGCGCTGATGAGCATCCAGGCGATCAAGGGCGTCGAGGTCGGCGACGGCTTCGAGACCACGCGTCGCCGCGGATCCGCCGCGCACGACGAGCTCTTCGCCGCCGACGGCGGCATCACCCGCGGCTCCGATCGCGCCGGCGGGACCGAGGGCGGCATGTCCACCGGCACCGTGCTGCGCGTGCGCGCGGGCATGAAGCCGATCGCCACGGTGCCGCACGCGCTCCGCACGATCGACGTGTCGACGGGAGAGGACGCCACCGCGCACCACCAGCGCTCCGACGTGTGCGCGGTGCCCGCCGCCGGCGTGGTCGCCGAGGCCATGGTCGCGATCGAGATCGCGAACGCGGTGCTCGAGAAGTTCGGCGGCGACAGCATCCGCGAGACGCGTCGCAACCTGGAGGGCTACCTCGACGGCATCCCGGCCGAGTTGCGCACGGCTCCGGCATCCGAGGCGGCGCTCATCGCGCATGACGAGCGAGGCTGAACCGCTGACGCTGGTGCTCGTCGGCCCGATGGGGGCCGGCAAGACCAGCGTCGGCCGCCGGGTGGCGCGGCGACTGGGCGTCGCGTTCGTCGACACCGACAAGAGGATCGTGCAGGCGCACGGTCCCATCCCGGCGATCTTCGCGGGCCAGGGCGAGGCCCGGTTCCGCACTCTGGAGCGCGAGGCGGTGGCCGCGGCCCTCGAGGAGGGCGGGGTGATCTCGCTCGGCGGCGGGGCGGTGACGGATGCCGGCACGCGCGAGCTGCTGCGGCGGCATCCCGTCGTCTACCTGACGGTGACGCCCGAGGCGGTCGCCGAGCGCATCACCGGCGGCGGCAGGCCGCTGCTGGCCGGAGAGGATCCGGTCGCACGCTGGACGGAGATCTTCGCGCAGAGGCGCGATCTGTACGACGAGGTGGCCACGGTGACCTTCGACACGTCCCGCCGCCCGATGCAGCGGATCGCCGAGGAGATCGCGGCATGGAGGAGAGAACAGCGATGAGCACGACGACCATCAGCGTGACGGGCGCCGACCCCTACGACATCACGATCGGACGCGACATCCTCGACCGGGTGTCCGCGGCCCTGGCGCCGACGGTGCGCAAGGTGCTCGTCGTGCACCCGCCGACCCTCGCGGCGCGAGCCGCAGAGCTGCGCGACCGGCTGCTCGCCGACAGCGAGGACGGGCCGCGCGACGTGCTGCTCGCCGAGGTGCCCGATGCCGAGCAGGGCAAGCGCATCGAGGTCGCCGCATTCTGCTGGCAGGTGATGGGACAGGCCGACTTCACCCGCACCGACGCCGTGATCGGCTACGGCGGGGGCGCCGTGACCGACCTCGCGGGGTTCGTCGCGGCCACCTGGCTGCGCGGCGTGCAGGTCGTGCAGGTCCCGACCACGGTGCTGGGCCTCGTCGACGCCTCGGTCGGCGGCAAGACCGGGGTGAACACGGCCGAGGGAAAGAACCTCGTCGGCGCCTTCTGGTCGCCGCGCGCGGTGATCGGCGATCTCGACCAGCTGGGCAGCCTCAGCGCGAACGAGGCGACCGCGGGCTTCGCGGAGGTCGTCAAGGCCGGATTCATCTGGGCGCCCGAGATCCTCGACATCATCGAGGCGGACCCGGCCCGTGCCGTGGACACGCAGACCGCCGAGTTCCGCCGCGCCGTCGAGCTCGCCATCGACATGAAGGCGCGGGTGGTCTCCGACGACTTCCGCGAGGCGGGTCAGCGCGAGATCCTCAACTACGGCCACACCCTCGGACATGCGATCGAGCACGCCGAGCGCTACAAGTGGCGTCACGGGGCGGCCGTCTCCGTGGGCATGATGTACGCGGCCGAGCTGTCGCGTCTGGCCGGGCGCCTGCCGGACGCGTCGGCCGAGCGGCATCGCACGATCCTGGAGTCGCTGGGGCTCCCCACCACCTACCGCGCGGGGGCCTGGCAGCAGCTGCTGGCGACCATGCAGCGCGACAAGAAGACCCGTGGCAGCATGCTGCGCTTCATCGTCCTCGACGAGATCGGCAAGCCGACCGTGCTGCAGGCTCCTGACGAGTCGCTGCTGTTCGCCGCCTACCAGGAGGTCGGCGCGTGAGCTTCGCCGTACGCCGCATCGACGCCGCGCAGTGGCGCGAGGTGAAGGCCCTGCGGCTGCGCGCGCTGGCGGACGACGCCGCGCCCATCGCGTTCCTGGACACCGTCGAGAACGCGAGCGCCCAGCCCGACCGGTTCTGGCAGGACCGCGCGGCGAACGCCTCGGGGGACGCCGCGGCCGCGCAGCTCGTCGCCGTGACGGACGCCGGTGAATGGGTGGGCACCGTGACCGTGCTCCCGCACCGGGAGCACCCCGAGGCGGGGCTCGTCGTCGGCGTGTACGTCGCCGAGGATCACCGCGGCGGCGGCATCGTCGATGCGCTGTTCGAGGCGGCCGCCGACTGGGCCCGCGAGCGGGGGCTGTCGGCGCTCCTCCTCGAGGTGCACGTCGACAACGACCGTGCGCAGGCCGTGTACGCGCGTCGCGGCTTCGAGCGCGTCGGCGAGGTCGAGACGACGGGGTTCGGCCGGGAATGGGTCATGCGTCGCACCCTCGATGAGACGGGGGCCCCGGCATGAGCGCCCCCCGCCGTCTTCTCCTCGTCAACGGGCCGAACCTCAACCTGCTCGGCGTCCGCGAGCCCGGCATCTACGGGGCGTCCACCCTCGCCGACGTCGAGCGCATCGCGGCGGAGGCGGCGGCATCCGCCGGGTTCGACCTCCGCGCCGTGCAGAGCAACCACGAGGGCGTGCTGATCGACGCGATCCACGACGCGCGCGAGGACTGCGCCGGCATCGTGATCAACCCCGGCGGGCTGACGCACACCTCGGTGTCGCTCCGCGACGCGCTCACGGGCGTCGGACTCCCGTTCGCTGAGGTGCACATCTCCGACGTGTACGCGCGGGAGGAGTTCCGTCACCACTCCTATCTGCACGATGTCGCGGCGGTGCGGGTGATCGGGCGTGGCGTGGACGGCTATGCGGATGCCGTGAGGCAGCTCGCAGCGTTGCTCTGAACCGAGCGGCGACTCATCCGGTCAGCAGAGCCCACACGATCGCGACGCAGATCAGCAGACCGATCAGCGCCACGAGCGCCATGCCGAGGAAGCAGCCTGCCAAAGCGCGCAGACGGGGCGATCCTTCGCGAACGCTCACGCGCACGATCACCATGGCGACGAGAGCGGCGACCAGCAGGGATGCTGTCACGAGCGCCACGGGTGCGGCGGGGCTGCCATCCGCCACGATCGCGATGAGGGGCACGAGGCTCACCGCTGTGAACAGCGCAGCGACGATGATCCAGATCGCGCCTGATGAGGTTCGCAGCGCGGGCTGATTCGTCACCATCGTCGGGTCCTTCGAGCGCGCCGTCCCTGTCGTCCTCCGCGCGGATGGCCTGCTGAACATGGGCTGCACCTCCTTGATCGGCTCCAGGATGAGCCGTCGATCGATCCGCGTCAATGGGGTCGTTCGTCGAGGGGTCAAGGGCTATGTTTCCTCGTGCCGGTGCGCCGAGCGCGGCGCCTCCCGGCAATGGAGAGGAGAGACGCATGAGCGTGCGAGTGAACAAGGACGCACTCGAGTTCGCCCGCCGGATGATCGGCGACGGGAAAGTCGTCAGAGACGAAAGAGACGACTGGAGCGAGGACGCGCCGAGCACCGATGACGAGAACGCCTTCATCGAGAGGCACGGGATGGAGGAGTTCGCGAAGTGGCACCTCGGTGAGGACACCGACGAGACGGAGGGCACGAAGGGTCGATGCAAGTTCCCGTACGGCGACTTCCGCAAGGTGCACCGCTGCGCGGTGATCTCGGGGGAGAGCCGTGCCGGCCAGTACGGCCACGCTTCGATCGAGAAGGCGCTGAAGGATCTGCTCGCAGAGATCGACGAGGACCGCTCCTGAGCAGATCGCGACGTCTCCGGGGCAGCTGGTGCAAGGGACGGACACCCGCCACACGCGCGATCCACCCGGACGCTCCGCACGTCCGCCCGACACAGGGTCGGTGATGACCCGGCGGAAGGTGGTGGTGTCGAGGAAGAGCTGTTTCGCGGTGAGGGGGTCGATGGTGTCGCCGCCGTCTCGAGGACCCTTCAAAACGGGTTGCTGTGAAGTGTCGCCGGTCTCATTTCGCCGTTCCTCCGAAGCCGGTCCGCCGATCCCGTAGAATCGACTGTCGGCTCCATCGAGCCCCGCAGACTCAGGAACGGAACTCCAGCGCATGGCATCTACCGCAGACATCAAGAACGGCGTCGTCCTCAACCTCGAGGGCCAGCTCTGGAGCGTCGTGGAGTTCCAGCACGTCAAGCCCGGCAAGGGCGGCGCGTTCGTGCGGACCAAGCTCAAGAACGTGCTCACCGGCAAGGTCGTCGACAAGACCTTCAACGCGGGCGCCAAGGTCGAGATCGAGAACGTCGACCGTCGCGACTACACGTACCTGTACACCGACGGCGACGGCTACGTCTTCATGGACCAGGTCGACTTCGACCAGATCACCGTGGGCGCCGCCACCGTCGGCGACGCGAAGAACTTCCTGCTCGAGAACCAGCAGGTCACCATCGCCCTGAACAACGGCAACCCGCTGTACATCGACCTGCCGGCATCCGTCATCCTCGAGGTGACCTACACCGAGCCGGGCCTGCAGGGCGACCGCTCCTCGGCCGGGACCAAGCCCGCCACCCTCGAGACCGGCTACGAGATCCAGGTCCCGCTGTTCCTCGAGACCGGCACCAAGGTCAAGGTCGACACCCGCACGGGTGACTACCTCGGTCGCGAGAAGTAAGGCGTGAGCGCCCGGACGAAGGCGCGCAAGCGCGCACTCGACATCATGTTCTCCGCCGACGTGCGCGGAGACGAGGTCTCCGTGGTGCTCGCCGCCGAGGCCAAGCGCGCCGCCAGCGAGCCCGCGCGCGAGGCGTCGTGGCTGTACGCCCGTGAGATCGTCGACGGGATCGTCGACCACCGCGACGAGATCGACGAGCAGATCACCACGCACAGCCGCGACTGGAAGCTCGAGCGGATGCCGGCCGTCGACCGCGCCCTGCTGCGCATCGGCGTGTGGGAGATCCTGTTCAACGACGAGGTGCCCACCGCGGTCGCGATCGACGAGGCTGTCGAGCTCGCCAAGGAGTTCTCGACCGACGACTCGGGCCCGTTCGTGCACGGCGTGCTGGCCCGCGTGGCTCGCGCCGTCTAGTCTCCCTTCGTTCGGCGCCGCACCGACGATGTCGGATGCGACGGGAAGGATGCCGGCATGCCCGCGCCACACGTAGACCTCCGCGATCTGATGCAGATCACGAACGCGGGCGGGTACACGCGAGGACTCGCGTACTTCCGCGAAGGCAACGTGCTCGATCTCATCTGGCACGAGGACGCGCAGGAGCTCGAGGCGTACGTCAGGGGGAGCGGCGGCGCGCAGTACGTGAGCGAGATCGCCTTCATCGCCTCCAGCGGCAAGAGACGGGTCCGCTCGACGCGATGCTCGTGCCCCGTCGGGTCCGGCTGCAAGCACGTGGTCGCGGCGCTGCTCGCCTCGAACGTGCACGAGTACAACCAGCAGAACGGGCCCGTCGCGGCCGGAGCGGCCCAGCCGATCGCCGAGGTCGCACCGGCTCCTGCTCCCGCGGCGCCCTCCTGGCGCGCGCTCACGGCGCCGGCGGCCGCGGTGCACTCGCAGCCGGTCGCCCTGGGCATCGAGCTGCGTCACCGTGAGGCCCGCGGCGAGAACCACTGGGCGCCCCGGGCCGTGCGGCCGGCCACCCCGCGCGATCTCGCGGCTCTCGCCGGCGAGCTCCAGCTCGCGATCCGTCCGCTGATGCGCAGCCACCAGACCGGCGCATGGATACAGGGGCACGCCGGATGGGACACGGTGCGACGGGACGCCGCGCAGTTCGGGCGTGCGCAGAGCCGCTGGTTCGGCGACCTGCTGAGCATCTCGCGGGACTCCCTGCTGTCGGGCAACGCGGGCGAGTGGCTCGTGCTCGATCAGATCGAGTCGACCCTGCTGTGGGCGCACCTCCGCGCGGGCGAGACCGCGGGCGTCCCTCTGGTCAGCGCCCAGAAGAGCGCATCCGTCCGGCTCGCCGGATCGGCGGACATCAGCGCGGTCATCCGCCGGGAGGACTCCGGCTCGCTCGCCGTGTCGGCAGAGGTCTCGATCGACGGCCGGCCGTTCCCGGCGGACAGCGTCCGCACGATCGGCCACTCCGGGATCTACTCCGCGACGCTGCGCGGCGCGGCGATCGACATCGTCCTCGCCGAGGCGCCGCTGAGCGCTCCGGTGCACGCCCTCCTCGCGGCCCGGCAGGAGATCGAGGTGCCGGTCGGCGACGAGAGCGCCTTCGTCGCCGACGCCTATCCGCTGCTCGCACGGAGCATCCCCGTGCAGGCCTCCGACGCGGTCGAGCTGCCCGAGGTGCCGGAGCCCCAGCCGCGCCTCACCGTGTCATTCGAGCGCGGGGACGTGGTCAGCTACGAGTTCGCGTGGAGCTACGGCGGGTTCGGGACGGTGCCCTTCGAGTGGAGCAGGGCCGCCGTACGCGACGCGGACGCCGAGGCCGCGCGGCGAGCCGAGCTCGAGGCGATCTGGCAGGAGCACGGCACGACGAGGTTCCGCGCCTCCGGGTCGTTCCACGACATCGACGCCGCCGCCTTCGTCGCCCACGTCGTGCCCGCCTTCGAGGCCGCCGGGGTCATCGTCGAGACCAGGGGGAAGCCCAAGGAGTACCGCGAGCTGACGGGTGACCCCGAGGTCAGGGTGTCGACGCTGGAGACGACCGACGCCGACTGGTTCGACCTCGGCATCATCGTGACGATCGACGGTCGCAGCATCCCCTTCGGCCCGCTCTTCGCCGCGCTCAGCAAGGGGCGGAAGAAGCTCCTGCTCGTGGACGGCAGCTACTTCTCCCTCGCGCATCCGGCGCTCGACCGGCTCCGGGAGCTGATCGACGAGGCGGGCGAGCTCGACGAGTGGGAGACCGGTCCGCGCATCAGCCGCTATCAGACCGACCTCTGGGAGGAGTTCGAGGACCTCGCCGACGAGTCCGAGTCGGCGGTCAGCTGGCGATCGACGGCCGACGGTCTGCGACAGGCGACCGGGGTCCCCGCGACGCCGGTGCCGGCCGGGCTGCGCGCCGAGCTGCGTCCTTACCAGAAGACCGGCTTCGACTGGCTGGCGTTCCTGTGGCGGCACCGCCTGGGCGGCATCCTCGCCGACGACATGGGGCTGGGGAAGACCCTGCAGCTGCTCAGCTTCGTGCAGCACACGAGGGAGGCGGGGGAGACCCGCCCCTTCCTCGTGCTCGCGCCGACGTCCGTGCTGAGCACGTGGCGCTCCGAGGCCGCGCGGTTCACACCGGGGCTGCGCGTCGCGATCGTCGACAGCACCAGCGGCAAGAGGGCGGGGCGGCTCGCCGACGCGGCGGCATCGGCCGACATCGTGGTGAGCTCGTACACGGTCGCCCGCCTGGACGAGAAGCAGTTCGGGTCCGTGGAGTGGGCGGGGCTCATCCTCGACGAGGCACAGTTCGTGAAGAACCCGAAGACGAAGCTGCACCGGGCGATCTCGACCTTCCGCGCCGACGTGACCTACGCCGTGACCGGAACGCCGATGGAGAACAGCCTCTCCGAGCTGTGGTCGCTGCTGAAGCTCGCGGCGCCGGGGCTGTTCCCCTCCGCCCGGCGGTTCCGCGACCGCTACATCCAGCCGATCGAGAAGGGCAAGGTCCCCGAGAACGAGGAGGGCGGGGAGTACCGGCAGCGTCGGCTCGCCCAGCTGCGCCGGCGCATCCGTCCGCTCATGCTCCGCCGCACCAAGGAGCTGGTGGCCGCCGATCTGCCGCCGAAGCAGGAGCAGGTGCTCGAGGTCGAGCTGAGCGCCGCCCATCGCGCACGCTACGACGTGGTGCTGCAGCGCGAGCGGCAGAAGGTGCTCGGCCTCATCGACGACCTCGACCGGAACCGCTTCATCGTGTTCCGCTCGCTCACGCTGCTGCGGATGCTCAGCCTCGCCCCCGAGCTCGTCGACGAGGACGACGCCGAGATCGGATCGAGCAAGCTCGACATCCTGCTGGAGCGGGTCGCCGAGCTCCAGGCCGAGGGGCACCGGGCGCTGGTGTTCAGCCAGTTCACCTCGTTCCTCGACCTCGCCGCCGCGCGCCTCGACGAGGCCGGCATCCCGTACGCGCACCTCGACGGCTCCACGCGCCGCCGGCAGGAGGTGATCGACGGCTTCAAGGCGGGGGAGCAGCCGGTGTTCCTCATCAGCCTCAAGGCCGGCGGTTTCGGACTCACCCTCACCGAGGCGGACTACGTGTTCCTGCTCGACCCGTGGTGGAACCCTGCCGCGGAGGCCCAGGCGATCGACCGCACCCACCGCATCGGCCAGACGAGCCAGGTGTTCGTCTACCGGATGATCTCGACCGGCACGATCGAGGAGAAGGTGCTCGAGCTGCAGCAGCGCAAGGCCCGGCTGTTCACGGCGGTGATGGACGACGACGAGCTGTTCGCGCAGTCCCTCACCGCAGAGGACATCCGCGGCCTCTTCGAGGACTGAGCCGCCCCGCCCGAGGCGGGATTGTCACGGCCGGTCACCGCCGGCGCTCAGGAGCCCGCCGGTAGAATCGACGGGTCCACTTCGAGAGGAATGCAATGCGGATCACGGGACTCGGCCACGCGGGGATGTTCATCGAGACGGTCGGCGGCAACATCATCTGCGACCCCGTGCTCGGCCCGTCGTTCTTCGGCTCCTGGTTCCCGTTCCCCGACAACAGGGGACTGGACTGGGAGAGGTTCGGCCGCGACGCCGACTTCCTCTACATCTCCCACCGGCACCGCGACCACTTCGATCCCCGCCTGCTCGAACGCTACATCCGCAAGGACATCGAGGTGCTGCTGCCGGAGTATCCGACCGATGACCTCGAGAAGGACATCCGCGCGCTGGGGTACACGAACATCACCTATGCGCCCGCCGGCGAGATCATCGAGCGCGGCGACCTGAAGATCATGATCACGCCGCTGCGCGCGCCCAGCGACGGACCGATCGGCGACTCCTCGCTGAGCGTCGACGACGGCACCGGCTCGGTGCTCAACCAGAACGACTCTCATCCGCTCGACCTCGAGAAGCTCATGCACTTCGGAAAGCCCGACGCCTACTTCACCCAGGTGTCCGGCGCGATCTGGTGGCCCATGGTGTACGACCTGCCGATGGACGCCAAGCAGAACTTCGCCCAGCTCAAGCGCGACGCCCAGAACAAGCGCGCCATGTACTACATCGAGAAGGTCGACGCTCCGCACGTCTTCCCGATGGCGGGTCCGCCCATGTTCCTCCGGGACGACCTGTTCGACTTCAACGGGATCGGGCGCAACGGCGAGTCGATCTTCACCGATCAGAAGCAGTTCCTCGCCCACATGAAGGAGCTGGCGCCGCAGTACGACGGGCAGCTGTTCGTCCCCGGCACCGTGGTGACCGTGGCCGGCGGCGAGGTCGCGACCGAGCAGTCGCTCTACACGGATGCGGAGATCGCGCACATCTTCGACGAGAAGTGGGACTATCTCGAGGAGCAGCGGGCGAGCCGTCAGCAGGAGATCGTCGACGAGATATCCTCGCGCGCCGAGGTGCTCCCGGCCGAGGAGATCCTCGCGGCGATCAAGGAGTGGTGGGAGCCGCTGCTGAAGAAGTCGCGCACCATCCGCCTCGGCGTGGGCGGCAACGTGCGGTTCCGGATCGGCGACCTCGACATGGTCGTCGACTTCCCCCGCGCCAAGGTGCGCGAGTACGCGGGCGAGGAGTGCATCTACTGGTACACGATCCCCGCCGACCTCGTCTCGACGAACATCCGCGACCACGAGATCGACTGGTCGAACTCGATCTTCCTGTCGATGCAGTTCTCCGTGGGCCGCAGCGGCAAGTTCAACGAGTTCCTCACGACCTTCCTCAAGTGCCTCTCGGTCGACCGCATCGAGTACGTGGAGAACTGGTACCAGGAGCAGACGGATCAGACCGAGGACGCCGAGATCGGCGACTGGGTCGTCCAGCGTCGCTGCCCGCACCTGCGCGCAGACCTCACCAAGACCGGCAAGGTCGACGAGGACGGCGTGCTCACCTGCAGCATGCACGACTGGAAGTGGGACCTGAAGACCGGTCGCTGCCTGTCGACGTCCGGTCACCCGATCCGCTCGTCCCGCATCATCCCGACCGGGCGCGCCGAGGCGCTCAGCGAGGCGGTCTGAGCTCGGCGGGCGAGGTCACGGACGTCGGCGGGCGGCAGCTCGTCCGGTAGACTGGCATCACCGAAGCAACCTTTAACACCGTCCGGAGAGGCGGAGAAGGGAGCGGCTGATGAGCGCACGCACAGTGCTGCACGAAGCCGACGTGTCACGGGCGCTGACCCGTATCGCGCACGAGATCCTCGAATCGAATCGAGGGGCCGACAACCTCGTCCTGCTGGGCATCCCGACCCGCGGGGTCACCCTGGCCCGCCGCCTCGCCCTGCTGATCAGCGAGATCGCGCAGACCTCCGTCCCCGCCGGGGCCCTCGACGTCACCCTGTTCCGCGACGACCTCGCCAAGCATCCGACCCGCTCGCCGCGTCCGACCGAGATCCCCGCCGGCGGCGTCGACGGCAAGACCGTGGTCCTCGTCGACGACGTGCTCTTCTCCGGGCGCAGCATCCGCGCCGCTCTCGACGCTCTGCAGTCGATCGGCCGCCCGGCTATCGTGCGTCTCGCGATCCTCGTCGACCGCGGCCACCGCGAGCTGCCGATCCGCCCCGACTTCATCGGCAAGAACATCCCCTCCGCACGCAGCGAGCGCGTGAACGTGCGCCTCTTCGAGGACGACGGCGCCGAGGGGGTGACGATCGAGGCATGAGGCACCTGCTCGACACCCGAACCCTCGACCGGGCCACGGCCCTGCGCATCCTCGACATCGCCGAGGACATGTCCGACACGCAGTCGCGCGAGATCAAGAAGCTCCCGACGCTGCGCGGCAAGACCGTCGTCAACCTCTTCTTCGAGGACTCCACCCGCACCCGCATCTCCTTCGAGGCCGCGGCGAAGCGGCTCTCCGCCGACGTCATCAACTTCGCCGCCAAGGGGTCCAGTGTGTCCAAGGGCGAGAGCCTGAAGGACACGGCGCAGACCCTGCAGGCCATGGGGGCGGATGCCGTGGTCATCCGGCATCCCGCCTCCGGCGCACCGCAGACGCTCGCCACCAGCGGCTGGATCTCGGCCGGCGTCGTCAACGCCGGCGACGGGACGCACGAGCACCCGACCCAGGCTCTGCTGGACGCGTTCACGATCCGCAAGCGCCGGTTCGGCGACGACAGCCGGGGCCGGGACCTCCGCGGCGTGCGCGTCGTGATCGTCGGCGATGTGCTGCACTCCCGAGTCGCGCGCTCGAACGTGTGGCTGCTCACGACCCTCGGCGCCGACGTCACCCTGGTGTCGCCGCCCACTCTCGTTCCGCAGAACGTGTCGCTGTGGCCCGTGCGGGTCCTCTACGACCTCGATCAGGCGCTGGCGGAGGAGCCGGACGCCGTGATGATGCTGCGGATCCAGCTGGAGCGCATGAACGCCGCGTATTTCCCCACTGAGCGGGAGTATTCGCGCAGATGGGGGTTGGATGCCGTGCGGGTGAACGCGCTTCCGGGCGGTAGCATTGTCATGCACCCCGGCCCGATGAACCGCGGCCTGGAGATATCCTCCGACGCCGCCGATTCCGAGCGCTCCACCGTGCTCGAGCAGGTGACGAACGGGGTGTCCGTCCGCATGGCGGTGCTGTACCTGCTGCTGGCAGGAGAACGAGACGACGAACGAGGGGGAGACCTGTGAGCGAGACCCTCGTCATCACCGGGGCACGGCTTCTCGGCGCGGAGAGCGCCGACATCATCGTGGAGGACGGCGTCATCGCCGAGATCGGCACGGGACTCAGCCGGGTCGGCGCGCGCGTGATCGACGCGGACGGCCTCGTGGCCCTGCCCGGCCTCGTCGACCTGCACACGCACCTGCGCGAGCCCGGTTACGAGGCGTCCGAGACGATCCTCACCGGCACGAAGGCCGCGGCATCGGGCGGCTACACCGCGGTGTTCGCGATGCCGAACACGTCTCCGGTCGCCGACACGGCCGGGGTCGTCGAGCAGGAGCTCGCCCTCGGCGAGGCGGCCGGCTACGCGACAGTGCAGCCGATCGGCGCCGTCACCGTCGGGCAGAAGGGCGAGCGCCTCGCCGAGCTCGGCGCCATGGCCGCCTCGCGCGCGCAGGTGCGGGTCTTCAGCGACGACGGCTTCTGCGTGTCGGACCCCCTGATCATGCGCCGCGCCCTCGAGTACGTGAAGTCCTTCGACGGCGTCATCGCACAGCACGCGCAGGACCCGCGTCTCACCGAGGGCGCACAGATGAACGAGGGCACGGTGTCGGCGGAGCTCGGACTCGCCGGCTGGCCCGCAGTCGCGGAGGAGTCGATCATCGCCCGCGACGTGCTGCTCGCCGAGCACGTCGGCTCGCGGCTGCACGTGTGCCACCTGTCGACGGCAGGATCGGTCGACATCATCCGCTGGGCCAAGAAGCGCGGCATCCCGGTCACCGCCGAGGTCACCCCGCACCACCTGCTGCTCACCGAGGAGCTGGTGCGCGGCTATGACGCGCGATACAAGGTCAACCCCCCGCTGCGCCGCGAGGAGGACGTCCTCGCGGTGCGCGAGGGACTGGCCGACGGCACCATCGACATCGTCGCCACCGACCACGCCCCGCACCCGAGCGAGCACAAGGCGTGCGAGTGGCAGGCCGCGGCGAACGGCATGGTGGGGCTGGAGAGCGCGCTGCGCGTCGTGCACCAGTCCATGGTGCAGACCGGTCTCATCGGCTGGACCGACGTCGCCCGGGTGATGAGCTCGGCGCCGGCGCGGATCGGCCGGCTCGCCGGGCACGGCACGCCGCTCGAGGCCGGCCGGCCGGCGCACATCGCGCTGTACGACCCGTCCGTCGCCGGCGTGTTCACCGAGGCGGACCTGCACGGCCGCAGCGTGAACTCGCCGTACCTCGGCCGCGACCTGCCAGGACGCGTGCAGTTCACGCTGCACGGCGGAGTGCTCACCGTGGACGACGGGGCGGTGGTGGCGCAGCTGCGCACCGCGGACGCATCGAGCGAGCGGGGCGAGGCGAAGTGACGCGCGAGCTCGCGATCGGCGTCATGATCGCGCTGGCGGTGCTCGTGCTGCTGGCCATGTTCTTCGCGTGGCGCGCACGAGTGCGACGAGACGCGCATCTGACGGCTCCCCTCGGTGTGCCCGAGCACGCCGAGGTGCTCGACCGGCACGAGGTGCTCTACGTGTCGACGACCCGCCACGATCAGCCGCTCGAGCGACTGGCGATCTCGCCGCTGTCCTTCCGGGCGAGGGGAGAGGCGGCCGTGACCGACCGCGGTCTCGCCCTCTGCCTAGACGGCGCGCCGACCGTCTTCGTCGCGTCCTCGCGGCTGGTGGACGTGGGCCGTGCGACCGTCACGATCGACAAGGTGGTCGAGCCCGGTGGGCTCGTGCGCGTCGCCTGGCGCGCCGCCGACGACACCGTCGTCGACTCGTACATCCGGATCGCCGACGGCGACCCGAGGAACTTCATCTCAGCATTGCAGCGGCTCGTGCCCGCTGCCGACGACACAGGAGCCACGTCATGACCTCTTCGACAAGCCCTTCGACAGGCTCGGGACAGGCCGCGGGGACCGGGTTCCCTGAGCCTGCGGTCCTCGTCCTGGAAGACGGGACCCGCCACGTCGGGCGCGCCTACGGCGCCCGCGGCACGACGCTCGGCGAGGTCGTGTTCGCCACCGGCATGTCCGGCTACCAGGAGACGCTGACCGATCCCTCCTACGCGGGCCAGATCGTGCTGCAGACCGCGCCGCACATCGGCAACACCGGGATGAACGACGAGGACCCCGAGTCGCGGCGCATCTGGGTCGCCGGCTACATCGTGCGCGACCCCTCGCGCGTCGTGTCCAACTGGCGCGCGAACGCCTCGCTCGACGAGATCCTCGTGCAGGACGGCATCGTCGGCATCAGCGGCATCGACACCCGGTCCATCACGCGTCACATCCGCTCGGCCGGCTCGATGCGCGGCGGGATCTTCTCGGGCGAGGCCGCCGGCCTCGACGCCGAGGAGCAGCTGCGCATCGTCCGCGAGGCGCCGGAGATGGCCGGCCAGAACCTGTCGGCGGAGGTCTCGGTCGCGACCGCGACGGTCACGGCCGCGGTGGGAGAGAAGATCGGCAACCTCGCGGTGCTCGACCTCGGCGTGAAGCAGGCCACGATCGACAACCTGGCCGCGCGCGGCTTCGAGGTGCACGTGCTGCCGCAGAGCTCCACGTTCGCCGACATCACCGCGATCGACCCGGTCGCTGTGTTCTACTCGAACGGCCCCGGTGACCCCTCGGCATCCGACGCCCAGGTGGCGGTCCTGCGCGAGGTGCTCGACGCGAAGCTGCCGTACTTCGGCATCTGCTTCGGCAACCAGCTGTTCGGGCGTGCGCTGGGCCTGGGCACCTACAAGCTCACCTTCGGCCATCGCGGCATCAACCAGCCGGTGCTCGACAAGGCCACCGGCCGGGTCGAGATCACCGCGCACAACCACGGTTTCGCCGTGGACGCCCCCCTCGAGGGCTCCTTCGACAGCCCGCACGGCTACGGCCAGGTCGAGGTCAGCCACGTCGGCCTCAACGACAACGTGGTGGAGGGTCTGCGCGCCCTCGACATCCCCGCCTTCTCGGTGCAGTACCACCCCGAGGCCGCCGCCGGTCCCCACGACGCCAACTACCTCTTCGACCGGTTCCGCGACCTGGTCATCGCCAGCCAGAAGGACGCCAAGTAATGCCCAAGCGCGACGACATCACCTCCGTTCTCGTCATCGGCTCGGGACCGATCGTGATCGGTCAGGCCTGCGAGTTCGACTACTCCGGCACCCAGGCGTGCCGCGTGCTCCGCGAGGAGGGCGTGCGCGTCATCCTGGTCAACTCCAACCCGGCCACGATCATGACCGATCCGGACTTCGCCGACGCCACCTACATCGAGCCGATCACCCCCGAGGTCATCGAGACGATCATCGCCAAGGAGAAGCCCGACGCGATCCTGCCGACGCTCGGCGGCCAGACCGCCCTCAACGCGGCCATGGCGCTGCACGAGCGCGGCATCCTCGAGAAGTACGACGTCGAGCTCATCGGCGCGAAGGTCGACGCCATCAAGAAGGGCGAGGACCGGCAGATCTTCAAGGAGCTCGTGATCGAGGCGGGCGCCGACGTGGCACGCAGCGTCATCGCCCACTCCATGGACGATCTGCTCGCGGGCGCCGCAGAGCTCGGCTACCCGCTGGTCGTCCGCCCTTCCTTCACGATGGGCGGCCTGGGCTCCGGCTTCGCCTACGACGAGGCGGATCTCCGCCGCATCGGCGGTGCGGGTCTGCACGACTCTCCCACGAACGAGGTCCTGCTGGAGGAGTCGATCCTCGGCTGGAAGGAGTACGAGCTCGAGCTCATGCGCGACACGGCCGACAACACGGTCGTGGTCTGCTCGATCGAGAACGTCGACCCGGTCGGCGTGCACACCGGCGACTCCATCACGGTGGCCCCCGCCCTGACCCTCACCGACCGCGAGTACCAGAAGATGCGCGACATCGGCATCGACATCATCCGCGCCGTCGGTGTGGACACCGGCGGCTGCAACATCCAGTTCGCGGTCGACCCGTCCAACGGCCGGATCATCGTGATCGAGATGAACCCGCGCGTCTCGCGCTCGAGCGCCCTGGCCTCGAAGGCGACGGGCTTCCCGATCGCCAAGCTCGCCGCGAAGCTCGCGCTGGGCTACCGGCTCGACGAGATCCCGAACGACATCACCGGCGTGACCCCCGCGAGCTTCGAGCCGACGCTCGACTACGTGGTCGTCAAGGTGCCGCGGTTCGCGTTCGAGAAGTTCCCGGCCGCCGACGCCACGCTCACCACCACCATGAAGTCGGTGGGCGAGGCCATGGCGATCGGCCGCAACTACGCGACGGCCCTGCAGAAGGCCCTGCGCTCCCTCGAGAAGCGCGGCTCCAGCTTCCACTGGGGCCCGGAGGAGCGCTCGGTCGACGAGCTCCTGGAGATCTCGAAGACGCCGACCGACGGCCGCATCGTCACGCTGCAGCAGGCGCTGCGCAAGGGCGCGACGATCGAGCAGGCCTTCGACGCGACGGCGATCGACCCCTGGTTCCTCGACCAGATCGTCCTCATCAACGAGGTCGCCGAGCTCGTCCGCGCGGCGGGCGAGCTCGACGCGGCGACGATCCGCTACGCGAAGGAGCACGGCTTCTCCGACGCCCAGCTCGCCGAGATCCGCGGGATCTCCGAGCAGGAGGTGCGGGGGCTTCGTCACGGCCTCGGCGTCCGCCCGGTCTACAAGACGGTCGACACCTGCGCCGGGGAGTTCCCCGCCCTCACGCCCTACCACTACTCGAGCTACGACTTCGAGACCGAGGTCGCGCCGTCCGACCGCACCAAGGTCGTCATCATCGGCTCGGGCCCGAACCGCATCGGCCAGGGCGTCGAGTTCGACTACTCGTGCGTGCACGCGTCCTTCGCGCTGTCGGATGCCGGCTTCGAGACGGTCATGGTCAACTGCAACCCCGAGACCGTGTCGACCGACTACGACACCTCGGACCGCCTGTACTTCGAGCCGCTGACTCTCGAGGACGTCCTGGAGGTGCTGGACGCCGAGGCCGCCAGCGGCACGATCCTCGGCGTCGTCTGCCAGCTCGGCGGGCAGACGCCGCTGGGGCTCGCGAAGGGCATCGAGGCGGCCGGGTACACCGTGCTCGGCACGAGCCCCGCGGCGATCGACCTGGCCGAGGAGCGCGAGCTGTTCTCCCGGCTGCTCGACGACGCCGGACTCGTCGCCCCCCGCAACGGCACCGCGATCGACGTCGAGGGCGCCGTGCGCATCGCCGAGGAGATCGGCTACCCGGTGCTGGTGCGTCCGAGCTTCGTGCTCGGCGGGCGCGGCATGGAGATCGTCTACGGCACCGAGGCGCTGCGCGACTACTTCGTGCGCACCGCGGGCGAGGTCATCATCGAGGAGGGGAAGCCGCTGCTCGTCGACCGCTTCCTCGACGACGCCATCGAGCTCGACGTGGACGCGCTGTACGACGGAACCGACCTCTTCATCGGCGGCGTCATGGAGCACCTGGAGGAGGCCGGTATCCACTCCGGCGACTCGAGCTGCACGCTGCCGCCCGTGTCGCTCGGCCGCACGGACGTCGACCGCGTGCGCGAGGCGACCCTCGCGATCGCCGAGGGCGTGGGCGTGCGCGGACTGCTGAACGTGCAGTTCGCGATCAGCGCCGGCGTGCTCTACGTGATCGAGGCCAATCCGCGCGCCAGCCGCACGGTGCCGTTCGTGTCCAAGGCCCTCGGCATCCCGATGGCCAAGGCCGCCAGCCGCATCATGGCCGGGGCCACCATCGCCGAGCTGCGGGCCGAGGGCATGCTCCCGGAGCAGGACGGCTCGCGCGTGCCCCTCGGCTCGCCGGTGTCGGTCAAGGAGGCCGTGCTGCCCTTCAAGCGGTTCCGCACGGCCGACGGTAAGACCGTCGACTCGGTCCTCGGCCCGGAGATGCGCTCCACGGGCGAGGTCATGGGCATCGACCGCGACTTCCCGACCGCCTTCGCGAAGAGCCAGGCTGCGGCCTACGGCGGCATGCCGACCTCCGGCACCGTGTTCATCTCGGTCGCTGACTCCGACAAGCGCGCGGTGATCCTGCCCGCGCACCGGCTGCAGCAGCTGGGCTTCACGATCGTCGCCACCGAGGGGACGGCCGAGATCCTCTCGCGCAACGGCATCGCCGTCACCGTGGTCGAGAAGTACAGCGAGACGCAGGAATCCGGCGCCGAGAACATCGTCGACCTGATCAACGAGGGCGCCATCGACATCGTCGTGAACACGCCCTCGGGCGGGGCGACCCGTGCCGACGGCTACGAGATCCGCGCGGCCGCGGTCGCGGCGGACAAGGCGCTGTTCACCACGATGGCCGTGCTCGGCGCCGCGGTGAGCGGCATGGACGCGGCCGACGAGGGCTTCGAGGTCAAGAGCCTGCAGGAGTACGCGCTGGACCGGAAGGCGACGGCGTGAGCACAGGCTTCGGGGAGCGGGCCCGTGCGGCGCTGAGCGCGCACGGCCCGCTCTGCGTGGGCATCGATCCGCACGCGTCGCTGCTCGACGACTGGGGCCTGTCGCAGGACGCCGCGGGCGTTCGCGAGTTCGGTCTGCGGACCGTGGATGCCGCGGCCGGGCGGATCGGCGTCGTGAAGCCGCAGGTCTCGTTCTTCGAGCGGTTCGGGTCTGCAGGGTTCGCCGCGCTCGAGGACGTCATGGCCGCGGCCCGGTCCGCGGGCCTGATCGTGATCGCCGACGCGAAGCGGGGCGACATCGGCACCACGATGGACGCCTACGCCGCGGCGTGGCTGACGCCGGGCTCTCCGCTCGAGGCGGATGCGCTCACGGTCAACCCGTTCCTCGGGGTCGGCTCCCTGGACGGGGCGTTCGCGCTGGCCGCGCAGAGCCGCAAGGGCCTCTTCGTGCTCGCGTCGACGAGCAACCCGGAGGCCACGGGGCTGCAGCGCTCGCTGTCGGTCTCCGGCGCCACGGTCTCCGCCGAGATCATCGGCGAGGTGTCGGCGCGCAACCGGGCGTCGACCGCCGAGGGGGAGTGGGGCGACTTCGGGTTCGTGATCGGGGCGACGGTGGATTGGGCGGATGCCGGCATCGCCGAGTTCTCTCCGTTCGCGCCCCTGCTCGCACCGGGATTCGGCACGCAGGGGGCCGAGCCCGCGGATCTCTCCGTCAGGTTCGGTGCGATGAGCCCCGCGGTGATCGCGAGCGAGAGCCGCAGCATCCTCTCGGCGGGTCCCGACGGACTCGCCGCCGCCATCGACGCACGCGTCGCAGAGTACTCGGAGGCCGTCCGTGGCTGAGCCCCGCCCCGTCCCAGAGGTCGACCGGGCCGCGGCCGCGCGCCGTGCCGTGGAGAGGAGGCGCGCACGCGCCTCGCTCAAGCGCGACCTGACCATGCGCGTGGTCACACCGCAGAAGGTCCTCGAGCGGGCGATCGCGGACCCCGACTCCGTCGAGGGGTCGATGCGCATCACCGACTTCCTGCTCGCCCTGCCCGCGATCGGCGCGGGCAAGCGCGATCGGATCCTCAGCGACCTCCAGATCTCCGCCGTCAAGAGACTGGGCGGGCTCGGGGTCCGTCAGCGCGCAGCCCTCTCGGAGTGGCTCGACGGCCGCTTCCCCGTTCCGCGGCCCCGTGGCGGCCGCAGCCGGCTGCTGGTGCTGGCGGGACCGACCGCGGTCGGCAAGGGGACGGTCGCCGCGCACATCCGCGAGCACGAGCCCGAGATCCACCTCTCGGTGTCCGCGACGACCCGCCCGCCTCGTCCCGGGGAGATCGACGGCGTGCACTACTACTTCGTCGACGACGCCGAGTTCGACCGGCTGATCGCCGACGGCGAGCTCCTCGAGCACGCGGTGGTGCACAACAGGTCCCGGTACGGCACGCCCCGTGCGCCGATCGACGCCGCCCTCGCCGAGGGGAAGACGGTCCTCCTCGAGATCGATCTGCAGGGGGCGCGCCAGGTGCGCCGCGCCGAACCGGCGGCGACGCTGATCTTCCTGCTGCCGCCGACCTGGGACGAGCTGGTGCAGCGACTGGTCGGCCGGGGCACTGAGAACGCCGAGGAACGGGCCCGTCGACTGAAGACCGCGAAGGTCGAGCTGGCCGCTCAGAACGAGTTCGACCACCTCATCGTGAACGAGGACGTCGCCACCGCCGCCGCGGAGGTCGTAGAATTGTCCTCAGGCTCTGCGCGCTGACCCATTTGACACTGGGTTCCTGAGCCTGTCGAAGGGCACTGAGCTTGTCGAAGAGACCATCCAGGTCCCTGAGCTTGTCGAAGGGTCGCGCGCCCATTGCACCGTCTTCGCGACGCATCCGTCGCCTGATCAGGAGGTCCCACCATGGCCGGACACCACAACAAGGGCATCATCGATCCCCCCATCGACAACCTGCTCGACCGCGTCGACTCGAAGTACGAGCTCGTCATCTACGCCGCCAAGCGCGCGCGTCAGATCAACGACTACTACTCCGACCTGCACGAGGGCAACCTCTTCGACAACGTGGGCCCGCTGGTCGACTCGTCCGTCGAGGACAAGCCGCTCACCATCGCACTGCACGAGATCAACGAGGACAAGCTCCGCCTTCGTCACGCAGAGTGATATTCCCGGACCGCACCTCCCGCACTGTCGGAGGTGCGGTTCACTATGTATCGACACCTTCACCGATCCCGTTCTGGAGCCCACGATGAGCGCGCTGCGTCTGTTCACGTCCGAGTCCGTCACCGAGGGGCATCCTGACAAGATCTGCGATCAGATCTCCGACAGCATCCTGGACGGGCTCATCGCGAAGGACCCCGGCTCCCGCGTCGCCGTCGAGACGCTCGTCACCACCGGCCTCGTGCACGTCGCCGGGGAGATCCGCACCGACGCCTACGTCGACATCCCCACGATCGTCCGCGACGTGGTGAACGGCATCGGCTACACCTCCAGCGACACCGGCTTCGACGGGTCGTCGTGCGGCGTGAGCGTGTCCGTTGGCGAGCAGTCGAGCGACATCGCGAGCGGAGTCGACAACGCTCAGGAGCACCGCGACGGCACCTCCACCGATCCGCTCGACGGGCTCGGCGCCGGCGATCAGGGCATCATGTTCGGCTTCGCCACCAACGAGACGCCGCAGCTGATGCCGATGGCCGCATGGACCGCGCACCGGCTGGCCGAGCGCCTCACCGAGGTGCGCCGCTCGGGCGAGCTCGCGTTCCTGCGCCCCGACGGCAAGACGCAGGTCACGCTCGGCTACGACGGCTTCACCCCGAAGACCGTCGACGCCGTGGTGCTGTCGACGCAGCACCACCCGGACATCTCGCAGGAGGAGCTCAAGGCGAAGGTGCGCGAGCACGTCATCGACCCTGTGCTCCAGACCACCGGGCTCGACCTCGACGACGTCACCTTCTACATCAACCCCGCGGGTCCGTTCGTCACGGGCGGGCCGAAGGGGGATGCCGGTCTCACCGGTCGCAAGATCATCATCGACACCTACGGCGGAGCGTCCCGCCACGGCGGCGGCGCCTTCAGCGGCAAGGACCCGTCGAAGGTCGATCGGTCAGGCGCCTACGCCACCCGCTGGGTGGCGAAGAACGCCGTCGCCGCGGGGCTCGCGGACCGGCTGGAGGTGCAGGTCGCCTACGCGATCGGCGTGGCGCGCCCCGTCGGCCTGTACGTCGAGACCTTCGGCACCGGAAAGGTCTCCGACGAGGCGATCACTCGCGCGATCTCCGAGGTCTTCGACCTGCGTCCGCAGGCGATCATCGAGCAGCTCGATCTGCTCCGCCCGATCTACGCGCAGACCGCCGCCTACGGTCATTTCGGCCGTGAGCTGCCGGACTTCACCTGGGAGCGCACGGACCGCGCAGAAGAGCTGCGCCGCGCCGCCGGGCTCTGATGGACGGCCAGAGCCGGCGCATCGCGCGCGTGCTCCTGGACTCGTCCCTGCCCCAGCTGGACCGTCTCTTCGACTACGCCCTGCCGCCGGAGCTCGGCGACGTGCCCCTCGGGGTGCGCGTGCGGGTGCCGCTGCGGAGCGCAGGGCGGGTTGTCGACGGCTACGTGGTCGAGATCGACAGCGAGGACGACGCCGACCGGCCGCTGTCGGAGGTCGAGAGCGTCGTGTCACCGGTCGCGGTGCTGCCCGATCGCCTGTACCGCCTCGCGAGGCGCGTCGCGGACCGCGCGGCAGGCTCTGCATCCGACGTCCTGCGCCTGGTGATCCCCAAACGGCAGGTCCGGGTGGAGAAGGCGTGGACGGCCGGGACCGAGGCGGTGATGCCCTCCGCCGCGGCGATCGACTCGGCGCGGCAGGTGGTCGGCGCCTACGACGGGCTCGGCGAGGTGCTCGACGAGCACGGCAGGGCGGCGGTCGAGGCCATTCCGCTGCCGCACGGCGAGGTGCAGGGCTGGGCGGCGCTGCTCGCCGCCGCCGCCGCCCGGATGCTGGCCGCGGGGGAGTCGAGCGTGCTCGTCGTGCCCGATCATCGCGACCTCGACCGGCTGCTCGCCGCGCTGGACGAGCTCGTCCCGGCCGCGGCCGTCGCACGATACGACTCCCGGCAGACGAATCCCGAGCGCTACCGGTCGTTCCTGCGCAGCCTCGAGGACGTGCCCTGCATTGTCGTCGGCAACCGCTCGGCGGTGTACGCCCCCGTGCGCGCCGGGCTCGTCGCCGTCTGGGACGACGGGGACCCGTTGCTCGGCGAGCCTCTCGCCCCGTACGCGAACGCCCGCGACGTCGCGCTGCTCCGGCAGGAGCAGGAGGAGTCGGCGCTGCTGTACGTCGGCCACACCAGGACCACCGACGTCGAGCGCCTCGTGGGGCACGGCTGGCTGCGCGACATCAGGGCGGAGCGACGAGTGCTGCCCCGAGTCGTGCTCAGCACGCCCCAGGAGATGGAGCAGCCGGCCTCGCAGCGGATGCCGTCGTCCGCCTTCCTGTCGGCGCGTGACGCGGCCGCCCGGGGGCCGGTGCTGATCCAGGTCTCGCGGCCGGGGTTCGCCCCGTCGCTCGTGTGCGCCGGATGCCGTGCGCCCGCCCGGTGCGCGCACTGCGGCGGCCCGCTCGGCGCGACGCACCGCGGAGCCGTGCCCGTGTGCGGCTGGTGCGGCAGGGGCGCGAGAGCGTGGGCGTGTCCCGCGTGCTCGTCGAACCGGCTGCGGCTGGCGTCCTCGGGCAGCGAACGCACGGCCGACGAGCTCGGACGGGCCTTCCCCGGCGTCCGCGTGATCGTCGCCGACAGCGCCCATCCGGTGGAGAGGGTGGCCGACAAGCCCGCGCTCGTCGTCGCCACCCGCGGTGCCGAGCCCCTGGCCGACGGCGGCTACCGCGCGGTGGTGCTGCTCGACGGACCGCGGATGCTGCAGGCCCCCGATCTGCGCATCGGGGAGTCCTGCCTGCGCTGGTGGTCGAACGCCGCGGCCCTCGCCGCCCCCGGAGCCCCCGTGCACCTGGTCGGGGTGGACGGCGGCGTGGCGCGCGCCCTGGCCACCTGGAACCAGGCCGGCTACGCCCGCGCGGAGCTCGCCGAGCGCGCGCCGCTGCACATGCCTCCGGCCGCACGCGTCGCCCTCGTCGAGGGCACCCAGGCCGCCGTCGCGCGGGCGATCGAGGATCTGAACGACCTCGGCCTGCCCAGGGACGCGGTGCTCGGGCCGGTGCCGGTCGAGTCCGACGACGTCCCGGCGAGGGTGCGCGCCCTGGTGAGGTTCGACTACGCGGCCGGAGGCCGTGTCGCCGCCGCGCTCCGCGCCGCCGTCGTCGCGGAGGCCGTCGCCGCGCGCCGCGGCAAGGGCCGTACCGCGCGCATCGCGCTCTCGGTGCGCCTCGATATCCTCGATCCAGAACTCTGATCCCTTCCGGAGAACCTTCATGCGCCTCGTCTTCGCCGGCACCCCGTCGGCCGCCGTCCCCACGCTCCGTCGCCTCGCGGCCGAGCACGACATCGCCGCGGTCGTGACACGGCCCGATGCGCCGCTCGGGCGCAAGCGGGTCCTCACGCCCTCGGCCGTCGCGCAGGCCGCCGAGGAGCTCGGCCTCCCCGTCGTCAAGGCCGCCCGCCTCGATGACGAGGCGACTGCGACGATCGCGGCCGTGGGCGCGGAGCTCGGGGTGATCGTCGCCTACGGCGGGCTCGTGCGCGAGCCGCTGCTGTCGACGCCGGCCCGCGGGTGGATCAACCTGCACTTCTCGCTGCTGCCCGCCTGGCGGGGAGCGGCTCCGGTGCAGCGCGCGCTGATCGCCGGCGACGCCGAGCTCGGCGCGAGCGTGTTCCAGCTCGTGCCCGCGCTCGACGCCGGAGACGTCTTCGCCACCCGTGTCGTCGAGGTGCCGGCGGAGGCGACGGCGGACGTCGTCCTCGACACGATGGCCGTCGCCGGAGCCGGCCTCACGGCCGAGGTCGTCGCAGGCATCGCCGACGGCACGGCTGTCGCCGTGCCGCAGTCGGGCACACCCACGCTCGCGCCGAAGCTCGCTCTCGACGACGGGCTGCTGGACTGGGCCGAGCCCGTCGACCGCGTGTTCGCTCGGTTCCGCGGGGTGACCCCGGAGCCCGGCGCGCACACGACCGTCGACGGCCTGAGGGTGAAGGTCCTCGAGGCGTCGCCGACCGAGGAGGAGCCTCTCGCCCCCGGAGAGATCGTCGCGACGAAGAGGACGCTGCTGATCGGGACGGCCACGCACCCCCTCGCGGTCGCGCGCGTGCAGCCCGCTGGCAAGGGCGCGATGAGCGCGGTCGACTGGTGGCGCGGTCAGCGCCGGCCCGAGGGACTGCGAGCGGGCGCATGAGCGGGCAGCGGGGAGAACGCCGTCCGCGTCCGCCGCGTGACGGCGCCCGCCGCCACGACCGCGGGCGGGGCGGGCCCGACCGCGTCGTGCAGCCTGCACGGCAGGCGGCCTTCGACGTGCTCAGGGCGGTGACCGAGTCCGACGCCTATGCGAACCTGATGCTCCCGTCCGTGATCGCCGAGGCGGGCCTCAGCCCGCAGGACGCGGCCCTCGCCACGGAGCTCGCCTACGGGACGCTGCGTCGCCGCGGCACCTACGACGCGATCATCTCGGCCGCCGCGGAGCGGCCGGCATCCGACATCGACCCCGCGGTCCTCGACGCCCTGCGCCTCGGCGTCCATCAGCTGCTGGCCACGCGCGTCGCCCCGCACGCCGCGGTCAACGAGTCGGTGAACCTCGTGGCGGCCGCGCAGGGCCGCGGTGCGTCCAGCTTCGCGAACGCCGTGCTGCGCCGGATCTCACGCGAGGACGCCGCGCACTGGCAGGAGCGCATCGAGGCCGGAGCGCGCTCCGACGACGAGCGCCTCGCGCTGCGCTCCGCGCACCCGGTGTGGGTGATCAGGGCGCTGCGCCGTGCTCTGGCCGCCGAGGGGCGCGCAGACGAGCTCGACGCCCTCCTCGAGGCAGACAACGCCTCTCCCGAGGTGACGCTGGTCGCGCTGCCCGGCCTCGCCGAGCCCGGCGAACCCCGCCGCCCCTATGCGAGGACGGCGTTCGCGTCTCCGGGCGGCGATCCGCATCGCGTGGTCGCGGCCTCCGGCGGCGCCATCCGCGTGCAGGACGAGGGCTCTCAGCTCGTCGCGCTGGCTCTGGCCGCTGCGGCGCCGATCCGCCCTGGTGAGCGCTGGCTGGACCTGTGCGCGGGTCCCGGAGGCAAGACGGCGCTGCTCGCGGCGATCGCGCACGAGAGCGGCGCCGTGCTCGAGGCCAACGAGGTCGTCCCCGCCCGCGCCGGGCTCGTGCGGAACGCTCTGCGGCCGATCCCCGGCGAGGTCGTCGTCCACGAGCAGGACGGCCGCGTCCTCGCCGCGGACAGGCCCGGCGCCTTCGACCGCATCCTCGTCGACGCCCCGTGCACGGGCCTGGGCGCGCTCCGGCGCCGCCCCGAGGCGCGGTGGCGGAAGTCGCCGGCGGACGTCGCGGAGCTCGTGCCGCTGCAGACCGAGCTGCTCGGCGCCGCCCTCGACGCCCTCGCACCGGGCGGCGTGGTCGCCTACGTCACATGCTCGCCGCACCTCGCGGAGACCGCCGGGGTCGTGCAGGAGGTGCTGCGCGATCGACCGGGCTTCACCGAGCTCGACGCCCGCCCCGTGGTGACCGGCATCGCCGAGAGCCCCATCGACCTCGCCGACGACGGCTCAGGACGCGTCCAGCTGTGGCCGCATCGTCACGGCACCGACGCCATGTTCCTCGCGCTCATCCAGCGCACCGCCTCCGACACTCAGGGAGAGTGACGTCATGCACCTGCCCCGCGCACCGCGGATCAATCCGAGCATCCTCGCCGCCGACTTCGTGAACATGCAGCGCGATCTCGCGAAGATCGCCACGGCCGACTTCGCGCACGTCGACGTGATGGACAACCACTTCGTGCCGAACCTCACCTTCGGGCCGCAGATGGTGGAGCGGATCCAGGCGACCAGCCCGGTGCCGCTGGACGTGCACCTGATGATCACCGATCCCGACCGCTGGGCGCCGGGATACGCCGAGCTGGGAGCGGCGAGCGTGACCTTCCACCTCGAGGCCGCGTCCGATCCGGTGGCCCTCGCGCGCCGGCTGCGGAGCATCGGCGCGCGAGCCGGCGTCGCGATCAAGCCGGGGACGCCGGGGGAGAGCCTCTACGACATCCTCGACGAGTTCGATCAGATCCTCGTGATGACCGTGGAGCCCGGCTTCGGAGGGCAGGGCTTCATGCCCGAGACGATGCCGAAGCTGCGCGCCCTGGCCGACGAGGCGCGGCGCCGCGGATCCGACGTCTGGCTCCAGGTCGACGGCGGCATCTCCCACAGCACGATCGAGATCGCCGCCGCCGCAGGCGCCGACACCTTCGTCGCCGGGTCCGCCGTCTACGGGGCCGACGACGTGGAGGCGGCCGTCATGCGGCTCAGGGAGCTCGCCGGAGCGGCTAGCCTGGGATCGTGAAGACTTTCGACGAACTGTTCGCCGAGCTCAGCCACAAGGCTGAGACTCGCCCCGAGGGGTCGGGGACGGTCGCCGAGCTCGACGGCGGTGTCCACACGATCGGCAAGAAGATCGTGGAGGAGGCCGCCGAGGTGTGGATGGCGTCCGAGTACGAATCCGACGAGGCCGCAGCCGAGGAGATCTCCCAGCTGCTCTACCACGTGCAGGTGATGATGATCGCGAAGGGCCTGTCCCTCGCGGACGTCTACCGACATCTCTGATGCGCTCCGCCCCACTCGATCCGATCTGAAAGCCGATCATGCTGCGCATTGCCGTTCCCAACAAGGGGTCTCTGTCCGAGACCGCCGCCGACATGCTCGCCGAGGCCGGGTACGCCGGCCGTCGCGACCCCAAGACCCTCCACGTCGTCGACGCCGAGAACGACGTCGAGTTCTTCTTCCTGCGTCCCAAGGACATCGCCACCTACGTCGGCTCGGGCGCGATCGACGTCGGGATCACCGGCCGTGATCTGCTTCTGGACGCGCGGATGCCGGGGGCCCGCGAGATCGAGGCGCTCGGCTTCGCCGCGTCCACGTTCCGGTTCGCGGCTCCCGCCGGACGCTACAGCGACGTGTCGGAGCTCGACGGGTTGCGCGTCGCCACGTCCTATCCGGGACTCGTGGACGCGTTCCTCGACAAGCGCGACATCGCGGTGGATCTGGTGCCGCTGGACGGTGCCGTCGAGTCGGCGGTCCGTCTCGGCGTGGCCGATGCGATCGCGGACGTGGTCGAGACGGGCACGACCCTGCGGCAGGCGGGGCTCGAGGTCTTCGGTCCGGTGATCCTCGAGTCCGAGGCCGTGCTGATCGCCGGCCCGGAGGACGCCGAGGGCTCCGAGACCCTGCTGCGCCGCCTGCGCGGCGTCATGGTCGCCCGGCGCTTCGTCATGATCGACTACGACCTGCCGCTCGCGCTCCTCGACGACGCGGTGAAGATCGCGGGCGGCGTCGAGTCGCCCACCGTGTCGCCGCTGCGCGACCCGGAGTGGGTCGCCGTCCGGGTGATGGTCGCCCGGGCACGGGTCAACCCCGTCATGGACTCCCTCTACGCACTGGGCGCCCGCGCGATCCTCGTCACGGCGATCCACAACGCGAGGCTCTGATGTCGCTCGCGAAGAGGGTGATCCCCTGCCTCGACGTGGCCGACGGCCGCGTCGTGAAGGGCGTCAACTTCGAGAACCTGCGCGACATGGGCGACCCGGTCGAGCTCGCACGGCACTACGCCGCGCAGGGCGCCGACGAGATCACCTTCCTCGACGTCACGGCCACGGTCGATGCGCGCGCCACGACCTACGACGTCGTGCAGCGCACGGCCGAGCAGGTGTTCGTGCCGCTCACGGTCGGCGGGGGAGTGCGCACCGTCGACGACGTGGCGCGCCTGCTCTCGGTGGGGGCCGACAAGGTCGGCGTAAACTCCGCCGCGATCGCCCGCCCGGACCTCATCGGCGAGATCGCCGACCGCTTCGGCGCACAGGTGCTCGTGCTGTCCCTGGACGTGAAGAGGGCGGGCGGCACGCCGTCCGGCTTCGTCGTCACCACGCACGGGGGGCGCACGCAGACCGAGCTCGACGCGATCGAGTGGGCCCGCGAGGCCGCCGAACGCGGAGCGGGCGAGCTGCTGGTGAACTCGATCGACGCGGACGGCACCCGCGACGGCTTCGATCTGGAGCTCGTGCGGCTGATGCGCGAGGCGGCATCGGTGCCGGTGATCGCCTCGGGCGGCGCCGGCTCGGTGGAGCACTTCGCACCGGCGATCAAGGCGGGCGCGGATGCCGTGCTCGCCGCGAGCGTCTTCCACACGGGCGCGCTCACCGTGGGCGACGTGAAGGATGCGATGCGCGCAGAGGGAGTGCTGGTCCGGTGAGCGTCGAGGACAGGATCGCGCTGGTCGCGTTCAACGGCGACGGGCTGGCGCCCGTCATCGTGCAGCAGTACGACACGCACGAGGTGCTCATGATGGCGTGGGTGGACGAGGAGGCGCTGCGGCGCACGCTCACCACGGGTCGCGCCGTCTACTGGTCGCGGTCGCGACAGGAGTACTGGCGCAAGGGCGACACCTCCGGTCACATCCAGGTGGTGCACGAGGCCCGGCTCGACTGCGACGGCGATGCGATCCTGCTGCTGGTCGACCAGACCGGCCCCGCATGCCACACGGGCACGCGCACCTGCTTCGACGCCACGGACCTCGAGGCCGTACCCGGATCCGGCCCCCGATGAGGATCGCCCGCAGAGGACGGTCGATCTCCGTCTCCGCGTTCCTTCTCGGCGGGGCGATCGGCATCATCTCGTCGACGCAGACCTGGCTCACGGTCCAGCGGGCCGACGCGGGCGCCGACATCCTCGTGCCGGGAGCATCCGCGCTGCCGCTGCTCGCGCCCCTGAGCCTCGCGGTCCTCGCCCTCGGCGCCGCCCTCGCGATCACCGGGCGGGTGCTGCGGATCGTCTTCGGCGTGCTGGCCGCTGCCGTCTCCCTGCTCCTGGGATGGAGCACGCTGCAGCTGCTGGTGACGGATCCCGTGGATGCCGTCGCCTCCACCGTCACCGAGATCACGGGGCTCGCGGGCGACGGCGCCATGGACGGGGTGATCGCCGCCATCGTGCCGTCGGCGTGGCCGGAGATCGCGCTGGCCGGATGGGCGATCCTGCTGCTGGGCGCGCTGACCGTGCTCGTCACCGGTGGCGGCTGGAAGAGCGGCGGCCGGCGCTATCGCACCGACGCCGCAGCGCGCGCCGCATCCGCCGGCCCGGTCGACGCCGTCGATTCCTGGGACGACCTGTCGCGTGGCACCGACCCGACACGCTGACCCCGATAGACTGGCTCTGATCCCGCACGTCGTCCCCCGGAGGAGAACATGACCAACCCGATCGCTGACCCCGGCCACGGACACTCGCCTGCTGCCTGGGCCGCCGTGATCATCATGCTCCTCGGCTTCGTGCTCGGCACCCTCTTCTTCTGCCTCGAGCAGCCCCTGGGCGTCTGGGCATCGGTGGTCCTCATCCCCGTCGGTGCGATCGTCGGCTGGATCATGGCGAAGGCCGGCTGGGGCGTGAAGGGTCCCAAGTACCAGCCGAAGGGGCACTAGTGGTCCTCGCCGACCTGACGGCCGGCGCTGTCGCAGACGCCGAGCGTCGCGAGCTCACCCGGTCGCTGGCCGAGGTGGAGCGCGCCGCGCTCGCCCGTCCGGCCGCGAAAGACGCCCTCCGCTTCCTGGCCCCTGCCGACCGCGTCAAGATCATCGCCGAGGTCAAGCGCGCGAGCCCCTCGCGAGGAGCCCTCGCCGAGATCCCCGACCCGGCGCACCAGGCCTCGCTGTACGAGCTCGGCGGAGCCTCCGCGATCAGCGTCCTCACCGAGGAGCGCCGGTTCGGCGGCAGCCTCGCCGACCTCGAGGCGGTGACCGCCCGCGTGTCGCTGCCGGTGCTCCGCAAGGACTTCATCGCCACGCGCTACCAGGTGCTCGAGGCCAGGGCCGCGGGCGCCGACCTCGTGCTGCTGATCGTCGCGGGACTCGAGCCCGCGGTGCTGAAGGACCTGTTCGGGTTCATCACCGAGCTCGGCATGACGCCGCTGGTGGAGACCCACTCGGCCGACGAGCTGGAGGCCGCGATCGACCTCGGCTCGCCGCTGATCGGCGTGAACGCCCGCGACCTGAAGACCCTCGAGCTCGACCGCGACCTGTTCGGCCGCCTGGTCGAGCGCATCCCCGACTCCGCGATCAAGATCGCCGAGTCCGCGGTGCTCACTCCCGCCGACGTCGTGCACTACCGCTCCGCGGGAGCCGATGTCGTCCTGATCGGGGAGGCGCTCGTCACGGGCGACCCGGTCTCCACCCTCAAGAGCTTCCTGGAGGCCTCGTGAGCCTGCGCGACCAGCACGGCCCGCTGTTCGGCGAGTACGGCGGCCGGTACATGCCCGAGTCGCTGATCGCGGCCATCGACGAGCTGACCGAGGCGTACGCCGAGGCGATCGTCGACCCGTCGTTCCGCGCCGAGCTCGCCCATCTGCTCAGCTCGTACGCGGGGCGGCCGTCCCCTCTGACCGAGGTCGCCCGCTTCGCCGAGCACGCCGGCGGCGCGCGCGTGTTCCTCAAGCGCGAGGACCTGAACCACACCGGATCGCACAAGATCAACAACGTGCTCGGCCAGGCGCTGCTCACCAGGCGCCTCGGCAAGACCCGCGTGATCGCCGAGACCGGGGCCGGCCAGCACGGCGTCGCCACCGCGACCGCGGCGGCGCTGTTCGGCCTGGACTGCACGATCTACATGGGCGAGGTCGACACCCAGCGCCAGGCCCTGAACGTCGCCCGCATGCGCCTGCTCGGCGCCGAGGTCGTCGCGGTGAAGTCCGGCTCCCGCACCCTGAAGGACGCGATCAACGACGCGTACCGCGACTGGGTGGCGTCCGTGGAGACCACCAACTACATCTTCGGCACCGCTGCGGGACCGCACCCGTTCCCGGCGATGGTCCGCGACTTCCAGAAGATCATCGGCGAGGAGGCCCGCCAGCAGCTCCTCGACGAGATTGGGCGGCTTCCGGATGCCGTCATCGCCTGCGTCGGCGGAGGCTCGAACGCGATCGGCATGTTCGACGCCTTCCTCGACGACGAGGCCGTGCGGCTCTACGGCGTGGAGGCGGCCGGAGACGGCGTGGACACCGAGAAGCACGCCGCCTCGATCGAGCGCGGGCGCCCCGGCATCCTGCACGGCTCGAAGACCTACGTGCTGCAGGACGAGGACGGCCAGACGGTGGAGTCCCACTCGATCTCGGCAGGTCTCGACTATCCCGGCGTCGGTCCCGAGCACGCGTGGCTCGCCGACATCGGGCGCGCCGAGTACATCCCCGCCACCGACGACGAGGCGATGCAGGCGCTGCGCCTGCTCAGCCGCACCGAGGGCATCATCCCGGCCGTCGAGTCCGCGCACGCCCTCGCCGGCGCGCTGCGGATCGGACGCGAGCTGGGCCCCGACGCCGTGCTTGCGGTGTGCCTCTCGGGCCGCGGGGACAAGGACATGGACACGGCCGCGAAGTACTTCCACCTGTACGACGGGTCCGCCGACGAGGAGGCGGGCGCATGAGCCGCGTGGAAGAGGCGATCCGCAAGGCCGAGGCCGACGGGCGCAGCGCCTTCGTCGGCTATCTCCCGGTCGGCTACCCGGATCTCGAGACGAGCATCCAGGCCGCGATCACGCTCGCCGAGAACGGCGTCGACGTCATCGAGCTCGGACCGCCCTACAGCGATCCCGTCATGGACGGCGCCGTGATCCAGGAGGCGACCACCGCGGCTCTGGCGAACGGCTTCAGGATGGCGGACCTCTTCACCGCGGTGCGCGCGATCACCGCGGCCACCGACGTCCCGGTCCTCGTCATGACGTACTGGAACCCGGTGTTCCAGTACGGTGTCGACCGCTATGCGGACGACCTGCTCGCCGCCGGCGGCGCCGGCCTGATCACCCCGGACATCACGCCCGAGGTGGCGGGGGAGTGGATCGCCGCGAGCGAGCGCACGGGACTGGACCGCGTGTTCCTCGCCGCCCCGACCTCGACCGACGCACGGCTCGACCTCGTCGTCTCGGCGTCGACCGGCTTCGTCTACACGGTGTCCACGATGGGCATCACGGGCGAGCGCGCCGAGCTCGACCGCGCCGCCCGCACCCTCGTCGGGCGCCTGCGCGAGCACGGCGCGACGCGCGCCTGCGTGGGCATCGGCATCTCGACGGCCGAGCAGATCGCGGGCGTCAGCGAGTACGCCGACGGCGCGATCGTCGGCACCGCCCTCGTCCGCGCCCTCCGCGACGGCGGCATCCCCGCCCTCGCAGAGGTCACCCGCACTCTGGCCACCGGCACGTCGTCGGCGCGCCCCGTACCCGAGAACTAGAATCGCACTCATGCCCATCGCGCTCCACAGCACCTTCACCGGCGTGCTCGCCAGCATCCCGAGCCCTCCCGTCGCCTATTTCGACCTGGGCCCGATCCGGATCCACTTCTACGCGCTCTGCATCATCGCGGGCATCATCGCCGCGGTGCTGCTGACCAACCACCGCCTGACCAGGCGCGGCGCCGAGCCGTGGGTGGTCATCGACATCTCGATCCTCGCGGTGCCGCTGGCGATCGTCGTCGCGCGGTTCTACCACGTCTTCACGCACCCGAACGACTACTTCGGCGCCGGACACAACACGTGGAACCCCTTCCAGCCGGGATCCATCTGGGCGATCTGGGAGGGCGGCATCGCCATCTACGGCGCCCTGATCGGCGGCGCGATCGGAGCGTGGCTGGGCTGCAAGTGGACCGGCATCCGCTTCTGGACCTTCGCCGACGCACTCGCCCCCGGCCTGCTGCTCGCGCAGGCGATGGGGCGCTTCGGCAACTGGTTCAACCACGAGCTGTTCGGGCTGCCGACCGACCTGCCCTGGGGGCTGGAGATCGAGTCGACGAACTCGGCGTTCCCTCCCGGCCTGCCCGACGGCACCCTCTTCCACCCGACGTTCCTGTACGAGGTGATCTGGAACGGGCTCGGCGTCATCGTCCTGCTCTGGATCAGCCGCAAGGCGACCGCGCTGCAGTGGGGCAAGCTGTTCGCGATCTACCTCGTCTGGTACAGCGCAGGCCGGATCCTGTGGGAGTCCATCCGCATCGACCCGAGCGAGATCTACTTCGGACTGCGCAGCAACGTGTGGGCGGCGATCATCGGCGTCGTTGTCGGTCTCGTCATCCTCGTCGTGCAGAGCCGCAGGCATCCGGGGCTCGAGCCGTCGCCGTACCGTCCCGGCCGCGGACGGAAGGACGATGACGCTGTTGTAGAATCGCAGGACAATACCTCCGACTTCGTGGACCTCAGTGAGCCTGACGCCGAAGAAGTCCCCGCAGGAGCCGACGCCACAAGCACCGCTCCCACGGAAGCGGAAGGCTCCCGATAAGCCGCCGCTCCGTGCGGATACCTTTGCACTAGCCCGGCCAATGACGTCCCCGGGTCTCCCAACGATCTGAGGACGGTACAGGTGTATTTCCAGCCTCCCTACGGCGCGTCCGGCGCCTACCCCCCGAAGCAGGGGATGTACAACCCCGCGTTCGAGAAGGACGCCTGCGGCCTGGCCATGGTCGCGACCCTGCGTGGCGAAGCAGGCCACGACATCATCGCGCTGGCTCTGGAGGCGCTGCGCAACCTCGAGCACCGTGGTGCGATCGGCTCGGACGCCGGCACCGGAGACGGTGCGGGCATCCTCACCCAGATGCCGGACGCGTTCCTGAGGGCCGTCACCGATTTCGAACTGCCACCGCTGGGCGAGTACGCCGCGGGTCTGGCGTTCCTCCCGCGTGACTCCAGCGAACGACGTCAGCAGAAGGCGGGCATCGAGAAGATCGCCAAGTCGGAGGGACTCCGCGTCCTCGGCTGGCGCGAGGTGCCCACCGTCAACGAGCACCTCGGCAAGCTCGCCGACGAGGCGCGGCCGGCCTTCGAGCAGCTCTTCGTGAGCGCCGGGGGAGCGACTCTCGCGCAGGCCCCGCTCACGGGCATCGCCCTCGATCGCGTCGCCTACCGTCTGCGCAAGCGCGCCGGACACGAGCTCGGCGCCTACTTCGTCTCGCTCTCCGCGCGCACCCTCGGCTACAAGGGCATGGTCACCACGCTCCAGCTCGAGCCGTTCTACCCCGACCTGCAGGACGAGCGCTTCGCCAGCGAGCTCGCCGTCGTGCACTCGCGGTACTCCACGAACACGTTCCCGTCGTGGCCGCTCGCGCAGCCGCTGCGCATGCTGGCGCACAACGGTGAGATCAACACCGTCGGCGGCAACCGCAACTGGATGCGCGCACGTCAGTCTCAGCTCGAGTCCGAGCTGCTCGGCGACATCGAGCCGCTGCTGCCGATCTGCACCGACGGCGCGAGCGACTCGGCGTCCTTCGACGAGGTGCTCGAGCTGCTCACCCTGACCGGGCGCAGCCTTCCGCACGCGATCATGATGATGGTGCCGGAGGCCTACGAGAAGCAGTCCGACATCTCGCCCGAGCTCCGCGCGTTCTACGAGTACCACGCGAACCAGATGGAGCCGTGGGACGGCCCGGCCGCCCTCATATTCACCGACGGCACCCTCGTCGGCGCGACCCTCGACCGCAACGGCCTGCGTCCCGGCCGGTGGACCGAGACCACCGACGGCCTCATCGTCATCGGCTCCGAGACCGGCGTGCTCACCTTCGAGCCCGAGCGCATCAAGCGCCGAGGCCGGCTGCAGCCCGGCAAGATGTTCCTCGTGGACACGGCGCAGCGCCGCATCATCGAGGACGAGGAGATCAAGCACGATCTCGCCACCCTGCACCCGTGGCAGGAATGGCTGGATGCCGGCGCGGTCCGTCTCGCCGACCTGCCCGAGCGCGAGCACATCGTGCACCCGCCGGCCTCGATCACCCGCCGTCAGCGCACGTTCGGGTACACCGAGGAGGAGGTGCGGCTGCTGCTCACCCCGATGGGGCAGACCGGCGTCGAGCCGCTCGGGGCCATGGGCTCCGACACCCCGATCGCGGTGCTCAGCAAGCGTCCCCGCCTGCTGTTCGACTACTTCACCCAGCAGTTCGCCCAGGTGACCAACCCGCCGCTGGACTCGATCCGCGAAGAGGTGGTCACGAGCCTCAAGCTCGGCGTCGGCCCCGAGGCCAACCTGCTCAGCTGGGGACCGGACCACACGCGCACGGTGTCGCTCGACTTCCCGGTGATCGACAACGACGAGCTGTCGAAGATCCGCCACATCGACAAGGCGCTGCACGGCCGGTCGAGCGCGACGATCAAGGGCCTGTACCACTTCGACGCCGGACCCCACACGCTCGCCGAGCGCCTCGAGGAGATGTGCGCCGAGGTCGACGAGGCGATCGAGCGCGGCGCGGAGTTCATCATCCTCTCCGACCGCGACTCGAACAAGGACCTCACGCCGATCCCGTCGCTGCTGATGGTCGCCGCGGTGCACCACCACCTGATCCGGCGCGAGAACCGCATGAAGGTCGGCCTGATCGTCGAGGCCGGGGACGTGCGAGAGGTGCACCACGTCGCCACGCTGATCGGCTACGGCGCCTCCGCGGTGAACCCGTACCTCGCGATGGAGACGGTGGAGCACCTGGTGCGCACCGGCTACATCACCGGCATCACGCCCGAGAAGGCGGTCCGCAACCTCATCTACGCGCTCGGCAAGGGCGTGCTGAAGATCATGTCGAAGATGGGCATCTCCACGGTGTCCTCGTACGCGGGCGCCCAGGTGTTCGAGGCCATCGGCCTGAGCCAGGAGGTCATCGACGCCTACTTCACGCGCACCGAGTCCAAGCTCGGCGGCATCACGATCGAGGACATCTTCGCCGAGAACCAGGCCCGTCACGACTTCGCCTACCCCGAGGACGCGGCCGCCCGGGCTCACGAGCGCCTGTGGACCGGCGGCGAGTACCAGTGGCGCCGCGACGGTTCGCCGCACCTGTTCAACCCGGAGACGGTGTTCAAGCTGCAGCACTCCACACGCGAGCGCCGCTACGACATCTTCCGCGAGTACACGAAGCTGGTCGACGACCAGGCGTCCGAGCTGAAGACGCTGCGCGGCCTGTTCACGCTGCGCACCGGGCTGCGCAAGCCGGTGCCGCTGAGCGAGGTCGAGCCGGTCTCGGAGATCGTCAAGCGGTTCTCCACCGGGGCGATGAGCTACGGCTCCATCTCGCGCGAGGCCCACGAGACGCTCGCCATCGCGATGAACCGGATCGGCGGCAAGTCGAACACGGGCGAGGGCGGCGAGGATGCGGACCGCCTGGTCGACCCGGAGCGCCGCAGCGCGATCAAGCAGGTCGCGTCGGGCCGCTTCGGCGTCACGAGCCAGTACCTCACCGAGTCGGATGACATCCAGATCAAGCTCGCGCAGGGCGCCAAGCCCGGCGAGGGCGGCCAGCTGCCGCCGCAGAAGGTCTACCCGTGGGTGGCCCGGACCCGCGGCGGCACTCCGGGGGTCGGGCTCATCTCGCCCCCGCCGCACCACGACATCTACTCGATCGAGGACCTCAAGCAGCTGATCTTCGATCTGAAGCGCGCGAACCCCGAGGCCCGCATCCACACCAAGCTGGTGAGCCAGTCCGGCATCGGAGCGGTCGCGGCAGGCGTGGCGAAGGCGCTCAGCGACGTGATCCTGGTGTCGGGGCACGACGGCGGGACGGGCGCGAGCCCGATGAACTCCCTCAAGCACGCGGGCACGCCGTGGGAGCTCGGCCTCGCCGAGACGCAGCAGACGCTCATGCTCAACGGCATGCGCGACCGCGTCGTTGTCCAGGTCGACGGACAGCTCAAGACCGGTCGCGACGTGATCATCGGCGCGCTGCTCGGCGCCGAGGAGTTCGGCTTCGCCACCGCGCCCCTCGTCGTCAGCGGATGCATCATGATGCGCGTGTGCCACCTCGACACCTGCCCCGTGGGCGTCGCCACGCAGAACCCGGTGCTGCGCGAGCGCTTCACCGGCAAGCCCGAGTTCGTCGTGAACTTCATGGAGTTCATCGCCGAGGAGGTCCGCGAGATCCTCGCGGAGCTGGGCTTCCGGTCGATCGACGAGATCGTCGGCCGCGCCGAGCTGCTGAGCGTCGACGCGGCGGTCGAGCACTGGAAGACCGAGGGCCTCGACCTCGCACCGATCCTCGACGGTCCCGCGTTCCCCGCGGGGGAGCCCCGTCGCAGCGGTCGCCCGCAGGACCACGAGCTCGAGCGGCACTTCGACGTGCAGCTGATCGACATCGCGAAGGACGCGCTGCTGAACGGCGAGCCCGTCGTCATCGAGCTGCCGATCGCGAACACGGAGCGCGCCGTCGGCACGATGCTCGGCCACCAGGTGACCGCGCGCTACGGTGCGGCCGGCCTTCCCCGCGAGACGATCGACATCACCCTGCACGGCACCGCGGGGCAGTCCCTCGGCGCCTTCATGCCCGCGGGCATCGTGCTGCGGCTGGAGGGCGATGCGAACGACTACGTCGGCAAGGGCCTCTCCGGCGGCGACATCACGATCCGCCCGGCGCGGGGCGCCTCGATCGCACCGCACGAGAACGTCATCGCCGGCAACGTCATCGGCTACGGCGCGACGTCGGGATCGATGTTCATCTCCGGCATCGTGGGCGAGCGCTTCCTCGTGCGCAACTCCGGGGCCACCGCGGTGGTCGAGGGAGTGGGCGATCACGCTCTCGAGTACATGACCGGCGGGACCGCGGTCATCCTCGGCCCGACCGGACGCAACCTCGGCGCCGGCATGTCCGGGGGAGTGGCGTACATCCGCGCGCTCGACCCCGGCAAGATCAACGCGCAGTCCCTGGGCAGCGGCGAGCTCCTGCTGTCGCCGCTCGACCGCGCCGACCTCGAGGTCGTCCGCGGCCTCATCTCCGAGCACGTGGAGCGCACGGCGTCTCCGCTCGGCGCCGAGATCCTCGCGAGCTTCGACGAGGTGGCATCCGAGTTCGTCAAGGTGCTTCCGCGCGACTACGCCGCGGTGCGCAGCATGCGCGAGGAAGCAGTGGCCGAGGGGATCGACCCCGACGGCGACATCGTCTGGAACCGCATCCTGGAGGTGACCGGTGGCTGATCCCAAAGGTTTTCTGAAGGTCACCGAGCGTGAGCTTCCCGCCCGTCGTCCGGTGCCCGTGCGCATCCTCGACTGGAAAGAGGTCTACGAGCCCGGAGACCAGGCCGTGCTCCGCCGTCAGGCGGGACGCTGCATGGACTGCGGCGTGCCGTTCTGCCACCAGGGCTGCCCGCTCGGCAACCTGATCCCGGAGTGGAACGACCTCACCTGGCGGGGCGAGGGCCGCGCGGCGATCGACCGCCTGCACTCGACGAACAACTTCCCCGAGTTCACCGGGCGCCTGTGCCCCGCCCCCTGCGAGAGCGCGTGCGTGCTGGGGATCAACCAGCCCGCGGTCACGATCAAGCAGATCGAGGTCTCGATCATCGACGAGGCCTTCAGCAAGGGCTGGGTCGAGCCCCAGCCGCCGGCGCGCCTCACCGGCAAGACCGTCGCCGTGGTGGGCTCCGGTCCCGCCGGTCTGGCGGCCGCCCAGCAGCTGACGCGCGCCGGCCACACGGTCGCGGTGTTCGAGCGCGACGACCGCATCGGCGGACTGCTGCGCTACGGCATCCCCGACTTCAAGATGGAGAAGTCGCAGCTCGAGTCCCGCCTGCGTCAGATGCAGGAGGAGGGCACGCGCTTCCGCGCCGGCGTCGAGATCGGCAGGGACATCTCCTGGGCCGACCTCCGTGCGCGCTACGACGCCGTCGTGATCGCGACGGGATCCACCGTCCCGCGCGATCTGCCGATCCCCGGTCGCGACCTCGCGGGCGTGCACTTCGCCATGGAGTACCTCGTCGAGTCCAACCACGCGGTGGCCGGCGACACGGTCCCCGACCAGATCACCGCCGAGGGCAAGCACGTGATCGTGATCGGCGGCGGCGACACCGGCGCCGACTGCATCGGCACCGCGCACCGTCAGGGCGCCCTGAGCGTCACGAACCTCGCGATCGGCAAGCAGCCGGGTGCGGATCGACCCGCGCACCAGCCCTGGCCGATGATGCCGACGGTGTTCGAGGTGTCCTCGGCGCACGAGGAGGGCGGCGACCGCGTGTTCCTCGCGTCGACGGTCGAGTTCCTCGCGAACGAGGTCGGCGAGGTGCGCGCGCTGCGCGTGGCCGAGACCGAGTACGTCGACGGCCGCCGTGTGCCCAAGAGCGGGACGGAGCGGGAGATCCCCGCCGACCTCGTGCTCATCGCCATGGGCTTCACGGGTCCCGAGCAGGACGGCTTCTCCGCCGACGAGCGCCCCCAGTTCACCGACCGGGGCAACTTCCAGCGCGACTCGTCGTACGAGTCGACGCTCCCGGGCGTGTTCGTCGCGGGGGATGCCGGTCGCGGCCAGTCGCTCATCGTGTGGGCCATCGCAGAGGGGCGTGCCGCCGCGGCGAACGTCGACCGGTTCCTGATGGGCGAGACCGTGCTGCCGGAGCCGGTGCGGCCGACCGATGTCGCGATCGGGCTCCAGCCCGCGTAGGCTGAGCGCGGCACCGTCGCCTGATTTTGTATCCCCCCTCTACCCTGGAGAATCTGTTGAGACGCGCGAAAATCGTCGCCACACTCGGCCCAGCCACGTCCACGTATGAAACCGTGCGAGCCATCATCGAGGCGGGTGTCGACGTCGCCCGGCTGAACCTCAGCCACGGCGACTACTCCGTGCACGAGGCCAACTACGCGAACGTCCGCCGCGCCGCGGACGACGCGGGCAAGGCCGTCGCGGTCCTCGTGGACCTGCAGGGCCCGAAGATCCGCCTCGGCAGGTTCGAGGACGGCCCCTACGAGCTCGAAGCCGGTGACATCTTCAAGATCACCACCGAGGACATCATCGGCAACAGGGAGATCTGCGGCACCACGTTCAAGGGCCTGCCCCAGGACGTCAAGCCCGGCGACTTCCTGCTGATCGACGACGGCAAGGTGCGCGTGGAGGTCGTCGAGACCGACGGCGTCACCGTCACCACCAAGGTCATCGTGGCCGGCGCCGTGTCGAACAACAAGGGCATCAACCTGCCCGGCGTCGCCGTCAACGTCCCCGCGCTGAGCGAGAAGGACGAGGACGACCTGCGCTGGGGCCTGCGCACCGGAGCCGACCTCATCGCGCTGTCGTTCGTGCGCAACGCCGACGACGTGACCCGTGTGCACGAGATCATGGCGGAGGAGGGCGTGAAGGTGCCCGTCATCGCGAAGATCGAGAAGCCGCAGGCCGTCGACGCCCTCGAGGAGATCGTCGACGCCTTCGACGGCATCATGGTCGCCCGCGGCGACCTCGGCGTCGAGCTCCCCCTCGAGGCGGTGCCGATCGTGCAGAAGCGCGCGGTCGAGCTGGCACGTCGCATGGCGAAGCCGGTCATCGTCGCCACCCAGATGCTCGAGTCCATGATCAGCAGCCCGGTGCCGACCCGCGCCGAGACCTCGGACGTCGCCAACGCCGTCCTCGACGGCGCGGACGCCGTGATGCTCTCCGGCGAGACGAGCGTCGGCGAGTACCCGGTCGTCGTCGTCGAGACCATGGCGCGCATCGTCGAGTCGACCGAGGAGCACGGCCTGGAGCGCGTCCTGCCGCTCACGACGAAGCCGCGCACCCAGGGCGGCGCGATCACGCTGGCCGCCCTCGAGGTCGCCGAGTTCGTCGAGGCGAAGTACCTCTGCGTCTTCACGCAGTCGGGTGACTCCGCCCGCCGCCTGTCGCGTCTGCGCTCGCGGATCCCGATGCTCGCGTTCACGCCGGAGCCCGGCATCCGCCGTCGCATGGCGCTCACCTGGGGCATCCGCTCGACCCTGGTCGAGATGGTCCAGCACACCGACGCCATGTACCACCAGGTGGACGAGTACCTGCTCGGCAACGGCCTCGCCCAGGAGGGCGACAAGGTGGTCGTGATCTCCGGTTCCCCTCCCGGGATCATCGGCTCGACGAACGACCTGCGCGTCCACAAGGTCGGCGACACCGTGCGCGGCGCCGCGCCGATCTACAAGACCGGCGTCTGACGCGCGCTCACCGTGCGCCGTGTCCCTCTCGGGGCACGGCGCACGGTCGTCTGCGGGCACGGTGCGATAGGGTCGACGTTGGGCCGGCGTGGCGGAATGGCAGACGCGGAGCACTCAAAATGCTTTGTCCGAAAGGGCGTGTGGGTTCGAGTCCCACCGCCGGCACCGGAGACGATCAGGGCCGCCGAGTCGTGACGACTCGACGGCCCTGATCGCGGCGGGGAGAGCTCAGCCGACCTGGAGCGCCCCCAGCTCGACGGCGTAGTCGGGATGGTCGCTCGGCACCAGCCCCGACCAGGACGTCGTCCAGCAGTTCGGGCAGCAGTACTGGCGGAAGACGATGTCGCGATCGACGTAGTCCGAGGCGACCGCCGTGATCTGCGGACCGGCCGCCGTCGGCTCGTCGTCGATCCTCGCCAGCCGGAGCGTGTCGTCCCTGCCCACCTCGGCCAGGGACTCGCCGCAGTGGGAGCAGGCGATCGTGGACCCCGCGCCCGATCCGAACTGCACCAGTCCGTCGTTGATGTGGCGCCCGTCGCCCGTCTCACGACGCGCAGCCGAGAACGTCCCTCCGCCGAGGCGCGCCCGAGCCCGGCGGAGCTCGGATCGACGGCTCAGCGACGCCTCTTCGTCGACCCGGCCGTTCGCGACGACCACGCCGTAGGAGGCGTGCGCCCCCTCCGCGGTGATCTTCTCGGCGTCCAGGTCGCGCTGCACCGCGGCCAGGTCGCGGGTGAGCGGGTCGCCGTACCCGCCGCCGCCCTGCCAGTGCATGAACAGGACCTCTCCGGGGTCGACCGCGAGCGTCGAGTAGTTCTGGCCGATCTCGAGCCGTCCGCCCACCTCCGCCATGGTCGTGGGGATGACGCCGTCGGCGAGGGTCCCCAGCACGTCGCTTCCGCGCGCGATCAGCTCGAGGCCCGTGTTGCCCGGGTAGCCGCCGGAGAGACCCGTGTTCTGGGCCACGGCCTTGCCCGCGGAGGCGAGCACCAGGCCGACCGGCACCTCCGTGCCGTACGGTGTGAAGGCCATCGACGCGCTCACGCCGCCGCGCTGCCGTCCGGGGCCTCCGGAATCCGCCTCCTCGCGCCGCCAGAGCACGAGCATCGGATAGAGGAACTCGCTCATCTCGGTGTCGGGGATGCGGCCCATCGGGATGCAGAACAGACCGCCGGTGTCCATGCCGTCGACGTCGGGGCGGGCTCCGTAGCCTCCGGCCATCGGCTCCATCAGGATGCTGAGGAACGGCACGGGCACCTCGCCGCGCTGGTCCAGACCGGCGATCACCGCCGTGTCCCAGGTGCCGCAGCACGCGGCCTGCACGCTCTTGCCGATGTCGGCGGTCTGATCGAGCATCTGCGACAGGCACTCCGCGACCAGCGTCCCGGTCTGCCACGAGGGGCCGATCGGACCGCGGCTGACCGCGGCGGGGAACTGCGCGTTGTTGAGGGTGCCCTCCTCCGAGACGATGTCGAAGCAGCGCATGAGCCCGCCGGCGGACCAGGGGATGTCATGCGCGAGGATCGGCAGCAGGGCGATCATGATGCCGCCGCGCATGCCGGCGTAGGTGCAGTTGATGACGCCGGCGGACGGGTCGGTGCCGGTGAAGTCGAAGCTCAGGCGATCCCCGGCCTTCGTCATCGCGACGGTGATCTTGTGCAGGCCGCGGTCGCCCTCGTGGGACTGGTCCTGGTATCCGCTGGCCCGCCAGGTGCCGTCGGGCAGGGCGCGCAGCTTGTCCTTCAGGCGGTTCTCGGAGTCGTTCATCATCCGCTTCATGACGGCTTTGACGGTGTCCGGCCCGTAGCGGTCGATGATCTCCAGCAGGCGGGCGCGGCCGACGTTGTTGGCCCCGACCTGCGCGTGCAGGTCGAGCTCGACCAGACGCGGCACCCGCGAGCGGCGCACCCACATGTCGGCGATGTCCTGCTGGATCACGCCGTCGCGCACCACCTTGACCGGGGGCGTCGGCACGGATTCGCTGAACACGTCCTGCGCCGCGGGGGAGAAGGACCCGAGCCCCACCCCGCCCAGGTCGGGCTCGTGGCAGATGCCGCTGGTCCAGGCGAACAGCTCGCCGTCGTAGAAGATCGGCTGGAACACGATCGCGTCGTTCTGATGCAGGCCGCCGCCGACCCACGGGTCGTTGTTCAGGAACATGTCGCCCTCGACGATGCCGGGGTTGTGCGAGCGGTTCTGCAGCGTCCAGTAGATCGCGAGATCCACGGCGCCGACGAGCCCGGTGTTGTACAGGCCGACCAGCACCTCCTGCCCGTACTCGTCGCCGATGGCGAAGTCGAAGTCGTTCGCGTCGGTGACGATCGGCGAGCCGGACATCCGCTTGAGGGACTCGCCCATCTCGTCGGTGACCGACCAGATGCGGTGACGGATGACCTCGTAGGTGAGCGGGTCGACGGCATCGATCTGCTCCTGGGTGACGGTGTGCAGCTTCGGCGTCGACGGCAGCGACGCCGCGATCTGCTCGGGGCTGACGGGACGGCTGGAGAAGATCTCCGATCCGGGGATGACGGCGCTCATGCGGGCACTTCCTCTCGCGTCGAGATGACGAGGTTGCCGAGGCGATCGATCACCCCGGTCATTCCACGAGGCACCACGACGGTCGTCGTGGGGACCTCGACCACTGCGGGACCCGTGAGCTCGTGCCCCGGACGCAGCCTGGTGTAGTCGTAGATGGTGGTGTCCTGATAGCCCTGCTCGTCCAGGCGCACCGGACGCGTGCCGACCACGGCGGCCGAGGCGTCGGCGTCGTCGGCGGGCTCGAGCTCGGGCACCTCGAGCGAGGAGTCCAGACGGCCGACCGCGCGCACCCGGTAGGTGATGCCCTGCACGCCCGCAGCGGAGAAGCCGGACCCTTCGCCGAAGAGCTCCGCGTACTGGCGTTCGAACCGGTCGATCGCGGCGTGCAGCTCGTGCTCGGTGACGGGCTTGCCGACGGTGGTCGGCAGCTCGGCGAGCTGCATCGCGTACCGCATGTCCAGCTCACGCACCAGCTCGACGTCGGCGAAGGACATGTCCTGCGCCTCCAGGGCCTCGAGCATCTCGGTCTCCAGCCTCATGAAGTTCGCCTCGACGAGGCCGGGATCCACCGGCAGGGTGACCGGGTCGGAGTACTCGCCGGTGAGCACGACGTCGGACGTCGCCAGACCGTACGCCGAGAAGGCGGAGGCGAGCGGGCCGAGGGGGACCACGACGGTGTCGGATCCGAGCTCGGCGGAGTACGCCGCGCAGTTGGCGGGTCCGGCCCCGCCGAAGGCGTAGACGATGAACTCCCGCGGGTCGTGCCCGGCCTCGACCACCGTCTTGCGGAGCAGGTCGGCGGTCTGGTTGATCTGCACGGCGTAGATCGCCGCGGCGGCGTCCTCGACGCTGAGCCCGAGCGGCTCGGCGATGCGGGTGCGGATGGCCTCGCGGGCCCTCTCCATGCTCAGCGCCTTGCGGCCCCCGAGCAGTCCGCGCTCGGGGAGGATGCCGAGGACGAGGTTCGCGTCGGTGTTGGTCGGCTCGGTGCCGCCCTGGTCGTAGCAGGCGGGGCCGGGGACGGCCTGGGCGCTCTTCGGCCCGACCAGGAGGTTGCCGCCCTGGTCGATCCACGCGATCGCTCCGCCGCCCGAGCCGATCGCGTCGACCTCGACACGCGGCACGTTGATCGGGTGGTGGTTGAGCACGGTCGTGGTCGATCGGACGGGCTCCCCGCCGACCACGAGCCCCGTGAGGAAGGTGGTGCCGCCGACGTCGGTCGCGACGATGTTGCCGTGACCGAGCTGGTCGCCCAGAGCCACGGCGCCCACGACGCCGCCCGTGAGCACCGAGCCGACCGTGCTGATCGCACGCGCGGGCGCGTCCTTGGCGACGATCGCGCCGCCGTTGCTCTGCATGATGAGGAGCTGACCGCTGAGACCACTGTCGCGGAGCCGCTGCTCGAGGTCGCCGAGGTACGCGCGCAGCCCCGGGGCGATCTGTGCGCTCATGATGGTCGTGGCGCTGCGGGAGAACTCGCGGATGCGCGGGCTCACCTCGCTGGAGAGTGCGACGAACATGTCGGGCGCGATCTCGTGGACGATCTCGCGGATGCGGCGCTCGTGGGCGTCGTTGCGGAACGACCACAGCAGGCTCACCGCGATCGCGGGCACCCCCTCGGCGACGAGCGCCTGCACGGTCGCTCGCACCTCGTCCTCGTCGAGCCGCACGAGGATCCGCCCGTCGCGGTCGACGCGCTCGGTCACCTCGTACGCCAGGGAGCGGGGGATGAGCGCGTGCCGCTTGGACTGCGTGATGACGCTCTGCAGCTCCTCCGGCGAGCTGCCCAGATAGCGACCCTCGACGTTCATGATGTAGATCGAGTCGCGGTGGCCCCGCGTGGTGATGAACCCGATGTCGGGCACGGTGCCCATCACGAGCGCGTTCAGCGACGACGTCGTGCCGTGCGAGATGTGGTGCGTGTCGGCGAGCATCTCGCGGAGGGTGAGACCCGCCTGCTGCGCCAGCTCCTCGAGCACCTCGAAGAATCCGCCCGTGTAGTTCGGCGGCGTGGACGGCGCCTTCGCGCCGTAGATCCTGCCCTCGCCGTCGGCCAGCACACCGTCCGTGAACGTGCCGCCGACGTCGACCCCAATGATGTATCCCACGTGTTCTCCTTCGAACGTGTCAGCCAGGCATCCTCGCCTGGAACGGGTTGCGCTCAGTCAAGCGCGCTCCGACGCGCACTTCCCCTGTTTTCTTGTGGGCGGAAAGAGCGCGGGGGTCATCCCTCCCTCTGAGTGAACACCCGGGAGAACTCGTCCGCGTCCTCGGGGGCGTTGCGCACGGCGATGAGCGAGGGACGGTCGGAGGCGAAGGCCTCCGCCAGCGCGTGCCGCAGCTCCTGCGCGGTGCGCGCGGTGTGCGCGTCGAGGCCGAGGCTGCGAGCGAAGGCGGCGTGGTCGATGGGCGGGTCGAACTCCCACCCGAACTCCTGCTCGGCGTCGGCCAGCGGCGATCGCGCGACCCGGGCGAGCGCTCCGATGTCCCTCCAGCCGCCGTTGTCGAGGATCACGAAGACCACGGGGAGCCGCTGCTGCGCGGCCGCGTGGATCGCGGTCGAGGAGAACATGAACCCGCCGTCCCCGAGCAGGGCGACCACGCGCCGGGTCGGTCGGGCGAGCTGGATGCCGATGGCCGCGGGCCCGCCCCAGCCCTGGGCGCTGGCCTTGCTGGAGATCCCGAAGTAGTCCCCGGTCTCGTCGACCGGCAGCAGCTCCTCGACGAACGGCTCACCGGAGGCGCAGTGGTTGACCAGGATCGTGCCCTCGGGCATGGCGTCGTCGATCTCGGTGATGATGCGGCTGATCGCGAGCTCATCCGCGTCGAAGCGGATGGCACGGAGGGCGTCGCTGCGCAGCTCCCGCCGTCGATGCAGCGCCGTGGCGGCCTCGATCCGCCGCTGCAGGGCGTCGGCGGGCAGCGGATGCCGTAGGAAGCGCTCGGCCAGCGCCTCGAGCGTCGGCCGCGGTGCGCCGAGTACCGCCACGTCCGGCCGCAGCTGCCGGGTGAGGGCCAGCGGATCGGCGCTGACCGTCACCGTCGTCGCCTCGCCGAAGTCGATAGGGGCGGTGAGACCGGACTCGGTGAGCTCGACGCCGAGCAGCACGATCGCGTCGGCCTGCGAGACCGCGTCCCGGTTCGCGCCGAGCTTGCCGATGAACTGCGGATGCGTCGTGGGGAAGCCCGGGTCGGAGATCTTGTCCTCGCTCGACACGGCGGCCCCCGTGCTCTCGGCGAGCGAGACCAGCGCGTCGACGCCGGCGTAGCGTGCGACCTCCCCTCCGGCGACGAGCAGCGGGGAGCGGGACTCCCGGAGGATCTCTTCGAGACGGTCGATCGCGGCGGGCGCCGCGGCGGGCGCGCCGAACAGCTCGAGCGTCTCGACCGCGTTGCTGGTGTCGTCTGCGGTCTCGAGCCAGACGTCCATCGGGAACGACAGGTGCACCGGACCGTACGGCGGTGTGGTCGCGATCTGGAACGCGCGGGCGAGGAGCTCGGGGATGCGCGCGGCGGACGGCACCTCGGCGCTCCACTTGACGAACTGTCCGCTCATCTCCGTGGCGGCGCGCGGGACCGCGGCGTACTGGTCCCGGCCGGAGAGGGCGCGCGACGAGCTCGTGGTCGTGTAGACGAGGGGCACCTGCTCGGCCCACGCGGTCGTCACGCCCATCATCCCCAGGGCCGTGCCCGAGGCGTGATAGACGTTGACGAAGGCCGCGGAGCCGGCGGCGCGCGCATAGCCCGTCGCCATCAGGGCCAGGTTCGTCTCGTTCAGCGCCGTCACATAGCGGATGCGGTCGCGGTGCGCGTAGAGCGCCTCCGCGAGCGGGAACAGCCCCAGTCCGACGATGTTGAACGCGTCGGCGACGCCGAGGCGCACGAGCGTGCGGACGAGCAGCTCTGCTCCGGTGATCTCCTCGGTGCGGTGCGGCGTCGCCTGCCGCTCCGTCTCTCCCTGCTGCGACATGATGCTCCTGTCTCCTCGCCGGCCTCGGTGCCGGTCCGCTGGCGAGTCAAGCCGCCGAGGGGGAGATCGGGCGAATCAATTCTGCGGAGCGGAATCCCCGTCGTGCCCGAGCGCCCTCGCGAGCCCCCGCTGCGCGGCGAAGAGGGCGTCCATGACACCGGGGTCGGCCTGCAGCGCGCTCAGCCGGGTCGCCGCGGCGAGGATGACGATCGCACAGGGCTGCGGACCCGCGACGACGGGCACGGCCACCGAGGACACGCCGCGGTGGATCTCCTCCTCGCAGACGGCGAAACCGCGGTCGCGGGTTCTGCCGATCTCCCGCATGAGCACGGCGAGGTCGGGCGGCTCCGTCGCGGTGGCGCGCAGCCGGGCGCCGTCACCGCCGTAGAGACGGCCGAGGAGCTCGTCCGGCGCGGCCGCCAGCAGCGCCCGGCCCGCGGAGCTGGCGTGGGCCGGGTACACGTGACCGTGTCGGTCGCCGAGCTCGTCCGGACCGCCGCCGAGCGTCAGCAGCACGCGCGCATGCACGCCGATGCGCACCGCGAGGCTGACCGTCTCGCCGCAGGAGGAGCGCAGCTGCTCCAGTATCGGCCGTGCAGCGCGGGCGAGCTCGGCGTTGCGCTCCGACAGCACCACCGGAGCGCACAGCGCGGGACCGGCGACGTAGCGCAGGCGGTCGTCCTGCACCGCGAACCCCTGGTAGACGAGCATGGCCAGGACACGATGCGCCGTCGAGGGGGAGACGCCGAGCGCGCGGGCGAGATCCGTGATCCGCAGCGCTCCGGAGTCCCGGAGCAGATGCAGCGCCCGCAGGGCGCTGTCCACCGAGCCGATCGCGTACAGAGGCTTCTGGAAGCCGTCCTTCGCCCTGGACATCGGCGTCTCCCTCCCGTCGCGTCCTGCCCCCGGTCAGACGACCGCGGGCTCCACGCTGAAGAGCCGGTAGTGGTCGGGCCGCAGATCGGCGAGCGTCCTCTCGAAGTCCGCGAGGCTGCCCGGCCACTTGACCGCCACCCGACCGGTGCCGCCGACGCGGTAGAAGCTGTGGCAGCCCCCGGCCTCCCACACGGTGTGCGCCATCATCTCGTTCAGGCGCCCGTTGAACGCCGCCTGCGCCTCGTCGGTGACCGTCAGCGCCTTCGCGCCCTGATCGTCGGCGAAGGTCATCAGCTCCGCGATGTACCGGCTCTGCGCCTCGATGATCCCGAGGATCGACCCTGACGCCTGGTAGTTCGGCCCCGTCATGATGAAGAGGTTCGGGAAGCCGCTCACCAGCGTGGCGTTGAAGCCCTCCGGGCCCTCGGTCCAGCGCTCCGTGAGCGCGTGTCCGTCGATGCCGTGCAGCTCGATGCCGCCGAGCATCTCCGTGGCGCGGAAGCCCGTGGCGAGGACAACGAGGTCGGCCTCCCATTCCTCTCCGTCGGCCGTGCGGACCCCGTCCTCGGTGAGGCCGACGACGCCCGACCCCGTGACGTGCGTCTTCGGATCGGCCAGCGCCGGGTACCAGTTGTTCGACACCACCGGCCGACGGCATCCGAAGCGGGAGTCGGGGGTGAGCAGCTCGCGCAGCGCCGGATCGGAGATCGCCGACTCCATGTGCGCCTTCCAGGTGGCCTCGGCCTGGCTGAGGAAGGCCTCGTCCATGATCGACTGCGCATGGGTCGAGGCGTTCCAGTACTCGTACAGCTCGGCCCGCCGCCGGAGGAGCTCCTCCGGGTGATCGCGGAAGTGCTGCTTCGCGTCCTCGTCGTAGAGCTCCTCGGGCTTGGGCATGACGTGAGGCGCCGTGCGCACCGAGACGAACACCGCTGCGGCGTCGCGCACCGCGGCCGGAACCACCTGGATGGCGCTCGCGCCGGCCCCGATCACCGCCACGCGCCTGCCGGCCATCGAGATGCCGTCGTGCCACTCGGCGGTGTGCACGATCTCGCCGCGGTAGTCGCCGACTCCGTCGAGGTCGGGGATGAGCGGGGCGTTGAGGGCCCCGATCGCCGAGACGAGGAAGCGCGCGCGCAGGCGCGGTCCCGAGGACGTCGTCAGCTCCCATTCGTCGTCCTCGGCCACCCAGCGGGCGGACTCGAGCGCGGTGCCGAAGCGGATCCGATCGCGGATGCCGAGGTCGTCCACGACCCTGTTCTGGTACGCCCAGATCTCCGCCTGGCCGGCGAAGTTGCTCGACCACTCCGCCGACTGCGCGAACGAGAGGCTGTACAGGTGCGCCTGCACGTCGCACGCCGCGTTGGGGTACGTGTTGTCGCGCCACACGCCTCCCACGGCATCGGCGCGCTCGAGCATCACGAAGTCGTCTCGTCCGCTCTCCAGCATGTCGTGGGCCATCGCGATGCCGCTGAATCCGGCACCGATGATCGCTGTCTCATGACGCTCCATCGTCGTCATCCTTCCAGTCCTCGGCCCTCGGCGTCGCGCAGATCCTGGATGAATCGCGCGAAGCCGGCCGCCCGCTTCAGCGGCACGGGCACTCCGAGTGCGTCTATGTCCGTCCTCAGGTCGGTGGGCTGCTCCTGCCGCGGCGGGACGACCGAGGACTCGCCGCCGCGCGCGATCGAGACCGGCACCGCGGGGAAGGCGGCGCGCAGGGTGTCGGCGAGCTGCTCGAGCGTCGTCGTCTCCTGCGAGCCGGCGGTGAACCACGAGAACGGCTCCGTCAGCGCGACGCGGAGGGCCGCCTGCGCCTGGGCCGCCACGTCGTCGACGTACACCAGCTCCGTCTGGGAGATGATGTTGCTCGGCAGCACCACCTCCTCGCCCGCCAGCGCACGGAGCACCTGCCCCTCGATCGCCGCGCTGCCGACGCTGCCGCCGAGGTTGGGGCCGTAGCCGTAGATGACCGCGGGGCGCAGCGCGACGACCTGCAGGCCGGAGGCGTGCGCCTGGGCGCTGAGCAGATGCTCCATCGCCAGCTTGGACGCGATGTAGTACGACGTGAACTGGGTCATCAGGGGAGAGGAGCCCGTGATGGGCCCGGGCTGCGCCTCGTCGTAGACGCTCCAGCTGCTGATCGTGACGAACCTCCTGGCCCCGGCGCCTGCTGCCCACTCGGCCAGCCGCAGCGGCACGGCCACGTTGACCTCGAGGGTCTCCAGCAGGCTCCGCTGTGCGCGGGCGGCGATGAGCGCCGCCGTGTGCACGACGCCGTCGACGCGCAGCGGCGCGAGCGCCTCGGCCGTCGCGTCGACGTCGGTGAGGTCGACCTCGATCGTGTCGTAGCTGCGATCGCCGAGGAAGGTGCTCAGGTACTCGGCCGGCACCTGCCGGTCGAGAATCGTCACCCGGTCGCCCTGGTCGATGAGACGGCGCGCGGTGTAGGCGCCCACCATCCCGGCCCCCGTGATCAGGTAGTGCGTGCTCATGATGCGCTCTCCACTCGGCGAAGAAGATACTCCCAGACCTTGTCGAGCGCGCGGGGGGAGTAGATCCGATCGCGCTTCTCCAATGCTTCCGCATCCCCGGTCCAGGTGGCGATGCCGCCGTATCCGGATGCCAGCAGCTGCTGCCGGCACGCCTCCTCCAGGAGCAGGGCGGTGACGGTCGCGGTCTGCAGATCGGTGCCGACCGCGACGATGCCGTGGTTGACGAGGAACACCGCGTTGCGATCCGCGAGAGACTCCGCGACCGCGGCGCCGAGCCCGGGAGAGCGGATCAGGTCCGTCGTGGCGGTGAAGCGGGCGGGCTCGGGCGGGGTGAACAGCGTCGCCTGGTGGCTGACCGGTCGCAGCGGGACGCCGGATGCCGCCAGGGCGACGGCGTGCGGCGGGTGGATGTGCACCACGCCGCCCACATCCGGACGCGCCGCGTACACCTCGGTGTGGATCGGGTACTCGATGTGACGGTCGCCCTGACCCTCGAGCACCTCTCCCTCGCGGGAGACGAGCTGGACGTCGTCGGGGGCGACCTCGGAGAGGCCGATCCCGCTGCGCTTGAGCCAGGCGCCGCGGCCCTCGGGGTCGCGGGCCGACGAGTGGCCCCAGATGAAGTCGTCGAGCCCCGCTGCGCCGAGGACGCGGGAGGACTGCGAGACCAGACGGCGGATGTCGGCGCTCATCGATGCCACAGCCCGCCGTTGACGCTGATGGTCTGACCGGTGACGTACCCGCTGTCGTCCGACAGCAGGAACGCCGCGACCGAGGTCATGTCCTCGGGTCCTGCCTTGCGGTGGATCGCCTGGGCGGCGAGCATCGCGCGGGTCTGCTCCTCGGTCACCGTGTCACGGGCGATCTCGGTGTAGACCGGACCGGGGGAGAGGGTGTTCACGCGGATGCCGAAGTCGCCGAGCTCCTTCGACATCGAGTACGTCATGCCCGTCACGGCCCCCTTGCTCGCGACGTAGTGCAGGTAGTTGCTGCGCCCGAGCACGACGGAGTCGGAGCCGATGTTGACGATGCTCGCGCCCGGGGACGCCCTGAGTAGATCGATGAGCGCCGACGTCACGACCCAGACGCCCTTGATGTTGACGTTCGAGATCAGATCCCACTCCCGTTCGGTGATCTCCCAGAACGGAGCCATCCTGATCGTGGAGAAGATCGCGGCGTTGTTGATGAGGCCGTCGACGCGGCCGAAGCGCTCGCGGAGCGCGTCCGCGAAGCCGCGAGCGGACTCCGGGCTCGCGACGTCGAGCTGGTAGGGCAGCACCTTCTCGCCCTGTTCGGCGGCGAGGCGCTGGACCCCGTCGAGGTTGAGGTCTGCGGCGACGACGGTCGCCCCCTCCTCGACGAGGCGGCGCACGTACGCGGCGCCGATGCCCTGGGCCGCGCCGGTGACGACCACGACCTTCTCGTCCAGTCCTTTGTATCCCATGGAGTTCTCCTTCTCTGTGCCGTCGCGCGGTGGGCGGACGGCGATGTTCTGTGAGCGGCGGCGACCGTTCAGTAGGCGATGTTGACGGTCTTGAGCTCGGTGTAGCTCAGCAGCTCCTCCATGGACTCCTCACGGCCGATGCCGGAGTTCTTCACGCCGCCGTAGGGCACGTTGAGGAAGTGCTTGGACGAGTCGTTGATCCAGGTGAAGCCGGCCTCCACCTCGCGCACCACTCGCAGGGCGCGGCCGATGTCCTGGGTCCAGACGCTCGCGGTGAGTCCGTACTCGGAGTCGTTCGCGATCCGCAGAGCATCCTCCTCCGTGTCGAAGGGGATCACCGAGAGCACGGGCCCGAAGATCTCCTCGCGGACCACGCGGCCGTCCAGGGGCAGCCCGGTCAGCACCGTCGGCGGGACGAACAGGCCGTCGCCGAGCGCGGGATCCGCGGGGCGGGCGCCGCCGGTGACGACGGTCGCACCCTCGCGCCTGGCGAGGTCGATGTAGCCCATCACGGTGTCGTAGTGCCGCTCGTGGATGACGGTGCCCTGCTGGACCGCCGGGTCGAGCGGGTCGCCGAGGCGGTGTCCTTCGAGCCGCTCCGCGATCTTCGCGACGATCGCGTCGTGGATGCCGCGCTGCACCAGCAGCCGCGAGTTCGAGCCGCACGACTGCCCCGACCAGGTGAAGTTCATGCCCGCGATCGCGCCGGCGGCCGCCTTGTCGAGGTCGGCGTCGTCGAACACGATCATCGCGTTCTTGCCGCCGAGCTCGAGCGTGACCCGCTTGAAGCCGGACTCCGCGGCGGCCTGCTGGATCGCCGCGCCCGTGGCGCCGGAGCCGATGAACGCGATCTTGGCCACGTGCGGGTGGCGCACCAGCGCATCCGCCAGGGCGCGGCCGCGCGCTGTGGCGATCTGCAGCACACCAGGGGGGAAGACGTCCTTGAGGAGCTCGCCCATCCGGAAGGCGGAGAGCGGCGCGGCCTCGGGGGTCTTCAGGATCGTGGGGCATCCGGCGACGATCGCGGAGAAGACCTTGCCGGCGAACATCAGCGGGTGGTTGAACGGGACGATGCGCAGCACCACGCCGATCGGCTCGCGGAGGGTCATGTGGATGCCGCGGCTCGCCGGTATCGTCGAGCCCTTCACCTCCATGGCCAGACCGGCGAACAGCCGCATGTGCGCGATCGTGAACGCGACGTCCTGGCGGGAGTTGGCCAGCGTCGACCCGGCGTCGATCGCGTCGAGGAACGCCAGTTCCTCCGCGTGGGCCTCGAGGATGTCGGCGGCGCGTCGGAGGAGCTCCGCACGCTCGGGCATCGGCGTCTGCGCCCACGGCTTGCGCGCGGCCCAGGCGGCTTCGGCGAGCACCGCCGCGTCGTCGGCGTCGCCGCTGGGCACCGTGGCGACCGCCTCGCGGGTGAACGGGCTGATGCGCTCGAAGGTGCCGCCGTTGACGGCGTCGCGCAGCTCCCCGTCGACGAGGAACTTCCACTCGCGGTGGCGTACGGCGTCATGGCTGCCCGCGGTGTTGATGGCGGTCCCGGCGATGGTGGGGGCCTCGATGGTCATCTGTCGACTCCTTCGTGTCGGAACGGCTCAGGCGCGCAGGGCGCGGTGGGCGAGGTTGGGCAGCAGGATGCCGGTGATCAGGGTGAGCACGGCGACGGCGCTGATGTAGAACGCCGGTGCGATCGTGATGCCCGTGATCTGGATGAGCCAGGTGCAGATGTAGGCGCCGAACCCGCCGAACACGGTGACCGCGATCGCGGAGCCGATGGACACCAGGGTGCCGCGGCGGTTGGTCGGGAAGAGCTCGGAGATCGTCGAGCTGCCGACCCCGGCCATCGCTCCGGTCGGGATCGCGAAGACGAGCTGCGTGGTGACGACGGCCCAGAAGGACTGGCTCGCGACCACCCAGCTGAGCAGGGGCCAGGGCAGCACGATGTACGAGACGGCGGCGAAGATCACGAAGACCTTGCGACCGTGGCGATCGGAGAGCCCGCCGAAGACGGGGATGAGCGCGACGGTGAGGATGCCGCCGATCGCGACGGCCCACAGCGCGGAGCGCGGCTCGATCCCGGCGAAGTTCGACACGTAGGTGGGCATGTAGTTGATCGTGACCATGCTGGTGACGCCCCACAGCGCGACGACTCCGAGAGTCAGGAAGAAGCCGGCGACGAGGCCGGGGAGACGCGAGTCCGACCGCTCGGCCTGCCGTTCGGCGATCGCCGCCGCGCTCTCCGCCTCTTCGAAGACCGGGCTGTCCGTGATCCGCCGGCGGAGCACCAGGACCACGATGGCCAGGGCGGCGCCGACGAGGAACGGGATCCGCCAGCCCCATGCCGCCATGGTCTCCGGACCCAGCACCGAGCTCAGCACGGCCACGAAGAAGACGCCGAAGATCAGACCGCCGTAGGTCGCGATCTGGTGGAAGCTGCCGTAGAGGCCGCGCTTGCGCTCGTCCGCCCACTCGACCAGGAACACCGCGGAGCTGCCGAACTCCCCTCCGGCGGAGAAGCCCTGGAGCAGGCGACCCAGCACGACGATCCCCGCACCGAGGGCTCCGGCGACCGCGTAACCGGGTGCGACGCCGACGAGCAGCGATCCCAGGGCCATCATCATCATCGACACGAGCATCACGGACTTGCGTCCGCGCTTGTCGACGAGCGGACCGAGGATCAGCGCACCCAGCGGACGGGCGATGAAGCCGACCGCGAAGACCGCGAAGGCCGACAGCAGGGACGCCACGCGATCCTCCCCGGGGAAGAACGTGGCGGCGATGTAGGCGGCGAGGAAGCCGTACACGGTGAAGTCGTACCACTCGAGGACGTTCCCGAGCGTGGCGAGCGTTGCAGCCCGGCGGCGCTGCGCGGGAGTCGCGGCGGCGCCGATCGTCGCAGCGTTTTCGATTGCGGCCATCAGTCGATTTCTCCTTCGAAATCTCAGGGGGAGTGCAGGCCCCGGCGGTTCGGGGGTCCTGGTTCGGGTTGCGGATCACGTTAGGCGCGGGGGAGCGGCGGCTCCACGGCTTTCTTCACAACGGAAAACCGTCTCGCGGAGGCGGGGCCGGCCTGCACGCTTGTGTCCATGCAGATCACGAGGTACGGACAATCCGCCCTGCTCGTACAGGAGGGCGCGACGCGCCTGCTCATCGATCCGGGTGAGCTCTCCGGTGACGAGGTGTTCTCCCTGGGCGACCTGACGGCCGTGGCGTTCACGCACGCGCATCCGGATCACTGCGCACCGGCGCGCGCGGTCGAGCTGCGACGCGAGAACCCGGGCGCGCTGGTGCTCGGACCGCGCTCCGTGCTGGAGCGTCTCGCCCTCCAGGGGGATGCCGCCGCCCGCGAGCTCGCCGACGGCGACGTCGCGGAGCTGGGGGCGCTCCGCATCCGAGTCCACGGCGGCCCGCACCAGCAGATCCATCCGGCCGTCCCCGATCTGGACAACCTGGGGTTCGCGATCACGGGCGCCTCCGGACTGCGCCTGTTCCACCCCGGAGACAGCTATCTGATCGCGCCGAACGACGTCGACGTCCTCGCACTGCCGATCCAGGGTCCGTGGGGCAGCCTGCGCGACGCCGTCGCGTTCGCCGACGCCGTCGCCCCGCGGCGGATGTTCCCGATCCACGACGTCCACCTCAGCACGACCGGCCGGGCCCTGTTCTGGCCGTGGATCCAGGGGTTCGCCCGCAGCGGCATCGAGGCCTTCGACCCGGAGCACGGGCAGACCGTCGACCTCGGATAGGAGCGGCGCCGAGGCGGAGGACTCCGTCTCGGCGTTTCTCCAGGGCGGAAACGCATCGCGCCGGCGGGATGCGGCCTGGCAGGCTCGAGAGCGTCCGCGAAGACGCGCGGCGACAGGCGGAGGCAGCAGTGATGACGGAATCAGAAGACCCGGTCGACCTCGTGTCCGCGGCGCTGCGCGCGAACCCGCTCGACTTCGCGGGAGACATCCCGGACTTGAGGACCCGGTTCGAGCGGCTCGGGGCCCGCCCCGATGCCGGCGCGTCGCGGGAGGAGGCCCTCGGGGACGTGCCCGCGCGACGCTTCCTGCCCCGCGGGATCGCCGCCGACGCCGCGCGGCGCGCGGGCGCGGTGCTCTTCTTCCACGCCGGCGGATACGTGGCGGGCTCCGCGCTCGGTTCGTCAGGGCTCGCCTCGGCGCTGGCCGCAGCCACGGGCCGGCCCGTGATCTCGGTGGACTACCGGCTCGCCCCCGAGCATCCGTTCCCGGCCGCCCGAGACGACGCGCTGACGGCCTACGCCGCGCTGCTCGACGCTCACGACCCGGGCGAGATCGCGCTCGTCGGCGCCTCGGCCGGCGGCGGCATCGTCGTCCAGGCGCTGATGGCGATGAGGGAGCGCGGCCTGCGCATGCCCGGGGCAGCGGCCCTCGTCTCGCCGTTCGTCGACCTCACCGCCTCCGGCGGCTCCTATCGGATCAACGCCGAGCGCGACCCCTCGCTGACCCGACGCGGTCTCGTGGCCGCGGCCTCCCACTACGCCGCGTCCGGCCCGCCGGTCGACCCGGCGTCCGCGTCGCTGGCGGGGTTCCCGCCCACGCAGATCCATGTCGGCTCGATCGAGATCCTGCTCTCCGACTCCATCGGCCTCGCGGCGCGGCTCGCGGAGGACGACGTGCACGTCGAGCTCGAGGTCTGGCCGCGGATGGTGCACGTCTTCCCGACCTTCGCGGAGCGGCTCGTCGAAGGCACGGAGGCGCTGCGGCGCATCGGCGCGCACCTGGATCGATGGCTGAGCGCTCCCGCATGAGCCCGGTGGTGCGTGGAGCTTCGCCGGGCCGCGCACTACGATCGAGTTCATGAGCTCGTCTGCGGGGTCGCTGGAACCGCCGACCTACTCCCTGGGATCCGTCGACAACACGCTCCGCGTGATCCACATGCTCCGAGACGGCAACCCCATCCAGGTGAGCACGGTCGCGCGGCGGCTCGACATCGCCGTCTCGACGGCGCATCGGATCATGGCCATGCTCGTGTTCCACGGGTTCGCCGTGCAGGACTCGCAGCGGCGGTACCTTCCGGGCCCGGCTCTCGGCGCGCCCGTCCTCATGGCCCGCGACGTCGAGGGGCTGCAGAGCGCCGCGTCTCCCATCCTGGAGACGCTCGCGGAGCGCACGGGGGAGACCGTGAACCTCACCCTGCGGATCGGGCCGCACGCGCGCGTGCTGATGGTCGCCGGGACGCACGGGCGCGCGGAGATGGACCGCAGCGGGGCCGTGATCCCCGCGTACACGACGGCGGCGGGGCGGGCCGCCCTCGCGGGCTTGAGCCGGGAGCAGCTCGAGCACCTGTTCCGGGGGCCCGCGGCCGAGCGCGCCGCGGCCGCTCTCGACGACACGGCGTTCGAGGAGCTCGTCAAGGAGCTCAACCGCACACGGACCCGCGGCTACGCGCTCTCGCGCGGCTCGGCGGTGAAGGGGATCGGAGCGGTCGCCCTGCCCATCGCCGTCGCCGAGCCCCGGCGCCCCGTGTCCATAACCATCGCCGTGCTCACCGACGCCGACCGTCTCGACGAGCTCCTCGCCGACAGCCGCCGGATGGCGGCGATCGGCGAAGCGGCGGATGCGCTGTCCGAGGCGCTGAGCGGCGTCGAATAGGATGGGTCTCCGCGTCCCTCCGCCGGCGCGGAATGACCCTCCACTAGAATGGGAATCGTGACCGAAGAACAGGTTGAGCAGCCCACGGCATCCGCCCCCCGACGCGTCGTCGTCGCCGAGGACGAATCGCTGATCCGTCTCGATATCGTCGAGATCCTCCGCGACAACGGCTTCGACGTCGTCGGAGAGGCCGGCGACGGCGAGACGGCCGTCGCGCTCGCGACCGAGCTGCGTCCGGATCTCGTCATCATGGACGTGAAAATGCCCCAGCTCGACGGCATCAGCGCCGCCGAGAAGCTGCACAAGGGCAACATCGCGCCGGTGGTGCTGCTGACGGCGTTCAGCCAGAAGGAGCTCGTCGAGCGGGCGAGCGAGGCCGGCGCCCTGGCCTACGTGGTGAAGCCGTTCACCCCGAACGACCTGCTGCCGGCCATCGAGATCGCGCTGGCCCGCCACGAGCAGATCATCACCCTCGAGGCCGAGGTCGCCGACATGGTCGAGCGCTTCGAGACCCGCAAGCTCGTCGACCGGGCGAAGGGCCTGCTGAACGAGAAGATGGGCCTGAGCGAGCCCGAGGCGTTCCGCTGGATCCAGAAGGCCTCGATGGACCGTCGTCTGACGATGCAGGACGTCGCCAAGGCGATCATCGAGCAGCTCGCGCCCAAGAAGTAGGGTGATTCCGCTCGACGCGGAGTTCACCCTGCGCCCCGTCCGCACGGGCGACGGCGCCGCCCTGGCCCGTGCGTATCGGGCGAACCGCGCGCATCTCGCGCCGTGGGAGCCGGCCAGGGACCCGGAGTTCTTCACCGATGCCTGGCAGGAGCGCGACGCCGGGCGGTGCGTCGACGACGCGGCCTCCGGTCGCAGCATCCGGTTCCTGATCGTGTCCCCGGACGGGGAGATCCGCGGACGGATGAACGTCAACAACATCGTCCGTGGGGCGTTCCGGAGCGCGGACCTCGGCTACTGGGTGGATGCCGCGCACACCGGGCGCGGGCTGGCCACGCGCGCCGTCTCCGCGGTCCTCGACCACGCACGCGACGAGCTGCTCCTGCATCGGATGCAGGCGGCGACCCTGCCGCACAACGCCGGCTCCCAGCGCGTGCTCGCCGCGAACGGCTTCGAACGCATCGGCCTGGCGCGACGGTACCTCAGGATCGCCGGGGAGTGGCAGGACCACGTGCTCTTCCAGCGGATCCTCACGGAGGACTGATCAGGCGGGGAGATCCTTGATCATGTTCGTGATGCGGATCGTCGAGCAGCGGCGACCCTGATCGTCGGAGACGACGATCTCGTGCACGGTGATGCTGCGGCCGAGGTGGATCGGCGTGCAGACGCCGGTCACGACGCCCGCCGTCGCGGAGCGCGTGTGGGTCGCGTTGATGTCGACGCCGACCGCCAGACGCCCGGGTCCCGCGTGCAGGTTCGCCGCCATCGAGCCCAGCGACTCGCCCAGCACGACGTACGCGCCGCCGTGCACGAGGCCGACCGGCTGCGTGTTGCCCTCGACGGGCATCGTGGCGACCGAGCGCTCGACCGAGAACTCCGTGAACTCAATGCCCATCTTCTCCGCGAGGGCGCCCATGCCGCGGGCCGTGGCCCATTCGAGTCCCTCGCTCATCGCGACGTCGCTCATGAATCCTCCTCAGCGGGTGTCTGCCGTCATCGTTAGGCTGACAGGGTGACGGACTCCGCAAAGCCTACCCTCATGGTCGTCGACGGCCACTCGCTCGCCTATCGTGCCTTCTTCGCCCTCCCGGTCGAGAACTTCACGACGAAGGACAACCAGCACACGAACGCCATCTACGGCTTCCTGTCGATGTTCGTGAACCTCATCAAGGCCGAGCAGCCCACGCATGTGGCGGTCGCGTTCGACACGTCCCGCCACTCCTTCCGCACCGAGGAGTACGCGGAGTACAAGGCGACCCGCTCCGAGACCCCGCAGGAGTTCCGCGGTCAGATCCCGCTGCTGCAGGACTGCCTCGGGGCCATGTCGATCCCGGTCCTCACGAAAGAGGGCATCGAGGCCGACGACATCCTCGCGACCCTCGCCTCGCAGGGCGCGGAGCAAGGGTACGACGTCCTCGTGGTCTCCGGCGACCGCGACACCATCCAGCTCGTGAACGACGACGTGACGCTGCTGTACCCGTCGGTGCAGGGCGTCTCGCAGCTCAAGCGCTACGACCCGGAGACCGTGCAGGAGCGCTACGGCGTCCGTCCCGAGCAGTATCCCGACATCGCCGCGCTTGTCGGCGAGACCAGCGACAACCTGCCCGGCGTGCCGAAGGTGGGGGAGAAGACCGCGGTGAAGTGGCTCACCCAGTTCGGCTCGCTCGACGAGCTCCTCGAACGCTCGGGGGAGATCAAGGGCGTGGTCGGCGGCAACCTCCGCGAGCACATCGAGGATGTACGCCGCAACCGCCGGCTGAACCGCCTCCTGACCGACGTCGAGCTGCTCGTCGGCCCCTCCGACCTGGCCGTCGTGCCGATCGACGCCCAGGCCGTGCGCGACATCTTCGCTCGGCTCGAGTTCCGCACGCTGCTGCCTCGCGTCTTCGAGGCGGTCGGGGCCGGCGAGGTCGCCGACGATCCCGCATCGACGGTCGTGCTGCCCGCGCCCGTCGAGCTCTCGGCCGCCGACTTCGCCGCCTGGGCGCAGGAGCAGTCCGGAGAGGTGGCGGTGAGGATCACGGTGCAGGCGGGCGCCCCCGCGCGTCTGGGCGCGGCGGCGGATGCCGAGCTGCGCGAGCTCGACTGGAACGACGCCGCCGCCGACGAGCTGCGCGCCTGGCTGGAGTCCGACAGCCCGAAGGTGCTCCACGACGCCAAGCCGCAGGTCAAGGCGCTGCTGCGCTCGGGCATCCGGCTCGGCGGGCTCGCCTACGACACCAGCCTCGCGGGCTGGCTGCTGCGGCCGAGCTTCCCCGACAAGACTCTCGGCGACCTGGTGGAGCGCTACCTCGGGGAGAAGCTCCCCGAGGCCGATCCCTCGCAGCTGGTCCCCGAGACCGAGGGCGCCACGCCGTCGCAGGAGGCCTGGTTCGCGCTGCGCGTGGCCGCCGCCCTCCGCGACGACATCCCGGAGTCCGTGGCCGCGGTGCTCGCCGACATCGAGCTGCCGACGCTGCTGACGCTCGCCGACATGGAGGTCGCCGGCGTCGCGGTGTCGCACGACGTGCTCTCCGGGTTCTCCGGCGAGCTCGGCATCCGCGCCGAGGGCATCGCGGCCGAGGCCTTCGCGCTGGTCGGCCGCGAGTTCAACCTCGGATCCCCGAAGCAGCTCCAGGAGGTGCTGTTCGACGACCTGCAGCTGCCGAAGACCCGCAAGACGAAGACCGGCTACTCGACGGACGCCGCCGTGCTCGCCGACCTGCAGGAGAGCAACCCGCATCCGTTCCTCGGACTCCTGCTGCAGCACCGCGAGGCGACCAAGCTGCGCCAGATCATCGAGTCGCTCGACACGGCGATCGGCGACGACCACCGCATCCGCACGACCTACGTCCAGACCGGCAGCCAGACCGGGCGCCTGTCGAGCACCGACCCGAACCTGCAGAACATCCCGGTGCGCACGGAGGAGTCTCGCCGCATCCGCAGCGCGTTCCAGGTCGGCGAAGGGTACGAGTCGCTGCTCACGGCCGACTACTCGCAGATCGAGATGCGCATCATGGCCCACCTGTCCGGCGACGAGGGGCTGATCGAGGCCTTCAACAGCGGGGAGGACCTGCACCGCTTCGTCGGCGCACGCGTCTTCGGCGTCGAGCCGTCGGACGTCACCGCCGCGATGCGCACCAAGGTCAAGGCCATGTCCTACGGCCTGGTGTACGGGCTGAGCGCGTTCGGGCTGTCGAAGCAGCTGCGCATCGAGCAGTCCGAGGCGAAGCAGCTGATGATCGAGTACTTCGCGCGGTTCGGGGCCGTGCGCGACTATCTGCGCGCGTCGGTGCTGCAGGCGAAGGAGGTCGGCTACACGGAGACGATCTTCGGGCGTCGCCGGCCGTTCCCTGACCTCTCGAGCCCGAACCGGGTGCTGCGCGAGAACGCCGAGCGCGCGGCGCTCAACGCCCCGATCCAGGGCAGCGCGGCGGACATCATGAAGATCGCGCTCTTCCACATCCACGACGACCTGCGCGCCGAGGGCCTCGGCTCCCGCGTGCTCCTGCAGATCCACGACGAGCTCGTCGTGGAGGTCGCTCCGGGGGAGTGGGACGCCGCCGAGCGCATCGTGCGCACGCGGATGGCGGACGCGGCGACGCTCTCCGTCCCCCTCGACGTCCAGGTCGGACGCGGGCGGGACTGGAACGAGGCGGCGCACTGACCGCGGTGTGAGACGCGGAGTCCGACATGCTGCGACGGGGTGTCGCGGGTTAGTCTGGAGGGATGACTTCCGTACCCCGCACCCCGTCAGCAATCGACACGGTCGCAGACGAGTGGGTCGACACGATCGCCGCACTCTCTCCGACTCTCGGCACGTACATCGGCCGCATCGAGGTGAACGACCGCTTCGGCGATCTCAGCCCGGAGGGTCATGAGGAGATCGCGGCCGCGACCCGCGCGACCCTGGCGAAGCTGCAGTCCCTCGAGCCGGTCGATGCGATCGACGAGGTCACCAAGACCGATCTGGCGGCTGAGCTCAGCCTCGATCTCGAGCTGCACGAGGCGAAGTGGCATCTGAGGGATCTCAACGTGATCGCCTCGGCGGCGCAGGACGTGCGCAGCGCCTTCGACCTCATGCCCACGGCGACCGCCGAGGACTGGGCGGTGATCGCCACCCGTCTGGCCGCCGTTCCGGACGCCCTCCGCGGCTACACCGAGACACTGCGCGCCGGCATCGCGGCCGGCGTCACGCCGGCACGCCGGCAGGTCGCCGAGGTTGCCGGACAGATCGGCCGGTACACCGCCGACGACGGCTTCTTCGCGGACTTCGTGGCGAACGGCGGCCCCGACGAGGGGAACCTTCCCGCGTCGCTCGCGCGCACCCTCGCCGACAACTCCGCCGCCGCACGCGTCGCGTACGACGAGCTGCGCCGCTTCCTCGCCGAGGAGCTCGCGCCGGTCGCGAGCGAGACGGATGCCGTCGGCCGCGAGCTGTATGCGCTGAGCTCGCGCCGGTTCCTCGGCGCCACCATCGATCTCGACGAGACCTACGAGTGGGGGCGTGAGGAGCTCGCGCGCATGGTGGCGGAGCAGACCGCGATCGCGAACGAGATCCTGCCCGGCGCCTCGGTGGAGGAGGCGGTCGCCCACCTCGAAGCGGATCCCGCTCGCAAGCTCGTCGGCACCGAGGCCCTGCAGCGGTGGATGCAGGAGACCAGCGACCGTGCCGTCGCCGAGCTCGGCGCCTCGCACTTCGACATCCCGGAGGAGATCCGCACCCTGGAGTGCATGATCGCCCCCACCCAGGAGGGCGGGATCTACTACACCGGCCCGACCGACGACTTCTCGCGTCCCGGCCGCATGTGGTGGTCCGTGCCGGAGGGCGTGACCGAGTTCGACACCTGGCGCGAGCTGACCACCGTCTACCACGAGGGCGTCCCCGGCCACCACCTGCAGATCGCGCAGGCCGTGTACAACCGCGCCGAGCTGAACTCGTGGCGGCGGCTGCTCGCGGGCACGTCCGGGCATGCCGAGGGGTGGGCCCTGTACGCGGAGCGCCTGATGGAGCAGCTCGGCTACCTCGACGACCCCGCCGATCGCCTGGGCATGCTCGACGGGCAGCGGATGCGCGCGGCGCGCGTGGTGCTCGACATCGGCGTGCACCTGGGCAAGCCCCGGCTCGACGGAACCGGGGTCTGGGACGCCGACTACGCGCTCGACTTCATGCGCAGGAACGTGAACATGTCCGATCAGTTCGTGCAGTTCGAGGTGAACCGCTACCTCGGCTGGCCGGGGCAGGCGCCGTCGTACAAGGTCGGCCAGCGCATCTGGGAGCAGGTGCGCGATGCGTACCGGGCCGAGCGCGGCGCGGACTTCGACGTCAAGGAGTTCCACAAGCGCGCTCTGGACATGGGCGGCGTCGGCCTCGACACCCTGCGCACGGCGCTTCTGCGCAAGTAGGGAATGCCGGGTCCGGACTCGGTGTTCATTCACCTGAATGGAAAGGGATGACATGGACATCGAGTTCGGACTGGACACCTTCGGCGACATCACGCGCGGCTCCGACGGCGAGCTGCTCAGCGGTGCGCAGACGATCCGCAACATCGTGGCGCAGGCCGAGCTGGCCGACGCCGTCGGCGTCGACTTCTTCGGCGTGGGGGAGCACCACCGCCCGGAGTTCGCGGTCTCCGCACCCGAGATGGTCCTCGCCGCCATCGCCGCGCGCACCCAGCGCCTCCGCCTCGGCACGGCGGTGACCGTGCTGTCCTCCGACGACCCGGTGCGCGTGTACGAGCGGTTCGCGACCCTCGACGCCCTGTCCGACGGACGCGCGGAGGTCGTGCTCGGGCGCGGCTCGTTCATCGAGTCCTTCCCCCTCTTCGGATACGACCTGCGGGACTACGACACCCTCTTCGAGGAGAAGCTCGACCTGTTCGTGCAGCTCCTCGAGGAGAAGCCCGTCACCTGGTCGGGGACGATGCGGGCGTCCCTCGAGAACGCCGACGTGTTCCCGAAGACGGAGAAGGGCCTGCGCACGTGGGTCGGCGTCGGCGGCAGCCCGGAGTCCGTCGTGCGCGTCGCGCGTCACGGACTCGGTCTGATGCTCGCGATCATCGGCGGCCCCGCTGGGCGCTTCAAGCCCTTCATCGACCTCTACCACCGTTCGGTCGCATCGTTCGGAACAGCCTCCCACCCGGTCGCCGTGCACTCGCCCGGCCACATCGCCGAGACCGACGACGAGGCGTGGGACGCCGCGTACTCCGGTTTCGAGGCCATGAACAACACGATCGGCCGTGAGCGCGGCTGGCCGCCGTACAGCCGCGCGCGATTCCAGAACGACGTCGGACCGGACGGAGCGCTGTACGCGGGCTCGCCCGAGCGCGTGGCCGCGAAGATCGCCGACACCGTGAAGCTGCTGGGGCTGGGGCGCTTCGACCTCAAGTACGCGACCGGCACGCTGTCGCACGAGGCCATGATGCGCAGCATCGAGCTCTACGGCACCGAGGTGATCCCGCGCGTGCGACGTCTGCTCGCCGAGTGACGCGGTCCGCCCCTCTACGATGAGGGGCATGGCTGACACCGTTCTCCCGAGCCGTGCGTCGCTCGCTCAGCGCATGGACGTGCTGCCCTTCACCCGGCGGCATCTCAGGCTCCTCACCGGATCCGGCGTCGGCTGGGCGCTCGACGCGATGGACGTCGGACTCATCTCGTTCATCCTCGCCGCGCTCACGCAGCAGTGGGGGCTGACGAAGACCGAGGCCGGGTGGATCGCCTCGGTCGGCTTCATCGGCATGGCGCTGGGAGCCACCCTGGGCGGACTGCTCGCCGACCGGCTCGGGCGCCGTCAGGTGTTCGCCATCACCCTGCTCGTGTACGGCGTGGCGACCGGGGCCAGCGCTCTCGTCGGCGGGCTCGCGCTGCTGCTGGTGCTGCGGTTCCTCGTCGGGCTCGGCCTCGGAGCCGAGCTTCCGGTCGCCTCGACCTATGTCAGCGAGTTCGCACCTGCCCGCATCCGAGGACGGCTCATCGTCGTCCTCGAGGCGTTCTGGGCCCTCGGCTGGACGGCGGCGGCGCTGATCGGCTACCTGGTGATCCCCGCATCCGCCGATGGATGGCGCTGGGCGTTCGCGCTCGGCGCCATCCCCGCCGTCTACGCGCTGATCGTCCGCTGGCGCATGCCGGAGTCGCCGCGCTGGCTTGCGCTGCGCGGGCGGATCTCGGAGGCGGAGAAGGTCGTCGTCGCCTTCGAGCTCGACGCCGGGATCGTCGCCGGCCCCGCCATCCGGAAGGAGCCGCCGTCACGGGCGATCACGGCCACCACTCGCTCGCGGGTGACCACGCTGTGGCACCCGGAGTTCCGCCTGCGCACCGTGTGCCTGTGGGTGGTCTGGCTGTGCGTGAACTTCGCCTACTACGGCGCCTTCATCTGGATCCCCAGCATCCTCGTCGACGCCGGCTTCGATCTCGTGCGCTCCTTCGGATTCACGCTGATCATCACCCTCGCGCAGCTGCCCGGCTACGCCGTCGCCGCATGGCTCATCGAGGTCTGGGGGCGCCGCAGCACCCTCTCGGTGTTCCTGGTCGGCTCCGCGGCATCCGCTCTGCTGTTCGGCACCGCCGCGAGCCCTGCGATGATCATCGGCTCGGGGATGGCGCTGTCGTTCTTCAACCTCGGGGCCTGGGGTGCGCTGTACGCGATCACTCCGGAGGTCTATCCGACGTCTCTGCGGGGGACGGGCGCGGGGTGGGCCGCAGGCATCGGGCGGCTGGCGTCGATCATCGCTCCGCTCGCCGTGCCCGTGATGCTGGTCGCAGGCGGGGCTCCCGTGGTCTTCGTCGTGTTCGGCGCGTGCTTCGTGCTCGCAGCCATCGCCGCGTGGGGCCTCAGCGACCGCAAGGGGCAGGCGCTCGACGACCGCTGAGCAGGCATAGGCTTGTCGGGTGAGTGATGTGCGTTTCGTGGCGATCGGCGACTCCTTCACCGAGGGCGTCGGCGACGAGCTGCCCGACGGGCACGTGCGCGGGTGGGCCGATCTGGCCGCTCAGGGATGGGCGGATGCCGTGGGGCGCCCCATCCAGTATGCGAACCTGGCGATCCGCGGCAAGCTCGCCTGGCCGATCGTCGAGCAGCAGCTCGAGCCGGCTCTCGCCCTGCGTCCGACCCATCTGTCCTTCAACGGCGGCGGCAACGACGTGCTGCGCCCCAAGGCCGATGTCGAGCACATCGCAGACGCGTTCACGCGCGTCCTCCGGCGCTGTGACGAGGAAGGGGTCGCGCTGATCCTGCTGTCGGGCGCGAATCCGAGCGGTCAGCTCCCGATGGGCTCGGTCTTCCAGAAGCGCGGAGATCTGCTCTCCGCGGCGGTGCTGCGCCGTGTGGCGGACCGCCCCGATGTCGTGACCGCGCTGAACTGGCCCGACCAGGAGCTGTGCAAGCCGCAGTACTGGTCCGAGGACAGGCTCCACATGAACGCCGCGGGGCACCATCGCGTGGCCGCCCGGGTGCTGCATGCGCTGGGGTTCGAGCCTCGGGACAGCTGGTGGGCGCCGGGCGAGGCCGGGCGGCCGGGTCCTAGCGGCTTCGCGTACTACCGCGAGTTCGTCGGCCCCTGGGTGAAGCGCCGCGTCACCGGGACGTCTTCCGGCGACGGGCGCACCGCGAAGTTCCCGGGCTGGGTCGAGCTCTCTCCGCGGTCGGCATGACCGACATCGAGCTGCGCCGCATCCCCGGCGGCACGGTCGCCCTGCACGACGAGAGGCGCAAGATCCAGCGCGTCGTCGAGCTCGAGGACTTCGAGATCGGCGTCTTCGCGGTCACCGAGGAGCAGTTCGCCGAGATCCTGCCCGTGCCGTCACGTCATCCGCGCCGTCCTGCCGCCGATGTGAGCTGGCTGCGCGCGGTGCGCTTCTGCAACGCGGCGTCGGAGTGGGAGGGGCTCGACCCCGTGTACCGGTTCGACGGAGAGCACGTCAGCTGGGACGTCGGCGCCGACGGGTATCGTCTTCCGACCGAGGCGGAATGGGAGCACGCCTGCCGCGCAGGCTCCGTCGGACCGCACTACGCGCCTCTCGCGGCCGCGGCGTGGACCGGAGCCGACGGCGTCCGCGCGCCGCAGGACGTCGGCGGTAAGCTGCCGAACCTGAACGGCCTGTTCGACATGCTGGGCAACGTGTGGGAGTGGTGCTGGGATCTGCTGGATCCGGCGCGGTACGACGACTACCGGGTGTTCCGCGGCGGCGGATTCGCCGATGACGCATGGAGCGTTCGCGCGGGCGTGCGGCGCGGAGGAGCGCCGCGCATGCACCACGAGGATGTCGGGCTGCGGGTGGCGCGGGGCGCCTTCGACGGCAGGGACGCCGCGCAGGGGTGGTCTGCCGCCGCCGACCGGGAGCGGGCGGCGTTCGACGGCCCGGTGCCGTTCGGGTGGACGCCGCTGCGTCGACCGCAGCGCTGAGCGCTCAGGGCTGCGCGTCGAGCGCCCAGGGCGTCACCCTCAGGGAGGCGCCCGCGATGATGTCGAGCTCGACCGGCCAGGAACCGCGCTCCAGCCCGGCGATCGGGGCCGCCCACATCGTTCGTGCGACGAGCACGCCGTTCGTGCTGTTCGCGCTCCAGCTGACGCGCGAGGTCGCCTGCCCCTGGGCGGGCACGGTGACCAGTGCGGGCTCCGGCGTCGTGTCGTCCGGAGCGATGGCGGTGTCGAGCTCGTGCCCGTTCTGGTCGCCGAAGGCGACATCCGGATAGCCCTGGATCACGCACGGCTGATCGGTGTGGTTCGCCAGGTGGATGGACTGGGAGCGCTGTCCGAGCGCTGCGTCGAAGGAGCCGAACAGCAGCGTCGCGCGATCGAGCGTGCACCACTGCGGATCGAGCGTCGGCTCCTCGACGCCCGGGGCTGTGGTCGGCACCGGGGCTCCGGCGGCGAGCGGATCGGGGAGCGCGCCGTCCTCTTCACTGATCCCCTGCGCCTCCGCCGAGTCCTCGGCGATCTGACGCTGCCAGGCCTGCACGCCGAAGAAGCCGACGATGACGAGGAGCAGGACGCCGACGACCATGGCGCTGACAGCGAAGAGACCGGCGCCGAGGGCATCCGCGCTGTGCGGCCTGCGGAAGGTCAGGAGTGCAGGGATCCAGCCTGCGAACACGCCCCAGTAGGCCGCGGCCATGCCGGCGTCGACGCCCGCGGAGGCCAGCCCCTGCCAGCCGAACTTCGGCAGATAGGCGAGCACGCCCATCACGTCGATCGAGAGGCCGAGCACGGTTCCGGCGACGATGACGGCGATCCAGGTCACCAGGAAGGGGTTGCCCCGGTGCGCCCAGTGGTCGACGATTACGAGGGTGACGGTCACGAGGACGACCGCGGAGAGCAGCATCATCGCCGGCGCCCACAGACCCGGCCACGTCCAGAAGCGGGCCTGCAGCGGGCCGATCCCGAAGAAGCTCAGTACGCGACCGACGTAGACCGACGAGGTGACGAGCAGGTAGAGGGCCATCCCCGCGAACCACACCACGGCGGCGATGACGCCGGCGACGAGACCGGGGGAGGAGATCGGACGGCTCATCGCCGCGGCCGTCCGCTGTCGAGCCCCATGCGGATGCGGGTGTGCTTGCGCTCGACGAGGATGAACGTCGTGCCGATCACCCAGATCGGCACCGGCATCAGGAACGCGATCCGGAACGCCTCGAACGTGTAGGTCGCCGGGGTGCCCGCGCCCTGGATGTCGAGCGCGAGGCCGATCAGGAAGATGGCGATGAGCGCGGCGATGAACCCGCCCGCGTTCGTCACGCCCGTCGCGGTGCTGAGCCGGTGCGAGGGGTTGTGCGTGCGCGCGTGGTCGAAGGCGATCATGCTCGCGGGCCCTCCCGTGGCGAGTGCGACCGCGAGCACGTAGAGCAGCCAGATGGGTGCGGGACCGGGCAGTGCGATCACCGCGAGCCAGGCGACGAACTGCACGCCCACCGACGGCACGACGAGGCCGTAGGAACGGTGATGGGGGAGCCGGCGCGAGAGGTCGCCCATCACCGGGCCGAGCACCATGCCCGCGACGACGTACACCGAGATGATCCCCGCGGCGTGCGCGGTGTCGAGGCCCTGGGCTGCTGTGAGGAACGGCATCCCCCACAGCAGCACGAAGGCGGTCCCCGCGAACGGCGAGGTGAAGTGCGACCAGAAGGCGAGCCTGGTGCCGGGGTGCGCCCACGCGGCGCGGATGCCGACGCCGGTGTCGATGGCCGATGTCACCACCTGCACCAGGCCCGTGTCGGTGTTCACGGTGACGTCGGCGCCGCGCTCCGGCGGATGGTTCCGGATCACGAGGAAGACCAGGATGGCGAACAGGGCGCCGAGTCCGGCGATGCTGCCGAAGGTGATCGACCAGCTCGTCGCGTGCAGGAGGGCGGCCAGGGGGAGGAGGGCGATGAGCTGACCGCCCTGGCCGATGATCCCCGTGAACTGCACCATGAGCGGACCGCGCTGAGCGGGGAACCAGGTCGCGACGAGGCGGAGCACCGCCGGGAAGACGGCGGCGTCGCCGGCCCCGAGCAGGATGCGCGCGATGATCGCGATGCCGATGCTGGGGGAGAGGGCCATGGTCAGCTGTCCCGCGGCCATCAGCACCATGCCGGCGGTCATGATCGGGCGCGAGCCGTAGCGGTCGAGCAGCACGCCGATGGGGATCTGCATGCCGCCGTAGACGGCGAGCTGCACGACGGCGAACAGGGCGAGGGTCGAGGCGTCGGCGTCGAATCTCTCCGCGGCATCCACGCCGACCGCGCCGAGGGAGGTGCGGTTGGTGATGGCGAGCACGTAGGCGGCCACGCCGACGGACCAGATGAGCCAGGCTCTCCATCCCGGTGTCGTGGTGGGGGAGACGGATACCTGCTTCACGCCTCCACGCTACTCCTGTGCGGGACGTCGCCCGGATGGCGTGGCCGGGTCAGAGCAGCTCGGCGACCTTCAGCGCGGTCTCCTTCGCCGATCCGGGGTTCTGCCCGGTGACGAGGCTGCCGTCGACGACGGCGTAGGAGACGAACGGCAGCAGCGCCTTCTCGTAGAGCGCGCCGCGCTTCTTCATCTCCTCCTCGGCGTCGTAGGGGACGAGCTCGCCGACGCCGGCGAGGACCTCCTCGCGCCAGGAGAAGCCGGTGACCTTCCGGCCGGCGACGAGCAGCGATCCGTCGGAGAGCCTGGTGTCGAGGAGCCCGCAGTAGCCGTGGCAGACGGACGAGACGATTCCGCCGTGCTCCCAGATCTCCCGGGTGATGCGCTGCAGGCCGTCGCTGCCGGGGAAGTCGTACATCACCGCGTGTCCGCCGGTGAAGTAGATCGCGTCGTAGTCGGCGGCGTCGATCTCGTCGGGGGAGGCCGTGTTCTCGAGCAGCTCCATGCGCGCAGGGTCGGCATGCCAGGCCTTCGCGGTGCGGTCGTAGCTCGGGAACTTCAGCGATCGGGGCTCGAGGGGTGAGCGACCGCCTGCGGGACTGACGATCTTCTGCTCGAAGCCGCGCCTCTCGAACACCTCCCAGGCGTGGGTGAGCTCCGAGAGCCACAGCCCTGTGGGGTGCGAGGCGTCGTCGTAGTGGCCGACGTTGGTCACGACGTGCAGGATGCGTGTCATCTTCATGCTCCTTCGTGTGTTGACGGTGCGGCAGAGGCGGATGCGCCGACGATGGCCGTGAAGGCGTCGCGCACCCGCGCGGCGACCTCTCCCGGAGATCCTGCGGGCAGTTTGCCGTCCATGTGCAGGTAGGCCATGCCGTGGGCGAGGGCCCATCCTGCGGAGGCGATCGCCGTGGCGTCGGCATCCGGGAACACGCGCGAGGCCGCCTCTCCGAGCAGGCCGTGGATCGCCGCGGCGGCCTGCACGCGCTCTGCGCTGCCCTCGTCGCAGGCGTTTCCGAACATCACCCGGAACAGGGCCGGGCGCCGCATCGCGAACTCGACGTAGGCGACCGCGAACTCGGCAAGATCGGCAGGGGTGGAGGGCAGTGGGCCCCGGGCGAGGTCGGCGTTCAGGTCGCGGAGGCCGTGTGCCGCGAGTGCGGATTCGAGCGCGTCCCGGTCGGTGAAATGACGGTACGGCGCAGTGGGGGAGACGCCGGCCTCGCGCGCCACCGCGCGGAGCGAGAACGGCTCTCCCGCCTCCAGCATCCGCATCGCCGTCGTCAGCAGCGATGCCCTGAGGTCACCGTGGTGGTAGCTCGACTTCTCCGGCACGGACACCCATCATCTCCCTTCGTCGCGGATGAGCTCGAGACCCTGACGGTAGCCGGTCGCCGAGAACTCCGGGAACCGCGCCGCGAACCTGCGGGAGTCGAAACGGTTGTCGTGCTGGTAGCGGGGGAGCAGTTCGCGCAGTTCGCGCACCTGCGCGGAGAGGACCCCGGCGGAGCTCAGCATCCACTTCGGGATGACGGTGTAGCCGCCACGGCGGCCGAAGACCTCGTCGGCCATCGAGACGAGTTCGCGATAGGTCGGCCGGTCCTCATCGACAGGGAGGTGCCAGGTCTGCCCGTAGGCGTCGTCGGAATTGCCGAGCATGGCCAGACCTCGGCTCGCATCGGGGGTCCAGATCAGGGTTCGGAGACGGTCGTCGCGCACCGGGACGAGAGGGCGCCTGCCCGCCCTGATGCGGTCGATGACGAGCGCGTTCGTGAAACTCTGCGTGCGGCCCGGTCCGTAGAACTCGGGAGCGCGCGCGATGAGGACCGGAATGTCGCCTCGGTCCATCTCGCGGAGGACCATGGATGCCATCTCGGCGCGGACCCGGCCCTTGCGGCCGACCGGAGCGAAGGGGGTGTCCTCGGTCTGCAGCCTGTCGTCCTGCGGATACATGTAGGTGTTGTCGAAGTAGGCGAACCGGGCGCCTGCCGCCCGAGACGCCTCCAGGGCGTTCGCGAGCATGGTGGGGAACTGCCTCTCCCACAGCGCCGTGTCGGCAGGGAGCCCGGCGGTGAAGTAGACGACATCGCTGCCGTTGACGGCCCGATGCGTCTGCTCGGCGTCGAGGAGGTCGGCGCTCACGACGGAGTCGGCGTCGTTCACCGCGCGGGGGCTGCGGCTCACCAGCCTCAGATCCGCGGTGTGCGCGCGGTTCAGCTCCTTGGCCAGCTCCACCGCGATCTGCCCGTTCGCTCCCAGTATCGTCTGCATTCCGTCCTCGACTCGCTCCGTGCGTCCTGCTCGAAGAGGCGCACCGCTCAATGTGAGCAGTGTTTACATTAGCATGACGCGGCGGGTCGGCGTCGAGGTCGCTTCTAGACTGGCGAGATGGGTGACGAAGCCGGCCGATCCGTGATCGCAGATCTGTGCAGCATCCCGAACCCGGAAGCGATCGACCGCACCACGTATGTGGAACTCGGAGGGGTTCGGCAGTTCGTCTCCATCCGGGGCCGGAGCACGGCGAATCCGGTGCTCGTCGTCTGCCATGGCGGTCCGGCGCTTCCGTCGCTGCCGTCGTCGTGGATATGGCAGCGAGGGGTCGAGGACTTCTTCACCGTCGTCAACTACGACCAGCGCGCCAGCGGCAAGTCCGCGGCGGTCCTGGACGACGAGATGGACCTGAGCGTCGACAGGTACGTCGATGACCTCGTCGAACTGGTCGAATGGCTCCGGCGCGAGCTGGGTGTGACGAAGGTGGGCGTTCTCGGGCACAGCTGGGGGACTCTCATCGGCCTGACCCTGACTGAGCGGCGCCCGGATCTGCTCTGGGCGTACATCGGCGTCGGGCAGGTGATATCCGGCGCCGAGAACGAGGGGGAGAGCTTCGGCCACGCGATGCGCAGCGCCGTCGCGGACCGGAACGATGAAGCCATCGCGGAGCTCAAGGGGCTCGGAGAGTATCCCGGCGCGCAGCCGCTGACCCTCGAGCGAATCGTGACCTGCAGGAAATGGGCTCAGCATTACGGGGCGCTGTCCGCGTATCGGTCAGGCGCCGCCTACTTCATCGAGGCGGAGGGCCTGTCGCCGTACTACAGCGACGAGGAGCTCGAACTGATCGGCGTGGGACAGCGGGGGACCATGACGAGGGTGCTTCCTCAACTGCTCCAGTTCGACGCTCGGGACCGCGTCACCTTCGACGTGCCCATCGTCCAGTTCCTCGGGCGACACGACTGGACGACTCCCACGGGTCCGGTCGAGCGCTGGATCGCCGACGTGACCGCGCCTGCGAAGGAGGTCGTCTGGTTCGAGAACTCGGCGCACCTGTGCATGTTCGAAGAGCCGGGGAAGTTCGTCGTGAGCCTTGTGAACCTGGTCCTGCCGCACGCCGCAGCGGTGTGATCACCGGTTCTGCACGCTGGGAAGATGAGCGAGTATGAGACTGCGGGGGAGTGGCGAGCGGTCATGTGGTGCCAGACCCCAGGAGGACCCTCGAAGCGATCGTCTCGCGCCGTGCGAGGCATGATGGGTGGTCCCGTTCGATCCTGCCGCTAATGATCGTTTTCGGGCCTTTGCGCGAATCTACGAGTGCTGGCGGGGCGGTCTACTAGGCTGACGCGATGGCTGCCGCTTCCGAAGAGATCACTTCTTCGCTGGTTCGCTACCTTGTGTCGGAGCAGTTCCCTCAGTGGTCGGAATTGCCGATCCGCCCGGTGGAGGTTCAGGGGTGGGACAACCGGACCTTCCGGCTTGGTGACCGACTGACTGTCCGCCTTCCGAGCGCTGACGGCTACGTCGCAGGTCTAGTCCGGGAGGAAGAGACCCTCACGATCCTCGGCTCCAGCTTTCGCGTCGCGATCCCTCGCGTAGTAGCGGCCGGAGCCCCCTCGGCGGCATTCACACGACCTTGGTCTGTTCGCGAGTGGATTGAGGGGCGCACTCTAGCCGCGGTTGACACGCGCGAGCGAGAGAGCGCCATCAGTAGCTTGGGTGACGCCCTGACGGAGTTGCAGGCCTGCGACACGGTCCGAGGCCCATGGGCAGGAGGCGCATCCGCATACCGCGGCTGTCACATCAGTGTGCTTGGCGAGGAGATACAGGGTCGGCTACCCCTCCTGTCCAGACGTCACGCTGAGGGGAGTCGGGCGCTCTGGGATGCGGCCGTGGCCACCGCGTGGACCGAGCCGCCGGTGTGGGTCCATGGCGATGTCGCGCCGGGAAACATGCTGTTCGACAGCAGCGGGCAGTTGGCGGCGCTTATCGACTTCGGACAGACGTGCGTTGGCGATCCCGCCTGCGACCTGGCCTTCGCATGGTTGAGTTGCAGTTCTCGCGAACGTGACCGACTGCGCGACCGGCTACAGCTACCGGAGGATGCCTGGTTGCGAGGGGCTGTCTGGGCGCTGTGGAAAGCCCTCATCAGTTCCCCCGGGGATGTGCTTACCAAGTACGGGCGCTCACGCGATGCCGTGCTGAGCGACGTGGCCGACCTGACGACGGGATAGGAAGATGCCTTTTCCCATGCCTCCTCGAAACCGGCACAAAGCGCGGACTTTGCTAGTGATGCTGAATCTCCGTTTTCCAACATCGAGAGGCGATAGAACCGCTACTGCAACGGCTTCCCGAGTGGTTCGAAGTCTCGCTCGGCGAGATACTTCCGTAGGTACTGCTTGTGCCCGGCGTGGTCACCGAGGCTCACAGACTCCACGTAGGACACAAGCAGCCGCTGCGCGTCATCTCGTCGATTCCGAGAGATGAGCAGATCGGCGACGTCGAGAGCCGCCGCTTTCGGGGTGATCGGGCCGAACCCGCGCGGACCATGCTCTTCCCAGGTTTCGAGCACCCGTTCCGCGTCGTGGAGACGATCGAGATGAGGGAGGGCTTTCTGTGCGAGCACCCGGGATACTTCTTCGACCGAGAGGCGATCCCGCAGATCCCGCCACTGATCGAAGCCACCGGGCATGAAGTCGCCCAGTCCCCATCTCAGCTGGCAGTCGTAGTTGTTGACCCACGGGCTCCTTGGCGAGCCCATCCGGTTCATCTCTGGAACGTAGACGCCCAGATTGACGCGGTAACGCCCGTAGAGGTCGGGGACAAGCCCAGGAACCGCGTGTTTTCCGCTCGGGTCGTAGGCGCCGAGCTGGACCGAGATGTGGTGCACAAGGCCGTCCTGGGCGGATCGATTGAAGCTATTGGCCCGCTTGCGGAAGCCGGCCGGTTTGAGAATCTCGTGCAGCGCAAGAGAAATCGACTTCGCTAGCTCGCCGTTCTCGGTCACTTTGGCTCCGCGTCATATCAGGATTGTGGTCTTCGGTAATTCTCTTGATCAGCGGGGCCGCCGGTCTGTTTATCAGAGGCACGCAGCCAGATCCCTGAGCGGCACCTAGGCTCTCACGACAGTCACGCCGAGGGAAGACGCGGCGGGCACATAGTTTCGTTTCTTTGGTCGTGCTACTAAGTCTCTGTTTCCCAACAGCTAGAAGACAATAGTTGTGTCGGCGGGGGCGATCAGCACCCTGCCGTTCCCGGCCATCACCTTGGGCGCCTAGACCGGGACCGTGGAGAGCACGAGTCCGTGGTCCCATTCTTCTGTGAGAACGGACTGTAGCCTCGCGTCGACGCTGTCAACGCAGTACGGCGTTTGGTCTGGATCGAGCACTCTGAGTCTTATCGGCGCCCCCAGAAGGCCCCACGGCGCGATCCTATTCGCCAAGCGGCCATCCACCACAAGGCCCTGATATTCCGGGGACCACCATGTGTCGAAGATGCGTCGAAGTTCCTCCGGGTGGACGCCGACCCAGACGCCATAGGTAATGGTGTGACCTGCGGTCAGGTGGACAGGCAGCAGGGCACGCACGAACGCCCCGATGTCGTTCACCTGCATCATGACTGAAGTGTTTGCGTCGGGATGAGTCATCCAAACAGCAGACGCGGGGATCTCTCCAGCGTCCAGCACCGGATCGGGGTGGGCGAACCGCACGTGGCGATCGTGCAGATCCACTGGGTTCCCGCATAGTTCGCACCTGTCGGCGTTCGTCATGGAGAGAGACTAGTGGAACGCAAGCCTGCGAACTGCTCGATCGTCTGGGCGATTTCACCAGTCGCCACGTGCACACAACCTGCGGAACATGCGAGTTGTCAGACTATGAACTGACATAATGTGCATTATCGGCTATTACGCGATCGTCCTACTCTGACGCGAGCGGAGGCGAGGGAGCATCCGTGGAGGCCGCCTGCGGGGCGGAGTCGCATCGCTCACGCGCCATGTCGATGGGATGCCATGTGGGCGCGATGTGCGAGTCATCCGACTCCGCCGGCGTCGTGACGTCTCGTTCGCTCCGAACCCTCATGAGCCCGCCGGGCTGTGCGTCTCGCCAGTCTCGCGGCCGCAGATCGACTGCCGAGGACTTCTGGAGCCCCTCGCTCTCCCCGCCATCCGGTGAGGAGTATATTGTTGGTGCAGCCAACGATACTGCTCGATCGGCTGCGGCGACAGAGAGGATGAGCCTTTGTTCTATGCAGAGCTCCCCGCCTGGATGCTCAGCCAGGCTCATCAGCGAGCGCACGCCATCCTCGCGGAGGCGTTCGCCGGCGTCGGCGCCCGTGCCTACGACCATCGGGTCCTCGACGTCCTCGTCCGCAGCGCCGCTCCCCTCTCGCAGATCGGCATAGGGACGCTCTCCCGTCTGGACCGCCGAGACGTCAGCGTCACCCTCGCCGAGCTCGAGAAGGCCGGCTTCATCGAGCGCACCCCCGATCCGGACGACGCCCGCCGGAACGTCGTGGTCCTGACACCCGACGGACGGGAACGTCAGCGTCTTCTCTCCGCTCTGGCGGCGGATGCCCAGGAGCGGATCCTCGATCCGCTCGACGCGGAGGCGCGTGCGGCCTTCCTCGGTGCGCTCCGGCTCCTCACCGGCGGGCGTCCCGTCGTCGGTGAGGACGAGCGCGAGCGCACAGGATGACGTGGGCGACCGCGGGTGCCGCTCCCCCGCTCCCCCTGCGCCTCGGGCCCGGACGGCTCGTCAGCCCTCGCCCGGCCGGCCCCATGTCCCGCCGCCAGGCGGCGTCGGGCACACCGCATCCGCCGGCGTCGCCCCGACCTCAGCGCGGATCGCCGTTCCCTCCGGCGTCTTGACGTAGGTGAACGCGATGCCCTGCAGCGACTCCCCCTCGGGCGTGGCGCCCGCCATGACGTTGTCGTAGGAGTCGTCGTCCACGGGGATCGGCCCGGAACGCGTGGACACGAGCCCCGGCGTCGGATGCTCCAGCATCCAGTTCACGGCCTCTGCCGGCGACATGCCCTCGACGGTCCAGTAGCCGGTCTCGGTCATCGTGGGCGTGCAGACCCATCCTTGGTACGACATGGCGAAGGCCTCGCTCGTGCTCTCCTGCGATCGCACCGCTCCCGGTGGGACCGGGGTCGTCTCGAGCCAGGTCTCCGCCGTCTGCTGGGCCGCGACCTCCTCCGCGGACATCTCGGCGGTCGCGGATGCCTCCGGCGATGGCATCGACGTCGGCGCGTCACCGGGAGCGGCTGCGCAGCCGCTCGTGACAGCGAGCATCAGGCCGGCGACGACGACGGAGATCCCCCCACGACTTCTCATGGGTCGGAGACTAACACGCGCAGGTCACGCCCCGACGTACTCCGCGAGGTGCTCCCCGGTCAGGGTCGATCTCTCCGCCACGAGCTGGGCGGGCGTCCCCTCGAAGACCACACGACCGCCGTCATGGCCGGCGCCCGGTCCGATGTCGATGAGCCAGTCGGCGTGCGCCATCACCGCCTGATGGTGCTCGATCACGATCACGGTCTTGCCGGACTCGACCAGTCGGTCCAGCAGCCCGAGGATGTTCTGCACATCGGCGAGATGCAGCCCTGTGGTGGGTTCGTCGAGCACATACACATCGCCCTTCTCCCCCATCTGGATCGCGAGCTTGATCCGCTGCCGCTCGCCGCCGGACAGCGTCGACAGCGGCTGTCCGAGAGACAGGTATCCGAGGCCGACGTCCTCGAGGCGGGCGAGGATCGCCGCGGCGGCCGGGAGCTTCGCCTGGCCCTCCGAGAAGAAGACGCGGGCCTCGGAGACCGGCAGGTCCAGCACCTCGGTGATGTCCTTGCCCGCGAGCCTGTACTCCAGCACGGAAGCCTGGAAGCGCTTGCCGCCGCAGTCCTCGCAGGGCGTCTCGATCGTGTCCATGAACCCGAGCTCCGTGACGATCACGCCGGCGCCCTTGCACGTCGGGCAGGCGCCCTCGGAGTTCGCGCTGAACAGCGCGGGCTTCACGCCGTTGGCCTTCGCGAACGCCTTGCGGATCGGCTCGAGCAGCCCGGTGTACGTCGCCGGATTGCTGCGTCGGGAGCCCCTGATCGCCCCCTGATCGATCGCGACGACGCCGTCGCGCTTCGACACCGAGCCGTGGATGAGGGAGCTCTTGCCGGAGCCCGCGACGCCGGTCACCACGGTGAGCACGCCCTTCGGGATGTCGACGTCGACGTCCTGCAGGTTGTTCGAGTCCGCTCCCCTCACCTCGATGGCGCCGTCCCCGGTGCGGACGGCGTCCTTCAGGGCCGCTCTGTCGTCCAGGTGGGCGCCGGTCCTCGTGCCGCTCGCCTTCAGCCCGTCCACCGACCCCTCGAAGCAGATCTCACCGCCGGCGCCGCCCGCTCCAGGACCGAGGTCGACGACGTGGTCGGCGATCGCGATCGTCTCGGGCTTGTGCTCCACGACCAGCACCGTGTTGCCCTTGTCGCGCAGCCGCAGCAGCAGGGAGTTCATGCGCTGGATGTCGTGCGGATGCAGTCCGATCGTCGGCTCGTCGAAGACGTAGGTGACATCGGTGAGCGACGAGCCGAGGTGGCGCAGCATCTTGATGCGCTGCGCCTCGCCCCCGGACAGGGTGCCCGACGGCCGCTCCAGCGACAGATACCCGAGGCCGAGCGTCACGAAGGCGTCGAGGTTCGCGCTGAGCGCCTCCAACAGCGGACCGGCCCCGGGGAGGGTCAGCCCGCGCACCCACGCGGCGAGGTCGGTCACCTGCATCCGGCATGCATCCGCGATGCTGATTCCGTCGATCTTCGAGGAGCGCGCGCCCTCGGTGAGCCGGGTGCCGTCGCACTCCGGGCATCGGGCGAAGGTCGCGACGCGCTCGACGAACGCGCGGATGTGCGGCTGCAGGGCGTCGAGGTCCTTCGAGAGCATCGACTTCGTGATCTTCGGGATCAGGCCCTCGTAGGTCATGTTGATCCCGGAGATCTTGACCTTCGTGATCTCGCCGTAGAGGAAGAGATGACGCTGTCTGTCCGTGAACGACGAGATGGGCTTGTCGGCCGGGTAGAACCCCGACTGGGAGAAGCCCTTCACCATCCAGCCGTCAGCCGTGTACCCCGGGACCATGATCGCGCCCTCGTCCAGGGATTTGGACTCGTCGACGATCTGGGCGAGGTCGAGATCCGAGACCGCTCCCCTGCCCTCGCACCGCGGGCACATGCCGCCGAGGTAGATCGCATCCTTCACGATCCTCTTCTCCCCGCCCGGCCCGGTCATCACGCCGCTGGCCTTCTGCGTCGGGATGTTGAAGGAGAACGCGGTGGGACCGCCGATGTACGGCTGGCCGAGCCGGGAGAAGAGGATGCGCAGCATCGCGTTCGCGTCCGTGACCGTGCCGACCGTCGACCGCGGGTTCGCACCGAGGCGCTCCTGATCCACGATGATCGCCGTGGTCAGCCCCTCGAGGACGTCGACGTCGGGGCGCGGCACCGAGGGCATGAAGCCCTGCACGAAGGCGCTGTAGGTCTCGTCGATCATGCGCCGCGACTCGGCGGCGATCGTGTCGAACACGAGCGAGCTCTTGCCCGAGCCCGACACGCCCGTGAACACCGTGAGGCGTCGTTTCGGGATGTCGACGCTGACGTCCTTGAGGTTGTTCTCCCTGGCCCCCTGCACGCGGATCAGGTCGTGGGTGTCGGCGGGGTGCTGCGGCATCCTCTGCTCTTCCTCTCGATCAGGCGGTCTGCTGGAGACGCACCATGTTGCCGGCCGGATCGCGGAAGGCGCAGTCCCGGATGCCGTAGGGCTGGTCGATCGGCTCCTGGACGACGTCCGCGCCCTTGGCCTCGATCTCAGCGTACGCGGCGTCGACGTCGGAGGTCGCGAGGACGATGCCGCCGTAGCTGCCCTTCGCCATCAGCTCGAAGATGGTCGCCCGCTCCGCGTCGCTGATCCCGGGGTCGACGGCCGGTGGAGTGAGCACGATGGCGGTGTCGGGCTGCCCGACCGGACCGACGGTGATCCATCGCATCTGCTCGTAGCCGACGTCCTTGCGGACCTCGAAGCCGAGCACGTCGCGATAGAAGGCGACGGATGCCTCGGCATCCGTGTGCGGCAGGAAACTGGCGTTGATCGTGATGTCCATGCCCACGACGCTACCGATGCCCGTCTCCGGATGCTTCTCGATTCCTGATCGGTCTGGTCGCCTGCTTCTCGACCCACGACGGGATGCCGGGGCCCAGGTTCGGCTGCCTGCGGTACTCGCGAGGAGACCGCCCGACGAGCTCCGAGAAGCGCGTGCTGAAGGTGCCGAGCGACTGGAAGCCCACCTCGAAGCACACCTCGGTGACGCTGAGATCCCCTCGCCGGAGCAGCGCCATGGCCCGTTCGATCCGGCGGGTCATCAGATAGGAGTACGGCGACTCTCCGAATGCCTCGCGGAATCGGCGGCTGAGATGGCCGGACGACATGTGCACTCCGGCCGCGAGGGCTCCGACGTCGAGCGGTCTGGCGTACTCGCGATCGATGCGGTCGCGCACCCTCCGCATGAGCATCAGCTCGCGCAGCCGGGCGTCGTCGACGGGGTTCACGCCTCGATCCTGTCATGTCCGCGGATGTACTCGTATATCGCTCTGCGACGCCATGCCGCACATCTCCCCCGCTCGGGCACCCGGCAGCGCTACTCTGAGGGCATCCCTCACAGGATCTTCTCAGAAAGGGTCCCGCTCATGTCTGAATCCCTCGCCGCAGACGCCAAGGCCGCCTTCAAGGCGATCCGCGTCTCGCTCGCCGTCTCGGGCGCGCTGTCGCTCATCGCCGGCATCGTCCTGCTGGTGTGGCCGATCAAGTCGATCATCGCCATCACCATCCTGTTCGCCGCGTACCTCATCGTCGCCGGCCTCGTCTACATCGGCCTCGGGATCTTCTCGAGTGCGAAAGGCGGCTGGGCGCGTGTGGGCCACGTCGTGCTCGGCCTGCTCTACGTGATCGCCGGAGCGATCGCGTTCGCGAACCTCAACGAGTCGGCCACCCTGTTCGCGATCGTCACGGTCGTGTTCATCGGCGTCAGCTGGCTCTTCGACGGCATCGTCTCGCTGACGCTGCTCGGCAGCGACGGGTCGCGCGTGTGGACCCTGCTCTACGCCATCCTCAGCATCCTCGCCGGTGTGTTCGTGCTCTTCAACGTGGTCGCGGCCGGCATCTGGCTCTGGATCTTCTTCGGCGTCTCGCTCATCGTGCTCGGCATCGTGCAGATCGTGCGCGCGATCACGCTCGGGAAGGACGCGAAGACCGTCGCGGACGCCGCGGGCGTCTGAGCCGCTGCGCAGACGAGATCGGCCCCGACCTGATGCAGGTCGGGGCCGATCTCGTCTCCGGTCTCACTCCGCGGCGAATCCGCTCACGTCGCCGACCAGGCGCGTGTTGTCGGCCGGGACGGCGTCGATCGCGGCCTGCGCGACCTCGGCGGCGAACTCCGACACGTTGTAGAGCTTGCCGGCCGACTCGCGGCGCTCGGAGATGGCCCCCGGGTTCGCGCGCTCGAGCAGCGTCGCCGTGATCGTGCCCTCGATCATGTCGCCCGACACCACGGTGAAGCCGATGCCCTTCTCTGCCAGACCCGGGATGAGCTCGCGGAGTGCGTCCTCGCCCGCGCGCTTCGACAGCGCGACCGGCAGGTACTCGGGCATGGTCGGCGTGGTGCGGATGAAGTGCGCCTGGTGGCTCGTGACGAACACGACGCGCGACCCCTCGCCGAGAAGAGGCGTCGCCGCGTTCAGCACGTTGAGCTGGGCGTCGCGGTTGAGGGTCAGGGCGTAGTCCTCGGCCATGCCGGACTCCATGCCGCCGGAGGCGTTGAGGACGAGGACGTCGAGCTTCCCGAACTCCTTCTCCACGGCGTCGAACATGGCCGCGACGGATGCCGGATCGGTGAGGTCCGCGCCGACGACGAGCACACGGCGGCCCAGCTCGCGGAGCTCGTTCGCGAGCTTCTCCGCGCGGGGGGCCTTGTTGCGGAAGTTGATGACGACGTCGGCGCCCGCCTCGGCGAAGTAGCGAACGGTGTCTGCGCCGATCCCTCGCGACGAGCCGGTGACAAGGGCGACCTTGCCGTCGAGGGAACCTGCGGGAAGAACGTCGGTCACGGTGACTCCTAGGTATGCACTGAACGCCGCGAGGACGCGGCCCACTCAGGTTACCAAGCGCCCTCCCGGCTCCGTCTCCGGGCGGCGGGCGCGTGATAGGTTGACCGAAAAGGAGGCCGCATGAACGAATTCTCCGTCTTCATCGACCTGATCGAGAACTGGGCCTGGATCGGCTGGATCGTGCTGATCGCCGCGTTCCTCGTGATCGAGATGCTTTCCCTGGACTTCACCTTCCTGATGCTGAGCTTCGGCAGCGCCCTCGGCCTGATCTCCGATCTCGTCGGCGTCCCCGTCTGGGGCCAGGTGATCATCGCCGCGGCCGCGGCCGCCCTGTTCATCCTCTTCCTGCGTCCCCCGCTGCTGCGCCGGCTGCACCGCGGCGAGGATCCGACGAAGTCCAACGTGGACGCGCTGATCGACATCCGAGGCATCGCGCTGCAGCAGATCACCCAGGTGTCCGGGCAGGTCAAGCTCAGCAACGGCGACACCTGGACCGCCCGCACCTCGGCGCCCGTCGCGATCCCGGAGGGCGCGGCGATCTCCGTCACCTCCATCAACGGCGCCACCGCCTTCGTCCGTCCCGTCAACGATTAGGAGAAGACATGAACGACTCCTCGTTCATCCCGACCGCGATCATCTGGATCCTGATCATCGCGATCATCATCTTCGTCGTGGTCACGATCGCGCGCTCGATCCGCATCATCCCCCAGGCGACTGCGGGCATCGTCGAGCGCCTCGGCCGCTACCACAAGACGCTCTCGCCCGGCCTGAACGTCCTCGTCCCGTTCATCGACCGTCTGCGCCCGCTCATCGACATGCGCGAGCAGGTCGTCTCGTTCCCGCCGCAGCCGGTGATCACCGAGGACAACCTCGTCGTGTCGATCGACACCGTCGTCTACTTCCAGGTGACGGACGCTCGCGCGGCGACCTACGAGATCGCGAACTACCTCGGCGCCGTCGAGCAGCTCACCACGACCACTCTGCGCAACGTGGTCGGCGGTCTCAACCTCGAGGAGGCGCTGACCAGCCGCGACAACATCAACGGCCAGCTGCGAGTGGTCCTCGACGAGGCCACCGGCAAGTGGGGCATCCGCGTCGGCCGTGTCGAGCTCAAGGCCATCGACCCGCCCGTCTCCATCCAGGACTCGATGGAGAAGCAGATGCGCGCGGAGCGCGACCGGCGAGCCGCGATCCTCACCGCCGAAGGCTCGAAGCAGTCGCAGATCCTCGAGGCCGAGGGGCGCCGGCAGGCCGAGATCCTCAAGGCGGAGGGCGACAAGCAGGCCGCGGTGCTGCGCGCTCAGGGCGAGGCCGAGGCGATCCAGAACGTCTTCAACGCCATCCACCAGGGGCGACCCGACGACAAGCTCCTCGCCTACCAGTACCTCCAGATGCTGCCGAAGATCAGCGAGAGCCCGTCGAGCAAGCTCTGGATCGTCCCGAGCGAGCTCACCGAGGCGCTCAAGGGCATCGGCAGCGCGTTCACGCCCAAGCCGGGACCGACGAGCACGCCCGGCGCGTGACGCACCCGTACTTCGAGAAGGCGGGCACACCGAGGGTCCTCGCCCATCGCGGTCTCGTGACCGCGGCGGGCGGGGACTCCGGTGTGTGGGAGAACACGGCTGCGGCGTTCGCGGCCGCCCACGCCGCCGGCGCCGAGTACATCGAGACCGACTGCCACGTCACGGCCGACGGCGATGTGGTCCTCTTCCACGATCCGACCCTCGTCCGGCTCACGGGCGATGAGCGCCCGGTGGCGCAGGTGCGCACCAGAGAGCTCCGCGAGCTCTTCGCCGACCACGGCGGGCTGCTCACGGCCCGGGAGGCGCTCGATGCCTTTCCCGGCATCCGCTTCAACATCGACGTGAAGGCGGAGGCCGCTGCCGTGGCGCTCGGCGAGATCGTCGCGCCCCAGGCGCACCGCGTGCTCGTCACGAGCTTCTCCGACGCGCGGCGGCGTGCGGCTCTGGAGTCCGCCATGCGGGCCGGCGCCGGCATCCGACCCGCCACCTCGGGCGGGAGCGGAACGATCGCGGCCGTGCTGGCACTGTCGGCGATGCGCCTCTCCCCCGCCCGCCTGCTGCGCGGGATCGACGCGCTGCAGATCCCCGAGCGGCAGCGCGGCGTGCCGGTGCTGACGCCCTCGCTGATCCGCTCGGCCCACCGGGCCGGGGTCGAGGTCCACGTGTGGACGGTCAACGATCCCGACGACATGCTGCGGCTCGTCGAGGCCGGCGCCGACGGCATCGTCTCGGACCGTGCCGACCTGGCCGTGAAGGTGCTCGGCGCGCCCTAGGACGTCGCGCTGGGATTACCCTGTGAATCCGCGCGAGAACGCGGCTTCTCGGATGAAGCGCACAGGCTGGAGCGTTATACCTGACAGCGACGAGAGGACCACACAATGGCAGATCGCAGCCTGCGCGGCATCCGACTCGGCGCCCAGAGCCTACAGAGCGAAGAGGGCGTCGTTTTCATGGAGCGCCGTGAGACCACCTATTCCTGTGACGCTTGCGGTCACGACACGACCCTGATGTTCGCAGCCGACGCCGAGCCTCCCCAGACCTGGGAATGCCGGTCGTGCGGAGCGGACGCCCGCCTGAAGATCGACGGCGAGGCCGTGACCCTGGACGCGACCGACGAGAAGGCCGCGCGCACGCACTGGGACATGCTCATGGAGCGTCGTACCCGTGCCGAGCTCGAGGAGCTCCTCGAGGAGCGGCTCGCGTTCCTCCGCGCCCGTCGAGGCGCCGGCGAGGACCCCACCCGCCAGAAGATCGGCGCCTAGACGCGCCGGGCGCGCCACCACCCGATCAGGAGCGCCCCCACCCCGCCCCACAGCAGCAGCTGCTGAATCCACGGGCCCAGGACGACCCCAGCCGTGAGGCCGGAGCGAAGCTCGACATCGTCGAGCAATGCTCCGGCCTCATCGGCGTCCAGGCTCGTGAGGGTCGTGCCGTCGTACCTGATCACCTGGCTCGTGCCGACGGTCGAGATGTTCACGACGCTCCGCCCGGTCTCGATCGCGCGCATGCGCGCGAAGGACAGCTGCTGCAGGTTCTCGTCGGTGCCGCGGAAGTCCGCGTTGTTCGTCTGGAACACGAGGACCTGGGCGCCGTGTGCGATGCCCTCGTCGATCAGATCGTCGTAGATCACGTCGAAGCAGATCGCCAGGCCCACCTTCACCCCGTCGACGTCGACGATCGGAGGGTTGGCTCCTGGCGTGTACTCGCGGCCGATCAGCCCGATGAGGTCGGGGACGATCGCGTTGTAGAACGCGCGATCGGGAACGTACTCGCCGAACGGCACGGGGTGGCGCTTGTCGTGGCTCTGCTCCGCCGAGCCGTCGGCCTCCCACAGCATCGAGGTGTTGAAGTAGAGCCCGTCGCGCCCGGTCGCGGCGTTGGCGAGCAGCGGCGCGCCGATGCTGTTCGCGATGCGCGTCATCCGCCGGGCCGTCGTCGTGTCCTGGAAGGGGTCGTAGTCCACCGACCCCTCGGGCCAGACCAGCAGGTCGACGTCCTCCCCGTACAAAGGCTCGGTCGCCGCGGTCTGCGCCTCGATGACGGCGTACGGCTCGCGCTCGTCGAAGTATCCGGTGGGTCCGTTCCCCTGCACCGCGGCGATGCGCATCGAGCCGTCGGCCGTGGTCGGGAACAGCGGCGTGAACAGGAGCACGAGGGCGAGCACGGCGGGCGCGACCAGGCGCACCGGGCGTCTCCACAGGCCGGTCCGCACGGACTCGATCAGCATCGCCACCAGCAGGACCATGAGGAAGCTCAGCCCGCTCACGCCGATCCACGACGACACGGGGGCGAGCGGGCTCTCGGCCTGGCTCATGCCCAGACGCGCCCAGGGGAAGCCGCCGTAGGGCCAGTTGCCGATGAACAGCTCACGGCCCACCCACAGTGCGGCGACGACCGCGGGAAGCACGATCAGGCGCCCCGACGGTCCGGGAAGCGCCTTGGGGAGCCATCGGTAGGCCAGGGCGATGGGGATGGTCGCGGCGGCCGTCAGCCCGCCCTCGACCACGCTCAGGGCGGCCCACGGGATCGGCCCGAGGTACCGCGACGTCCACGAGACCAGGAGGGCGAAGAACAGGATGCCGTAGACGAGACCGACGGCCAGGGCTCCGCCGGCTCTCCGCCCGACCAGGGTCAGCAGCAGCAGGGCGACCGCGGGGAACGCCGAGATCCAGATCGCCGGCCCGGGGTAGGACGCGTACATGAGGAGCGCTGCGGCCGCGGCGACGGGCAGCGCGGCCGGCAACGGCAGCAGCGGGCGCGGAGGAACGGCGGGATCGGGCATCGACTCGTGCGTCACATCGAGGAGTAGGCGACGATGCCGCGGCGGACCCCGTCGAGGGCGATGCGAGCGGTGCGGGCGAGGGCCGAGTCCTCGGCGACGATCGAGAGCTGGTCGAGGAGGTCGATCGTCTGCTTCGCCCACCGTACGAAGTCGCCTGCGGCCATGTCGGCGTCGATGAGGACCCGGTCGAGAGTGCCGCCGCGCGCCCACGAGTGCATCGCGCCGGCGAGGCCGGACGCGAGCGGCTCGGTGCCCGGCAGATGATGGTCCTTCTCGAGGTCGTCGAGCTGCGCCCACAGCGTGGAGGTCTTGTCGTAGGCGGCCCGGAAGGCGCCTCGCGGGAGGTTCCGCTCGCCCGCGTTCGCCTCGTCGCGACGCGGCTCGTACACGAGGCAGCAGGCCATGGCGGCAAGCGATGGTGCATCGAGCCCGTGCCACAGCCCCTGCCGCAGCGACTCGGCGACCAGGAGGTCGCGCTCTCCGTAGATACGCCGCATCGTGCGGCCGGCATCCGTCAGGGCCGTCTCGCCGTCGACCCGCGTGAGGTAGTCCAGCGTCTCGAGCACCTCGACGACCCGGTCGAACACTCGTGCGACGGTGCCGGTGCGGGTCTCGATCTGACGGCGGATGCGGTCGGTCTGCCGTTTGAGCTTCCAGTAGCGCTCCGCCCAGCGGGCGTGCGCCTCGCGGTCGGGGCAGCGATGGCATCCGTGCCGCTGCAGCTGACCGCGCAGGGACTGGATGCGCTTCGTCCGCTTGTCCCGTGCCGCCCTGGGGCCGTGCGCGTCCTGCCGGTTCTTCTTCTCGAGATCGCTGAGCTCGCGTCGGATCGCACCGTACTCGGCGAAGTCCCCGTGCTCGCACTCCATCGACTTCTGATAGCCCGCCAGCGACTCCTCGGCCTCGCGCACCTGCCGGGCGAGGCCGACGACCGCACGGTCTGCCTGGAACTGCGCGAAGGAGGACTCGAGGATCTGCCTCGCCCTGGTCTTGCCGAACAGGTCGATGAGGTTGACCGCCATGTTGTACGTGGGCCGGAAGCTCGAGTTCAGCGGATAGGTGCGACGGGAGGCCAGTGCGGCGACCGCCTGGGGGTCCATCCCCTCGGTCCACTGCACGACCGCGTGCCCCTCGACGTCGATGCCCCGACGGCCTGCGCGTCCGGTGAGCTGCGTGTACTCCCCCGAGGTGATCGCGACGCGCGCCTCGCCGTTGAACTTCTCCATCTTCTCGAGCACGACGGTGCGCGCCGGCATGTTGATGCCCAGGGCGAGCGTCTCCGTCGCGAACACGACCTTGACGAGCTTGCGCTGGAACAGCTCCTCGACGACCTCCTTGAACGCCGGCAGCAGACCGGCGTGGTGGGCGGCGACACCGCGCTCGAGATCGTCGAGCCATTCCCAGTAGCCCAGGACGCCCAGGTCCTCGTCCTGGAGGCTGCGTGTGCGCTCCTCGACGACGGCGCGGATCTCCGCCCTCTCCTCCGCGTTCGTCAGCCGCAGCCCCGACCGGCGGACCTGCTGGACGGCGGCATCGCAGCCGACGCGGCTGAAGATGAAGAAGATCGCGGGCAGGAGGTTCGCGCGATCGAGGAGCCTGACTACCTCGGGCCGGTCCGCACGCTCGATCCGGCGGGCGTCGGGGCGCCGTCCGCCGCGCTGGGGACGCTGGGGGTGGCGACCGGCGTGCCGGTCGCTGCGATAGGCCTGCGCGCGACGGTTGCCCTCGTAGGTCGACCCGGTGGCGGAGCGGATGCGCATCAGCTCCTGGTTCACCTTGGTGGTCGCGAGCCCGGCGCGCTCGTCGAAGAGCGGCAGCAGGTCGTCGCGCACGAGCACGTGCTGCTCCAGCGGCACCGGGCGCGTCTCCGACACGATGACCTCGGTGTCTCCGCGCACGGTGTCGAGCCAGTCTCCGAACTCCTCGGCGTTGGAGACCGTCGCGCTCAGGGAGACCAGACGCACGTGCTGCGGCAGATGGATGATCACCTCCTCCCACACGGCGCCGCGGAAGCGGTCGGCGAGGTAGTGGACCTCGTCCATCACCACGTACCGCAGGTCGCGCAGCGCCGCAGAGTCGGCGTAGATCATGTTGCGCAGCACCTCTGTGGTCATCACGACGATGCGCGCGCCGCCGTTGATGTTCGTGTCCCCGGTGAGGAGACCCACCTGGTCGGCGCCGTAGACGTCGACCAGCTCGCGGAACTTCTGGTTCGACAGCGCCTTCATCGGCGTCGTGTAGAAGGCCTTCTCCTCCGGCGTCTGCATCGCCAGGTGGATCGCGAACTCGCCAACGATGGTCTTTCCCGCGCCGGTCGGCGCCGCCACGAGAACGCTGTGGCCGCGCTCGAGGGCATGGCACCCCTCGATCTGGAAGGGATCGAGGTCGAAGCGCTGGCGGGCGGCGAAGGCGCGGGTCTGCGGATGCTCGGACGCCTCGCGCGCGGCCGCATAGCGCTCCGACGGCGAGCTCATGCGGCGTCCGGGAGCAGGCCTGCGGCCTTCTCGCGCTTGGCGCGGCGGCGGTCGAACAGGATCGAGAGGAGTGCCGCGGCGAAGTACAGCACGATGAGGATGCCGGCGAGCAGGAACATCGAGAAGAGGTCGGCGGCCGGCGTCGTGATGGCCGCGAAGATGCAGGCGATGAGGATCGCGATGCGCCAGCCTTTGAGGATCGCCCGTCCGCTCATCACCCCGGCGACGTTGAGCGCCACCAGGAAGACCGGAAGCACGAAGGAGACGCCGACGACGAGGACGAACTTGAACATGAAGTCGTAGTACTGCTGGGCGTCGAAGTAGTTCACGCCGCCCTCGGGGACGAAGGTCGACATGATCTCGATGACGTGCGGCGCGACGAGGACGGCGACGTAGCCGCCCGCGAAGAACAGCGGGATCGCGGCGCCGACGAAGCTGAGGGTGTAGCGGATCTCCTTGCGCGTGAGACCAGGCATGATGAACGCCCAGATCTGCCACAGCCAGACGGGCGCCGACAGGATCAGGCCGATGGCGAGGGCGATCCGCATCCGCAGATCGAAGCCGGAGGACACCGACGAGAAGACCAGCTGGGCGAAGGGCGTCTCCGTCCCCCGCTGCTCGTCGAGGATCCGGATCGGCTCGGTGATGTACCAGATGACCGGATCGGTCACGAAGAACGCGACGATCATGCCAACGACAAGGCCGATCACCGCGATGATCAGCCGCTTCCGCAGCTCTACAAGGTGCGCCGCGAGCGACATCCGCCTCTCGCGAGGCGGTCGCGCGTCGGCCGCGGCGGAACTCCTGGCCACGCCTACGACGTGCGCGGCGGAGTGTCGGTGCTCGGCGCCTCGGTCGGAGCGGAGCTGCCGGTGGCGTCGGCGGCCGGAGCGCTCTCGGCCTTCTCAGCGGCGTCCTCCGCCTTCATCGCCTTCATCTCACCGCGGAACACGCGGGCCGACTGGCCCATGCTCTTCGCCAGTGCCGGCAGCTTGGCAGCGCCGAACAGCAGCAGGATGATGATGAGGATGATCCACAGGTGGGGACCCGCGAATAGATTGCCCATGAGAAAGTCTCCTCGTCGATTTCTGCCAGTCTAACCGGCGTCGCCGCCGTCAGGCTGGTGGTAGAGCGCGAGTCCGGCCGCAGCCCATTCGCGCGTGGCCGTACGGGCGATCCCGGGCTCCAGCACCTCGAGCGCTCCGCCGAAGCGCGCGGCGAGGCGCTTGATGCCTCGAGGATCCGCGAGATGCAGCCGCGCGACGACCGTGCCGTCGTGCGCTTCGGCGCCGTCGGCGGAGAAGAAGGCTCCGAGCAGGGACGCGAGCCGCTCGGGGACGCGCACGGTCACCTCCCCCTCGTCGGCCGAGGCGGCGAACGCGTCGGGGAGGTTCTCGCCGCGATGGGTGATGGGGATGTCGGTCAGCTGCGGGGCGCTCACCCGATCCAGGTGGAAGGTCCGCATCGCCCGGCGCAGATGGCACCAGCCCTGCAGATACCACTGGCCGTTCGTGATGAGGATCTGCACGGGGTCGACCGTACGGGTGGTCGGTGCGGCATCCGGCGCCTGATAGGTGAACGAGACGGCGAGGCCGTCCTGCACCCCCCTCGCGACCACGGCGCGGACCTCGTCGACGGCGGTCGGAGCGACGACCACCTCGGCGGGCGCGTCCGCGGCGCCGCGGGACAGCTTGGCGATGAGCCCCTGCACCAGGCCGCTGTCGGACACGGCCGGAACCGCCGCCACCATCTGCAGCCCTGCCAGCAGGGCCGCGGCCTCGCGGGCGGTGAAGCGCGGCACCCGGCGCAGGGCGACGTCGTTGGTGATCTCGATGACGTCCTCGTCGTCGAGCAGGTCCCAGTTGATGTCGAACATCTCCTGGGGCTGCTGCCAGTAGCCGGACTCCCCCGGCAGCCCGATCACGGTCAGCTTCTCGACCATCGACCGCATCTCCTCGCGGCCGACGCCGAACTCGGCTGCCGCCTCGTCGAGGGAGACCTGGCCGTGCTCGAGGAGATAGGGCACGAGCGTGAGATACAGCCGCACGCGGTCGGCGGCCAGCAGGGGCTTCGGCTGGGCGCTCATCGGCTCACCTCGCGGTTCGCGTCGACGACAGCGCGCAGACGGGCGATCACCGCGTCGCGGAGCGCCACGGGCTCGACCACGCGCACCTCCGGGCCGTACGAGGCCAGCTCGTCGGCGAAGATGTGCACGTCGACGAAGGGCACGCGGATCCCCTGCACCGCAGGAGCCGCGCGGCGTCCCAGCCGCAGAGAGGCCTCCGTGCCCGGAGTGATCTCGAGCAGGGCGGAGTTGTTCGCGGCGACCTCCTCGAGGCCGGCCAGCGCCCGCTCCCCCGCACCGAGGCGCAGCTCAGGATCGAAGGACGTGCTCGTCATCTTGACCGCGCCGACGATACGGCTGAGCAGGAAGGTGCGATCGCCCTCGGCGTCGACGTCGATGCCGAACACATGCCAGCGGGCCTCGTAGTCGACGAGGGCGAGCGGACGGACGTGGCGCGTGCGCGCGGCGTCCTCCCCCGGCTTCAGGTAGTCGAACGTGACGACGCGGCTCTTCTCGATCGCCTCCTGGAGCGGCGCGAAGGCGGCGTCCCTGGCCGTGATCCGCGGCGCGAACCCGATGATCGGCTCATCGCCGTCGATCCCGAGGGCGCGGATCTTGCGCACGCCGGCCTGCGCGTCCCCGGAGGCCGACTCGGCGCTCCACACGCTGCCCGCGAGACGCAGCACGGCCAGTTCGGCCGGCGAGAAGTCGATGTCCTCGGGCAGGTCGTACTCCGCCTGCGGAATACGATAGCGCGCCTCACGGAGGTCGTTCGGATCGGAGGCCTCGCCGATCGTCTCCACCGGCACGCCGAGCTTGCGCAGCTCGTCCTTGTCGCGCTCGAACATCTTCTCGAGCGCGTCGGTGCGCGCCCCCGCGTCGGCGCGCTGACGGTACCCCGAGACGTTGTCGAGGATCTGCTGCTTGGTGAGCCCGATCTCCGTGGCCATGAGCGCCACGACGAGATTCGTCAGACGCTCCTCCGCGGGAATCCCGGCTGCCATTACTGAGCCGGTGTGGTCACTGCGCCGAGGATGTCGACGACGTACACGGTGGCGCTCGCGCCGTCGGCTGCCGGCGTGACGACGAGCACCTGCGACCCGACCGGCTTGCCGATGAGAGCCTTCGCCACATCGGGAGCCGTGGACGAGAGGTCGAGGCTGGGGTTCGCTCCCCAGGTCGTGTTGATGACGTTCTTGTCGTCCCAGCCCACCGCCGTCACGTTGAGGATGGGCGTCGACGACTCCGAGAGCTTCTCCCCATCGCCCTCGATGAGGGTCTGGACGACCTGCTTCGAGGGCGCGGCCGAACCCGGGATGATCACGCCGGGAGCGCCGTCGGGCGCACGCACGACGGTCGGCATGCCGCGGGCGTCGTTGAACTGCAGGGCGCCCTGAGCGCGCGGGAGGAAGGTCTGCTCGACGTCCACGACGACGACCAGGTTGTCGTCGGCCGCGAGACCCAGCTGCGCGAGAGCGTCCCCGGCGTCTTCGGGCGCGATCGACGCGACGACCCGGCTGCCGCCGGTCGCGCACTGGAGGACGCTTCCCAGTCCCGGGATCTGCTGCGCCCAGATCGAGATGTTCGAGAGGTTGCCGGTCTCGCCGGAGTACTGCGACGCGTAGACCTTCTCGCCGGTGTCGCCGCTGTACATGGACAGGTCGAGCATCACGACCTGGTAGGGGTTCTCCAGTGCGAGGCCGTCGCCGACGATCACGTCGGCGAACTGGGTCTTCGAGGATGCGACGGGGGCGTACACGTCGACGTCGGGAGCGGTTCCGAGCTCGCCAGAGACGCTGACGGCGTCGGCCAGCGTGCTCGACGCGCTCCCGGAACGGTCGCACGACGCCCCGTCGAACGAGGGCGTCGAGGAGCAGCCGGTCAGGGCGAGGACGGCAAGGCTGAGGGACGCCAGAGCGGCGGACGTTTTACGCACGGGTTCAAGCATATTCCGTCGGCGCGCCCGAGTCGCGCGACGCCGCGGCGAGGCGTGCACCCTCGGCCGCCCTCGCCGCCTCCCTCGCGCGCTTGCGCAGGTTCTTGTCGGTGATCTCGCGGTCGCCGACCGCGCCGGGGGTCCACAGCTCGACGTCCTCGTCGCCGTAGCTGCTCTTGGACGCCCGGCGCTTGACCGACGGCGCGATCGCGCCGGGCGCGAGCCGGCGCGCGGTGAGGAGGAACCCGGTATGGGCCACCATCCGGTGGTCCGGGCGCACGGCGAGACCTTCGACGTGCCAGCCGCGGACCATCGTCTCGGAGGCGTCCGGGTCCGTGAACAGGCCGGTCCCGCGGATGTACTCCGCGACACGGGAGAGCTGGGTGGCGGTGGCCACGTAGCAGAGCACCACTCCGCCGGGGGTCAGGGCGTCGGCGACGGCGTCCATGCACTCCCAGGGGGCGAGCATGTCGAGCACGACGCGGTCGACCGTGCCCTGCGCGAACCGGGTGGGGAGCTCCTCGGCGAGGTCGCCGACGACGACGTCCCAGGTGGCGGGCGTCTCGCCGAAGAACGTCGCGACATTGCCGCGTGCCACGTCCGCGAAGTCCTCGCGACGCTCGAACGAGACCAGCGTCCCCGCCGGGCCGATCGCGCGCAGCAGCGACAGCGACAGAGCGCCGGAGCCCACCCCCGCCTCGACGACGACGGCGCCGGGGAAGACGTCGGCCTGCATGACGATCTGGGCCGCGTCCTTCGGGTAGACGATCGCCGCTCCGCGCGGCATGGACATGGCGAAGTCGCGGAGCAGCGGGCGCAGTGCGAGGTAGTCGTGGCCGGAGCTGTTCTGCACGACGGAGCCGTCGGGCAGGCCGACGAGGTCGCGGTGCCGCAGCACCCCGTGATGCGTGTGCAGCTCTCCGTCGTCGCGGAGAGTCACGGTGTGCAGGCGGCCCTTCGGGCCGGTCAGCTGCACCCGGTCCCCTTCGCGGAAGGGGCCGCTCGGGCGGTTCGCGGTGGGTCCGGTCATCGTGCTGCTCCTGTCAGGGCCGTCTGCCGGGTGAAGAGATCGGCGACGTCGGAGGCGCCGCGCCCGGCCAGCGACGGCCACAGCTCGTGCGCCCCGACGCCGTCGAGGGACACGATGTGCGGAACACCGAGCACGACCGCGCCCGATGCCAGTCCGGCGCGCAGTCCCGTCGGGGAGTCCTCGATGACGAGCGCGTCGGCGACGTCGATGCCGAGGAGCCCCGCCGCCTTCTGATACGGCTCGGGGTGGGGCTTGGGGTTCTCGACGTCGTCCCCGGCGACCACGATGTCGAAGGCCTCGAAGTCCATGAGCTCGACCACGCCGAGCGCCATACGGCGCAGCGACATCGTGACGAGTCCGGTACGGACGCCTGCGGCGCGCAGATCCTGCAGCAGCTCGCGCGCGCCGGGGCGGAAGGGCACGCCCTGCGTGCGCAACGCCTCCTGGACGGCATCCGTGAGCTGCGAGACGATCGCCTCGGCCTCCATCTCCACGCCGGCGTTCTGCAGGATCACAGCGCTGTCGATCAGGCCGTTCCCGACGAGCTGAAGGGCGTCTTCATGGGTCCAGGTTCCGCCGAACGACTCGATCAGCGCCGTCTCGGCCGCCATCCAGTACGGCTCGGTGTCGACGAGTGTCCCATCCATGTCCCAGAGGACCGCGCTCGGCTGTCTGCTCACCGGACCATGTTAGCCGTGGCTGCGCCGCGACCCGCCGCCGCCGACTAGCCTGGAGGGATATCCGCAGGCCGTCACGAAGGGAGATCACGATGGATGCTCTCGGTTCGCGCATCATCATCGCCGCCTTCGACGGCTGGAACGACGCCGGGGAAGCCGCCAGCGGGGCCATCGCCGCCCTGAGATCGATGACGGAGTACGACCTGGTCCACTCCGTCGACCCCGAGCTCTACTTCGACTACCAGTACACGCGCCCCGCGACAAAGACGGACGGCGAAGGCCGCCGGCAGCTGACCTGGCCGGAGGCGGCGCTGTGGCGCCCGCGCGATCCGGCGCCGGGACCGGAGTTCTGGCTGCTCACCGGCGTCGAGCCGGCGCGCACCTGGCAGGCGTTCGCCTCGGAGTTCATCGACGTCGCCCTGCGCGACGACGTCACCGGGCTGGTGACGCTCGGCGCGATGCTCTCCGACGTGCCGCACACCCGGCCGATCTCCATCTTCGCCTCGAGCCAGAACGACGAGGTGCGCGAGGCCTACGGTCTCGAGCGCTCCCTCTACGAAGGGCCGGTGGGGATCCTCAGCGTGTTCGAGCACTTCGCCGAGAACGCCGGCATCCCGACCGCGAGCCTGTGGGCCAGCGTCCCGCACTACGTCGCATCCGCCACCCCCTCGCCGAAGGTGACGCTCGCGCTGCTCGACCGCCTCGAGGAGCTCACCGGCCTCGACGCGCCCCGCGACGGCCTGCGCACCGAGGCCGCCGCCTGGGAGGCGTCGATCGACGCCGCGGCCGCCGACGACGAGGACATGGCCGAGTACATCCGCCAGCTCGAGCGCACCCGCGACACCTGGGACTCCCCCGAGGCGTCCGGCGATGCGATCGCGCAGGCGTTCGAGCGCTACCTGCGTCGCCGCGGCGACGGCCCCGGCGACCTCAAGCGGTGAGGACGCCGGTTCCCAGCAGCACCAGCAGCGTCGTGCCGAGCAGCACGCGGTAGATCACGAACGGCAGGAAGCTGCGCTTCGAGATCCAGCTCATGAAGAACGCGATCACGCCCAGGGCCACCACGAACGCGATGCCGGTGGCGGCGAGCGTCTCCCCGAACGAGAAGTGCTGGTTCGGCTCGTCCCAGCTCTTGTAGATCTGGAAGAATCCGCTGCCGAAGACGGCGGGAATGGCCAGGAGGAAGGCGTAGCGGGCGGCAGCCGCCCGCTCGTAGCCGAGGAAGAGCCCCATCGTGATGGTGCCGCCGGAACGGGAGACCCCGGGGATCAGCGCGAGGGCCTGCGCGAAGCCGTAGGCGATGCCGTGCGGGTAGGTCAGGTCGTTCAGAGTCCGGCGCTTCGCCCCGACGTGATCGGCGATCCCCAGCAGGATGCCGAACACGATCAGCATCACGGCGACGATCCACAGGGAGCGCAGCACGCTCTCGATCTGATCCTGGAAGAGCAGCCCCAGCACGACGATCGGGATGCTGCCGATGATGATCAGCCACCCCATCCGCGCATCGGGATCGTTGCGCGGCAGCTTGCCTGTGAGCGAGCGGAACCAGTGCGACACGATCCGCACGATGTCGCGCCAGAAGAAGACGACGACGGCGGCCTCGGTACCGATCTGCGTGATCGCGGTGAAGGCCGCCCCCGGGTCCTCGCCGGAGGGCAGGAAGCTCCCCACGATGCGCAGGTGCGCGCTGGAGGAGATGGGCAGGAACTCGGTGAGTCCCTGGACGATTCCGAGGAGGAGTGCTTCGAGCAGGTTCATGCAGGGCCTTCTGGTCGGGCTGCGCCGGGTGGGAGTCGGGCGCTCAGTACGAGCGCAGAAGATCGGCCAGCACCTGCTGGCCGAAGACAAGAGAGTCTACGGGCACTCTCTCATCGACCCCGTGGAACATGCCTGTGAAATCGAGATCGGCGGGCAGGCGCAGCGGCGCGAACCCGTAGCCGGTGATACCGATGGAGGCGAGAGCCTTGTTGTCGGTGCCTGCGCCGAGGAGGTACGGGATCACCGGCACTCCGGGATCGTGCGCGTTGATGCTCGCGACCATGGCCTCGACCAGACCGCCTTCGAACGGCGTCTCCATCCCGATGTCCTGCACGACGATCTCGATCGAGACCTCGTCGCCGACGATGCGCTGCAGCTCGGCGAGGACCTGGTCCTCGGTCCCGGGGATCACCCGGACGTCGACGAGGGCCTCGGCCCGTTCGGGGATGACGTTGTGCTTGTATCCGGCGGTCAGGGCCGTCGGGTTGGTCGTGGTGCGGAAGGTGGAGCGGAGGAACGCCTCGGCGGGACCTGCTGCGGCAGCCAGCTCGTCGGGATCGTCCAGCGGGCGGCCGGTGAGCTCGCCGAGTCCGGCGAGGAGCTCCTTCGTCGTGTCGGTGAGCTGGATCGGCCAGCGCGTGCGGCCGATCGCGGCGACCGCCTCGGCCAGTTTCGTCACCGCGTTGTCGTCGTGCAACCGGCTGCCGTGCCCGGCGCGGCCCTTCGCGACGAGGCGGATCCAGATCATCGCCTTCTCGCCCACCTGCAGCAGGTAGGCGCGGCGGTCGTCGACCGTGATGGAGTAGCCGCCGACCTCGCTGATCGCCTCCGTCGCCCCCTCGAACCACTCGGGCCTGTCCTGGACGACGAGCGCGGATCCTTCCACGCCGCCGTTCTCCTCGTCGGCGAAGAACACCAGGATCAGATCGCGTTCGGGCTGCTCGCCCGCCCGGAGGATGTCGGCGACGGCCGTGAGGATCATCGCGTCCATGTTCTTCATGTCGACGGCGCCCCGGCCCCACAGCATCCCGTCCTCGACGATCCCGGCGAACGGATCGACGCTCCAGTCCTCGGCGACCGCAGGCACGACGTCCAGGTGCCCGTGCACGACGAGCGCGGGCTTGCTGCGGTCGCGCCCCGCGACCCGCGCCATCACGTTCGTGCGCCGCTCGATCGGCTCGTAGTACTCGACCTCGAGTCCGAGGTCCTCCAGATAGCGACCGACGTACTCGGCGGCCTCGCGCTCGCCGTTCGCCTTGCCGCCGCCGTAGTTCGACGTGTCGATGCGGATCAGCTCGCTGGCGATGCGGACGACCTCGGGAAGCGGCTGATCAGTCATGGCACCAGGCTATCGAACGCCGGTGGCGCGCCCGGGCGTCGAGTCCGGTTTCAGGGACTCCCCCGGCTCGTGCTAATGTAAATCTTCGTTCGGCAGCGAACATCCAACACCTGCGCGGGTGGCGGAATGGTAGACGCGCTAGCTTGAGGTGCTAGTGCCCGATAGGGCGTGGGGGTTCAAGTCCCCCTCCGCGCACAGTGTGATGTCTCAGGACATCGTGAACGGCTGAACCCCCGGTTTTCGGGGGTTCAGCCGTTTTTGCGTTGGTAGTTCTTGGTGGGGTCGAGGGTGTATTCGGCGAGGTGTTCGCCGGTGCTGAGGG